>Ga0075425_100007597_pt1 | contig 11466 bp, 10 predicted proteins | sample SoiMethybrSBSTD4_FD_75300 | JGI IMG/M metagenome (GOLD analysis project Ga0075425, IMG submission 75300) | Bulk soil microbial communities from a Populus tree surrounding site in Tennessee, USA - Soil MetaG P. TD hybrid SBSTD4 | ecosystem: Environmental > Terrestrial > Soil > Tree plantation...
GCGGACCGGCACTGGAATACCCGACGGTGCAGGCAAAGTCCTGCTCGCGGTGGGTGGCATCGCGGTGCGCTTCGGCGGCTTGCAGGCGCTGCAGAACGTATCGTTCGAAGTTCGCGCCGGCGAAATCCTCGGGATCATCGGACCCAACGGCGCCGGCAAGACGACGCTGTTCAACGCGCTCAACGGCTTCATCGTCCCCGCTGCGGGCACCGTAAAGCTCGATGGTCGTGAGCTGGTCGGCGAGCGCGCCTTCACGATCTGCCGCGCGGGCGTCGGCCGCACGTTTCAGGTCGTGCGCTCATTCGCGCGTCTTTCGTTGCTCGACAACGTCGTGGTAGGCGCCTTTTCCGCCGAGCGCCACGATGCCGCCGCGTACCAACGCGCAAGGGAAGCGATCCGCCGCGTCGGTCTTGCCGGCCGGGAGTCGCGCCTCGCATCGTCGCTTACGACCGTGGAATTGCGCTTGATGGAGCTCGCGCGCGCGTTGGCAGCCGGCCCGCGGTTGCTGCTCCTCGACGAGACGCTCGCCGGCCTCGGTGCGGCGGAGACCGAGCATGTGCTGAAGGTCGTCGAGGCGATCCGGCGCGAAGGCGTCACGGTGGTGATCATCGAGCACACGATGCACGCGATGGTGCGCCTGGCCGACCGGCTGCTGGTGCTCGATCATGGCGTGGTGTGCGCCGTGGGCGAACCGGCAGCGGTCACCAGCAATCCGGCGGTGATCGAGGCTTATCTCGGCAAACGTTGGGTGGCCCGTGCTGCAGCTTGAACAAGTGCGCGTTTCCTTCGGCGGGCTCCGCGCGCTCGATGGCGTCGATCTGACGGTGGGCAAGGGCGAGTTCGTCGCGATCGTCGGTCCGAACGGCGCGGGGAAGACGACGCTGTTCCGCGCCATCTCCGGTGTCGTGCCGCTCGAATCGGGCCGCATGCTCTACGAGGGCCGCGACCTTGCCGAGGCGGCTTCGCACGACCGGGCCGAGCTTGGGATCGCGCACGTTCCGGAAGGACGGCAGGTGTTTCCCAGCCTGTCGGTGCTGGAGAACCTCGAGATGGGCGCGCAGGCGCCGCACGCGCGCGCCGAATGGAAGCGGACCGAAGAGCTCGTGTACGCCTTGTTCCCGCGTCTGGCGGAGCGCAAAAAGCAGGCGGCGGGAACGCTTTCCGGAGGGGAACAGCAGATGGTTGCGATCGCGCGCGGCCTCGCCTCCAAGCCGCGCTTGCTGATGCTCGACGAACCCTCGATGGGACTCGCGCCCGCGGTGGCGGACCAGATTTTCGAGACGATCGAGCGTGTCCATCGCGAGCAGGGCATCGGCATCCTGCTCGTGGAGCAGCGCGTCGCCGAAGCGCTCGAAAGCTGCGACCACGGCTACGTGCTCGAGTCCGGGCGGATCACTTTGGAGGGAACCCACGACACGCTGCTGAGCGACGCGCGAGTGAAGAAAGCGTACCTGGGACTTTGAATGAGACACGACATGGAGAAGCAATGAGCACGAAATTCATGGCAACACGACGAATCCTCATGCTGGCGATGGCGGCTGCGGCGGGGATGACCGCCGCGCTGTGGACCGCCGCGGCGAGCGCGCAGGCGAAGGAGGTCAAGGTAGCGGTGGTGGTGCCGCTCTCGGGCGCCTGGGCGCGCAACGGCGAGCTGCACGTCAAGGGTGCCCAGCTCGCGGTCGACGACATCAACGCCGCAGGCGGCATCAGGGCGCTGGGCGGCGCGAAGATGAAGCTGATCGTCGCCGACTCGGGCGACAGCACCGAAAAGGCCAAGAACGCTGCGCAGCGGCTGCTGTCGCAGGAGCCGGATCTTGTCGGCGGGACTGGCGCGTTCGTGAGCTCATTCACGCTCGCGATCACCGAGATCACCGAGCGCGCGGAAGTGCCGTGGCTGACGCTCTCGTATTCCGACCAGATCACCGCGCGTGGCTACAAGTACGTCTTCCAGACTTCGCCCACCGCGAGCAAGCAGGCCGAGGACGCGTTGCCGGTGCTCCTGCAGATTTCCAAGCAGGCGGGAGGAGCGCAGCCCAAGACCGTCGGCATCATCATGGACAACACCGCCTCGCCGGTCGCGTTCACCAAGCCGATGCGCGAAGGCGGCTTCGACAAGCTGGGACTGAAGCTCGTGGTCGACGAGGTCTTCACGCCCCCGCTTTCGGACGCGACTTCGCTGGTGCAAAAGGTCCGCAACGCGCGGCCCGACATTCTGCTCATGCTCACGACCAACATTCCCGACACCAAGCTCATGGTCGAGAAGCTCAATGAGATGGGCCTCGGCAAGGGACGTCTGCCCGTGCTCGGCAACGGCGGCCACATGGGAGCGCCGGAGCTTGCCAACGTGGTCAACAAGGATCTCCTCGAAGGCGTCATGGGTGTGATCGCCAACTGGGGGGGCAAGGGACAGGAGCAGATCATCGCCGCGTTCAAGACCAAGGCGAAGGAGCCCTGGATGCCGCAGGACAGCATCTCGACCTACGGCGACATCTGGATCTTCAAGGATGCGATCGAGAAGGCGGGATCGGCGGATCCGAAAAAAGTCGCCGCTGCGATTCGCACCCTCAACGAAACGGGTGGCGCAGCGAAGTATTTCCCCGGCAGCCCGCTCAAGTTTGAGGCGAATGGGCGACGCTCCGGCGCGGAGCTCGTGATCGTGCAGTGGCAGAACGGCGAGCCCAAGGCGATCTATCCGCCGTCGATCGCTTCTGCTGCGCCGATCTGGCCGAAACGCTGAGGAGCGAAGGAAAAAACGCATGGCTTCCGCACCAGCAATCGCGGTGGTCGGCAGCGCGATTCACGCGCCGCGCGATCCCAAGCAACGCTCGCTCGAGGAGGCGATGTACGCCGTCGCGAAAGCTGCGCTCTTCGATGCGGGACTTTCCACCGACGATCTCGACGGCATCGTCGTCGGCGCCAACGACCAGCTCGACGGTCGCGCGATTTCCATCATGATGGCCTCGGGGTCGGTCGGCGGGGTGGGGCGCGACATCCTGTCCACGCCGTCGGCCGCAGAGCATGCGTTCGTGCTGGGCGCGATGCGCATCGCCACCGGGCAGTATCGGACCCAGCTCGTCGTGTCGTGGAGCCCCACCGCGGTGAATTCGGTGCCCGAAGCGCTGAAATTGGGGACGGACCCCTATTTTCATCGTGCGCTGCCGCTCGACGAGCTGTCCGCGGCCGCGTTGCAGGCGACCGCGATCGAGCACGCGGTCCCGGGCGTGCGCGAAGCTGCCCTCGGCATCGTCGTAAAAAACCGCAGCAACGGTGCGGCGGCGTATCCCGATCGCAGCCCCGCACCGCTCGAACAATCATGGATCGGTTCCGGGAAGATGCTGCGCTGGCCGTTGACGGAAAACATGGTATCGCCGCCGGCGTATGGCCTCGTCGCCCTGGTGCTTGCGAGCGCTGCTTTCGTCAAGAAGCGCCGGCTTTCTTCGCCTGCGTGGATTCACGGCATGGGCTGGGCGACGGAGACCGGGTTTCTCGGCGACCGCGATCTGGCGAACGCGCTGGCGCTCGCTGAAGCGGCACGGCAGGCGTATCGTGCGGCAGCGATCAAGGATCCGACGGACGCGTTCCAGCTCGCGGAAGTTTCGGACGCCACGCCTTACCAGGAATTGCTCGCGTGCGAGGGACTCGGGCTCAGCGCTCGAAAGCAATGGCGGAATGCGCGCAAGAGCGCGCGCTTCGCGAGTGACGGCTCGACGCCGGTAAATCTGTCCGGAGGCGCGCTGTCGTTCAATCCGGTGTACTGCGCTGGGCTCGTGAGCATCGCCGAAGCGGCGAATCAGGTCCGCGGTCGCGCGGGGCATCACCAGCGCAAGAACGTGCGGCGCGTCGTCGCGCACGCGGCCAGCGGGTTTGCAATGCAGTATCACACCGTCGTCGTCATGGGCGCCGATCGGCGGGAGGCGCGCTCATGACCAAGACGCGGGTCGGAATCATCGGCATCGGGCAATCCGAGTTCAAGGCGCGGCGCGACGACGCGAACTATCCGGAGCTGGTGCGCGAAGGGGTCGCACTGGCTCTGAAGAACTGCGGGCGCACGCTCGAAGACATAGAAGCGGTCGTGTATTCGCTCGCGCCCGACGCGTTGCTCGGCATCGGCAACGCCGAGCGCCTTGGCGTCGACGCGGTCGGCGCGCGCAACAAGCGCTTCATGCGCATCAACACCGGCGGCTCGACCGGCCTGTCTTCGGTGGCAGTCGCGCACGCCCACATCGCCTCCGGCGCCTGCGACCTCGTCCTCGCCGCCGGCGGCGACAAGGTCGGCGAGAGCGGCGATTCGCAGACGATCCTGAACAAGATCTGGGACCCCACGTACGAGCGGCAGCTTCCGCTCGGCACGATCACCATGCTCGCCATGTCGGCGGTGCGCGCGATGAATAAGTACGGCATGACCGAAGAAGACATGGCGCGCATCACGGTCAAAAACCGCGCCAACGCGTCGCTCAATCCCAACGCGCACCTGCGCAAGAAAGTCACGATCGAAGACGTGTTCGCGTCGCGCTACATCGCCTGGCCGATCAAGCTGCTCGACGCCTGCCCCCAATCGAGCGGTGGCTGCGCCATGGTGCTGGCGAGCGAGCGCTACATCAAGGAGAACGGGCTCGAGGCGGTATGGATCACCGGAGTCGCGCACTGCTCCGAGAGCTATTTCATCGGCGACAGAATGGGCAAGGGCTTTGTGGCCGATCACGCCGATGCGCATGCGCTGGGCGAGTGCTTCGAGCGCTCGTATGCGATGGCCGGGATCAAGAGACCGGCGAAGCGCATCGACGTCGCAGAGCTTTATGCGCCGTTTTCCAACACCGAATTTCATGCCATCGAGGCGGCTGGACTCGCTCCGAAGGGGAAATCGATGGCGATGCTGCGCGAGGGCGCGTTCCATATCGGCTCGCGCACGGCCGTCAATCCGTCGGGCGGGACGCTGTGCACCAACGCGATCGCGGTCTCGGCGATGGTGCGCGTCGCCGAAGCCGCGCTACAGGTGTGGGGACGCGCCGGCGCACATCAGCAGCCCAATGCAAAAGTCGCCGCCGCGAGCGGCAACGGCGGCGACCACCAGTTCTTCGGAACGATGGTCATCGAGGCATAACTACGAGCAGGAGTGCGAACATGGAATTGCTCACGCGCAGGGAATCGTGGAATATCGGCTACGAGCACGCGCTCGGCGAGACAGCGAGCTGGTTCTTCGTCCAGATCCGCGATCACGCCAAGCTGTACGGACGCCGCGATCCGAAGTCGGGCCGGGTGCTGGTGCCGCCGCGCTCCTTCTCCGATCAGACGCTCGAGCCGACGACGGACTGGGTCGAAGTCGGGCCCAGAGGACGCATCGAGACGTTCACCATTGTGTACGAAGCGTTCAAGACGCTTCCCGATCCTCCGTATGCGTTCGGCTTCGTCCTGCTCGATCATGCCGACACCGCGTTGGGAGGCTATTTCCGCGGCATCGACCTGTCGGACCCGGCGAAAGCGGCAGAGAAGCTCAAGATCGGCACGCGAGTCGTCACGCGCTTCGCCGAGCGCCGCACGGGCGATGTGCTCGACTTCTGGTACGAGCTGCAAGGCAACGAACCGGCGGCAGTAGGTTTGCAGTGACGAGCTCGGGAGCCGAACTTTTTCAATAACGCGCGGTTATCCGATCGCAAGTTGAATCACGTCATGCGCGCACCGTACAGCCGGACATTGTTCGACCTGCTCTGCGAGCAGTCCGAGCGCTATTCCGATCGCGCCGCAGTCATCGCGGGCGAATCGCACGCGACGTATCCCGAGCTCTTGAATTCCGCGCAGCGGGTCGCAGCGGGGCTGCGCTCGTCCGGAATCCGGCGCGGCGATCGCATCGGCATGCTCGTCAGCAACCGGCTGGAATGGGTGGAGATCTGTTTTGGCGCAGCGGCGCTCGGCGCGACCGTCGTTCCCTTCAGCACCTGGTCGAAGCGCCGCGAGATCGAATTTCTGCTGGCCGATTCCGAGGTGCGCATGCTCTTTTTCGTCGACGGAGGCGGTGATCAGTCGTTCGCCCCCGATCTGGCGGAACTGATCCCGGAAGCGCGTGACGGCGAGCCCGGGAAGTGGCGCTCGCAGAGCTTTCCTGAGCTCGGAGGATTGGTCGCGATCGGCGAAGGCTCGCTCGGTGGCGCAGCACGGTACGAGGATTTCGTCCCGGCTGCGCCGCTTGCGGAGGTGCCCGCGCCCGGAGACGCGGCGCGCGCGCACGACGATGCGCTGATCCTCTATACGTCGGGCTCGACTGCATTCCCCAAGGCCGTGCCGCTCGCGCATGGCATCATGATCGAGAACGCCTTCAACATCGGCGAGCGGCAGGGACTGCGGCCCGGCGACGGCGTGTTCCTTCCGCTCCCGTTGTTCTGGTCGTACGGCTCGGCCAACGCGATGTGCGCCGCGCTCACCCACGGCGCGACGCTGGTGCTGCAGCGGCGCTTCGAGCCGGGCGAGGCGATCGATCTCATCGAGCGCCATGCGTGCGCGTCGATCTACACGTTGCCGCCGATCACGACCGCGATCATCACGCACCCATCGTTTCAAAGCCCGCGCACGCGCAGCCTGCGCACGGGCGTGACCATCGGCACGCCGCAGGATGTCATCGCCGCGGCGGAAACGCTCGGTGCGCGCGAGATCTGCAACATCTACGGGCAGACGGAGTCGTACGGAAATTGCTGCGTCTCGTGGCACCATTGGCCGCTGGAGCGGCGCAAACAGGTGCAGGGCCCGCCGTTGCCGGGCAACACCGTCCGGATCGTCGATCCCGAAAGCGGACAACCTTTGGCGCCGGGCGAAGTCGGCGCGATCGAGGTTCGCGGCAATACCACGCGCGGCTACGACGGCACGAGCAAGTCGCTGACCGCCAAGGCGTTCACCACCGATGGTTACTACAAGACGGGAGACCTGGGGCGTCTCACCGACCAAGGCGATCTGCAATTCGTCGCACGCGTCACCGAGATGATCAAGCGGGCGGGGATCAACATCGCGCCGGCGGAGATCGAGGAGCTGCTGCAGCAGCACCCGGCCGTCGCCGCCGCCGGTGTCGCCGGCTCGCCGGATCCCGAAAAAGGCGAGATCATCGTCGCCTTCGTGCTTCCCGCGCCCGGCGCCGAAGTCACTCCGGAGGAGCTCCGCGCGTATTGCCGGGCCAATGCCTCAAGCTACAAGACACCGGACCGCATCGAGCTCACCGACGCACTGCCGGTTACGACCACGGGCAAGCTGATGCGCCGCGAGCTCAGGGACATGGCGATAAAGCTCACGGCCAAGGCGGGAGGATGAGCGAGAAGCGCGCCGCGTGGGGGAAATGGGGCGCGGACGATGAGCGCGGCGCCGTCAATGCCATCGGACCCGAGCAGGTGCGCCGCGCCGTCGGATTGGTGCGTTCGGGACGAGTCATTCCACTCGGGCAACCGATGTCGCCCAAGACTCCGGTGCCGAAGCATCGCGCGCCGATGCAGCACTTCATGGATCGCGACGGCGGCGATTACGCGGCGGGCGCCAAGCGTCCCGGCGGCTTCCAGTTCGCCGAGGATACGGTCGTGATGCCGCTGCAATTCGCTACGCATGTCGACGCGTTGTGCCACGCCTGGACCGAAGACCAGCTCTACAACGGTTTCCCGTCCGTCGCCACGCGCAGTACGACCCGTGCGACGCGCTGCGGCATCGAGAAGATGGGCCCGATCGTTGCGCGCGGGGTGCTGCTCGACATGGTGCGCGCGTCAGGCGAGCCACTGGCGATGGGGGCGACGGTGTCGCGCGCGATGCTCGAAGCGGCGGCGGCGCAAGCGGGCGTCGCCATCGGGGCCGGCGACGCCGTCCTGGTCCGCACCGGCTGGATCGAGACCAAGCTCAACGATCCGGGTTTCTACGACGGCGAGCCGGGGCTCGACCTCGAAGGCGCACGGTGGCTGGCCGACTGCGGAGTGGCCGCGATCGGTGTCGACAATTTCGCGATCGAGGCGATCCCGTTTCCCGCGGAACAGGTCTTTCCGGTGCACCAGTACGTGCTGCGCGGCTACGGCGTCGCGCTGATCGAAGGATTGATGCTCGAGCCGCTCGCGCGAGAGGGTGTGAGCGAATTTCTGTTCGTCGCTTCGCCCCTGCCCATCGTCGGCGGTACCGGGAGCCCGCTCGCTCCCGTCGCAGTGTTATGAACATCCGTCAGCTCGAGACCTTCTACTGGATCGCTCGGCTGGGAACGTTCAGCGCAGCCGCCGAGCGCCTTGCGACGTCGCAGGCCAACGTTTCGGCGCGCATCCGCGAGCTCGAAAACGAGCTCGACGTGTTGCTGTTCGATCGAATCGGTCGGCAGGTGCAGCTGACGGTCAAGGGACGCGAGCTGCTCGTCCACGCGGAGAAGGTCGTCGCCGATGCCGCCAAGCTGCGGCTCGCCGCCGGCAAGCCCGAAATGGTCGAAGGTGTCGTGAAAATCGGGCTGGGCGAGGCGGTGGCAACGACTTCGCTCGTGCAGATCATTCATGAGCTCAAGCGGCGCTTTCCCAGCCTCGACGTCGAATACGATATCGATCTCAACGCACATCTCGTGCGTAAGCTCGCGCGCGGCGTCATCGATATCGGGATATTCGGCGGGCCGGTGGAGGAGCCCGAGCTCAAGTTCGTGCCGATCGGCGCCATGCGCCTCGCGTGGGTCGGTGCTCCGAGTTTTTTCGCGGGCCGCGACAGCGTGCGGCCGAGCGACACGGTGACACTTCCGATCCTGAGTTTGCCGCGCGAGGCTCGGTTGTATACGCTCATGCACGAATGGTTCACCGAAGGCGCCACGGCGCCGACTCGCGTGAGCTACTGCAACAACCTTTCGACGATGCTTCACGTCGCGCGCGCAGGTCTGTGCATCTGTCTCGTTCCCGCCCAGCTCGCCGCAGCCGATCTCGAATCGGGCGCGCTGCTCGCGCCGATGCCCGTTCCGCCTCTCGCGCCGCTCAAGCTGTTCATCGCCACGCGCTCCGAGAGCGTAGACCCGGCGGTTGCGGAGATCGCGTCCATCATGCTGGAGGTGACTCGGCTTCCGCCGCTGCTCGAGCCCGTCGCGCCGAAGACCGATGCGGCCGCGCCGAAGGCAATGCGAGGGCCGCTCGGCTCGAAGCGCACGTCGAGCTAGGATCATTCATGTCTCGCCTGAACGAATGGCTGCGAGGCATCCGCGTCCTCGATCTGTCGCGCTATCTGCCGGGGCCGATGGCGACGATGCTATTGGCGGATCTCGGAGCGGAAGTGCTGAAGATCGAAGCACCCGGCGGCGACGAGATGCAGCACCTGGGCCCTCGCGACGCGGCGGGCCTGCCGATCTTCTACTCCGCGGTGAACGCCGGGAAAACCGTGCGCCGCATGGATCTCAAGGATGGCGCACAGCGCTCGGAATTCCTGCACATCGTCGAGTCGTCCGACGTCCTGCTCGAGTCTTTCCGGCCTGGCGTCATGGCGAGGCTGGGCCTCGGCTACGAGACGTTGCGGTCGATCAATCCGCGCCTCGTGTACTGTGCGCTCTCCGGCTATGGCGCACACGGACCGCTCGCCGGTGCCGCGGGCCACGACGCGAATTACCTCGCGCTCACCGGGGTGCTCTACCGCAACGGTGGGGGCACGCCGAGCTACTTCGATCCGCCGATCTGCGACAACGTCGGCGCGCTGTTCGCCGTGATCGCCATTCTCGGCGCGCTCAAGGCGCGCGACCGCGACGGTCAGGGTTGCGAGATCGATCTGGGGCTCGCCGATGCGATCTGGCCGCTGCAGACTTTTCCGGTGGCGGATTACGGAGTGCGCGGATACTCTCCAGGGCCGGACGAAACCTATTTGAATGGCGGCGCGGCGTGGTACCGGGTCTACCGCACGCGCGACGGGCGACATGTCGTGGTGGGTACCGTCGGCGACAAGTTTTGGGATCGTTTCTGCGAAGCCGCAGGCCGGCCGGAGTGGATCGCCCGCGCCGCCGATCCGCTGCCGCAGCGCGCTCTCATCGACGAAGTCCAGGCGTTTTTCTCCGGGCTTACGCTCGCCGAATGCGTCGAGCGCTTCGTCCCGGTCGACTGTTGCTTCACTCCCGTGTTGACGCTCGCCGAAGCCGCGGAGTCGGAGCAAACGCGCGCGAGGCAACTCGTGCGCCGCGCGGCCTCGGGTGCGCTGCAAGCGCTCTTCCCCGCGTGGGTCGACAAGGAGCCGCCGGCTTCCCGCACGCCGATGCGCATCACCGATCTCGACGAGCGCGCCTGAAGCCTTTCGCCATCGGTCGAGATGAAGCTCATCATCGCCAAGCCCAGCCCCTACGCGCGCAAGGCCCGGGTAGCTCTTCTGGAAAAGGCCATCCCCTTCGAGACCGAGATCGACGTGCCATGGAATCCGGACACCGAAGCGCCGCGCCTCAATCCGCTGGGGAAGATTCCCATTCTCGTCCTCGACGACGGGCGAGTCGTTCACGATTCCAAAGTGATCGTCGAATATCTCGAGACGCTCGATAGGCCGCCGCGGCTGATTCCGTCCGATCCACTGCTGCGACTGGCGCACAAGCAGATCGAAGCCACCGCCGACGGCGTCTGCGATGCGGTCGTGCTGATCGTCCTCGAGCTCAGCCGCAAGCCCGCCTTGCAGAGCGCCGATTGGCTGTCGCGGCAACGGCGCAAGGTCGAGGCTGGAACGATTGCGCTCGCGGACGACCTCGGCTCGAAGCAATGGTTTGTCGGCGCGGAGTTCGGCCTCGCCGACATCGCGGTCGGATGCATGCTCGGCTATCTCGATCTGCGTCTGTCGGAGTTCGCCTGGCGCGAGCGCCAGGCGAATCTCGCCGCCTTCGCGCAACGCGTCTTTTCCCGGCCGTCATTTGCGGCGACCGTTCCCGAGACACAACAGATCACCGAAGTGCAGTAAGCGTTGGTCGCAATTGCCGCCGCCGGGCGCTCGAGAGCGTTTGGCGCGCAGGGGCACACGCTTCGCGCGGTGCGTGCTACATTGGCCAAACCGACCGCTGTCGCAGCAAGTATTGAACGCAGTGCTCGGAGTCCCGCATGGTGGAAGCACTGAATCCTGAGCTGGTGCTGCAGCTGCGCGTGCAAGGCGCTGAGCTGGTTGCTCAGGATATTCGGCAGCTGGAGCTTGTCGATCCGGGCGGTAGGGAGCTGCCCGAATTCACGCCCGGCGCGCACGTGCTCGTGCAAGCGCCGAACGGCGTGACGCGGCGCTACTCGTTGTCCAACGCTCCCCAGGAGCGCAACCATTACGTCATCGCCGTCAAGCGCGAGGCCAAGGGCCGCGGTGGGTCGCTCAGTATGGTGGACGAGATCAATGCGGGAGACTTGCTCCACGTCTCGCTGCCGCGCAACGAGTTCGCGCTGAAGGACAGCGCACCGAGCTATCTGTTCATCGCCGGGGGTATCGGGATCACGCCTATCCGATCGATGGTCCGGCATCTCGTAAATACCGGCGACAAGTCCTTCAAGCTCTATT
>Ga0075425_100007598_pt1 | contig 11464 bp, 11 predicted proteins | sample SoiMethybrSBSTD4_FD_75300 | JGI IMG/M metagenome (GOLD analysis project Ga0075425, IMG submission 75300) | Bulk soil microbial communities from a Populus tree surrounding site in Tennessee, USA - Soil MetaG P. TD hybrid SBSTD4 | ecosystem: Environmental > Terrestrial > Soil > Tree plantation...
CGAACCCATGTCATCACAATTTGCCAGCGTACTTTATGTCGTCTCGACCTGGGTTATTCCGTTGGTCATTGCCATTACCTTCCATGAGGCATCGCATGGATATGTTGCGCGGCTGTGCGGCGACGATACGGCTTGGCGCCTCGGCCGCGTTAGCTTCAATCCGTTGAAGCACATTGACCCCTTCGGGACCATTCTGCTGCCGGCATTACTGCTGTTGATGCGGTCACCGATCCTGTTCGGCTACGCCAAACCCGTGCCAGTCAACTTCCGAGCGCTAAACAATCAGCGCCGTGATACGATTTTGGTCGCAGCGGCTGGCCCAGCAATGAATCTCCTCTTGGCAACCTTGGCCGCGCTCGCGTTTCACCTGCTTATCTATTTACCTGATGCAGCCGGGCCCTGGATCGGGGAGAACCTCAAGAACGCGCTGATCATCAACGTGCTTCTCGCCATCTTTAACCTGCTGCCAGTGCCGCCGCTCGACGGGGGCCGCATTTTGGTCGGCGTGCTCCCAGAGGCACTGGCAACTCCGCTGATGCGGGTGGAACCCTACGGCCTGATGCTTCTGATCGGGCTCCTCTTTATTCTGCCGTTGTTTGGAGCGCATCTTGGCATCGATCTCAATATCGTCTGGCAACTCATCCAGCATGCGAGCGACTTTGTCATCGATGCGATTCTAAGGCTGACAGGTAACAGCTAGACACCCGCAATCTTGAGGGCGAAGGCATAAGCGAGCGCCACTTCTTTCAGTCGCTCGAAGCGACCAGCGGCACCGGCATGACCCGCCTCCATATTGGTACGTAAGAGTAAGAGATGGTTGTCGGTCTTCAGCTCGCGAAGTTTCGCAACCCACTTCGCCGGTTCCCAATAGCTGGTGCGCGGATCAGTTAGTCCGGCAAGAGCCAAAATGTGCGGATAGGACTGCCCCCTCACATTGTCATAAGGAGAATAGGCAGCGATGGTCCGATAGTCCTCCGCGCTCTCAATCGGATTTCCCCACTCTAGCCACTCCGGTGGTGTCAACGGCAGGGTGCCATCGAGCATGGTCGTGAGCACATCGACAAATGGGACTTCGGCAATCACGCCAAGAAATAAATCAGGCGTCATGTTGGCGACGGCGCCCGTCAGCATGCCACCGGCGCTAGCGCCATGGGCAATGATGCGGCCGCGTGACGTAAAACCGACGCGCGCGAGATAGTTGCCAGCAGCGATGAAGTCCGTGAAGGTATTGACCTTCTTCTCGCGCTTGCCCTCCTTGTACCAATGATGGCCCTTTTCCTTGCCGCCGCGCACATGAGCGATGGCGTAGACGAAGCCCCGATCGACGAGGCTCAGCGCGTTAGCGGAAAATCCCGCCGGCATCGACATGCCATATGCGCCGTAGCCGTAGAGTAGGAGCGGGGTCGAGCCATCGAGAGTGGCACCCTTGCGATAGAGCAGAGAGACCGGAACGCTCTCGCCGTCTTTGGTGGGCGCCATGATGCGGCGCGTGACGTAATTGGCGGGATCGTGGCCGCTCGGGATCTCTTGCGTCTTTCGCAAAGTCCGCTCGCGCGTCTCCATGTCGTAGTCAAACACCTGCGCAGGCGTAGTCATCGACGAGTAGGTGAAGCGGAGCGTGTTGGTGTCGTACTCGTAGCCTGGCGATGTGCCGAGCGCATATGCTTCTTCTGCGAAGTCGATCTCATGCTCGGCGCCGTCGGCAAAGGAACGGATGCTAACGCGTGGCAACCCATTTTCGCGTTCGAGCCGCACCAGATGGTTCTTGAACGCTACGATCTGGAGGATGAGGCGGCCGGGCCGATGGGGCTCGATTTCGCGCCAATGCTCGCGGCTCGGGCTTTCCACCGGGGCCTCGACGATGCGGTAATCCTCGGCACCATCAGAATTGGTGAGTATGATGAGACGGTCGCCGTGATGTTCGACGGAATAGTCATGCTCAGGCTCACGCGAGCTGACCAGACGCGGGGGCGCAAAGGGATTCTTGACGTCGATCAGGCTTACCTCCGACGTCTCGTGGTCATGCACGCTGAGCAATAGAAACCGCCGACTCTGGGTAAGGCCGAGTTCCAGAAAATAGCGAGGGTCCGGTTGTTCGTGGATGAGCACGTCTTGCGCGTCCGCACCTATGGCATGGCTCAGGACTTTGCGCGGTCGATGCTCATCGTCCAGCCAAACGTACAGCAATGTGCGGCTGTCAGACGCCCATTCAAAGCTCCCGTCGTTGTCTGCGATTCGGGTATCGACAATAGCGCCTGTCTCGGCGTCGATAACGTGGACCGCGTAAAACTCCGATCCGTTGGTATCGACAGCGTAGGCCAAAAGCCTGTGGTTCGGGCTGTGCGAGACATTCGCAATGCGGAAATAGGCGTGGTCCTTGGCAAGCCCGTTTCCATCGATAAGGAGCTGCTCTTCACCGCCGCCCCGCGGCACGCGGCAGAACAAGGGGTGCTCACCACCAATGACGAAGCGCGTGTAATAGGCAAATTCCCCGTCGGGCGATGGGACCGACGCATCGTCTTGCTTGATGCGCGCCTTCATCTCGGTGAAGAGTTGCTGGCGCAGTGCCTCGCTGTCAGCCATGATGGCTGATGTGTAAGCATTTTCGGCTTCCAGGTGAGCGCGAATGTCCGAAGGCAGCGCGTCCGGATTGCGCAACACGGCGTGCCAATCGGAAGCACGCAGCCAGGAGTAATCGTCGGTACGCGTGATCCCGTGCTGGATCGACGTGAGTGGCCGGCGCAGGGCGCGGGGCGGCGTGAATCGTTTACCCATATTCATTTCCTTGTTGGCTGGGCGCTCTTGCAGCCTAGCCTGTCCATCTACAAGTCAAGGAGGGGCTCCGAGATGTCGGAGCGCTGTGATGCCGGGTACCGGCGACATTACCAGACCAGAGGCGAGTCGCGCTCCGTCACCATCGGACGCGCGCGCAGTGAAACGCATCGAGTTACTCAGCAGAGCAACCATGTGATGGTGTTATGGTGTGCGAGGGTTTGGCGAAGCGCTCGCGCAGGGCAACGTCGCCTAGATATTGGCCTTGCTTCGCTGCCGACGCGCATCGTTGGTTTCCCAACCAAATACACTGCGCCCGCCATATACAGGTGATGCCTGGCGTTCTTCCGCGAGGACAGCTTCAAAGCTCGGCGCATTAGCCCAAGCCTCTAACTGCCTTGCCTGTTGATCAAGTCGCTTAAGTGCACCGAGTTCTTCTTCACGCCCAAGCCTCGCGCTTTGGACGGCCGTTTTTAGAGTTCGAATTGTTTCATCATAGACGTGTAGCGGCACTGGAAAGGGATGACGATCCTTCCCTCCATGGGCCAATGAGAACCTCGCCGGATCAGAGAACCTACAGGGCGCGCCATAGACCACCTCGGCCACTAACGCCAAAGCCCGCACCGTCCTTGCTCCGACGCCGGGAACCAAGAGAAGTTCGGGGAAATCACGAGGCCCACAACTCGCTGCAGCCGCAAGACTGCCGCGCAGGCGTCGCATGACCACGTCGCTTGAACGTACATCATGGTGTGCCGGCATTATGAGGTGCGGCAAGATCGGTTGTGTTGAAGCCTTTTTCGATTTTCCGATCAGAGTCCCGGCTTCTTTCGTGATACCGTCTGGTCCGTGGCTCTTGAGCAGATCAAGTTGAGCGTCGCGGGAGTTCGCTGCACGTCGGTCGGTTAGATTGATAATCTCCCCGTGGCTAACTCCTTCAATCGCGGCATGCGGCTCATTCACGAAGTCACCAACGCCTTCAGACAACCAGTGATAGCGGCGTGCTTGTCGGCGATCACCATTCATGCCTTGCTGCACGACCACCCACTTCGCGTCATCGGTGACGATGAAGCCGTGCAGATACAGATCGAACCCATCTTGCACAGCTGCGCTGTCCACCTTCGCCACTAATCGGCTAGCCTTGGCCAATTCCTCGCCATCGAAACCGACGCGCTCGCCAATTGTAACCAGCTCATGGGGCGTCTGGCGCGAATGCTTCCCTCGCCCTCCGCATACGTGGATCCCCAGCTCCTGCTCGATCTGGCCTAGCCCTCTTTTCAGTCCGCCAATGACACTTGTGGTTATCCCTGAGGAATGCCAATCCATTCCCATCACAGCGCCGAAAGACTGAAACCAGAATGGGTGCGCCAGTCTGCGCATAAATTCGTCGCGCCCGTATTCGTGAACGATGGCTTCGGTGATGACGGCTCCTAGCCGCGCCATTCGGGCCCCCAGCCAATGGGGTACGCGGCCGCCGTGGAGCGGGAGATCAGCACTGCCGGTGCGACGGCTCATTGTCATTCTCTCGACTCACTTAAGCTCCTGAAGGTGATGGAATAGCGCAGCGTGTCAACGGGTGGGATGCTGTGCTGCCAATCCCAGCGGGCCGAACCACGGAGAAGGTACGCTGAGCGGGGCGCGAGCTCCTTTGATGCGCGCTCCCAGCGCGTGCCCTGTTTGCGCCGGAAACGGAACACGCACGGTGCCCCAAGCGAAATACCAATTACATCTGCGAATTCGGAGCGGTCTTTATGCCAGCCGATCGCTGCGCCGGGGGAATACTCGGTAACCAGCGCGTGTTGAAGGCGATCTTCGGAGAGGCCGGCAAACTCCGCCGCCCTCTGACGTAGACCCAGCAAAAAGGTCGGGATTGTCTCAGTTAGTTGCAGTTCTCGCACATTGAAGTCATACCGCCAGCCGAAGGAAACAGTGCGCCTCTTGCCCAGGACGCCTCGAAATTCAAACTCTCGAAATGGGAGACGCTCGAATGTCGACATGAGCGCCCACTCCTCTTCAGGAGACAAGAGCTCCTCCTCGTACCGAAACCCCTCGGGCAGACGAGGCACCTCGGGAAACAATGCCTGCTGAACAGAGGCCATACTTCCGATATGGGACGCTAAGCCGCAGAAATCAGGGTGATTCGTTTCGCTACGAGAGCTCGGCGGAGTAGACATGGTCACCGCCGGCATCAAATTCAGAGCTTATCGCTTCGGGCAGCAGACAAGAGACAAAAACAGGCGGACAAGAAAGACAAATGTTCACTGTTTGCAAATCGGTATCGACCCCGGTGGCGGTGCTGGATGATCCTTCTTGTATTGAGCGAGGATCGGCTCGAGGGTTTCCTTTGGCCAAAATTTCGGGGCGCCGATCTGCTTCAAGCACGAGGCGTTCCAATAAAGTCCCGCGCGCGACGGCGACCGGCCGGCCTTCACCGCTTGCGCGACGGCGGCGATATCGTTTGATTCAGGATAAATGTAAAGCGTCGTCGGCTCCTTCATCATCGGGATGACTTGCTCGGCGTCCGAGCGCGACCAGCTGGTGCAGCCATTGCTGCGGCCACCGGGGTAATCCACCAGCTTTCCGAACAGAACGTAACCGTCTTGGTTCGCGTAAGGGCTGTCGGCATCTTTTCGTAGGCATGCTCCCCTAAACACTGCAGCCGGATGCCCGCCGATGGCGCGTGGTCTCGCATTTGCGGCTTCGCCTTCGCCGTCGAACTGCACGAACGAGCGGCTGAAAGCCACGTATTTTCCCGCTCCGTCGCGATAATACCCTTTGAAGGAGGTTATCGTCTCGGCCGTCACATAGGGGCCGCCGGTCGTTAGTTTGGAATCCATCGCATTGCCGAAGTTCTTCGCGCACTCTATTCCGTTTGCGAAATTCGCCGTGCCTTGCAAATTGCGACCATTGCCGTGCCCCGTCGGAATCGCGCGAAACGAGCGGTCCGCTTCGCAGATAACGTAAAAGCGGCGTGCGAACCCACCGGGGCGCGTGGCGTCCATGGCGAAGTAGCAGGGATTCTTCACTGCGCCTTCGCTCAGTTTTTTCAGGTAAAACGCTCGCGCCCTCTGCAAAACTACTTGTGCGATTTGGCCTTCGCCTTCGCCGATATGCGCCTGCAGCCAAGCGGGAACGCCTGTCGGTTGCTCCACGGCAAAAGATCGAGGCGAACCCGACACGGCCACGATGACGTTGAGGCTGATGATACTGACTAGAAGGAGCAATCTGGAGCGCAACGGGTCAATTCCCCCTGAAGCTTTTAGCTTCAGAAAAAATCGCTAACAAACGTTTGAGGTAGATTCATGGCCCTAAGCTCCACTCTGTTGTGCGAGATGCTAGGTTCCTATGCCGACCGAAATGCCGCGTAAGGATTGGTACTTCCGAGACAGGATCCCACCCCCCCTTGTGGCCGGCGATGACCGAAAGTTTCCGTTTTTCATCCCCAAGCAGATATCGCAGGTCCACGGTCACACCATCACATCATCGGACGAGCGCGCACTTCCGTAGTCGTGATGAAATGCATCGAGTTACTCAGCAGAGTAGCCGTGCGATGGTGTTATGGTACGTTCATGGTGCGCAAGCCGCAGATTGAGTCACAGAACAGCTGAAACTAGCTCGGCAGGGGTGAGACAGCCGAGAAGGGTCTTCGCCGCTGTACCGACTCCTATTCGAGTCTGAGAGGGTGTCATGGTGTTATGGTTTGCCGGAACCTACAGCCAATGCTCAATCACTCTCTTGAGCTGCCGAGCTGATCCAGTTTTGCTGCCATGATGAAGTCGTTCTCGTGCAGGCCCTTTATTTTCTTCGTCTGCAGCGAGACCGTCGCGTATCCCCACCCGAAACAAATCTGCGGATGATGGCCTTCAGCTTCCGCCAACTCGCTAACACGTTTTACAAAAGCGAAGGCCTCCGCAAAATTCTTGAACTTGAACGTCCTCTCAATGCGTCGATCCTCATCGAGTATCGTCCATTCGGGCGTATCGCGATGATACTTCTTCACTTGCTCTGAACTGAGCGGAGGAACGCCCCCGCGGCAGGGGGTGCACGATTTGCTGGTGAGGGCTGCGCTGTTCATCAGAGAACCATCAAGAGAAGAATACTATACCGTGGATAGCGGTCCAGGCATCGAGCATGCGAAATCCCTGGTAACGACGGGAGTTCCCCCGTTGCTGCGCGCAGAGGCACCGCACAAGCTGCCGATCCGCACCCTCGTCGCCGCCAGCGTCGGTAACGCCGTGGAGTGGTACGACTGGACCGTCTACGCCACTTTCTCGATCTACTTCGCCACCCAGATCTTCTCCGCGGAAGACGAGTCGCTGGCTTTTATCCTCACGTTTACCACCTACGCCCTCGCCTTCTTCTTTCGCCCACTCGGTGGCCTCCTACTGGGTCGATACGCCGACCTCAGGGGCCGCAAGCAGGCGATGCTGTTGACTATCATGCTAATGGCCGGCGGGTCGCTGGTGATCGCGATCCTTCCGACGTACGCCGCCGTCGGCTGGGTCGCTCCGATCCTCCTCCTGCTCGCTCGCATCGCCCAAGGCATGTCGCTAGGTGGTGAGGTGTCCAGTGTGTCGGCGTACATCGCCGAGATCGCACCGCCGAACCGCCGTGGCAGCTACTCATCATTCGTTTACATCTCCACCGGCGCTGCAGTGCTTCTCGCCTCGCTGCTTGGTGCCTTCCTCGCGAGCACGCTGGCCGACGACCAGCTGGCCAGCTGGGGGTGGAGGATCCCGTTCCTGATCGGCGCCGCCCTCGGTATCGTCGGACTGTGGATGCGCCGCGACATGGCCGAGACCGAGCAGTTCGAGGAGAACGTCGGCAAGGCTAAGGCGATCAAGAACCCCCTGATGTTGACGCTGCGCGATTACCCGAAGTCGGTCGCCCAGCTGATCGGCCTCACCCTGCTCAGCACGCTCTGCTACTACACGTTCTTCTCGGCATTGATTCCGTTTGCAGTCAAGCGCAACGGACTCAATGACGGCATGGTGTTCTGGGCGCTGTCGATCGCCACCGCGCTGTTCGTGGTTCTGCAGTACCCCTTCGGCTGGACCGCAGATCGGTTCGGCCGCAAGCCTCAGCTGTTCGTGTGGTCGGGTGCGATCGCGCTGCTGATGGTGCCGATCTCGACGCTGATCCGGCCTGAGGCGGGCTTCGGGTCGGTGCTGCTGGTATTCTGCTTCGGGCTCGGTCTCTACGCGATGAAGAGCTCGATCGCCCCGGCCATCATGAGCGAGCTGTTCCCGACCAAGCTGCGGTGCCTGGGCATCGGTGCCTGGTATAACCTGACCGTCGCTCTCTTCGGGGGCACCGCTCCGCTAGTCATCCATTGGCTCGGCGACATCGGCCACAGCAGCTGGTTCTTCTGGTACGTTTCGATCGGCGCGGTTGTCGCGTTCATCACCACCCTTACCCTGCCGGAGACAAAGGGGTTGGTGCTCAAATGAGGTGGGCGACGGACCTGCTGGCCTCGAGAGCGTGCGCCGGTCCGCGCGGGGCATCGGCAAGTCGTAATACAAGCAGTAGGCGTAGGCCGACCCAATTGCCTTCTTTTTAACGAAAAAGATTCGTTTCCTCTTAGTGTATTCTGACAGCAGGTATGCGTAGACGCGAGGAGGTTTGTTATGCGTAGAGGCAAGAGGGCAAATCAGAAGCGCAAGCAGGTGGCGGAAGAAGCTCAAGATCAAACAAAAAGAGTTGCGCGGAAATATCAAAAGGCAGCGATGACTGGCTTGGAGGCAGCTGGCTTTGAGGCGGCAAGCCGTTCCATCATTGACTTCAACAAAGGCCTTCGGGAGATCGCTGACGAGATGAACGAGTATTCTAAGCGGTCCTTCGAGGATGTATTCCGCGCATGGCAGCATTTTCTCGAGGCCAGACCCCTTAGGCAGCTCGTGGAGATTCAGACGCGGCACGCCCAGAGCGCGTATGAGGCCTACATTGAGGAAATCTCTAGGCTTGGGGAGCTGTATCTCGGTTTAACCCGTAGGAGCTCTAAGCCATTAAGGCGGGAACCTCGACGATCAAAATAATGGCCTCTCGGCGGGGCTGCGTTCATTTAGTCCGAATTAGTCGAGCCCTCAGAGATGATCTTAGCAGCTCTGGCAGTGGAACGTCTGTCTACCCCTCGATTTCGCGTTCGAGCTTCGCCTTATCGATCCAATAGGAGCCGGATGATTTGGCGACCAACTTCCTCCGCTCCCACTCACTCAAGATCCGACTTGTATTCTCACGGGCCACTCCAGCCATTGCGGCAATGTCTCCTTGATTGATCATGCGAGGAATCAGGATTTCATTTGAATTGGTCTGCTCTCCGACATTTTCCGCCAGCGTAAGTAGCGTGCGCGCCACGCGGCCTTTCATTGGCAAGAAAGCCATGGACGCGATGGTTTCGTCAGCTTGTCGCAAGCGAGCAGACAACAGCTTCACAAGATATCGATAGATTTCTGGGCGCTCTCGAGCAAGGTCCTCAAATACATGTCTACTGACAAAGCGAAGCTCGCAGTCGGTCAAGGCAACAACCGAAGCCGACCTCGGCAGACCGTCTATCACTGCGAGGTCGCCAACGATTGCACCCGAAGTTAGAATCGCAACTATCTGCTCCCTGACCTGCGGCGATACCAAGGCGACCTTGAGCAGACCTTTGTCCAGTCGATAGCACCCATCACCCGTGTCGCCCGCCTCAAAAAGCGTGTCGCCTGCTGTAAGTTGACGAATCGGCGCGTCGGCCAAAAGATCAGAGGCTATTTCCTTGGGCAGGCCGGACCATGTGCCGGAAACGGACAACTCAACCATAACCACCGTCGCTTGCACTCGTGCTACTGAGAACGCCTCTTCGTGTTTCCGCCCACATGCACGTGCTGGGATAGACCTCGGCTCTAAGCAGCACCGGTAGGGCCTCGCATAACCCCACCAGACACGCTTTATGAACTGTAGCAGACTAACGAGGAGGCTTTAGGGCAGGACTTCTAGAGCCGTAGATAAGGGCCTTGATCCCGACCGAAAGCGCATCAGGTCAATCGCAAGCAGCAGGTGCCCAGAAAAAGGCCCCGCATTGGCGGGGCCCAGACCGAAGAGGAAATGACTTTGCGGGACCCTCCCGGGCTCGCGATTTTCCCCCCGATGGAAACCGCTGAGAGCCTCGCCGCAAGTCTCGATCTAAATAGCATCGGTTGGCGCACGGTCACTGTGATCCCAATCACACTAGAAGAAAAAAATCGATTCCGACCTGCACGCCGCTACCACAATCTGAGTGGGGCGCTCGTCATAATTCGCGACGAGGCCAACTCAAATCCCATACGCAACACAAGTTCGACGAAGCGAAAGCAACACAAGTTCGACGGAAGCGAAGGATTAGCGAATGTATCCGCTGAACCTCAGAGCGATACGATCGGGGGAGCACGAGACGATCGGGAAGCTTTGGCGCGAGCGAGGTCCGTGAACGGAATGATTGCCCGGCTAGGCGGTCCCCGATTCACGCTACCTGTGGCCTTAACACATTGCACCATTACCCTGGCCAATAACTCCAAGGCCTGCTTGAGCTAACAAGCGGCGCTGACGTTAGCAACCTTCTAGAGATTTATTGGGCGCTCAAGAAGGGCGACACGCTGATCAAACATCAGCCCTTCCGTGTTCAAACAATCAACTTGGACAATGTGTTCGGCACGCTGACTCGAACACTGGATTTTACGTGGGCGTCACGAAGCCGCCTGCGGGTTGCTGAGTAAGGTTGGCAGCCATGTCCGCTTTGAGGCGGTTTGCGGACTCTTAGCGGACAGCTCAGTTCGTCCGCTTTGTGCCATTACGCGAACACTCGCCGTAGCGGGGCTTGAGCCATCATGGCCAGGGAAGGGCGCCCGAGGGATTTTACGTAACGCCGGCCCTGGGGTGAAGACATCGCGTTGCAAAGCCCTCCCAGGAGCCCCAGATGTGATGTAGCCAGAATTTCTTCCTTAGAACCTTTGCGCAGGAGGCGGCTATGTATTCGCCGCCAATCAGACCCGCCGGGCGTAGCATTACCCGACTTTTGCCTTGCTGGACTGCCAGCATACTTGCCACGGTTATCCTCACCATGCTGGCACCGCCGGCCAAGGCAGTAGCCCAGCGGGCAATTGTCCTGGAGATCGATGACGCGATAGGGCCGGCGGTCGCCGACTACGTCGTACGCGAACTTCGGACTGTATCCCGAAGCGAGACCGGCCTGATCGTCTTACGCATGAATACGCCAGGCGGTCTCGATACGTCCATGCGCGACATCATCAGCGCGATGCTAGCCTCACCAGTGCCAGTAGCCACATATGTCGCGCCGAACGGTGCCCGAGCTGCGAGTGCCGGAACATACATCGCCTACGCCAGCGCTGTCGTAGGGATGGCCCCGGGCACGAATATTGGCGCCGCCACTCCGGTTCAGCTGGGAGTGTCCCCCTTCCTGCCGGGTGGAAAGCCGGAACAACCCTCCGGACAAAAGGATGGCCAAGAGAAGGAACCGGTGGGACAGCCGGCTGATACTGAATCGCGGAAAGCCCTAAACGATGCCGTGGCTTATATCCGCAGCCTCGCCGAGCTCAATGATCGCAATGCGGACTGGGCCGCCGAGGCCGTGCGGACGGCCGCGAGCCTTCAGGCCTCCGAAGCGCTCAAGCTTCATGTCACTGACGTGATCGCCGACGACGTGCCGGATCTGCTCCGCAAG
>Ga0075425_100007599_pt1 | contig 11462 bp, 7 predicted proteins | sample SoiMethybrSBSTD4_FD_75300 | JGI IMG/M metagenome (GOLD analysis project Ga0075425, IMG submission 75300) | Bulk soil microbial communities from a Populus tree surrounding site in Tennessee, USA - Soil MetaG P. TD hybrid SBSTD4 | ecosystem: Environmental > Terrestrial > Soil > Tree plantation...
AGGGCGATGAGGCCGACCCAGACGCCGATGGACATGTTGTAGCCGAGGGCGTAGAGGAACCAGATCGCGCCGACCGCGGAGAACGGAACCGCGAGGAGCACGATGGCCGTCTTCGGGAACGACTTCGTGTTCATGTAGATCAGCATGAACACGACGAAGAGCGTCAGCGGCAGAACGACCTTCATCTTCTCGCGCACGCGCGCCATGGCCTCGTACTGGCCGCTCCACGCGAGGAGATATCCGGGCGCGAGCTTTAGCTGCGCGTCGACGGCTTTCTTCGCGTCGGCGACGTAGCCGCCGATGTCGCGCTTCGCGGTGTCGACGTCGACGTACACGTAGCCGGAGAGCTGTCCGTTTTCGTCGCGAATCATCGACGGCCCTTCGACGAGCTTGATCGTCGCGAGCTGGCCGAGCGGGATTTGCGCGCCGCTCATGGTCGGCACGAGGATCCGTCCGAGCTTGTCGACGTCGTCGCGCAGCTCGCGCGGATAGCGGATGTTGATCGGATAGCGCTCGCGCCCTTCGATGGTCGTCGAAACGTTCTCGCCGCCGATCGCGGTCATGATCACGCTCTGCACGTCGTCGATGCGCAGGCCGAAGCGCGCGATCTGCTCGCGATTGAGATCGAAGTCGACGAAGTAGCCGCCCGCGACGCGCTCGCCGTACACGCTGCGCGTGCCGGGGACGTTGTGCAGAATGCCTTCGACCTGTTGGCCGATCTTCTCGATTTCGTAGAGATCCGCTCCGAAGATCTTCACGCCGACGGGCGTGCGCACGCCGGTCGTCAGCATGTCGATGCGATTCCGGATCGGCATCGTCCACGCGTTCGTCTGGCCGGGCAGCGTGAGACGCGCGTTCATCTCGTTGACCAGCTCGTCCCACGACATCGTCTCCGGCCAGAGCGGGCGGAAGAGCGGCTTCATGAAATCGGGCCAGTTCGCGTACCAGCGCTCGCGCGTGCGCCACTCCGATTCCGGCTTGAGGACGACGACCGTCTCCATCATCGAGAACGGCGCGGGATCAGTCGACGTCTCCGCGCGTCCGGCCTTGCCGAACACCCGCTCGACTTCAGGAAACGACTTCAGGAGCTGATCCTGCCGCTGCAGAAGGTCCTTCGCCTGCGCGACGGAGATGCCCGGCAGCGTCGACGGCATGTAGAGGATCGAGCCTTCGTTCAGCGGCGGCATGAACTCGTGCCCGAGTTTTTTATACGCCGGGATCGTGAGCAGCACGACGATCACCGCAGCGGCGATGACCGCGCGCGGATGCCGCAGCACGAACTTCGCGGGCGGCGTGTAGAGACGATGCAGGATGCGCGAGATCGGATGCTGCCCCTCGTGCATGACCTTTCGCGGTTTGCGCGTGAAGAGCAGCCGCAGCGCGGGATCGAGCGTCACCGCGAGCACCGCGGCGATCGCCATCGCGAAGTTCTTCGTGAACGCCAGCGGCTTGAAGAGCCGCCCTTCCTGCGCTTCGAGGAAGAAGATCGGCATGAACGCGATCGCGATCACCATCAGCGAATAGAAGCTCGGCCTCCCGACCTCCTGAATTCCTCGGATCAGCACCTGGCGGTAATCGCCCTGGCGCCCGTTCGCATCCCACGCCTCGAGTTTCTTGTGCGAGTTTTCGACGACGACGATCGCGGCGTCGACCATCGCGCCGATGGCGATCGCGATGCCGCCGAGGGACATGATGTTGGCGTTGATCCCGAGGATTTTCATCGGGATGAAGGAGAGGATGATGGCGGCGGGAAGCGTGAAGATCGGGATGATCGCGCTCGGCAGGTGCCACAGGAAAAGGAGGATGACCAGCGAGACGATGATCATCTCGATCAGCAGCTCGTGCTTGAGAGTGTGGATCGATCGCTCGATGAGATCCGACCGGTCGTAGACGGTCACGATCTTCACGCCCACGGGCAGCGTCTTCTGAATCTCCGCGAGGCGCGCCTTCACGCGATGGATGACGTCGAGCGCGTTCTCGCTCTGGCGCATCACGACGATCCCCGCCGCGGTTTCGCCTTCACCGTCGAGATCCGCCACGCCGCGCCGCAGCTCCGGTCCGAGCTCGATGTTGGCGAGATCGCGGAGCAGAACAGGCGTGCCGCGCTCGTCGGTCTTCACGACGATCTGCTCGAGATCGGCGATGTTCTTCACGTAGCCGCGCGCGCGGACCATGTACTCCGCGCCGCTCCACTCGACGAGCCGCGCGCCGACTTCGTTGTTCGAGCCGCGCACGGCCTCCATCACCTGCATGAGCGGGATGCGATACGCGGCGAGCTTGTTCGGATCGACGGTGATCTGGTACTGCCTGACGAATCCGCCAAGCGACGCGACCTCGGCGACGCCCGGCACGGACTGCAATTGATAACGAATCGTCCAGTCCTGCAGCGAGCGGAGATCGGCGAGCGAGTGCTTGCCACTCTTGTCGACGAGCGCGTACTGAAACACCCATCCGACGCCCGTCGCATCGGGACCGAGCTCGGTCTTCACTCCCTGCGGCAGCGAGCCTTGCGTTTTCGACAACGACTCGAGCACGCGGCTGCGCGCCCAGTACAAATCGGTGCCTTCCTCGAACACGACGTAGACGTACGAGTAGCCGAAGTCCGAGAACCCGCGAATCGCTTTCACCTTCGGCGCGCCGAGGAGGGAAGTGATGATCGGATAGGTGACCTGGTCCTCGATGATGTCCGGACTGCGGTCCCACTTCGAATAAATGATGACCTGCGTGTCGGAGAGATCGGGCAGCGCATCGAGCGCGATGCGATTCATCGACCAGAGCCCGACGAACACGAGCGCCGCCGTGACGATCAGCGTGATCAGGCGGTTGGTGGCGCAGAGGCGGATGAGGTGCTCGATCATGATTTACAAAACCAGAAACCAGAAACCAGAAACCAGAATGGAGTCGCGCGATGACGGAACTGCAGGATCTGAAGGTACGGACTCGGAACTACGCTTTGCGAATCATTCGGCTGTACGAGTCGCTGTCGCCGCGCGGCGTTGCGCGAGTGCTGCGCGAACAGCTTCTCCGCAGTGGGACCTCCGTCGGTGCGCACTATCGCGAGGCGATTCGGAGCCGATCGGCGTCCGAGTACGCGGCGAAGTTGAACGCCGGTTTGATGGAGCTCGAAGAAACGCTCTACTGGCTCGAGTTGCTCGAGCACGCCGGGATTGTCAGTGCGAAGAAGCTGGCCGCGCTCGAAGACGAATCCGGCCAGCTGACCGCGCTGTTTGTCACGCTGATCAAGAACGCAAAGCGGCGGTGACTTCGAAACCAGAAACCAGAAACCAGAAACCAGAATCGAGTCGCTATCGTTGAACTGCAGGACCTGAGACGACGGATGCGAAATTGGTCGAGGGCGTCTACGATCAGCCGGTTTCTGCCTCATGGTTTCAGCGGTATCAGTGCGCATGTGCGCCACCGCCTTCTGGTTTCTGGTTTCTGGTTTCTGGTTTCCCAAGCGCCGCCTTCAACCTCGACTCCGAATCCACGAGAAAATTCGCCTGCGTCACGACCTTCTCTCCCGCCTCGACGCCGCTGCGCACTTCCCAGGCGTCGTTGCTCTTCGAGCCGACGGTGATCTCGCGAGGCGTGAAGGTGCCGTCGGCGTTGACGATGAAGACGATCGCGCGCGTGCCGGTTTGGAGGACGGCGGATGCGGGGACGACGGTGGCCTCGCGCGTGGGCTCTTCGATGGTCACGTTCGCGAACATGTCGGGCTTGAGCGCGCCGTCCCTGTTGTCGAACTCGACGCGCACTTTCACCGTTCGGGTCATCGGATCGACGATCGGGGCGATGAAGGTCACACGGCCCGTCCACGTGCGGCCGGGGATGTACGAGAGCGTCATCGTCGCGGGCGCGCCGATGTGCACGAACGGCAGTTCGGATTCGTAGACGTCCGCGAGCAGCCAGAGCCGATCGAGATTCGCGATCTCGAACAGCGGCTCGCCCGGCATCACGCGCGCGCCTTCGACCGCGATCTTGTTCAACACGAAGCCGCTGGTGGGGGAGGCGATCATCACGGACTTGCGCGCGGTGCCGCTGCGCTCGAGCTGGCGCAGCTCGCCCGGCGTCATGTCCCACAGCAGCAGGCGCTGGCGCGCCGCTTCGAGTAGCGTCGGCGACTGCTTCGCCGCGCGCAGCGCGAGGAGATACTCCTGCTGCGTTGCGAGCAGATCCGGGCTGTACACCGAGAACAGCGCCTGTCCTCGGCGAATCGGCTGTCCGGTGATGTTGACATACAGCTTCTCGATGTAGCCCTCGAACTTCGTCGAGATTTTGTAGAGACGCGTCTCATCGACCGCGATGCGGCCGACCGTGCGGACGCTGCGGCCCATGTTGCGCACTTCGACGATGCCGGTCTGCACGCCGATCAGTTGCTGCCGTTCGGGCGTGAGCTTCACGTTCGTGTAACCGCTGACGTCCGTCGTCGACTCGGAACCCATCGTGCCGTCGTCGTAAACCGGCACGAGCGCCATCCCGCAGTCGGGCGCAGTGCCCGGCTTATCCGACTTGTAGGCCGGATGCATCGGATCGACCCAGTAGAGGATCTTCTTCTGCGTCGCGACGGCGGTCGTCTTTGTGGTCGTCGATGTCTTGTGACCGGGACGCGCGACGAGCACCGCGACGAGCGCGATTGCCAGAACGATCGTGAGAATCCAGGGAAGTTTCGTTTTCATGGCGATCACCTCATCTCCATGCCGCCGGTCGCGCTGGCCTCGAGCGAGGCCTCATCGATGGCGACGCGCCACTTCGCGGCGGTGGCGAGTCGCTCGAGATACGTCGCACGGTCGGCGTAGAGCGTGTTGACCGCCTCGAACACGGTCACGAACGGCACCTTGCCCGATCGATAGCTCGCCAGCGCCGACTCGAGCGACAGCTCGTCCAGCGCGATGATCCGGTCGCGATAGAGCACCGCGACGTCGTTCGCCGCTTCGAGCTGCGCGAGACGCTCGTGCGTGCGCATCTCGAGATCGCGCGCGACGGCGTCCGCATCCGCGGTCTGCGCGACGACGCGCGCCTCCGCTTCGGCGAGCAGGTTCTCCTGACGTTTGCCGAGCCACAGCGGGATCGAGACGCCGACACCGACCTGCCACATCGGTCCCATCGCGTAGTTGCCGCGAAACATCGAACCGCCGCTCACGACGAAGTCGGGATAGAAGTTCTTCTTCGCGACGCCGACGCGAAGACGTCCGGTCTCGATGCTCTGCTTCGCGGCGGCGAGCTCGGGACTGCGTTGCAGCGCCGACGCGACGAAGTCGTGATCCTCGACGAGCGTCGCGATCTCCGGCAGTTCCGATGACGTCTCGATCGGCGTGCCCTGAGGCTGGCCGAGGAGGTGATTCAGTTCGGAGAGCTGATTGGCGATGGAGGCGCGCTGCGCGGCCTTCAGCTCGTCGATGCGCGCGAGCTCGACCTGCGCGCGCAGCACGTCCTGCTGCACCGCGAGTCCCGCGGCGTAACGGTCGCGCGTCGTCTGCTCGATCTGCGCCGCGGTCTCGCGGCGGTCGTCGATCACGCGATCGAGGGCCCGCGCGAGCACGAGGTCGTACCACGCGTTGCGCACGCGCGCTTCGATCGTGAGCGCGGCGCGAGGGAGCACGCCGCTTTCGATCTCGCGCGCTTCGCTCTCCGCGACTTTGCCGTTCAGCGAAAGCTTGCCGGGCCACGGCAACGCCTGGCTCAGCATCAGCCCGATGAAGCTTCCTTCTGCGTTGCCGAGAGAAAACCCGCGGCCGTCGTTTTGATACGTCGTGGTGAGCGACGGATCGGCGGGCGTGCGCGCGGGCTCGATGCGATGCCTCGCGGCGTCGAGAGTGGCGCGCGCGGACTTCAGCTCGGGCGTTTGCTCGATCGCCGATCGCACGAGCGCGTCGAGTGCGGCATCGGAAGGCGTGGCGCGGATGTCATGCGCCATCGCTCCGGTCGCGAACAGCAGCGCAGATGCGATGACGGCGATGTGATGCTTCACGGAAACGATCTCCCTGTCGACACACGTGGGGCGTCCGGCGGGACGCGAGGGGAGGGGAGACCGCGATCAGATGCGGAAGACGGAGTTCAGGACGTGGAGGGCGGGCGGTGTGCCCGACTGCTGGCGATCGACGTCGCTCACGATGCTCCGCGACTCGGCGATCGCTGCGCTGCTTACTCCCGGCGTCACCTGCGCAACGATCTGTTTCGCCGGCGCGATGATGCGGATCGATGCGACGGCGGTCGCCTCATCGGCCTTGACGGAGCAATCGGTCGCGCAATCGTACGTTCGCGCGTTCAGCGCCGCCGCGCTCGAACCTTCGTGACAGCACGGCATCACGCAGAGCGACGCGGCGGCGTAGAGCGGCAGTGCGAAGAAGATCGCGACGAACATGAGGGCGTTCGCACCGGCGAAAAGCCGGTACCGCGCCGTCCTGTTCCGTGTCGAGATCTTCATCGCAGTCCGAGATGACAAGGTAGCGACCGTGGCCATTCCCGAGGGATGGTGCCGCGCACCTGACGAAGTGACAAATGTCACGATGTTTTTGGACTGCGGCGACCGCAGTCGCCGCTTTGATTTTGCGGCAGCCGCAGCTGCCGCGACTGCGGTCGCGGCAAGGCAAAGCGGCAGCCGTAGCGCATTCCATGAGGAGGCCATCATCTGTCAAGCCGGCGTCGGGAGAGCGACCTGACGCTCGACCGATGCCGCACATCGATTCGGGTTCGTTTCTTCTCGGTTCGCGATCCTGGTTGTCGTTCCGCTGAAGATCTACCGCGGCATCAAGCCGCTGCTGTCGGTCCTCAGCACTGCCGCTCATCCCAGCCGCGAGGACAAGACGGACTTCTGTTTGCCGGAGTGGGTCGCGTCGCGCAGCCTTGCCTGCAGGATCGTCGACGTAGCTGCATTGCGATCGACTCCCGGCGTTACGGCTCATGCCGGTGCGGATGCGCGTGCGGCTCGCCGGTTTGGGACGACAGCGATGGCTCCCATGAACGGCGCCGCGGCGAAGAACGCCGCTTCACGCGTGGCTGCGATGTAGCGCATTGCGTACGCATCGAGGAGCATGCTGACTCCGTCGCTGACTGACGAGAGGGTAGGGAACGGCCAGCGCTGAACACTCCTCTACTGGGGGCACCGTCATCTCGTTACCCGCCGGAGGCACATGCAAATCGACCACGAAGTCTCTCAACGCCATCTGAGTTTGCGAGTCACAGTTGTTATCGTCATCCTGGCACTCGCTATCGCCTATACCGTCGCAGTTGTGGCGGGCGCGATACCGAAGGCGCGACAGTTGGACGGCACTCATCTCACGCTCTTGTTTTTTGCGTTGCTGATCTCGGGGGTTATTCTTCGCCCACAGATTCTCAACCGACTTGCTCGATTGGAAGGGCTCGGATTCAAGGTCGAATTGCTCGAACGTCTGCAGGAACGGCAAGTTGCCCAAGCGGAGGAACTCTACCGACTTGATCTGATCGTGCCATTGCTATTTCGAGACAGCGAGCGAAAGCATCTCGCGAGTCTCTTTCGTGGTTCGACAGACGGCTATCGCGGAGGCGGTATTGTAAGGGACGAACTGCGACGTCTCCGCGCCATCGGTCTTCTCCGCTCGCTGCCACAACGAGCTATCGCGATCTTCACGGCGATACTGTGTTTGATCTTTCCGATTGGGTCGAACTAACCGCCTTCGGCCGGTATTGGGCCGAGCGTCTCGAAAGACTCCGTCAGGTGGTAGCGGAAATGCCCGGTACGTTGTCCAGCGGAGACGACACATCGCACGAATGACCAGCCGGCTAATCCGTCGGTTGGAGCCGACGCCGGGCGCTGGTTGGCTCGGCGGCCGAGTCGCCTTGCCTTGTTCAAGACGCACGCCGTTATTGGTTCGCACGTGATCGGTCGGACTCAACCATCCATGGCCACGCGATAGCGGCAAGAAGTTCAAGAAGCGCTGCGCCGATGATCGCGCGCGCCAGCGCCGCGTGGCCGCGTTCCCGCGCTTGATAGCGAAACCGCCCGCTGGGCAAGGCACGCCTGTCGCGTCCGCTAAAACAGGAAAGTTTCTGTTCGTGTCTCTCAAATGAAAGTGTGGACCTATATTTCGGTGTAACGCTTTCGAGCCGTCCTTCACTATCTACATAAGTGATCACCGAGTTCCAAAGGAGCGCCCATGCCCACCAGCCCGCAACCTCAGCGAACTGATTTCAGTCTCGATCTCATCGGCCGCTTCATCTGCAACGGACTTGATGAGGCTCTTCAGAGCACCGACAAAAACAAATATCCGGACGCGCGGCCATTCGACGTCGTCGTGGTCGGCGGTGGTTCGTTCGGCAGCATCCTGGCCGCACACGTCTTCAATAACGACAAGACGCGCAGCCGCCGGGTTCTTGTGCTCGACGGAGGGCCGTTCCTGCTTCCCGAGCACGTTCAGAACCTCCCGATGATGGGCATCGCGGCGCCGGGACCGGTGCAGAACGATCCCGGCGTGCTGCGCGAATTCTGTTGGGGCCTCGCGTGGCAGACGAGCGTCAAAGCCGGGTTCCCCGGACTCGCCTATTGTCTCGGCGGGCGCTCCGTTTTTTGGGGCGGCTGGTCACCGCAGCTGCTGCATGCGGAGATGCCCACGACCGCGAGCCCGAAGCATCCGAATGCATGGCCGGCCGACATTGTGAACGAGCTGGAGAATCCGCTGCCGAACGGCGATCGCGGGTACTTCCGGCAGGCGGCCGAGCAGATCGGCACGACGGAGACCAACGATTTCATTCACGGGCCCCTGCATGACGCTCTACGCCGGCAGCTCTTCGAAGGAGTGAAGGCCGGCAAGGTGACGGACGCGGTGCCGTTTGCGGAGCTTCCGCAACTTCTCGACGGCGTGCCGGCGAGCAAGAAGGATCTCTTCAAATTGGAGGCGCCGCTCGCCGTGGAGGGAAGGCCGCCGCGCTCCGGCTTCTTTCCGATCAACAAGTTCAGCGCCGTGCCGCTGCTCGCACAGTCGGCGCGCGCGGCGCGCGAGGAATCCGTGCAGGGATTTCCTTCCGCCGATGGTGCCGACGTGCGTAAGCGCTTGATGGTTGTTCCCAACTGCCACGTGATCCGACTGATCACGGATGTCGTCAACGGACAGGCGCACGTAACCGGCGTACTGACGAATCAAGGTTTCATCCCGCTCCCGTCGCACGGCGTGGCCGTGATCGCGCTCGGGACCATTGAGAACACACGCGTGGCGCTCCTCTCCTTCGGCGGGATTACAAACTATCCGTTGATCGGCACCAACTTCATGGCGCACCTGCGGTCGAACATGGCGATCCGCGTTCCGCGCAACAAGCTGACGTTCCTCGATCCGAGCGTGCAGGACCTCGAACAATCCGCACTGTTCCTCAAAGGACGCCACACGCATGCCGACGGATCGGTCGGGCACTTCCATCTGCAGATTACCGCCTCGGGCGGCGGAGGCGGGTTGGGCACAAACAGCGACGCGGAGCTCTTCCAGAAGGTGCCGGACATCGATTTGCAGAAGCCTTTCCGCGCCGCGGATCTCAATCATGTCGTCATCACGCTGCGTAGCATCGGCGAGACGCAGCCGCAGAACCCGAAGAGCAGGATCACGTTGAAGCTCGATGCAAACGACGAGGCGGGCGTCCCGCGCGCCTTCGTCGAGATCGGCGACGCGCGCGAGCCGGAGCAGGCCAGCGACACGCCGCAGACGAAGAACGACCGCGATCTCTGGAACGCGATGGACAAGGCGGCCGAAGAAGTGGCGAAGGTCTTCAACGGCGGCACGATGCCGGAGGTTCTGAGCAACGGGCGCGACGGCATGGGGACCACGCACCACGAGGCCGGTCCGCTATGGATGGGCACCGATCCGTCGAAGTCCGTGACCAACGCGGATGGGCGCTTCCACTTCGTGGACAACGCCTACGTCGCCGGTCCGGCGCTGTTCCCGACGGTCGGCTCTCCGAATCCGATGCTCACCGGAACGGGCCTGGCGCGCCGTACGGCCGACAAGCTTCTCGCCTCGATGCCGCATCCCGTCGCACCGGCAGTTGAAGCGGGGTTTACGTATCTGTTCGACGGCACGAACGACACGTTCAAACAATGGCAGCGTGCGGGAACGACGAGCACGTTCATGCTCATCGACGGCGCGATCGTCGCCTATCCCGCCGGCGAGTACGCGGTTCTCGTCTACGGGCCGAAAGGCTTCAGCAATTTCATCCTTCGCCTTCAGTTCCGCCTCGATGCCGCGGATGACAACTCCGGCGTATTCGTGCGATTCCGGTATCCCTTCAAAAGCTGGCCCGATCTCGCTGCCAATCAGGCGGTGCAGAACAACCGTGGCCGCATCGCGGAATTCACCGGGTACGAGGCGCAGATCGACGATCTCGCGAGGGTCGACGGCGCTGACAAGCACCGGACCGGCGCGATCTACGACGTGGAGATCGGGAATGCACCTGGGCAACAGCAGTATCAGCGGCCACCGCTATTGGCTCCCCACGTGTGGCACGACTATGAGATCGCCGTGTCCGGCGAGGACTACCAGGTAAAGCTCAACGGTCAACTCACGACGAAGTTCAGGAATATCGACCTCAATCGCGGCCGGCCGGCGTCGGCCGATCCCTTCTTCGGTTTCCTCGGCGCGCAGTCGCATTCGGGACTGACGGCATACCGCAACATTCGCATCAAGGAGGTCTGACGGCAAGGGTCTGTCGATGCGAAGCACGGAAAACCCATGCGGATTCTCCACATGTCCACGGAGTTCCCTCCTGTCATCTTTGGCGGGCTCGGGACGGCGGTAGGCGGGCTGGTGCACGCGCTCGCGGCAGCGGGCGAAACGGTTGCCGTGCTGCTCGTCGGCGATGGAGGTGTGTCGTGTGGCTATGGTCAGCCTGCGTCGGGCGGTGATCTGCCCGGGCGCATTCCCGACGGCATCGAGTTCTTTCAGATCCCATGGCGCGGAGCCGTCGAACAAGCCGCCCGAATCGCACAGGAGTGGCGCGCGGATCTGGTCCATCTGCACACCGCGTGGATCTGGCCGTTCGCCGAGCCGGTGCTGGCGACCGGCATTCCGATCATCTACACCGCGCATTCCGTCGATCGTGCGGAGTACGAGTTCGGAATGGAACCCGGACATATCCTCGAGCATGCTGACGATCAGGGTCGGGCCATCGCGAATGTCGACCGCCTGATCGCGCTCACGCAAGACGAGGCGAATCTCCTCGTCCACTACTATCCGGACTCGCGCGAGCGCATCCGCATCGTGGGAAACGGAATCGCCGACTGCGAAGAAGCGCGCGCGAGCGCGACAGCGGAACGAAACGCGGCATCGCCGCTCGTGCTCTACACCGGCAGGCTGGTCGAGCGGAAAGGCATTCACGATCTCCTCAATGCGATTCCGGCCGTGATGGAGCAGGTTCCCGAGACTCGGTTCGTGCTCGCCGGAGGCCCGGCCGGCTGGCCTGCGGCGGAGGTGGCGCGGCAATGGCTGTCGCCAGCCTGTCTGCCG
>Ga0075425_100007600_pt1 | contig 11461 bp, 4 predicted proteins | sample SoiMethybrSBSTD4_FD_75300 | JGI IMG/M metagenome (GOLD analysis project Ga0075425, IMG submission 75300) | Bulk soil microbial communities from a Populus tree surrounding site in Tennessee, USA - Soil MetaG P. TD hybrid SBSTD4 | ecosystem: Environmental > Terrestrial > Soil > Tree plantation...
CCGAAGTTTAAGGTCAGATTGTGCTTCAATTTGAAATCGTCTTGGGCATAGTAGGCTTGCGTCCAGCGGAACAGATGGACATGCGAATCGCCACTCGCTACTTCGGAATCGTTGCTGATGCCCAGCAGCATCGAGGCCAGCGAAAGCCCGCCATTTCCGTTTAAATCCGCAGTAGCCTCCGCGGGAAAGGTAAATGCGCCGCGTGCGATGTTGTGCGAGAGCAGGTTCAAATTCTCGTGGCGGAAGTTAACTCCCAGCTTGAGGATGTGCTGGCCCTTGATCAGGGAAAAATCGTCACCATATTCGTAGGTCGCCTGGACCTTGCGCAAAGGATGACCGAAAGCATCTTCGCCCAGGCTGAGGAAGTTGTCGCCCGAACCGCTGAAGCTGGGGGTGCCAAAATCAATAGGATCATTGGAAGCACCAGGAATACCGAGGTCAGCCACCACATTGGTAGTACCGGCCAGCGGACCGACACGCCTGGAGTTCACGCGCAACCAGTTCACTCTGGCTTCATTGATTTTGCTGGAGCTGATAGTCCAGGAATAATGCAAGGTTACCGTCTCGGTTTTTACCGCTTCGACCAGGTCCCGAACCGGCTGCACATCATTGGTGGTATTGTCTTCCCTACCCCAGGAGTACCTGCCCCACAGACTGCTTTTGGGAGTAAGAACGTAGTCCAACCGGCCGGCAACCTGATCAAAGTCCGTGGGCAAACCCACAACACCGGTGAGGTTATCCAGCACGCCAGGCTCCCGGTTAGCCTGGGGCACGTATCGGGTGTTAGCCAGGAACTTTGCCGTAGGGCCGTTCCAACACGCCTGCGGGATCGTGTTGTTGGGCCACGGCACGTCCGTATTCGGGTTGGGATTGAAGCACCCGGCCGGCAGAGTATTGCCAGGGAGGAAGTTCGTCAGATGCGGCATGAAGATCGGGATACCGTACTCGGAAAAATTGCCATTGCGGGCATTCGAGGTGGGCACCGTAGCAACTTCAGTGGCATTGGTGCGGTCACGCAGGCCTTCATAGCTGCCAAAAAAGAACACCTTATTGGCAATGATCTTGCCGCCCGCGGTACCGCCGAACTGATTGCGCCGGAAGGGGGGCTTGGGTGCATTGGGAGTGCCGGCGTTGATGTCGTTGAAGAAGTCCTTCGCGTCCAGGGCATCATTCCTAAGGAAATCGTAGGCGGTGCCGTGAAAAGCATTTGTGCCGCCCTTGGTAACAGCATTTAACTGCGCAGCGCCACGGCCGAACTCGGCGGTGTAGGAATTGGTTTGCACCTTAAATTCCTGAATTTCGTCAATGGAGGGCACGGCCCCAAAAGTGTTGAAGTCGGGAGAGGTGTTGGTGGCGCCATTCAAAAGGAAATTGGTGTCCTGAGCTCGCGCTCCGCCCAGAGAGTACTGGTTGCTGACGCGCTGGCCGACATCGCGCACTTCCTGAAAGGCGGTGTTGCTGTCTTTGGTGAAGGTAACGCCCGGCCCTAAAGTGGCCAAATCCAGGAAGTTGCGGCCGTTCAGCGGCAGGTCCGCGACGTGTTTGTTGTCAATCACCTGGCCCACGGTGCTCGACTCCGTATCCAGGAGCGGCGCCTCCCCTACCGTAGTCACCGTCTCAGTTACCTGGCCCACGCGCAAGGTCACATCCACGCGAGCCCTCTGGTCAACCTGCAGTTCAAAGGACTCAACCACGGCGGTTTGAAAGCTTTGGTGCTTGACCGTCACCGAGTAGTGCCCTGGCCGCAGCCCCGTAACTACGTATGCGCCGGTATCGGTTGTGCGCGTAGCGTGCGGGAGGTTACGGTCTACATCTGTGACGATGACGTTCGCACCTGCGACCACGGCGCCGCTGGGGTCGAAGACCAGGCCGGTTATACTGCCGGTTCCGATCTGAGCGACGGCAATTGCAGAGGTGAGCAAGAGAGACAGCAACGCAAATAAAGGGAGAAGTGGACTGCATCCCGCGCGGGTCGCCTGCTTTCTCAACATGGAAGCTCCTCCACGGCATAGGCCGGCTTGCGTGAAAATATTCCCTGGGGGCGAGCGTCAGATCGGAAAATACTATGGGTGGGTGTGCTTCTAACACGTCTATTTGAGCTAAGTCAAGAAATTTGCAGATTCTCGCCGGCTCAGCAAGAAACACTCACAGATGTCGGAAGAGTGTCTATCTATTCCGGCCTCTGGCACAGCCGTTGTGAGCCGAACTAAAGTCGAAGGATCTGCGCGAGCGTCCCGCCCAGGATCATTTGCTGCGTGCTGGCAGGTACATCGCAGGCCTTGAAAAAAGCCCGGTACTGGTTGACCACGGTTTCAATTCCGTCGAGGCCGGCGTCGGACCCGAACACGAGCTTGATGTAGGCGCTGGGGTCATTCGCGGGCGTGGCCGTCTTCCATTCTCCCTGTCCGGACCACCAGAAGACCTTTTTGAAGTCATCAAGGCGAGAGCTCATCTTGGTCAGGGTGGAACCGCTGAGGTCAAAAAAGACATTCGGATTCCAACGCGCGACTTCCGCCGCCCACTCATATTCTGGATTGCCGCAATGGGCGCCAATGACCGTGAGTTTCGGGAACCGGCGGGCAACTTCCTCGAGGTGAAACGCGCGCATGCGGTAGGAAGCGACGTCCTCTGGCTGGTCAATACTCCGGCGGAGAACGATGCCGGTGTGGAACATCAGCACCCAGCCATACTGGTTGGCGAGTTCGTACACCGGCTGGTAGGAAGGATCCGTGTAAGGCTTCTTTACAAATTCCAACTCACCCAGCCCACGGTATCCGAGCGCGTGAAAATCTTTTACCTGGGCCAGAACATCGGGTGCGTCCAGGTCCACAAAACCAAAGGGAACTATCTGCCTGGGATAGCGTTTGGCAGCTTCCGCCACCTGCAAACGCTGGGAATAAGGGGTCAGTAAGCAGGCCGTCAGATTGATGCGGTCCGCCAGCTTCACCAGATCGCGAATGAAATTGGGATTGCTTTCCTCGAAGTGCACATGGATATCTACGATGCGAGTGGCGTTGGACGGAGCCGCGGAAAGTTCCTCGAAAGAGAGTGCTTCGGCAGCAGACCCTCGCAAAGACTGCAGGGGAACTGCCGTGGCGGCGGCGGTTATTGCGCCTAAGAATCCCCGGCGAGAAAATTGAGCGCACATAGGTCCTCCCGGCAGAAAGATACTCCACGAAATGAGCGTCACGATTAAGAACCTTAGACCCGGGTATTTGCAAATACACTTCCCCTGCAGCCCTGCGGCTCAGACAGAACTTGGAGACCAGAAAGCTGACGATTATCATTGGCGGCGGCGTAGTGTACGAGGCGACGCAATCCTCGGAGTCCTAAGCGGGGCAACCGTGAAAACGAGAAACGCAGGGCTGACGGTGGGGTTAGTAATGCTCGCCGTCGTGTTGCCGGCGTCAAATAGTTTGGCGCAAAGCAGCGGGGACGCCGCCCACAAGGTCCGGGTGGCGCTGATCAAAATGCCTTACCAGGGCGAGCGCAACGTTCCGGAGCTTTCCGGCGGGCCGGCTTACCTGGAGGCCGGAGGTATTCAGAAGCTGCTTGAGCAGCACGGTTATCAGACCAAGGCAATTTCCGCCGTGGCGCTCGAGAAGGACGAGCAGAAGGCTTATGGAGAGTGGAACCGGCTAGCGCTGGCGAACGGGGACCTGGGAAAACTGGTAGCAGAGGAGCGGCGCGGGGGGTATTTTCCGGTGGGACTGTTGGCCAACTGCAGCGCGCTGGCGGGAATGCTGGCCGGCCTGCAGCATTCCGGGCCAACCGCGCGGCCGCTGCGGCTCGGGCTGGTATACGTGGACGCGCACGGCGACTTCAACACCCCCGAAACGACTTTGAGCGGCATGTTGGGGGGCATGCCGGTGGCCATCGCTTCTGGCATGGCGCTCACCCGCATGCGGCTGAAGGCGGGTCTGGATCCGCCAATCGCTCCCCGCAATATTGCGGAAGCCTGCGTGCGTGACACCGATCCGCTGGAGCAGGACCTGCTCGACCGCTCCCAGATTCAACAGCTTTCGGTCGCAGACATCCGCACACGCTCGGAGAATCTGCGGAAGATGATGGTAATACTCTCCCAAAATAGTGACGTTATATATGTGCACGTAGACATGGATGCGTTGGATCCAGCCGAAGTGCCGGGCCATCATCTACGGGTGCCGGGTGGACCAACCAGCATGGAACTGGCGAATGCCTTAACGGAAATGTTCCACTATGAAAAGGCCGCCGCTTTCGGCGTTGCGTCCGCGCCTTATGGCGACAATGACAAAACAGGGATTTCGCGCCAGGCAGCCTATAACCTTATTCTGGGGGCGTTGAAAGGCATCGAGGAACGCAGCGGGGGCGGTAAATAGAGGTTCACCTCATTTCGCTATTCGCCGAGTCGTAAACAACCTGGCCCCCTACGATGGTCTTCAAAACCCTTGTGTTAAGGATATCCTTGGGCGGAACTTTGGCAGGGTCGAGGTCAATGACGGTAAAGTCGGCCAGTTTGCCAGCTTCGATACTGCCCTTGTCCTTCTCGTCGAATTCGGCAAAGGCGCCCTCGAGCGTGTAGCCACGCAAGGCTTCGGCTAATGTCAGCCGCTGCTCCGGATACCAGCCGCCGGGGGGATTGCCCTGGGGGTCCTGGCGGGTGATGGCCGCGTAAATTCCATAGAAGGGGTTTAGAGTCTCTCCTGGAAAATCCGAGCTTAAGGGCAGGTGTGCTCCAGTCTTCAGGACCGATTGCCATGCATAAGCTCCTTTGACGCGTTGCGGCCCCAGCCGGGCCTCTGCCCAGGCCTTGTCGGATGTGCAATGAGTGGGCTGCATGGAAGCAATGATGCCCAGCTTGGCAAATCGGGGAATATCTTGCGGCGCCAACACCTGGGCGTGCTCGATTCGCAGGCGCGGGTCGCGGGCGGTCGGGACCTCGCGCATCGCCTGTTCGTAAGCATCGAGCACCGCGCGGTTGGCGCGATCGCCAATGGCGTGCGTGCAGACCTGGAATCCGCGTCGCAGAGCGCGCCGGGTGAGGTCGTAAACCGCCGGTTCGGGGGTGGTCATCAAGCCGCGAGTCTGGGGAGCATCACTGTAGGGCTCGAGCAGGGCGGCACCGCGCGAACCCAGCGCTCCGTCGGCGAAAAGTTTGAAGGCGCGAATGGTGAGACGGTGCTGGGGATCTATCTCTGGGCCGCGCTGCAGCCAGGTGGCTACCATTTGCTGGTCGGCGCCGTCCAGCATGGCGTAGACACGCAGCGGCATGCGGTTTTTCCGGACGAGATCACGGAAGGCATCTACCATGATCGGTGTCACCTTGGCTTCGTGAACTGAAGTCAAGCCGTTTCGAGCACACTCCCTTGCCGCCAGTTCGATGGCCTGCTCCACCTGGGGCAGAGTCATCGGCGGGATATGCGACTCGACCAGTTTTTGAGCGTGATTCAGCAATATGCCGGTAGGCTCACCGGTTTGCGGGTCGCGCAAAATTTTCCCGTTCTCGGGGTCTGCGGTGTTCTTGTCGATACCCGCCAGCGCCAGCGCCCGCTTGTTGGCCCACGCCGCGAAGGTATGCAGCCCGACCAGGTACACAGGGTTGTTGGGCGACACCGCGCTCAGCGCTCGATTGTCGGGATAGTGCGCGGCCCATTTGCCTTCGTCCCAGCCCCAACCCAGTATCCATTCCCCAGGTTTGGCCGCCGCGACTCTTTGCTTAACACGCTCTACCGCTTCCTTGTCGCTGGGCACATCTTTCAGATTCAGTTGCAGCAGACTCTTGCCCAGTTCCATGAGGTGGGTGTGGGAATCAGTGATTCCCGGCAGCACAGTGGCGCCGTGCAGATCGAGGACGCTAGCTGCGCCGGGATACAACCGGCGGGCATCCGCGTCAGTTCCCACCCAGGCAATGCGGCCACCTGAAACGGCAATAGCCACCGCGCTGGGCTGACCCGGAGCCATAGTAATCACGTGCGCGTTGAGGAGGAGCAAGTCGGGAGTAGCGGAAACGGGCGGGGAACCAGATTTCGCCAACGGAAGCAGAACAAGAACCAAGAGAACGCAAATTGGGATCTGCAGCCTGAAATCCCTACGTAGCCCCATAGAATCTTCTCCTCAACACGCAAATGCCGCTAGTTGGATAAGCTTTTCTGCTTCGATACAAAAAAAACGGACGCGCTGTGTAAGGAGCGCGTCCGCTTCGGACAGATCCGGCAAGGCTAGAAAATCAGCTTGATGACCAATTGCATGTTAAAAGCTTCGCCGGGGCCCAGTCCAGGGGCGCCGTTGAAGTCGCCAATCGTGTCGCCAATGCAGGCAAAATTCGGGTTATTGCTGCAGGGCGAGGCCAGGGAGGTGGCGGAGGACCCGCTGGCCAGATTGATGCGGTTGAACACATTGAACATCTCGGCACGAAGCTGGGCGCGGAACCGTTCCCGGATGGGGATGTTCTTGATTACGGAGAAGTCCACGTCCGAATATCCGGGGCCGTAGATCATATTGCGGGGCATATTGCCGAAAGTACCCGGCGCCGGCTGGGCAAAAGCATTCAAGTTAATCCAGGGCATACCGCCGCCGGCCGCGCTGAAGTTGTGGACGACGCCGGCAAAAGGATTGCCGATCAGATTGGGACGTTGCAGAAAGTCAGAGGTTCCCGACGAATCCGTGAGAGCCGTTAGAGTAAACGGCTGCCCGCTGTGGAACGACATCAGGCTGGTGACCTGCCACCCGTGCGTGAGCATTTTCGGTCCATGCGAGGAGCCGGGAATGTCCCAGGTCAAGTAAGTGGTGAAGTTCTGGCGCGTGTCAAAGTCGCTGTTGGCATAGTCGGCCTTCAGGTTGAAGCTGTCCTGCGGCAGTCCGCCACGATAGCTGGTAACGAAATCCAGGGCATGGGCCCAGGTATAGGCGAACTGAGCGGTTAACCCATGGTATTCGCGCAGCTTCAACGTGCTTTGCAGGGAGTTGTAGTTGGAGGTGCCGATGCTGTTCAGTTGATTGACTGTGCCCACGTTGGGGAACTGGGTAGAGAGCGGCCGATTGGCTTGTAATTGAGCAGTACTGATGTTATCCCCCAGCGGAGAGAGCGCCGCCTGGTTGATATCAAGCATCACCGACAGCCTGCGTCCCAGGCTCCCGACGTATCCTACCTGCAACACGGCTGCGTTGCCAAAGCTCTTCTCCACGTTCAGGTTGAAATTGTAGTAATAGGGGGTGGCGAAGTGCTGGCTAACGGAATACATGTTGAAGATATTGGTGGCTGGGCTGCCGCAATTCGGGTCCGTAGCCACATTGCCGGTTACGCAGCTAGTCACGGCGGGGAAGATCTGCACTCCCTGCTGCCAGGTGACGCCGGAGAGGCCGAAGTTAGAGACCAGATCCTGAGCTGGACCTGCCGGATTGTTTTCCAAGCCATTGGCGGCGGGGTTGGGCGGGCGGAAATCGAGGAAGGGATTCATGTTGATCTGGTCGAAGAAGATGCCGACGCCGCCGCGGACCACCATGCTGCCGTTATCCCTGGGTTGATATGCGAAGCCCAGACGGGGTGCGAAGTTGGTTTTGTCGGGAGGGAAAATGGAGTCAATGTTCTGCCCTTGGATTCTGTTGCCGCCCAGTTCCGGCACAAATACAGCCAGGTTCTTATCGCCGTTGTGCAGCGGCCCCAAGTACTCATAACGCAGCCCGTAGTTGAGGTTTAGCCGCTTAGTAACCTGCCAGTTGTCCTGTGCGAATAGTGCCACGTTGTTGAGGAAAACCTGGCGTTCTGCGTTACCAACGGTGATACTGGCGCTGTCGGAGGTGCCCAGGAAAAAGTCCGCCAGCGCTCTTACATTCGTGCTGAGAGCCAAGCAGGCTGCGGTGTTGCACGTGGGAGAAACGCCGCCAGTAGGTGGCGCTGCCCAAGGGCCTTGTGTGCCCGTGAAGTTAAAGCTGCCCAAGGAGTGGCGGAAGTAAAACTCATCCACTTGGGCTTGGCGAATTTCGCCGCCGAAGCGGAACTGGTGCGCGCCTACGGTGTAGGAAACTGCATCGGTGAGGTGGCCGGTGATGTCATTACGTCCTTCCTGGGGCGTAATCCCTACTTCCTCGAAACCGCTGATGGCGATATTTGGCGTTCCCGTGACCGGCTTGCCTGCGATGAGGGCGCTGGGGCTCAAGATCAACCCAACCGAACCAGGAACGAAGCTGGTGTCGAAATCGTGGAAGCGCTGGGTGAAGTAGCTGACTCCGAATAACACCTGGTTAGTTATCCGCGGCGAAAGCACCGAGTTCAGCACGAGGTTATAGTTCTGCACCCGGATGGGGGCAACTTCGAAGTAGGGCTTCAGGTTCGAGCTGGCGGTGCCCAGGGCGGCGCTGAAGCCGGTGGGGGCTACCTGGTCGCCACGGGATAGAAACACCCGCGCAGATAGTTTTTCGTTGGGGCTGAAGCTATGGTCAATTTTGAGCAGGCCGTTGTTGCTGTAGCCGGTTTCCGGAGAGGATGAGAAGAAGTTTCCGGTCGTGGCGGCGAGTCCATTAATTTCGCTGGGCCACAGCCGGCCCATGAGCGCGGTCGAAAGCGGGTTAGGCGTGACGGGCGCGTAAGTGCCAAACATCTGGCCGGGATTGGCCAAGACCTGCAACGCTTGTTGTTGCCAGGCCAGCGAGGGTTCCGTGGCCAATCCAGACAGGCCGATCACGAAGTTCTGGTGCTCGAAGGTGCCAAAGAAAAAGGTGCGGTCCTTGATAATGGGTCCGCCGACGCTGCCTCCCCAGTTCAGGTTGCGCAGTTCGGGCTTGCGAGTGCCCGCAGGCAGAAAGGGTGAGGCGGAGGAATAGGCCTCGTTGCGGTCGTAGATATAAGCGGTACCGTGTACGGTGTTGGTGCCGGACTTGACCGCAAGATTGATGGTCCCGCCCGCGCTGCGTCCCGTTTCCGGGCTGGATTGCGTCTGGGCCGAGAACTCGTCTACCGCATCAATGGGCAGCACGGTGCCGGCAATGCCCGACACGCCACCCTGGTTGACGGCCGGAATGTTGTGCCACAGGTCGTTGTTATCGGTGCCGTCAATCTGCCAGTTCATCTGGTTGGCGCGGGTGCCGTTCAGCGACCCGAAGCCTCCAACCGAGTAGCCGCCGTAACCCGGAGAGACAGCGATCAATTGAGAGAAGTCGCGTCCGTTCAGGGGCACATTCTGCAGAGCGGTAGTGGGAATGGTGGTGGTCACGGTTTGTGTGGTGGTATCTACCGTAAGAGCCGCCGCTGAGACTTCCACTGTCGTCGCCTGCTGCCCCACCGCTAGCTTGACCGGCAGGGTGTAGATCTTACCGGCGGTGACCACCACGTTTGCCACCCTGGTGGGAGTGAATCCTTTCGCTGTAACGTCAACCTGGTAGGTGCCCAGAGGCAGTTCCTGAAAGGCAAACTCGCCGTTGGTCGTGCTCGTCGTGACCTGGCTGATGCCAGTGGCGACGTTAGTAATCTTCACGCTCGCGCCAGGCACCACGGCTCCCGATGGGTCGGCCACGGTCCCGTTGACCGCGCCACGGAAGGTCTGCGCATAACCTGCTAACGCCAGTGCCACAACCAGGGTTAGAGCTCCCCAAAAACGTATCATAGGTCACCTCAAACCAAAGGATTTATGCCGTTTGGCCCGGAACACCCGCCGTACCACTTGTCAGGAATCGCGTTATAAGGAAGCAGAATCTGCTGCAATTTTAGGCACATAAGGTAAGGATTGGGCACGGATGGTAGACATTCCGCCTCGCAGTGTCAAGAATTCTGTTCAAATTTCCCGAGTACAAGCAAAGCAAACCGGGCAAACGCCTAAGCGCTCGCCTAGGTGTTGCATTTGGCATCAGGCGGGCTGGGGAATCTCACCCTTTTTGGCGGCCTCGCTAATGTAATAGGCGGCACGGTAGGCCAGCGCCTGGATAGTGCAGGTAGGCTGGTTGCGGCCGGCGCTGACGAAGCTGCTGCCATCGACGAGGAAGAGATTGGGCACGTCATGGGTGCGGTGGTACTTGTCCACCACCGAATTCCTGGTGTCGTCGCCCATGCGGCAGGTGCCCATCAGGTGCACCGAACTGGTTTCCTCGCCCGCGTCTTCCTTCCACATTTTGCGCGCTCCCGCCGCCTGCAGCAGGTCCACGGCTCGATTGCCGAAGAAAGCCTTGTTCTTCAGATCGTCAGGATGGTTTTTGTAGGTGATGCGCATGGCGGGCAGCCCCCAACCATCCTTCACTGCCGGATCGAGACTTATGCTGTTGCTCTCCATGGGCAGCGTGGTCAAATGGCACAGAATCATCATGGAGCGGGTGAAATTGTCCTGAATCCAGCGCTTGTACTGAGTGCCCCAGCGGGGTACATCAGAGGGCACGCCATGCAGGGCGTAGGAGATCGGGAAGGCATCAAAGCGCGCGTCCATGCCTCCCCCGCCGTAGAAGCCGCGCTTGGGATCGGCATTGTAGAAATCCTGAACCACGCGCGTCACGACCACGCTCTTGTACTCATTCAGCGGATGCTCGAAAGTACCCATGGCGCCCGTGCCGCAGTCGAACATCAGGTACTTGCCCACCATTCCGTTGGAATTGGCGAGCCCCCGGGGAAACCGGTTCGACTTTGACATGAGCAAAAGGCGCGGCGTTTCTGCTCCGTTTGCGCACACCACCACTGCCTTGGCCTTCTGCAAAATTTCTTTCTTGTCGCGATCGAAGTAGATGACCCCGTTCACCCGCCCCTGCTTGTCGTGGGCTATTTTGCGCACGTAAGAATAGGGACGGATTTCGCATCGCCCGGTCTTCTCCGCCACAGGGATGACGCTGACCAGGGCGCTAGATTTGGCCCCGAATTCGCAGCCCATCATCTCGCAGAAGCCGCAATGGCCGCATTGACTACGGCCGCGGTACGGCTGAGAAAGAATGGCCATGGGCGCCGGGAAAGGGTGCCAGCCCAACTTGAGCGCCGCCTTTTCCAGCAACACCCCGGAAGACTTCACCGGCAATGGCGGCAGCGGGTAGGGTTTGGAGCGTGGCGGATCGAACGGGTTGGCTCCGGCCAGCCCGGAGACGCCGATCTCCCACTCCGCCTTGGTATAGAAGGGCTCCAGGTCGGCATAGCTGATGGGCCAGTCGGAAAATCCCGTGCCCGCAATTGGACCCCAGTGGCTGCGTTCCCGAAAATCAATTTCGTGAAAGCGCCAGTAATTTGCCGTGAAATGAACCGTGCCTCCCCCGACTCCTTTTCCGTATTGCACGGTGCGGGCCAGCACTGCCTTCTCTTTTTCGGTTTTGCGAAAGGTGTTGGGCTGGAGGTCGTGATTGTTGGTGAGCAACTCCTGCCCGATCGGCGGGTTGTCCCAGTTGACGCTGATCTTCAATTCATCGTGGCGGCGGAAGTCTGCATTCTTAAAATAAGGACCCTGCTCCAGCACCACCACCTGAAATCCGGTAGTAGACAGTTCCTTGGCGACAACCGCGCCTGCGGCGCCGGCGCCTATGA
>Ga0075425_100007601_pt1 | contig 11460 bp, 7 predicted proteins | sample SoiMethybrSBSTD4_FD_75300 | JGI IMG/M metagenome (GOLD analysis project Ga0075425, IMG submission 75300) | Bulk soil microbial communities from a Populus tree surrounding site in Tennessee, USA - Soil MetaG P. TD hybrid SBSTD4 | ecosystem: Environmental > Terrestrial > Soil > Tree plantation...
TTCGCGATCGTCGCGATCCTCTCGCTCGCGCTCGGCATCGGCGCCAACACGGCGATCTTCCAGCTGCTCGACGCGGTGCGCATCCGCACGCTCCCGGTTGCGAATCCGGCGGAGCTCGTCGAGATCCGGATCGCCACTCCGGCTGGCGGACGGACGGGGCAGTTCTCCGGCCGCAGTCCGAGCCTCACCAACCCGCAGTGGGAACAGATCCGGACCCGGCAGCAGGCGTTCTCCGAGCTGTTCGCCTGGAGCGGCGTCGGATTCGATCTGACGACGAGCGGCGAAGCGCGGACGGCGCAGGGCCTCTGGGTGACCGGCGACTTCTTCAGGGGGCTCGGCGTGCCCGCGCTGATCGGCCGCACGATCACCGCCGCCGACGATCGGCGCGGATGTCAGGCGCCGCCGGCGGTGCTCGGCTTCGGATTCTGGCAGCGCGAATACGGCGGCGATCCGTCGGTGGTCGGCCGTTCGATCGCGCTCGACGGGCACGGGTTCGACGTCGTCGGCGTGGCGCCGGCCAGCTTCTTCGGCGTCGAGGTCGGGCGCGCGTTCGACGTCGCCGTGCCGCTGTGCGCCGAGCCGTTCTCGCGCGGCGCGCTCACGGCGCTCGACAAGCGCGACGTCTGGTTTCTCGGCGCGATGGGCCGGTTGAAGCCGGGCGTCTCGATCGAGCAGGCGCGCGCGCAGCTGGCGTCGATCTCGGCGCCACTCTTCCGGGAGACGCTGCCGGCGTACCGGCCGCAGGACGCGAGGCGCTACCTGGAGTTCAAGCTGGTGGCGCAGCCGGCCGGCACCGGCGTCTCGCAGCTGCGCAGGCAGTACGAGTCGCCGCTGTGGCTGCTGCTCGCGACGACGGGCCTCGTGCTGCTGATCGCCTGCGCGAACCTCGCGAACCTCATGCTCGCGCGCGCGACCGCGCGCGAGCGCGAGATCGCCGTCCGCCTCGCGATCGGCGCGTCGCGCGGCCGCATCGTCAGGCAGTTGCTCGCCGAGAGCCTGCTGATTGCCGCGATCGGCGCCGCCGCCGGCGCCGCGCTGGCGCAGTCGCTCAGCCGCTTCCTCGTGGACTTCCTCACGACGAGCAGCAACCAGATCTTCGTCGCGCTCGCGCTCGACTGGCGGATCTTCGCGTTCACCGCGGCGCTCGCCGTCCTCACCTGCCTGATCTTCGGCCTCGTGCCGGCGATTCGCGCGACCGGCGCCGCGCCCGGCGCGGCGATGAAAGCGGGGAGCCGCGGCGCCACCGACACGAAGGAGCGCTTCGGGATGCGGCGCGCGCTCGTCGTCGCGCAGGTGGCGCTCTCGCTCGTCCTCGTCGTCGGCGCGGTGCTGTTCGCCCGCAGCCTCCGCAACCTGATGACGCTCGACGCCGGCTTCCGGCAGAACGGGATCCTCGTCGTCAACATGGATCTGCGGAGGGCGGGCATCGCCGAGGCGCGGCGGACGGCGGCGTATGCCGACATCACGTCGCGCTTCGCGGCGATCCCGGGCGTCGCCTCCGCCGCTCAGGCGTTCATCGTGCCGGTGAGCGGCAGCGGGTGGAACAACAACATCGTGATCGATGGAAAGAAGTACACCGAGAACGTGAACTTCAACGAGGTGAGCGCCGGATACTTCCGCACGATGGGCACGCCGATTCTCGCCGGGCGCGACTTCGACGAGCGCGACGCGCCGGGCGCAGACAAGGCGGCGATCGTCACGCAGCTGTTCGCGAACAAGTTCTTTCCCGATCGGAGCCCGCTGGGCCAGACGTTTCAGATCGACGAGGCCCCCGGCCGCAAGCAGCCGCTCTGTCGCATCGTCGGCGTGGTGAAGGACACGAAGTACACCGATCTGCGCGAGGCGATCGCGCCGCTCGCCTTCTTCGCGGCGGCGCAGAGCGAGGAGCCGGGGCCGTATCTGCAGGTCGTGCTCCGATCGGACGCGCCGCTGACGACGATCACGCCGAGCGTGACGGCGGCGCTCGCCGCGATCGACCGCGGCATCGTCGTCCAGTTCCAGACGCTGCCCTCGATGGTGCGCGATTCGCTGATGCGCGAGCGGCTGATGGCGACGCTCTCCGGGTTCTTCGGAGCGCTCGCCGCGCTGATCGCGACGATCGGGCTCTACGGCGTGATGTCCTACACCGTCGCGCGGCGGAGGAACGAGATCGGGATCCGCATGGCGCTCGGCGCCGATCGCCGCGACGTGGTGCGCATGGTGATGCGCGAGGCGAGCCTGCTGCTCGCGGCCGGCGTCGTCGTCGGGACCGCGCTCGCCGTCGCGGCCGCGCGCACGGCGGCCACGCTGCTGTTCGGCCTCCATCCCGGCGATCCCGCCACGCTCGCGATGGCCGCAGGCGGCCTCGGCGCGATCGCGATGCTCGCGAGCTATCTGCCGGCGCTGCGCGCCGCGCGCCTGGAGCCGACCGAGGCGCTTCGGGAAGAGTGACCGCGTCTCTGCCGGGACCAACGAAGGCACGAAGTCTCCAAGACCGACGAAGGTTTCGTGTACAAGAAGTCTTCGTGTACCTTCGTGTTTTCGTGTCTTCGTGGTCCCTGCTCATCGCCGTCGTGGTGGCCGGTGCGGGCGCGGCGACGTCGGTTGCACGCGTCGCCGACACGCGGTCGATCGTCGCCGACCGCGTGCAGGCGCTCACGCGCGACTCCGTCTGGAAGCCTGCCGGCTCCGTACGCGTGCAGTTCCGCACCTGGCATCCGCAGGGGCTCGTCAAGATCGGCAACTCGTGGATCGTCTCGTCCGTCGAGGTGAGATCGGACGACCGGCGCGAAGGCGTCGGTCATCTGTTCAAGATGGACATGTCCGGCGCGCTCGTCGCCGATTTGACGCTCGGTGAAGGCGCGATCTACCACCCCGGCGGCATCGACTACGACGGCACGGATGTCTGGGTGCCGGTTGCCGAGTACCGGCCCGACAGCCGGTCGATCGTGTATCGCGTGAATCCCGTTTCGATGAAAGCGACCGAGGTGTTCCGCTTCGCGGATCACCTCGGCGCGATCGTGCACAACACCGACGATGCGACGCTGCACGCCGTCAGCTGGGGCTCACGCCGATTCTATCGATGGAAGCTCGCGAACGAGCGCGCGGCCCCCGAGGTCGCGCGCAACCCGTCGCACTACATCGATTATCAGGACTGCAAATATGCCGGCGCGCGGCGGATGGTCTGCACCGGCGTGATCGAGATTCGACGGCCGTCGCAGCCCGCGCCGTTTCGTCTCGGCGGGATCGATCTCGTCGATCTCGCCGTGGGCCGGCCGCTGCATCAGGCGCCGGTGCTGCTGTGGACGGCGGGCGGTCTGTCGATGACGCAGAACCCGGTGTGGCTCGAGCCCACCGCGTCCGGCCTGCGCGGCTACTTCATGCCGGAGGACGACGTGTCGACGCTGTACGTGTTCGACGTCGACACAAAATAGTGACGGCCTTCGGCCGTCCCGCGCGGCTCGAGCGATCGGAGCAGAGGCACCCTGTCGATGAACGTTCTCGCGAAGTGCCCGAAGTGCGACGCGGCTTTGCCGGTGGAGGCCGCCGACGCGCCGGCGGCGATCGAATGCGGCCGCTGCCACCGGACGATTCCGCTGCACGTGACCCCGGCGCTGCGCGAGGATCGCGCGGTCGATCGCTGTCCGGTCTGTGACGGCGCGGACTTCTACATCCGCAAGGACTTCGATCCGAAGCTCGGCCTCGGCGTCGTCATCGTCGGCGCGCTGATCAGCGCGGCGTTCTACTGGTTCGGGCGGGATCTGATCGCGTACGGCATCCTCGCGTCGGCCGCGCTGATCGATCTCGTCGTCTACGGCCGGTTGAAGGACGTCACCGTCTGCTACCGCTGCCACTCCGAATTCCGGGGTAGATACGCGCGAACGGCGCCTGCCTTCGATCTCCACACGGCCGACGTGCTCGAGGTGGAATACGAGCGCCGCATCGGCCGTCGGTGATGCGCGGCGACATGTAGGGCGACCCTTTCAGGGCCTAGAACATCGTCACCGTGACGATCGCGCCTTCCTCGACGACGCTCTGATCGGCGGGGATCTCGATGTAGCCGTCGGCGCGCGACAGGCTCGTGATGTCGCCCGACCCCTTGAACGCCGGCTGCGCGACGCCGTCCTGCACGGCGACGGTGTAGAACTGATGCCGGTTGACGGCCGACGCGATTCTCCGGCCGAGCGGCACGCGCAGCGTCCGCGGCGCGTAGGTCGGAAGCCGCGCGAGCGCGCGCAGGAACGGCACCAGGAGAATGTAGGCGTTCGACAGGCACGACGTCGGATTGCCCGGCATGCCGAAAAACGGCGTCCCCCGCACCATCGCGAACGCGGTCGGCTTGCCCGGTCTGACCGCGATGCCGTGGAAGATCATCTCGCCGCGCGCCGCGATGGCGTCGACGACCAGGTCGCGCTCGCCCACCGAGCTCCCGCCCGAGAAGACGACGAGATCCGCCGCAGCGCAGCGGTCGAGCGCGGCCACGAGCGCGTCGACCGAATCCTCGGCCGCGCGGTGCGATTCGGGCGCGCCGCCGTGTGCCTCGACGATCGCGGCGAGCGTGAATCGATTGACGTCGTAGATGTGGCCGGGCGGCAGCGGATCGCCAGGCTCGACCACTTCGTTGCCGGTGGAGAGAATCGCGACGCGCGGCTTCGCGAACACCGACGCCTCGGCGCAGCCGACGGCGGCGAGCGCGCCGACGCGGCTCGGCGTCAGGAGATCGCCCGCGGCGACGACGCGGTCGCCCGAGGCGATGTCCCCGCCCCGGCGGCCGACGTTCTGCCCCGCGTGCGCCGCGGCGAAGATCTCCACGTCGTCGCCGCCGCGCCGCGCCGTTTCCTCCACCATCACGACGGCGTCGGCGCCGGCGGGCAGCGGCGCGCCGGTGGCGATCTCGGCGCATGTGCCGGCGACGATCGTCGCCTGCGACATCCGGCCGGTGTAGATGCGATCGAGCAGCCGCAGCCGCGCGGGCTGCGTCTTCGACGCGCCGACGACGTCGGCGGCGATCACCGCGTAGCCGTCCATCGCGGAGCGCGCGAAGGGAGGCACGTCGATCGGCGACACGACGTCGGCGGCCGAAACGCGTCCGGCTGCGGCGTCGAGGCGCACGCGCTCGACGCGCGCGATCGGACGCACCGCCGCGTCGAGGCGGCGCCGTGCGTCCTCGAGCGAGATCGTGGAAGTGAACGGCCTCACTTACTTCGACGCCTGTTCCACCAGATGTCCGAGCTCGGGGATCACCAGGCGCTCCATCGCGAGCCGCACGGCGGCCTCGGATCCCGGCAGCGAGATGACGATGCGTCCGGCCGCGAGGCCGGCGCAGGCGCGGCTCATCATCGCCGCCGAGCCGATCTGCTGGAAGCTGAGCATCCGGAACAGCTCGCCGAACCCGTCGAGGCGCTTGTTCAGCAGCGCGGTGATCGCTTCGTACGTGCTGTCGCGCGACGTGATGCCGGTGCCGCCCGTCGTGATGATCACCTGCGCGTCGCCGGTTGCCAGCTGCCGCTCGACCGTGCCGCGCACGAGATCGGGCTCGTCTCTGACCAGCGCACGGCCGGCGATCTCGTGGCCGGCGGCGGTGAGCAGATCCGCAATCGCGCGGCCGCTCACGTCGGTCGCTTCCGATCGCGTGTCGCTCACCGTCACGATGAAGCAGCGCACCGCCCGCGGCGCGCGCGCCTTGTGCTCCGCCTCGCTCACGGACGTCATTGTACCGCGCCGCATGCTACCATCCGCCGATGGGCCGTCGCGTGTGCGTGCTCGCCGTGATCCTCGCCGCGGCCTTTTCCGTCGCGATCGGCATCGCGGCGCCGCGCGATCCGTTCGCGCTCGACGCCGCCGCCGAGCGGTGGGTCGAGGAGACGCTCCGCACGCTCACCTCCGACGAGAAGATCGGACAGCTGATCGTTCCGTCGACCGAGTCGCTGTTCCTGAGCACCGACAGCGACGCCTTCGACGCGCTCGCGCGGCTCGTGCGCGAATACCACGTCGGCGGATTCCATGTGTTCGGCGGATCGATCCCGTCGCCGTCGGTGCTCCTCAACCCCGGCTACGGCACCGTGATCCTCGGGCAGCCGCTCGAGGCCGCGTCGCTGCTGAACCGGCTGCAGGCGCTCTCGCGCGTGCCGCTGCTGAACACCGCCGACTTCGAGACCGGCGTCGGCTTCCGCATCAGCGGCGCGACGGCGTTCCCGCGGCAGATGGCGATGGGCGCGATCATGGGCGCCGACGGCGAGCGGCTGGTGCGCGAGCAGGCGCGCATCACCGCGGTCGAGGCGCGCGCCCTCGGCGTGCAGGTGAACTTCGCGCCCGTCGCCGACGTGAACAACAACCCGCGCAATCCGGTGATCAACATCCGCTCCTACGGCGAAGATCCCGCGCGCGTGGCGTCGCTTGTCGCCGCGTACGTCGCCGGAGCGCGCGACGGCGGCATGATCGCCACGATCAAGCATTTCCCGGGCCACGGCGACACCGACGTCGACAGCCATCTCGGCCTGCCGGTGATCACCGCCGATCGCGCGCGGCTCGAGCGCGTCGAGCTCGTGCCGTTCCGCCGCGGCGTGGAGCAGGGCGTCGGCGCCGTGATGGCGGCGCACATCGAGCTGCCGTCGCTCGATCCGTCCCCCGCGACGCCGGCCACCTTCAGCCGCGCGATCGTGCACGATCTGCTCCGCCAGGACCTCGGGTTCAACGGCCTCGTCTATACCGATTCGATGTCGATGGACGCCGTCGCGAAGATGGCGCCGCCGGAGGAGGGCGCGGTCCGCGCGCTCGTCGCCGGCGCCGATCAGGTGCTGCACTCGCCGGATCCGGTCGCCGCGTTCAACGGCATCCGGCAGGCGCTCGCGAGCGGACGGCTGACGCCGCGGCAGATCGACGCGTCGGTGACGCGCGTGCTGCGCGCGAAGGCCGCGGTCGGCCTGCACGTGAAGCGCGCGATCGATCTCGACGCGGTGGCGGCGAACGTCGGCGGACGCGCGCGCGAGGCGGCGGCGCAGGAGGCGTTCGCGCGGTCGATCACGCTGGTGAAGGACGACAGGCATCAGGTGCCGCTCGCCGTCGCGCGCGACGCGCCGGTGCTGTACCTGTCGGTGGTCGACTATCCGTCGGGCTGGCAGATCGCGGCGCCGAGCCGCACGTTCACCGCCGAGCTGAAGAAGCGCTGGCCGCAGGTCACCGCGATCGAGGTCTCCGATCACACGCCGATGTCGGAGCTCGATCTGGTGCGCGCGATCGCGCCGCGCTACGGCGCGGTGGTCGCCTCGGTGTTCGTGCGATCCACGTCGGGGAGCGGCCGCCTCGATCTCGGCGCGGACCTGGTGCGGCTGCTGAAGGATCTCGCGCGCATCACCGATCGCGCCGCGGTGCCGTTCGTCACGACGCTGTTCGGCAATCCGTACACGGCGTCGTTCGTTCCCGAGCTGCCGGCGATCCTCCTCACCTACGATTTCTACGATCAGCCCGAGCGCGCCGCCGTCCGCGCCATCGCCGGGGAGGCGGCGATCGGCGGGCGCCTGCCGATCACGCTGTCGCCGCAGCTTCGCGCCGGCCACGGCCTCGACCGATCCGCGAGATGATGCTTCGCGATCGCCTGCGCGCGCGCCTGGCGGACATGGGCGGGTCGCCCGATCATCAGCGGCTGGCGGCCGAGGTGCTCGGCATCCGCGGCGCGCCGCCCGATCTCGCGCGCCGCCTCGTCGCGCAGGCGCTCGTGCTCGAGGACCGCCACGAGGCCTGGCGGCGGACCGGCGAGCGCATCTGCCGCGACGCGCCGGCGGTGCCGGGCGTCTACGTGCTCGTCGACGGCGACGGCCGCGCGCTCTACGTCGGCAAGGCCGCCAATCTCCGCCGCCGGCTGCGCGCGCATTTCGCCGAGCGGCGCTGGCGCGCGATCAAGCCGGCGATGGCGCTCGCCGCCGACGCCGAGTGGCGCGAGGTCGGCTCGGAGCTCGAGGCGCTGCTGCAGGAGGCCGCGCTCATCCAGACGCTGCAGCCGGCGGTGAACGTGCAGACCGGCGCGCCCGACCTCGGCGCGCGCGACATCCCGCGCGCGCTGAGGCGCGACGTGCTCGTGCTGATGCCGTCGATCGAAGCCGATTCGGTGGAGCTCGTCGCCGCGGCGGTCGACGGGCGCACGATGATTCAGCGCACGCGGCGCAGCGGCGCCGATCTCGCCGTCCACGCGCAGCGCGTCCTGCGGTTCTTCCGCAGCCCGCTCGCGCGGGCCTCGGCGGCGGAGGACGCCCCGCTCGCGCCGATCGTCTTCTCGTGGCTCGCGCGCCGCGGCGAGCACGCGACGCGGCTCGATCCGCACGAGGTCCGATCGCCGCGCGAGCTGCGCGCCCGGCTGGCCGCACTGTTCCGCGACGAGTGGCTGTTCCGCGAGCGGCTGGATCAGCGCTGATCCGCGCGGTGAAATTAGGAATTGAGAATTAAGAATTAAGAATTCGTGATCACGGTCGTGCAACGGAATTCTTAATTCCTAATTCTCAATTCTTAATTGCGCGTACCCGGCTTCACCGGCCGCAGCATCACCCGCTGCACCCGCCAGTTGTTCATGTCGGCGACAATCAGCAGATCCTCCGACGGGCACGCCAGGCCGTGCACCCAGTTGAACTGCTTCACGTCGCGCCCCGACTCGCCGAGCATGCCGACGATCGTGCCGTCGAGCGTCAGCTTGTACAGCCGCCCCGGCTCCTGGTCCGTCGTGTAGAGATACTGCGTCGGCGTGTTCGTGATGCAGATCGTCCACGGCGCCGTCTCGTCTGGCGGGTTCGCCGGCAGGTTGCCGAGCACCGGATGCCGCTTCTTGTCGTACGGCACGTTGAGGTGGATCATCCGCAGGAACTTGCCGTCGGTGTCGAACACCTGGATGCGCCGGTTGCCGCGATCGGCCACGTACACGTTGTTCTGCCGATCGATCCCGATGTTGTGCGGCGTGTTGAACTGTCCCGGGTTCTCGTCCGCATGAGGGCCGCCGCTGCCGCGCGATCCCCACGACTTCACCCAGGTCCCGTGCTTGTCGAACTTCGCGACGCGCGAGTTCGTGTAGCCGTCGCTCACGTAGATGTTGTCGTCGGAATCCCACGCCACATCGGTCGGCTGCCGGAAGTAGCCGTCCACGTGCACCGGCGGCTCGCGGCGTCCCGGGCGGTAGTACGACTCGGCCGGATCGTCCGGCCCCTCGGGGCGGCGTCCGAGGTTCAGCGTGACGAACCCCGCCGGGTTGAACTTCATCACCGCGTTGGTGCCTTTGTCGACCACCCACAGGTTGTCGTACCGGTCGAAGCGCACGCTGTGCGAGTAGCCGATCCCGTACACGCCCTTGCCGATCTCGCGCACGAACTTCCCGGATTGATCGAACTCGAGAATCTGCGTCGACGCGTTGCCGTACAGCGGGCCGGCCGCGGCGCTCCCCTGGTGGTTCAACACGACGACGTGCCCTTTCGAGTTGACGGCGACGCCGAGCACCTCGCCGAGGTTCATGTCGGGCGACAGCTTCAGAAAGTCGGTCGAGGACTCGAACGGAATCGTCGGCACGGTCGGCCGCGGCGTCTGTGCGGAGAGCGCGGCGAGCGTGACGGCGAGCGCGCACGACGTCGTGATGATCGACTTCACAATCGGCCTCCTTGTGGCGAACGCGCGCATCATAATCCCAACGGCCCGGCGGCGCCCGCAGTTACAATGGCCGCGCGACAGAGGTCGCGGAGGTTGTGACAATGCCGTGGCGACGCCTCGCTCCTCTTCTAACGCTCCTCGCCGCGATCGCCGCGATCGAGGCGGCCTCGACGATCGCCGGCGCGCAGCGCCGGGGCGCCGATGCGGCGAAGACCGACGGCGCCGCGAAGGGCGAGTGGCCCTACTATTCCGGCGACAACGGCGCGAGGAAGTATTCGCCGCTCGAGCAGATCACCAAGGAGAACGTCGCCGCGCTGCAGATCGCGTGGCGGCGGCCGCAGATCGATCCCGCGCTCGCCGCCCTCCTGCCGCCGAATTTCAGGCTCTCGAACAACTTCCGCTCGACGCCGCTGATGGTGCACGGCGTCATGTACGCGTCGAACGGCATCGGGCTCGTCGAGGCGTTCGATCCGGCGACGGGGAAGACGATCTGGGTGCAGAAGCCCGGCGCCGAGGAAGTTCGCGGCGGCGCGAGCAATCGCGGCGTCGGCTACTGGAGCCAGGGCGCCGACGAGCGCCTCTTTTCGTTCCGCGGCCACTCGCTCTTCGCGCTGAACCCGAAGACGGGCGAACCGGTTCCAGATTTCGGCAACAAGGGCGCGGTCGATCTCGACGAAGGGCTCGATACGACGCTGGGCCAGTGGCACTGGACGTCGGCGCCGCTCGTCGTCAAGGACGTCGTCGTCATGGGATCGGCGATGGCGGAGCAGGACTCGGCGACGAAGAAGGAAGGGCAGCCCGGCGAGGTGCGCGGCTACGACGTGCACAGCGGCAAGCTGCGCTGGTCGTTCCACATCGTCCCGCGCGAGGGCGAGGACGGCCGCGAGACGTGGGAGGACGAGGCGTGGCGCTACACGGGCGCCGGCAACGTCTGGGCGCTCATGAGCGCCGACGACGATCTCGGGTACGTCTACCTGCCGACGACGAGCGTGACCAACGACATGTACGGGGGTCATCGCAAGGGCGACGCGCTCTTCAGCGACTGCATCGTCTGCCTCGACGCGCGGACCGGACGCCGCGTCTGGTACTACCAGACCGTGCACCACGATCTGTTCGACTACGACAACCCGGCGGCGCCGATCCTCGCCGACATCACCGTCGACGGCAGGAAGATCAAGGCCGTCGTGCAGATCACGAAGCAGTCGTTCGCGTACGTGCTCGACCGCACCAACGGCAGGCCCGTGTGGCCGATCGAGGAGCGTCCGGTGCCGCAGTCGGACGTCCCCGGCGAGCAGTCGTCGCCGACGCAGCCTTTTCCGACGAAGCCGCCGGCCTTCGATCGCCAGAGCCTGATGGACGACGATCTGATCGACTTCACGCCGGAGCTGCGCGCGACGGCGCTCGACGTGCTCAAGCACTACAGGCACGGCCCGCTGTTCACGCCGCCGTCGGTCGTGAGCACGGATCCCGAGGGGCGACAGGGGACGATCCAGCTGGCGGGCAGCGTCGGCGGCGCCGACTGGACGGGCGCGGCGTTCGATCCGGAAACGGAAATGCTGTACGTGCCGTCGATGACCAACCCGTTCGTCGCGAACCTGATTCCGGGCAAGCCCGAGGAGACCAACCTGCGCTACCGCGCGGGCGATCGGCGGCTGATTCAGCTGCCGAACGGGCTGCCGCTCACCAAGCCGCCGTACGGACGCATCACGGCGATCGATCTCAACCGCGGCGCGCAGGTGTGGATGGTGCCGAACGGCGACGGTCCGCGGAATCATCCGTTGCTGAAGGATCTGCGGCTGCCGCCGCTCGGGCAGGCGGTCCGCGCGGCGCCGCTCGCGACCAGGACGCTGCTCTTCGTCA
>Ga0075425_100007603_pt1 | contig 11460 bp, 7 predicted proteins | sample SoiMethybrSBSTD4_FD_75300 | JGI IMG/M metagenome (GOLD analysis project Ga0075425, IMG submission 75300) | Bulk soil microbial communities from a Populus tree surrounding site in Tennessee, USA - Soil MetaG P. TD hybrid SBSTD4 | ecosystem: Environmental > Terrestrial > Soil > Tree plantation...
GGGATCATCGCTTACAAGATTGCCGCGCACGCGGCTGACCTTGCCCGGCAGCGTCCCGGCGCGCAGGACCGCGATAACGCCATCAGCTTCGCGCGTTACAAATTCGATTGGGAGAAGCAGTTTGCGCTCTCGCTCGATCCTGAGACTGCCCGTGCCATGCACGACGAAACTCTTCCCGACGACTACTACAAAGAAGCGGCGTTCTGCTCGATGTGCGGGCCGAAATTCTGCTCGATGAATTATTCGTCAAAGGTCGACGACTACAACCGCGAAGTGCACGGCCTGGAAAAGAAGGATTATTCAGAACTGGTCGACAAGCTGGTGGGCTGACCAGCGACCGCAAACGTTTTTTCAACCACGAACGTTTCTTCAACCACGAAGGACACGAAGTACCACGAAGTAATTCCGAAAAGTAAGAGATCGACAAAGAAAGATAGCCTAGCTGCGATTTCCTTCGTGTACCTTTGTGTCCTTAGTGGTTGATTCGATACTCAGCGAGACTTGCCGCTACTTCCGTAATAGTGATAAGTGTCAGGCGCGACGTAGTCCTCATCATCGTTGTGATGAGTTCGCCTCGGCGCGGCGCTGGGCCGATTGTCCGTACCGTCGGGCGAAGGTTTAGCTTGAGTTGAGCCTTTTACAGGTGCGTTCTTTGCATCTGGGCGCATGCTTGCGAGAGCCGTTCGGGGTGCGATTAAACCGGCCGGATTCATGGCTGGAGTAGCGGGAGCCGATGGACGCGTCGCACTTCTGGAACCACCCGGGGCTTGGTGGCGGATCGCAGAAATCACTCCCAAAGTCAGCAGGGCGGAGAGCGCCGCCATGGCTAGCGAAGTCCACAATCGTGAGTCACGGCGGAAGGATTCGCGTCGCAAGGCCAAGGCCATTCGGCTACGCTGGATCAGTGCTTGCGTGCCAGCGGACTTCGGAATCCGGATGCGAACTTTCTGAGCGCGTGCACGTTGGACAAGGGCGGCCGACCGCGCAGTGAATCCGTTGACAGCACGTGAGGAAAAGCCTGCCACATCTGACCGCGAACGAGCGATGCCCCGCTTGCGCGACGCCCACCACGCCTGGAAACGACCCTGGGCAGAACGGGAACCAGCGATCCCGCCCTGCACCCATTTTTCCGTAGTGTGCTGTGCATGCCTGATGGGTGTCTGCAGGTCTAGTGATTCGTAGGTGGTCAGCACCTTGCCGCGGCTATTGCGCAAAGATCGAACTGTGCCTTCGAAAGCATTGCCCGCAAGTTGGCTGAGCGATTCCAGGGCGCGAGTCACAGGGATGAATATCGAGCGGCCGTGCGATCTCGGCTTGAACGCTGGTTCAACAATTTCCAATTTCTGCTGCTTCTGCGCTTGAGCAGGAGGCCGGTCTGGAACTGGTTGCGGTGGACGCTTGGGAGGCGCTTCAAGCTCGCGGTCGGCGCTTGCCGTCTGGTTTGCGGGCGACGTCGGCAGCGCTGGCTCGGTTGGCGGCGGAACGCGTTTGATGATCGACGCAGTTCTGGGAGACGGCCAGGGAATGGGCGGAGAAATCGCGCCCAGCTTGCCGGGCGTGGAAGTCGATTGATTTGAACCTGAACTAGTGTTGCCCTCGCCGGAGCCAGCTACGGCGGCATCACCCTGAGAACGAACGTCGTTGCGGAGTGGCATCTCGATCGCTTCCGAGGAGATGTGCGAATTAGCGCTCGCCGCATCGTCCACCGACTCAGGTTCATCCGTAGCCTGCCAGATTAAGCCATGCGGAACCAGGGGCTCATCTTCAGGGTGTTTACGCTTGTGCCTGGCAAACATACAGCTTCTTGGATGCCGAGTAGGCAAGTAGAAGCTACTTCTTTAAAGGCTATTTGGCAAGTGGTAGGAAACAGAGTAGTTGGTGAGACACACCGTCAGCTGGATTAGCCTACGCTGTCGCAAAGGATGCCATATCGGGGCTATCCATCAAGTCTCAGACGGGAACCGCGACTTCTCGCTGCATTTTGTAGGCGTTAGCGACGTATTGAAGCACCATGCGCTGGGTATTAAAGAATGACCCGTTCAACGCGATGGTGTAGCGCATAATTTCCGTGTACCGGCTTGGACGGCCATAAAACATGGGCACGATCTCGCGTTGGAGCTTGTCGTAGAGGGCAGCGATTTCGACAGCTGGATCTTCCGCCGGCTCGCTGCTTCCAATGGACCATCCGGTAACGCCCTCAATGTGGCCTTCGGCCCACCAGCCATCTACGACGCTGAAGCTGGGAACACCGTTCAAAGCTGCTTTCATGCCGCTGGTACCGGAGGCTTCTTGCGGCCGGAGAGGATTGTTGAGCCAGAGGTCGACGCCCGAGGTGATGAGCCGTCCCCAGCGCATATCGTAATTTTCGACGTAGACAGTGCGGATTGAATCGGCCAACGATGCGGCGCTCTCGACCACATGACGGATGAGGTTTTTGCCGCCTTCATCATGTGGATGAGCTTTGCCACCGTAAACAAGCTGAATGGGCCCGACTTCGCGAGCAATCTTGCGGAGACGTTCGGGATCATGGAAGAGGAGGTCGGCGCGCTTGTAAGTGCTGGCACGCCGGGCGAAGCCTATGGTCAAGATCTTGGGATCGAGCTGCACACCGAAGGCGCGGCCTATTTGCTCACACAGCTCGTTCTTGGCTTCGGCGTGGGCGTCGCGAATACTGGGAAGAGGAATGCTGATTGCATAACGCAAATAATTGTTGTCCGTGCGCCAGCCGGGAATGCATGAATCAAACAACCCGCTAAAGGCCGGCGAGGTCCAGGTGATGGCGTGCACTCCGTTTGTGATCGCGCTGATGTCATAAGCGGGAAACATGCCACGCGAAACTTCGCCGTGGCGCATGGCCACGCCGTTCACGTATCCCGAGAAGCGCAGCGCGAGGTACGTCATGTTCAGCGCGTCGCCTTCCCAGGCTTCGGCTTCATCGAGCAGCGCAACGTGCTGGCGCGCCAGGATCTGCACTGCCAGGCTGCGTGGGAATTGATCGTGTCCGGCGGGCACAGGAGTGTGCGTCGTGAAAATACACATGTTGCGGACGCCGTCGATATCCAACTGCTTTACTCGCTCGGCAAAACTCTGGTCTAGTCGCCGCTCCAACAGTCCCAGCGAGAGCAGAGCCGAATGGCCTTCGTTCATGTGGAAGGCTTCGATCTGCCCTGAATAGACCTTTTCTATTAACCGGAATCCGCCGATCCCCAACACCACTTCCTGCGCCAGCCGGTAGCGCTGATCGCCTCCGTAGAGAGAATCAGTCAGGCTGCGGTCCTGCTCGGCATTTTCCGGTAAATCGGTGTCAAGCAGATAGACCGGCACAATTTCCCCGGTGATACCGGTTATGGTGTACTTCCAGGCCCGAACGGAAACCTGGCGACCCTCAATTTCGATTGCCACTCGCTGCTTAACTTCCGTGAGTTGCTCAGGCGACCAGTCTTGTGGCTGTTCAGACTGATTGCCCACGGGGTCGAGCACCTGGCGGAAATATCCCTTGCGGTAGACCAGAGTGACGGCGGCCAAAGGCACTCCGAGATCGGCGGCGGACCGCAGCGTGTCTCCGGCCAGGATCCCCAGACCTCCGCTGTAAGTAGGGATGTCCGGCTCAAGGGCAATTTCCATTGAAAAATAGGCTACCCGGGGAGAATGGTTCTTTTTCATTTACGTGTTCACCGCTCGATCCCTACCAGTTGGTTCTGCAAGATTAGGAACCGGAAGAACTCAATCACAAAGGTCAGTATAACGTTTCACTATAACGTTATGGTGCCCGGAGCGAGTGTGAAAATGAGATCGTCACTGATCTGATTATCGGAAATCTAAGCAGATACTTTAACTCTTCCGCTCCACCAGGAACCGTGCCAACTCCTTAAGGGAATCGGCTCGCGCCCCAAACTGATCAACTGCCTTGGATGCGGTTTGAAGCAGAGTGGCAGCTTTCTGGCGCGACTCCTCTAAGCCAAACAGTGCGGGATACGTAGCTTTTTCGGAAGCAATGTCTTTTCCCGCCGTTTTGCCCAGTTGGGCTGAGGATTGTGTCACGTCGAGGATGTCGTCCACGATTTGAAATGCCAAACCGATTGCCTGACCAAAGCAGCGCAAGTGTTCAACTTGTTCGGACGATGCGCCAGCGTAAATGCCGCCGGTGACTACACTCGCCGTAATCAGTGCTGCCGTCTTCGAGCGATGAATATACTCGAGCGTATCAGCGTCAGCTTTTGTGCGCTCGGCCTCCAAGTCGACGACCTGGCCTCCGATCATTCCGTTTACTGTGCCAGTGCCGCGCGATATTTCCTCGATGATCTTGACTCGAGCCTCCGCCGGACAACCCAATTCGGAAAGCACTTCGTATGCCTGGGTTTGCAGCGCATCGCCCGCAAGAATCGCAATCGCCTCACCGAAGACTTTGTGACAAGTTGGACGCCCGCGCCTAAGATCGTCGTTGTCGAGCGCGGGAAGATCATCGTGGATGAGCGAATAGGTGTGCAGCATCTCGAGTGCCGCGCCCAGTTCCTCGACGCCCGGCGCCAGGTCTCCCGCTACCGCTCGCGCTGCCTCCATGCACAGGATTGGCCGGATACGTTTGCCGCCGGCGAATACACTGTGGCGCATCGCCTGATGAATAGAAGTCGGCCGCTGATCGGCGGACGGAAGCAGGCGTTCGAGCGCTGCGTCGGTGAGTTTGCGGACGTCATCGAGTGTTTGCGACAGCATCGAGGTGAGTATAACAAGCGGGTACGCTCTGATTGGGCGCAGCCGTTCACGGAAAGTTGGTCATCTTCGGGGCCACGCGAGGATCCATGGCGGTGGCCTCGCCCGTGTCGTCGATCACATGGCTTATCTCGCCATGATTTCCCAGTGCCACGGTAATCATGTCGTGGAACCGGATCTTCGGTCTCTTCGGAGTCTCGATCGCCCGGGTCAACACCACATCCGGATAAATAAAGACGCTGTACACGCCGAGTCCCCACGCCTCATGACTGGTTACTCCATCCGCCACTTTGTATGAGGCCCAGCCCTTCACTCCCGGCGCGCTGGTATAGCTGGCTTGGTTCGGAGGATCGTAAGGAATCTCAGACTGATAAAAATATGTTCGACCACCATTGCCGTTCCACAGAACCTGGAATTGCCGGTGATGCTCAACAAACAGTCCATAGATTGTGACATCGCTTCCATTCACCTCCAGCCCGTTTTCGCTGGTATTCATCTCCCAACCAACTCCGGCACCGTGGTCGGCTCGCCAGATCCATGTATGGTCCACGATGGTGTCGTTGCTATTGATTTTCAAATTCACTTTGGCGCGACCCACTCCCGCACCGCCCACGCGGAAGAAAACATCGTGCAGTGCGATCGGGTCCTTCGCATGGCTTGCCCGGCTTCCATCTGGTCCCACTTCTAACAGTACCGGAGACTCGCTAGGTCCGGCATCGAAGAGTAGTCCTGCTATTTCGATTCCGTCCGCATCGGCAGTGGTCATGGCCGCCGTGCCTTTCACCGGACGCAGCGTGGCAAAACCCAACCCCAGCACCACAGTGTGCGGCCGGGTCACGTGAATCGGAGCGCTCAGGTCATATATTCCCGGCGTTAGAATAAGGTCCTTGCCCCTCTCAAGCTGCGCGTTGATCGTTTCCGACGTGTCTACATCCGGGCGCGCAATATAAAAATTCGCAATCGGTATGGATTCTCCGGGCGTTTCTCCGCCGCGCCACGTAATCCCGACACTATCGCGGTGCAACGCCGGAACCCGCACGCTGAACTCGCCCTCTGCATTTACTTGTAAGAACGGTTTCTCGCGCACCACTGGCGTCTGCGCCACTTTTGTATACGGCGGTGACGGCCATTCGCCTTCAGGAGGACGCGACACCCCGACGAAGACCATATTCCAGTTCGAGCCAGTCCAACTCTTCCAATCGCAGTTGCGAGAAATCCACTGCTGCTGGCTGCCAGAGCCGACATTCCCCTCCACCAGCGAATCCGACATCCAGCCGCCGCTGGCCCATCCGTGATGCTGGTGCAGCACCAGGTCACCACGCACGTGCATGCGCCGCAGCGGTACCGCCTGCGAGACTGCCCATTGCATGGTGCCGCCCGCCGGTACTACTGAAAAACCTTCTGCAGCTCTCCAAAACGTCGTCGTAGCATTGTTGTGCTTATGATTCGCATCCGCATGCACGTTGCCGGCAATTCGGGTTGCATCGGGAGACGCGCCCAGTCCCATCACCTCGGTGTAGAAGCCCACCGGCACGTCAACCGAATAACTTCCGGGAAGAAACAGCAGTGCGTTCCGTTGCGGCCCAAACTCGTTGTGTTCCTGAGTTGCGTAGACCGCATCGATTTGTTTCTGGATGGCCTTCGACTGCATGGAAGGATCAAAGATCAGTACATTTGGTCCGAACTGGGGCCTCGCGCCATTCGCTGCAAGAGCCGGCAGAGCTGCAGCCAGCAACCCCGCCGCAAAACTAAAGCGCCTGAGAATCCGAAACACGCACTTACTAGACATGGGCCCTCGCCGACACCGAAGGCATTATTGCTCAAAAAACTAGTTGGTGTCAGGTGATGGCAATAGCACCTGTCGTATCGATTGCGCTGGGGATGATGGGCGTCATCGCAGTTTTCATTCGTAGCGCAGCACCTCGATCGGGTCTACGCGCGTCGCCCGGCGCGCGGGTATGAAGCAGGCGAACATGGCCACAGCGCAGAGCAAGATGGCCACACTCGAAAACGTCAGCGCATCGGTGCTCGTAACCCCCAGGAGCAAAGGACCCAGGAAGCGTGTCGAAGCCACAGCGAGCGCTAGTCCCACACCGACGCCGATGAGCATCAACCTCATTCCGTGTCCGAGCACCAGACGCAGCACATCTCGTTTCGTCGCCCCCAATGTCACACGGATGCCGATTTCATGCGTGCGCTGCCGAGTGGTGTAGGAGGTGACACCGTAAATTCCGACCGCCGCCAGCGCCAGAGCGAGCAGCCCGAATGCGCCAACAAAGGTCCCGGCTATGCGCTGGCCAAAGCTGGCAAACTGTGAGCGCACTTCGAGCGTAGTCATGTCATACACGACCAGCTCGGGATTCATATCATGGACCGCTTTCTGGATTGTGTTGGCGAAGGTCATTGGGTCGCCGGCCACCCGCGCATTGATTATCATGGTCGGCCGGTAAATCTGATACAACGGCAAATAAACAAACGGCATTGGCTTCTCGTTCAGACCTCTCTCTTTGGCGTCGCGGGCCACGCCGACAACCTTGAACCATTCGTGGGTAAAGTCCGAGTTGAGCTGCTTACCCAAGGGTTCCTGGTTGGGCCAGTAACGATTCGCAAAGGCTTCGCTGACGATCACCACTCGCTGCGAACTCTTGGTGTCCTGCAGAGTGAAGTCGCGCCCTTTCATTATCGGAATCTGCATCGTCTGAAGGAAATTGGGCGTGATGATCGCCGCCTGGGTCTCCATCGACTCATTGGCCGGCGAAACATATCCTTCGGGCTTGACGCTGGTCGAGCCTCCGCCAAAGCTGAGCGGCTCCCGGTCTGACAGTGCCGCCGATTGCACGCCGGGCAGGCTTTCGAGCTTCGAGACCAACTGGCGATCGAATTCCGCCCCGGTCGAATCCGAATATCCTGCGGTAAACAGATCGTACGAAGCGATCAACACGTTATGAGGATTGAATCCGGGATCGATTTGCTGCGCGCTCCGGAAGCTGCGAATGAACAATCCCGCGCACACCAGCAGCAGCAGCGACAGTGAAATTTGTGCGACTACCAGGCTGCTCGCGAGCCGCGCCTTCCGGAGCGTACCCGACGCGCTACCGGTCTCCTCTTTCAAAACCGCAGCCGGTGCTACGCCCGAGGACCGTATCGCCGGCAAGATTCCGAAGATCACGCCGGTCAGCGCGGAAATTACCAGGGTCGCCAGCAGAACGGTGCGGTCCGCTGTAACCGTGAGTGAGAGAGGAATATCTTCCGTCACCGGCATGAACTTCATGAGAGTTCCCTGAGTCCACAGTGTGATCACTAAGGCGACTACACCTCCCGCCAGCGACACGATCAGGCTTTCCACTAACAGTTGCCGCACTAGTCTCCATCGGCTCACACCGAGCGCCATGCGAATAGCGATTTCCCGTCGCCGGCCGACGGCCCGAACCAACATGAGGTTGGCCACGTTCACGCATGCCAGCAGCAGTACCAGGCCTGCGATGCACATCAATGCAGGAAGTAGCTTTGACATGAACTGGTTTAGGCCAAATGGATTTCGCCAGAGCGGATAGACCGTGACTGCGTCGTGCCCTTTATGTTCCTCGGGATAAGCCTTGGCCTCTGGCTGCAATCGCAACGTCATTTCCTGCTGTGCCTGCTGCAGCGTAACCCCAGGTTTCAACCGTCCGAACCCCAGCAGCCAGAACTGGTGATGATCGTGAAGCAGGTCGCCGAGCGGGTTCAATTGTGCTTGCATCATGATGGGTACCCAAACATCGGTCCGCACCCCGGTCTGGCTCCCCTGAAACACCGCTGGCGTTACACCCACAATGGTGTAGGGGTGCTCGTTGATTTCGATAGTCTGGCCCTCGATATTGGGATTCGCCGCAAAATGAGTTTGCCAAAGGCGGTAACTGATGACCGCTACAGGCGCGCCCCCGGGCTTCGTGTCCTCTTCAGGGAGAAACCCTCGTCCAATGATCGGCCGCACACCCAGCACATCAAAATAATTGGCTGATGCCACCATGCCAAATATCCGCTGCGGCTTGCTCTTACCCTTCAGGCTCATCTGCGCGAAGCCGCATGCCGCGATTCCGGTAAAGCTCTGCTGCCCGTCGCGCATTGCTTCGAGGTCTGGATAAGTAAACGGAAAAGGATTTTCGTCGGGTTTGCTCAGCGTGAGCGACACAACTTCGCTCGAACGGGAAAGCCCGGGAACCGGATTCAGCAATGTCGAATTGATCCAACTGAAAATCGTGGTGTTCGCGCCGATACCCAGCGCGAGGGTTAAGACAGCAATGGCTGCAAAGCCGGGGCTCTTCCTCAACACTCGGACTCCGTACTTGCAATCTTGCGTCAGGTTTGACATTTGCTCTCCGTTTCAGATACCTGCGGGACAATTAGAACCACAGTTACAGAAGCATGTTTACGGCCAGCTCATGCTCAGGCAGACACTGAAAACAATGAAGATATTGCTTGGCAAGGCGGAATAGACACCGGGACTGTCCGATTCCGGGCACAACTGTTCGAAAGCGAAATGCGTGCACAACTTATGCCGGAGCGACGCGAAAATAACAAAGGCGCCCACGAAGGCGCCTTGTTGGGGAAACGCGTTTGAAGATTTAAGCTGCGACGGTGCGAGCGGCGCTAGCTGGCGGTACTGCGGCCAGCAGGATGCCGCGCATATCGCCGGTGGGACAGCAATCATCGGCGCCGGCCGTCAGCGTTTTGGTCCACATCTCTTCATCGGCAACCCGATGGTTGCAGATAATACGAATGCCTTCAAATTCCTGCTTCAGGGCCTCGACATCAGCGAGGGTGGCTGACTCGAGATCGAGAATAATCGCATAAGGACGGTGCTTGGCAGCGGTATGCCGAAGCTCATCCACCGACTTGGCGACATGGACGCCATGAAAAGCATTGCTCAACGAAGCTGCCAGCAATTGCGCGACGGTAGCATCGCTCTGCAGAAGGACGATGTTTGTGGGTTGCATAAATCTCTCACTTCCGGCCGCTTTACCACGGCAGCTAAGCCCGGAGGGGCGGGAATTGAATTTTGCCGCAAGGCGCTTCTTCGTTGGGACAACCTAGCGATCGAACGGTTCGGCCTGCATTTTTCCGTTTTGCTTCAAGAGGATCTCGACTTTTCCTTCTGCTTCCTCGAGTTCCTTCCTGCATGAGCCCGAAAGCTCCATGCCTTCTTCGAACAGAGTCAGCGATTTTTCCAGCGGCACATCGCCCTGCTCCAACTCCTGGACAATCTTTTCCAGCCGCTGAATACAATCCTCAAACTTTGGCAAACGCAGAACTCCTGATGCTTAAATCTTACATCAGCACACCCTAGATGCTATCGGGGAAAGACTGTAGCGAAATCGTTTTAATGGCTAAGGTGGTTCCAAAATGGTAGTGTGCCGAACCATGAGGGATCGTGTGGGTCGGACGTTCCTGTCCGACGCTATTAATTCGCGTGAAGCGGCAGGGGCGGATTACCACGAACGGGAGGGCATCACCCTTAGTCGTGCCAATAGGTGCAAGCGATGATGCGGCTTCAGCCGCTGAGGTGAGAAGTCCAGGTTGCCGTTATCGGGTTTCGCAGCACTACAGAGAAACAGGTTTCTCGACTCCGCTCGGAATGACAGAGCTGAATCAAGGCGTAATTCGCAACATCAATGCACCGTGCGATTCCACCGGCACTGAAAACTTCCCGGTAAATTTCCCCACCTCTTTATGTGCCCACAAATCGTGCACCGATGCGCTCAGGTGCGATGGATAACCAATCTGTTCCCAAGTAACCGTGATCTCGTGCGGCGAAGCTCCCCGATTCAGCAGTGCCACCGCGCGACCACCATCCTGCAGCTGCTTGCCCCAGACCTCCAGATCGCCACCTTTCCACACACGCCGGCCCTGGCGGCCGAGCGGGTCCTGGTCAACCGCGATCACCTCTTTATTAGTCAGAATGTCGCGAATTTCCGGAGTCATGTTGCGCAAATCGTTTCCCGCGATCAGCGGCGCAGTCAGCATCGCCCACAAACTAAAATGCGCGCGATACTCGGTCGTGGTCATTCCGCCATTACCGACCTCCAGCATGTCCGGATCATTCCAGTGTCCCGGTCCGGCAAATGAATACAACTCTGCTTCGGCATCGGCGATGTCGACGACGCCGTAGCTGCAACAGTCGCCTGGGCTCCATTCGCGCTTGCCCGCCCAGCGGTCCTGAATATCGCCGGTAGTCCGCCAGAGATTTCCGCCGACCTCTTTGCCCCAAAGCCACGGCTGATGCTTGCCCCACTCGCAAATACTGAGCACAATCGGACGCCCACTGGCATCGAGGGCCTGGCGAATGTTGGCATAAGAAGCGCGCGCATCCTGGTCGGGCAGCGTGCTGCACCAGTCATATTTCAAATAGTCCACGCCCCACGCCGCGTACATCAGCGCATCCTGATATTCGTGTCCCAGTCCGCCCGGACGTCCCTGGCAAGTTTTCGCACCCGCGTCGGAATAAATTCCAAACTTCAGTCCGATCGAATGAACGTAATCCGCCAGCGCCTTGATGCCGTGCGGAAACCGTTGCGGATCGGCAACAATATCGCCGTGTGTGTCGCGCGAAACCTGCCAGCAATCGTCAATGACGATGTACTGATAGCCGGCGTCTTTCATTCCCGACTTCACCATGGCATCGGCCATTCCGCGCACCAATTCGTCGCTGACGTTGCAGCCGAATTTGTTCCAGGAGTTCCATCCCATAGGCGGAGTGAGGGCGAGACCTTT
>Ga0075425_100007605_pt1 | contig 11458 bp, 15 predicted proteins | sample SoiMethybrSBSTD4_FD_75300 | JGI IMG/M metagenome (GOLD analysis project Ga0075425, IMG submission 75300) | Bulk soil microbial communities from a Populus tree surrounding site in Tennessee, USA - Soil MetaG P. TD hybrid SBSTD4 | ecosystem: Environmental > Terrestrial > Soil > Tree plantation...
TGGAGACCTGACCCTCAACCTGACCCCGGTTCGATCACCCTTCCGAAGTCCGCCACGAGCGGGCGCCCGGTCGCCCGCGCGAGAGCCACCCCGATCGCCCGTTTCTCCTTCGGTCCGGCGCCTCCCGCGATGGGGAAGAGCTGGCCTCGCGAGCGGGCAGCCAGGCGCTTCACGCTCCAGCTCCACCAGGGCGAGAGCGGCACGTATGTCTCGCGCCAGCAGTCGAGCTCGGCAACGGCCAGCCGCCGGACTCTCGTCCGCTCGAAAGCGGTGGTCGATATCACGACCTCGGACGGTCCCACCTCCACCTGCTCTTCCGCGAAGGCGAGCGCGGCCAGGCCGACGAGCGTCAGCGGCGTCGTGATTCCGACCGCGAGTGACAGGAAGACGAGGACCGGAAGGGGAAGGTCGGCGAAGCTGCCCCTCCGGAGGCTCGTTTCCCAGATGGGCACGAGCCGCGCGACTCCGAAGAGGGAGGCGACGATGACGATCACCGCACCGGCCGAGAGCCGCCGGCGCCAGACCCGCGAACGGACGAGCGGCTGGATCTCGACCGTCAAGCCCCCCGGATGGGCGGCGATCCGGACCCTCGGCCCGAGCTCGACCTTCATCGTGGTCTGCCCCGCGCCTCGACTCGCCTCGACAAACTCGGAATTGTATGATCCGAAGCCCGGCGGAGACCGGTCGGAGAGGGAGGTTGAAGTGGCGAAAAAGGCAAAAAAGGGGGGGCGCGGAGGCTCGCGGAAGACCTCCCGTTCCGCCGTCGGCAAGAAGAGGGGCGGAAGCGCGCGCGGTCGGGCGGGCAAGCGCGGAGGAGCCCGAAAACGAACCGCGCGGAAAGCCGCTCCGAAGCGGTCGCGCGGAACGAAAGCCGCTCCGAAGCGGTCGCGCAGCACGAAGGCTGCTCCCCGCGCCCGGGCGGGGGCGACGAGGAAGGCCAGGAAGAAGACATCGACATCCCGGGCGAGTTCGTCCCGAGGAGCGCAGGTTTCCGCGAGCAAGCCGCCGCGTTCGACGCCCGAGGGTCGGTCCGGAGCGCGTGGCGTAGTAGCGAAGTGGTCGGAGGAAGAGCTTCGCGCCCGCAGCGCCGAAGAGATGGAAGGGGAGACCGCCGAAGAGGCGGAAGAGCTGGAGATCGAGGATCTCTCCGACGAGGAAGTCGCGGAGATTCCCGCCAAACCTTCGCCTCCGGAAGAGGAAGAATCCGAGTGGTAAGATAAGTCCGACCGGAACCCATTGCCGGGCTCTCGCTCGGCTGGCGAAACGAAGGTCCCGAGAAATCGGGACCTTCTGGTTTATCCGTCGGACGATTTGCGCGGGATCGGGATCGGCTTTCTCTTGGCGTCCAGGTTCACGAACGTCACCTCGGCTTCGGTCACCTTCACGGTTCCGCCCGTCCCCTCGCTCCGCCGTGCGAACACTTCGACGGAGACGGTGATCGAGGTTCGCCCGATCCGGACGAGCCCCGTGTAGAAGGAAACGAGATCTCCCACGTAGACCGGCTCGTGGAACACGACCTCGCGCATCGCGACCGTGACGATGAAGGAAGCGCCGTGCTGCTTCGCCTCGATCGCGGCCGCCTGGTCGATGTACGACAGGATCACGCCGCCGAAAATCGTGCCGTGGGCGTTGGTGTCCTTCGGCATCAGGACGACCCGGATCGACGGTTCCTTGCGCGACGCCGGAGAGTCGTTCAGGAGCGCCTCGGTCTCCCGGGCCGCGGCGGACCGAACTCCGTCGAGACGCGAGCGACGTAACCATCGGTCAGGTTGATCGTGAGCGTTCCATCGGTGAAGTAGTACGTCCAGATCTCGTGCACCGAGACGCCCTGCGTGCGGACGGAAAACGACGGCTTCCCGATCGCCCCGGTGACCTTCGAGCCTGGCATCCCGGGATCGATTCGCTTGCGCGCCTCCCCGAGGCCTCCGGGCCGGATGCGGGAGTCGGCGCCGGCGATCGCCTCCGAGCGGCCGCCCTGCCGGTTCTCCCACCACCGCGGCAGCCAGAAGACGGCCAACGCCATGACGATGGCCGCGCCGATCAGGAGGAACAGAACGGGACGGGCGCGGTCTGCAGCCATCAACAGAAGACGCCGCCCGCTTCGCCCAGCTGGAACGAGACGGCGCGCTCGAGCTCTCTCGCCCGGCGCTGGAGATCGTGAGCGGCCGCGTGCTCCGCGCCGCCCGCGCGGCCGGCCTGGCGGGACACTTCGGCGAGCGCTCCGCGCGCGGTCGAGATGTGTTCCTGCCGCGAATCGTTCTCGTCGGAAGAGAGCGCGCCCGCCACGTGAGCGGGAATCGCGACCGCGGCCATGCGCAGATGCCGCGCCGTCGCCGGGTCGGAGGGCCGGATCCGCTCCGCCAGCTCGTAGGCGGCGTGCGTCAACGCAATGGCCTCGTTCCAGAGAGGATGGCTTTTGTAATCCGGCCGCGCGGTCTCGGACTCGGGGCGCTCGTCCACGTGAACAGCGATTCTAAGCGCCTTCCGATAGAATTCGCGGCCGCATGCGACGGAAAGTGACGGTCGTCGGCGCCGGAAACGTGGGCGCCTCGCTCGCTCAGCGGCTGGTCGAAAAGGAGATCGCCGACGTCATCCTGATCGACATCATCGAGGGAATACCGCAGGGAAAGGCCCTCGACATCATGGAGTCCGCGCCAGTCGAGAAGTTCGATGCGCGGCTTTCCGGCGCGAACTCCTACGAGCTCTCCGACGGTTCGGACGTGATCGTCGTGACCGCGGGCCTCGCGCGCAAACCGGGAATGTCGCGGGACGACCTCGTGCAGAAGAACCAGGAGATCGTCGGCGCGGTCGTCCGGGAGGCGGCGCCGCGATCGCCCGGCGCCGTCCTGATCATCGTCTCGAACCCGCTCGATGCGATGTGCGAAGTCGCCCGGCGCGTCTCGGGTTTCCCGCGCGAACGGGTCTTCGGGATGGCGGGAATCCTGGATTCGGCGCGGATGCGCTGGTTCATCGCGGAGGAGCTCGAGGTCTCCGTCGAGAGCACGCACGCGTTCGTCCTCGGGGGTCACGGCGACACGATGGTCCCGCTTCCCCGCTACTCGACGGTCGCCGGGATCCCGATCACCGAGCTGCTGTCGAAGGAGCGGATCGAAGCAATCGTGCAACGGACGCGCGACGGAGGCATCGAGATCGTCAACTATTACAAGACCGGGTCGGCGTATTACGCGCCGTCCGCGGCCGTCGCCGAAATGGTCGAATCCGTTCTGAAGGACGAGAAAAAAATCCTCCCCTGCGCCGCTTATCTTCAGGGGGAGTACGGGATGTCCGACGTCTACCTGGGCGTCCCGGTCAAGCTGGGCCGCCGCGGGATCGAACAGATCGTCCAGATCGAGCTCGAGCAGCCGGAGAAGGCAGCGCTCGCGCGGTCGGCCGAAGCGGTGCGCGAGCTCTTCCGGATCCTGACGGTCTGAAAGAGTCGGCGTGAACCGCGAAGAGCGCCACTTCTGGCTGCGGCGCCTGCACTCGCTATCGGGAATCGTTCCGATCGGCGGTTACCTGGCCTTCCACCTCTACGAGAACTACACCGCGACGCGGGGCGGCGAGGCGTACAACCGAATGGTTCGGGACCTGCAGCAGACGCCGTTCGCGATCTTTCTGGAAGTCGGCATCATCATCCTTCCGCTGCTTTTCCACGGCGTCTACGGTCTATTCATCACGGCAACGGCGCGCTCGAACGTGATCTCAAATCGATATGTCCGCAACTGGATGTATTTCCTGCAGCGGGTGACCGGAGTGATCCTCTTCGCCTTCGTGATCTTCCACCTCTGGACGACCCGGCTCGTCAACATCCACGATCACGAGAGCGTCGATCTCTTTGCGCTGATGCAGGAATCCGTTCAGAGCCCGTGGATCTACGCGTTCTACGTCCTCGGAATCCTTTCGGCGACCTTTCATCTTGCCAACGGAATCTGGTCCTTCTCGATCGTCTGGGGACTGACGGTCGGTCCGCGCGCCCAGCGCCGCATGATGTGGGTTTCGGCTGCGGTCTTCTTGATTCTCTCCTTCATCGGCATCCGTTCGATCCAGGCGTTCCGCGTGTGACGGCGTGACTTCGGAACGCGTCATCGTCGTCGGCGGCGGCCTCGCCGGCTTGATGGCGACCATCCGCGCCGCGGAGATGGGCGTCGCCGTCGATCTCTTCTCGATCGTTCCGGTCAAGCGAAGCCACTCCGTGTGCGCGCAGGGAGGAATCAACGGGGCGGTGAACACGAAAGGGGAAGGGGACTCACCCGAGATCCACTTCGACGACACGATCTACGGCGGCGACTTCCTCGCGGACCAGCCTCCGGTCAAGGCCATGTGCTACGCGGCGCCCGGCATCATCAACCTGCTCGACCGCATGGGCGTGATGTTCAACCGCACTCCCGAAGGCCTTCTCGACTTCCGCCGCTTCGGAGGCACGAAGTTCCACCGCACCGCGTTCGCCGGCGCGACGACCGGTCAGCAGCTCCTGTACGCGCTCGACGAGCAGGTGCGGCGCTTCGAGGTCGAGGGACTCGTGGACAAGCACGAGATGTGGGAATTCCTGGGCCTCGTGCGCGACGCTGACGGAAACTGCCGCGGAATCGTGGCCCTCGACTGCGTGTCGATGCGCATCGAGGCGTTCCCGGCGCTGGCGGTGATGCTCGCCACGGGCGGTCCCGGCATCGTCTTCGGACGGTCCACCAACTCGGTCATCAACACCGGGACGGCGGCCGCCGCGGCGTACCAGGAGGGGGTGCGCTATGCAAACGGCGAGTTCATCCAGGTCCATCCCACCTCGATTCCTGCCTCCGACAAGCTTCGCCTGATGTCGGAGTCCGCGCGCGGCGAGGGCGGTCGGGTCTGGGTGCCCCGCGCTCGCGGCGACAAGCGCGCTCCGAAGTCGATCCCGGAGACGCAGCGCTGGTACTTCCTGGAGGAGAAGTACCCCGCGTACGGCAACCTCGTCCCGAGAGACATCGCGACGCGCGAGATCTTCCAGGTCTGTCTCATGGGGTTCGGCGTCGACGGAAAACGGGAGGTCTACCTGGACCTGACGCACATTCCGAGGAAGGAGCTCGACGTCAAGCTCGGCGGCATCCTCGAGATCTACGAGAAGTTCGTCGGCGAGGATCCGCGCGAGGTGCCGATGAAAGTTTTCCCGGGCATGCACTACTCGATGGGCGGTCTCTGGGTGGACTATGCCGCGGATCCGCGCAACGGCACGCTCGACGAAACGTCGTCGCGCAACCAGGCGACGAACGTGCCGGGCCTCTACGCCGCCGGGGAGGTGGACTACCTGTACCACGGCGCGAACCGGCTCGGCGCGAACTCGCTCGTCGCCTGCTTGTACGCGGGCAAGATCGGCGGCCCGGCGATGGTCCGCTACGGCCGGGACAGGGGCGCACGCCTCCCGCCGGACGACGGCGCCTTCGCTGCCGCGAAAAAGAGATGGGAGACGGAGTTCGCGAGGCTGGCCCGGCTGTCGGGTCCCGAGAACCCGCACGTGATCGCCGAGGAGATGGGCGACTGGATGACCGACAACGTCACGGTCATCCGCCACGACGGGAAGCTCTCCGAAACCGATGTGAAACTTCAGGAGCTCTCGGAGCGGTGGAATCGCATCGGGCTCTCGGACTCGAGCGCGTTCGCGAACCGGGAGATCTCGTTCGTCAACCAGCTGCGCAACATGCTCGTTCTGGCGCGCGTGATGACGCGGGGCGCGCTCCTGCGCCAGGAGTCCCGCGGCGCGCATTACAAGGTGCGCGACCTCGAGAAAGGGGTCACGGAGGAGAACGCCCTTCCCCGCGACGACGCGAACTTCCTGAAGACGACGATCGCCGAGCACACCGAAGACGGCCCACGAATCACCTATGCGCCGGTGGACACTTCGCTCATTCCGCCGAGGGCGCGGAAGTATTGAGCATAAGCTCCTCCCCGAGATGCCGCGTACCATCCAGTTGAGCGTCCGACGCCAGGACACACCGGCTTCTTCCGCCTACTGGGAAGAGTACGAGCTGTCCTACCGACCCAAAGAGAACGTCATCTCGGTGTTGATGGAAATCGCCAAGAACCCGAAGACCCGCGACGGCAAGCCCACCTCTCCGGTCGTGTACGACCGCGCGTGCCTGGAAGAGGTGTGCGGATCGTGCGCGATGCGCGTCAACGGGGTGGCGCGGATGGCGTGCACCGCGTTGATCGACTCGCTCGAGCAGCCGGTGAAGCTCGAACCGCTGGCGAAGTTTCCGGTCGTGCGCGACCTCTCCGTGGACCGCGGTTCGATGTTCGAGTCGCTCAAGCGCGTGAAGGCCTGGGTCCCTATCGACGGCACGTACGATCTCGGGCCCGGTCCCCGCATGGCGGAGTCGGAGCGCGCATACGCCTACGAGCTCTCGAAGTGCATCACGTGCGGGAACTGCCTGGAGGTCTGCCCGCAGGTCAACGATCGTTCGAACTTCATGGGAGCGGCCCCGATCTCGCAGGTCGCGCTCTTCAACCGCCATCCCACGGGACGGACGCTTGCGGCCGAGCGCCTCGAGGCGCTGATGGGCGACGGCGGCCTGGACGAGTGCGGCAACGCGCAGAACTGCGTCCGCGCATGCCCGAAATCGATCCCGCTGACGACCTCGATCGCGGAGATGTTCCGGGCGACGACAGTGCACGGCTTCAAGAAGCTGTTTGGGACGTGAGCGTGAAACGGGGTCAGGTCTCCACTTGCCACGTCGCCTGGCGATGTGGCAAGAGCGGAGGGGCGGAGTCAGCCTTCGAAGTGATCAGTGAAGACCTGACCCCATGAAGGTTCACGAGTACCAGGCCAAGTCGCTCCTCGCTCGCTACGGCGTCGCCGTGCCGCGCGGGGAGGTGGCAGGTACGGCCGACGAGGCGCGAGAAATGGCGAAGAAGCTCGGCGGAGCGGTCGTCGTCAAGGCGCAGATTCACGCGGGAGGACGCGGAAAAGGGGGCGGGATCCGCGTCGCTCGCGATCCGGGCGAAGCTTTCGAGCACGCCCGCGCGATTCTGGGGATGACTCTCGTCACGCCGCAGACCGGTCCGGTGGGCCGCGAGGTCCGGAAGGTTCTCGTCGAAGAGGCGCTCGATCTCGACCGGGAGTTGTATCTGGGGGTGACCCTGGATCGCTCGCGCGCCCTGCCGATTGTGATCGCGTCGCGCTCCGGCGGGATGGAGATCGAGGAGGTCGCGGCGCGCGATCCCTCCGCGGTCTTGCGCGAAGCGGTGGACCCGTCGCTCGGCATGTTCCCCTTCCAGGCGAGGCGCCTCGCGTTCGCGCTCGGCCTGGCGGGGGAGCCTTTCCGCCAGGCGGTCTCTCTCATGCAGTCGCTCTTCCGCGCTTACGTCGAGACTGACGCGACGCTCGCGGAAGTCAACCCGCTTCTCGTGACGAGCTCGGGCCGGGTCCTGGCGCTCGACGCGAAAATGACGTTCGACGACAACGCTCTCTTCCGCCACCCCGACATCCGCGAGATGCGGGACCTCGCGGAGGAGGATCCGCTGGAGGTCGAGGCCTCGAAATTCGGTCTGAACTACGTCAAGCTCGATGGAAACGTCGGCTGCATGGTCAACGGCGCCGGCCTCGCGATGGCCACGATGGACCTCGTCAAGCTCGCGGGCGGAGAGCCCGCGAACTTTCTCGACGTCGGGGGCGGCGCCACCGAGGAGCAGGTGAAGAACGCGTTTCGCATCATCCTGTCCGACCGGAACGTGCGGGCCATCCTGATCAACATCTTCGGCGGCATCATGCGGTGCGACGTCATCGCGAAGGGCGTCGTGGCGGCGGTCAAGGAAATGGGACTATCGCTCCCCGTGGTCGTCCGGCTCGAGGGGACCAACGTCGACGAGGGCAAACGGATCCTCCGTGAGTCCGGCCTCGCCGTCATGCCGGCGGAGGGGTTGGCCGACGCGGCGCGGAAGGCGGTCGAAGCCGCGGCCGCCGGGGCACCACGATGAAACAACACGTCGGCGGCTACGTCCTGAAGTCCTTCGGCTTCTTTCTCTGGCCGGTCTTCGTCGGACTTCTCATCGCAACGTCGCTCGGATGGCCGAAGCTCGCCGCAAGCCCGCGTCTCCTCGCCGGATGGGGAGCGCTTCTCGTCTTTTTCTTCGTGCTGCCGCTCTTTCTCTCGCGCGCCGGACGCGCGGCGATGGGACACGAGGCGGAACGGGAGGCGGGTCGCGTCTGGCGGACGGGTGCCGCGGCGCTCATCGTCGGAACGGCGGCATTTCTGCTCGTTCCCTCCTGGCACGATCTGGGCGTCTGGCTCGGGGTGACGCTCTCCGAGGTCACCGGAATTCCGATCTTGACCGGGGCGGAACGGTGAGCATCTGGGTCAACCGGGAGACGCGTCTCCTCGTCCAGGGGCTGACGGGGCGCGAGGGGACGTTCCACGCGCTCGCGTCCCGGGAGTACGGCACTTCGGTCGTCGCCGGCGTGACTCCCGGAAAGGGAGGAACGACGCACGAGGGGATCCCGGTCTTCGACACCGTAGCGGGCGCCGTCGCCGCGACCGGCGCGAACGCCACGATGATCTTCGTGCCGCCGCCTTTCGCCGCCGACGCGATCGTCGAGGCCGCGGACGCGAGCGTGGCGGTCGTCGTCTGCATCACCGAGGGCATTCCCACGAACGACATGTTGCGGGTGAAGGAATTCCTCGCCGGGAAGAACGCCTCGGGAAGCGGAGTGCGGCTGATCGGGCCGAACTGCCCGGGAATCATCACGCCGGGCGAGTGCAAGATCGGAATCATGCCGGGGCGGATCCACCGGCCCGGGACGATCGGCGTCGTCTCCCGCTCCGGAACACTCACCTACGAGGCCGTGGACCAGCTGACGCGGCTCGGGCTCGGACAGTCCACGGTCATCGGCATCGGCGGAGACCCGGTCAACGGAACGAGCTTCGTCGACTGCCTGCGCGCGTTCGTCAACGACGCCGGCACGGAGGCCGTCGTCCTGATCGGCGAGATCGGCGGCATGGCGGAGGAGGAGGCGGCCTGTTTCGTCGCCGGCCATTTCCGAAAACCGGTCGTCGCCTTCGTCGCCGGGCAGACTGCTCCCCCCGGGCGGCGGATGGGGCATGCGGGGGCGATCATCGCGGGGGGGCGCGGCACCGCCGCCGAAAAGATCAAGGCGCTCCAAGCCGCCGGGATCCACGTCGTCGCTTCTCCCGCGGACATCGGAGCGCGGATGAAGGAAGTCCTCGGGCGATGAACGGCCCGGTCCTCTACCACGAGACCCAGGGCTTCTCGCCCGCCCTCGTCGTGATGATGCTCGCGGTCATCGCGTTGCTCGGAGCCCTGCTCACTCTGCGGCAGACGACGACCGTGACGAAAGATTCGGTCTCGGTCCGGTACGGTTTTCTCTACGAGACCCACGTCCCCCTGACGGAAATCGCTCTCGCGGAAGCGGTCGAATATTCCCCCCTGCGCGAGTACGGCGGCTGGGGAATCCGCGGATCGCGGCGCCGGCGCGCGCTGAACGCCCGCGGAAACCAGGGAGTTCTCCTGACTCGCACCGACGGAACCACGCTGCTCGTCGGATCGCAACGGCCGCGGGAGCTTCTCGACGCGCTCGCCCGCGCGGGAATCGCCACGCAGGACCGGCTTCCCATCGTGGTCAAGGACTTTTGAGGACCGAGGATGATCGAGCGCACTCTCGCGATCTTCAAACCGGATGCCGTTGCTGCTGGCAAGTCCGGCACGATCCTCTCCCGGCTCGAGGAAGAGGGGTTCGCCGTCCGGGGCTTGAAGCGCCTGCAGCTCACAGAAGGCCAGGCGAGGGCTTTCTACGAGGTCCATCGCGAGCGCCCGTTCTTCGAGGGTCTCGTCCGGTTCATGACGGAGGGGCCGGTCGTCGTCGCGGCGCTCGAGCGCGAGGACGCGGTCGCGCATCTGCGCAAGACGATGGGCGCGACCGACTCGCGCAAGGCGGAAGCGGGCACGATCCGGAACCTTCACGGGACCGACATCGAGAGAAACGCGATCCACGGCAGCGATTCCGCGGAGAACGCCGCCCGGGAAGTCGGCTTCTTCTTCAGCGGCGCCGAGCTGGTGGGGTCAGGCCTTCACGGATCGCGGTAACTTCGCCTTTACCTCTCTGTTCTTGCCGTCTTCGCGAAGCGAAGCGGCAAGTGGAGACCTGACCCCCGAAGTGGCAAGTGGAGACCTGACCCTCAAAGTGGCAAGTGGAGACCTGACCCTATGACCCGGCCGCACCAAGACTCGCCGGGCTTCTCCGAGACCGCGCGGCTCGAGGCGTTTTCGGACGGAGTCTTTGCCATCGCAATCACGCTCTTGATCCTCGAGATCAAAGTGCCGCGCGCCGGCACGGAGGGAGGCCTCCTCCGGGCGCTCGCGCAGCTCTGGCCCTCCTATCTGGGGTACGTCATCAGCTTCGTGACGCTCGGGATCATGTGGGCGAACCACCACGCGATCTTCACGTACATCTGCCGCACGGATCGGTACTTTCTCCTCATCCACGTCTTCTTCCTCATGTGCATCTCGTTCCTGCCGTTTCCGACCGCGGTCCTCGCCGAGCACCTTCCGCATCCCGAGAGCCGGCAGATCGCCGTCGCGGCCTACAGCGCGACCCTCGTCGTGATCGCGCTCGCGTACAACGTGGTGTGGTGGTACGCGGTCACGGGACGCCGGCTGCTCGACGCGAGAGCCGACCCCGTCGCGGTCCGTACGATCTCCCGGCGCTACGCGCTCGGTCCGTTCTCTTACGCGGTTTCGTTTGCGCTCGCGTTCGTGAACGTCTGGGCGAGTCTCTCCGTGCACGGCATCCTCGCGGTGCTCTACCTGCTCCCCGAACGCAAGATGGTTACAGGCTCCTCTTGAGCGACACCAGAATCCGGTTCGCCACGCCGCGAAGCAGGGCGACTTCGCGGGCCGACAGGGGGCGGCCCGCGACGATCCGCCTCCAGTCGCGGAGTGAGCGATCGCGGTGGCCCGTGTCGTAGAAGCCGATCGCGTCGAGCGCTCGATCCCAGTGCTCGATCGCGCCTTCGATCTCCCGGGACGGGGCGAGCTCCTCCTTCCGCGTCGCGCCGGACGGAGACGCGAACGTCCGGTGGAGCGCGAGGAGGACGGCAACTGCGTGCGAGAGGTTCATGGTGGGGAAGCCGGGGTCCGTCGGGACGTTCACCGTGGCGCTCGCGCGCGAGCGCTCTTCCTCGGTCAGCCCGCTCCTCTCCGGTCCGAACACATAGGCGACGCGCGCCCCGCTCGGCAGCGACCCGACGAATTCCGGCAGCTCCGAGAGGGGCAGCCACCGCCGTTCGGAGCGCCCGCGCAGGGACGAGGTCGCCACGACGGCGTCGAACTCCGCCACCGCCTCGAGGAGGGTCGAGTAGCGCCGCATCGCTTCGAGAAGGTCCTGCGCGCCCGAGGACAGGCGATACGCCTCTTCGTCCGGCGAGCAGGCCGGCTCGATGAGCCGGACGTCGCCGATCCCGAAGTTTCTGGC
>Ga0075425_100007610_pt1 | contig 11456 bp, 8 predicted proteins | sample SoiMethybrSBSTD4_FD_75300 | JGI IMG/M metagenome (GOLD analysis project Ga0075425, IMG submission 75300) | Bulk soil microbial communities from a Populus tree surrounding site in Tennessee, USA - Soil MetaG P. TD hybrid SBSTD4 | ecosystem: Environmental > Terrestrial > Soil > Tree plantation...
CAGCGCGAACATCATCGCGACGCGCTGCGACGAGGTGCGCGCCGAGATGAGAATCCCCAGCGACAGCGACACGAGAATGAACAGGACGGCTTCGAGGAGCAACAGCAGCGCGCTGCCGCGCAACGGCACGCCGAACACCAGCCGCGCTTCGCCCAGGATCAGCAGGACCGACAGGAACCCGATCGCGAGGTACGGCGCGACTTTGCCGATGATGATCTGCCACGGCCGGAGCGGCGACACGAGCAGCGCTTCGAGCGTCCCGGTCTCCTTCTCGCGCGTCAGCGAAATCGCGGTCATCAGCGAAGAGATGATCGTCAGCACAAACGCCATCAGCCCGGGCACGAAGAGATGCGAGCTTTCGCGCGTCGGATTGAACCGCATTCGGACCGCCGGCCGGATCGACGCCGACTGTACCGGGCGGGACCCCGACGCGAGATCGCGCTGAAACGTCTCGATGACGCCGAGCGCGTAGGCCTGCAGCAGACTTCCCGAGTTCGGCTCGATGGCGTCGGTGATGACGCCGACGCGCGCCGCGGCATTCTCCAATCCGGGGGCCCCTGTCCCCCGGCCGCGGGCGAGATCGGCCGCGAAGCCCGGCTCGAAGACGATCGCCTCCTGAACACGGCCCGACTGGAACAGCGGCTCGAGGTCGTCGACGCGCGGGACCACCGCCACGATGGAGAAAACGCCGGCCGCCGCGAATCGATTCCGCAGCGCGACGGTCTGGTAATCCGGCGCCGGATCGACGATGGCGAGCCGAACGTGGGTCACGTCCGTGCGGATCGCCGATCCGAAAAAGATCACCTGCACGACCGGCAGCATGATCACGACCACCAGCGTCCGCCGATCGCGGAGGATGTGGTACACCTCCTTGCGAAGCAGACCCGCAAGTGCGCTCATGATTTCTCGTCCTTCGTTCCTCGGTCCCGCTCGGGATCGCGTTGCGAGAGAGCGGAGCGGGACGCGGGGGGCCCCGCGAGCGACCGGGGCGGGGTCTGAGGCGGAGCCCCATTTGAAGAAGGCCGGGCCAGCCTGACGAACAGCTCGTCGATGGAGGGAACCGCGAAGCGTTCTTTGAGTTCCTTCGGCGTGCCCAGGGCGCCGATGCGGCCCGCGACCATGATCGAAATCCGATCGCAGTACTCCGCTTCGTCCATGTAGTGCGTGGACACCAGGACCGTCGTTCCCGCCGCAGCCGTCTCGTAGATCAGCTCCCAGAACTGACGGCGTGTCACCGGATCGACGCCGCTCGTCGGCTCGTCGAGGAACACGATCCGGGGACGATGGAGGAGCGCGACCGAGAGCGCGAGCTTCTGGCGCCACCCGAGCGGCAGCGCACGGACCTGCTGCGAGCGGGCATGTTCGAGGCCCAGGCGCGACAGCATCTGATCCGCGCGCGCTCGGATTTCGCGCGACGGCAGGTCGTAGATGCCGCCGTACAGGCGGACGTTCTCCCAGACGGTGAGATCCTCGTACAGCGAGAAGCGCTGGCTCATGTAGCCGATGCTCCGCTTGATCGCTTCGCTCTCCGTGTAGACGTCGTGGCCGGCGACGCGCGCGCGGCCGCCGCTCGGCGCGAGCAGACCGGTGAGCATCCGGATCGCCGTCGTCTTGCCCGCGCCGTTCGCGCCGAGAAAGCCGAAGACCTCGCCGGCGCCGACCTGGAAGGAGACGCGATCGACGGCGACGAACGAACCGAACCTCCGTGTCAGATCCGCGGCTTCGATACTCACGCCGGAGGGGCCTGCCCCCCGGATGGCGTTCGGCGTTGTCCCGCCCGTCATGCGCCTTCCGCCCCGCCCATGCGCGCCATGAACGTGTCTTCGACGGTCGGCTCGGTGAGCGCGACGTGGACGTCGGCGAATCCTTCGCGGCGAAGGAAGTCCTCGACGTCCCGCTGAATGCGATCGGGCGGCGCGTCGTCGCGCGCGTCGGTGTAGTGCAGCGATTCGCCGAACGGATAGACCTGCTGCGTGTGGGGCAGCCGGCGGAGGGCGAGAAGCGACTCGTAGCGCCGGTCCGCGCGCACCGCGAACAGCGGACGGCCGAAGCCGCGCGCGATCGCGTGGGGGGCGTCGAGCGCGAGCAGACGCCCGCGCTGAATGAGCGCGACGCGATCGCAGCGATCGGCCTCGTCCATGTACGGCGTCGAGACGACGATCGTCAGGCCGCCGGCTTTCAGGCGGCCGAGCAGATCCCAGAACTCGCGCCGCGACACGGCGTCGACGCCGGTCGTCGGCTCGTCGAGGAACAGGACCTCCGGCCGGTGCACGAGCGCGCAGCACAGCGCGAGCTTCTGCTTCATACCGCCGGAGAGCGCGCCCGCGCGCCGATCGCGGAACGGCTCGAGCTGCGAATAGATCGGCGCAATCTGCTCGTACTCGCGCGCGACGGTCGTGCCGAAGACGGCCGCGAAAAAGTGCAGGTTCTCGTCGACGCTCAGGTCGGGGTAGAGCGAGAAGCGGCCGGGCATGTAGCCGACGCGCCGGCGCAGCGTCCACAGGTCGCGGACGACGTCACAGCCGAGCACGCGCGCGGCGCCGCGATCGGGAAGCATCAGGGTCGACAGGATTCGGAACAGCGTCGTCTTGCCGGCGCCGTCGGGACCGATGAAGCCGAAAATCTCCGCGGTCGAGATTTCGAACGACACGCCTCCGAGCGCGACGGTCGCGCCGAATGTCTTCTCCAGCGTGTCGGCGACGACCGCGGGACCGGACGTCACCGCGCCGCTCCCGCGAACTGCACGTCGACCGGCATCCCGATCTTCAGCGCGCCGTTCGCGTTGGGCACCCGAATCTTGATCGCGTACACGAGATCGGCGCGCTCGTCGCGCGTCTGGATCGGCGTCGGCGTGAACTCGGCCTGCGACGACGTCCAGGCGATCGTCCCGGTCATCGTCTGCCGGCCGGCGCCCGCGTCGATCGTCACCTGCGCCTGCTGACCGACTTTCACGCCCGCGAGCTGCGGCTCGGTGACGTACGCGCGGACGTCGACGACGTCGAGGCTGGCGATTTTGTACAGCGGCTGTCCGTGCTGCACGACCTCGCCGGCCTTCGCGTACGACACGAGCACCGTGCCCGGCTGCGGATTGCGGATCTCGCTCTTGCGCAGGCGATCGGCGGCCTGCGCGACCTGCGCGTCCGCGGATGTGACCTGTCGCGATGCCGTCCGCTGCTGCGCTTCCGCTGCGGCGACCTGCGCCTCGTGCGCGACGACCTGGCGCGACTGCGCCGCGACCTGATCGTTCTGCGCCTGCAGCCGCTCGCCGAGCGCGCGGAACTCGCGCTCGGCCTGATCCATCTGCTGCGCCGTCGCCGCCTGCTGCGCGAAGAGGCGCTGCGTGCGCTCGTACGTGCGCTGCGCGATGGCGCGCTCGGTCTCGAGCGCGCGCGCCTGCGCCCGCGCGGCGTCCTCCTGCGCTTCCGCCGCCGCGCGCTGGGCCTGCAGGGCGCGAATCTGCCGCGCGACTTCGTCCACCCGCGACGCGGTCGCCTCACGCGCCGCCACCGCGTGGTCGCGCGCGAGCGTCAGCTCGGTCGCCTCGATCGAGCCGACGACGGCATCGGCGGCGAGGCGGTCGCCTTCGTTCGCCGACAGCGACGCGATGCGCCCGCTCGCCTCAGCGGAGACGATCACTTCGGTCGCCTCGACGTTGCCGTAGGCGTCGGGCTTCGGCGCCTGCGCACACCCCGTCATGGCGACTGCCGAGCCGAGGACCAGAACCGGGAACCTGAAACCGGCAACCGGGAACCTCATTCCTTCACCTCCACGCCCAGCGTCGTCAGCAGCCGCGCGCCGGACCGGGCCAGCTCCACCTGGTGGCCGGCGCGGTTGTAGCGCGCCTGCAGCAGCTCCGTGTTGCGGTCGAGATACTCCGACGCAGTCACGACGCCCTCATCGAGTCGCACCTTCAGGCTGCGATCGATCGACTCGCGCAACGCGACGATGCGATCGTCGGTCGCGAGCGTCTCGCGCAGCCGATCGATCGTGGCGACGTCGAGCTCGATGGCCTCGCTGATGGACTGCGCGAAGGCGGCCTGCTCCGTGTCGACAATCTGCTGCTGCAGCGTCTGCGCTTCTTTTTCGCGTCCGGTGACGCCCCAGTTCCACGCCTTCCACTGGAACTGCACGCCGCCGATCGCGTACGAGTCCCACACGTCGTCGATGAAGTTGAGCCCTGGACGGCCGTAGCCGACGCGGCCGAAGGCGGTGATCTTCGGGCGGTCCTGCGCGGTCGTCGCGTCCTGCTGGCGCGCGATGCGCTCGCGGGTCACCGCGAACTGCGCGAACTCCGGACGTCCACGCAGCGTCTCCGGCGCGCGGCGCGCCTCGGCGACCGCGGCGGTCGTGTCCGGAAGCACAAGGACGTCGTCGGCGGCGATCGGCTGTCCGGTGATCTTCGCGAGCCGCGCGAGCGCGGCCCTGCGGTCTGCGCGCACGGCGGCCACGTCTTCGCGGCGCTGCAGCAGCGTCGCCTCGACGGCCGCCGCGTCGGTCGGCAGCGCGGCGCCTTCGCGGACGCGGACCTCGGTTTCGCGCAGCCGCGCTTCGAGATCCGCGACCGCGGCGTCGAGCGTCAACGTGTGCTGCTGGAGCAACGCGGCGGCGAAGAACGCGTCGTTGACGGCCTGCCGCCGCGCGTACAGCGCCGTCCGCACGCGCGCCTGGTTCTCGTCGAGCTGCGCTTTCTCGAGCGCCGCCTGCACCGAGATCGTCGGATCGAAGATGCGCTGGTCGATGCGCAGATAGCTGTCGACCGTCGCCTTCGGCGGGACGAAGAGCGGCTTGCCGCCCGGAACGATCGGCGGCGGCTCGACGACATCGGACTGATATTGCGCGAGCGCGGTGACGGTGAAGGCCGGCAGCCACTGCGCGGACACGTTCCGCTGCCGGAGATCGTTCTGTGCCTCCTGCAGCGCGAGCGCGCGCGTCCGCGGATCCGCGTCGATCGCCGCGCGCTGCAGGGCCGCGAGCTCCAGCGAGCGTGCCGCGGGCTGCCCGCCCGCCGAAGCGCTCTGCGCGTAGGCGGGAGCGACGGCCGACGCGGTCGTCATCGACGCGACGGCGGCGGCGAAAAGGACTCGTGTCATGGTCGAAGCGCTCCGAGAAAAAACGACGTCAGCTCGTCCCGCCGCCGCGTCATGAACCGGGCGAAGCCGGCCTCGTCGAGTCCGAGCAGAGCGGCGATCATCGGCCGCGCTGCGAACGGGAAGATGCAGAGCGACATCAGGTTGACGATGAACTGATCGGGTGCGATCGGGCGGATGCGACCGTCGGCGATCGCCGAGTCGATCTGGCGCGCGAGCGCGGCCACGACGCGCGGACGGATCGCGTCCGGCGACAGGCCGGTGACCGCGCCAATCAGCTCGCGCACGCGCTCGGGATGATGGCTGATCTCGCTGATGATGTAACCCGGGAGGTACGGCGCGCGCGACAGGTGATCGATCTCGAGCGCGACGACGCGCGCGACCTTCGTCTCGAGATCGAGATCGGAGCCGAGCAGCTGGATGACCGCCGGCAGCAGCTGCGACGCGGCGCGCTCGAACGCGGCTTTGGCGAGCCGGTCCTTGCTGCGGAAGTAGTAGTGCAGCAGCGCCTGGTTGACGCCGGCGCCGGCGGCGATCTCCTGCATCCGCGCGCCGGCGGTGCCGCGCCGCACGAAGACGGTGTGGGCGGCGTCGAGAATGCGCGCCTCGGTGTCGCGATCGCGGCCCCGCGCCGCCGGACGCCGCGCTCTCGACTTTAATCGAGTCATTTAACCATTCAGTTAAACACCGAGCCTACCGCGAACCGCCGTCCGGACGCAACCCGGCCCGCCGCCTCAACCGCTGCTAGAATCGGCGGCCGTGCTCGACGGCCTTTCGGTCGCCCGCGGCGTGCCGATGCCGCTCGGCAGCGCGCCGCGCCGCGGCGGCGTCAACTTCGCGGTCTTCTCCCGTCACGCGACGGCGGTGTCGCTCGTGTTGTTCGAGCCGGGCGCGGCCGCGCCCGCGCGCGAACTGGCGCTCGATCCGCGGTTCCACCGCACCGGCGACATCTGGCACGCGTTCATCCGCGGCCTGGAGCACGGCGTCGAATACGGATTCCGCGTCGACGGACCGGTGACCGCGCATCACCGGTTCGATCCGTCGCGCGTCCTGCTCGACCCGTACACGCGCGCCGTCGCCGGCCTCGATCGCTGGGGCGGGCCGCACCCCTCCCCGCCGCGCGCCCTCGTGCTCGACGACGACTTCGACTGGGGGATCGATCAGCCGCTCAACATCGCCCTCGCCGACACGGTGATTTACGAGGCGCATGTCCGCGGTTTCACCGCGGACCCGTCCTCGGCCGTCAGCCGTCGCGGGACGTTCGAAGGCCTGATCGAGAAGATTCCGTACCTGAAATCGCTCGGCGTCACGGCGCTCGAGCTCCTGCCGATCACCGAGTTCGACGAGACGAACGTGCCGGTGGAAACCAATCCGATCACCGACGAGCCGCTCAGGAATTTCTGGGGATATCAGCCGATTGCGTTCTTCGCGCCGAAAACGTCCTACGCCGCGGCGCGCGGCGCCGGGTCGCAGGTGTCCGCGTTCAAGCATCTCGTGCGGGAGCTCCACACCGCGGGCATCGAGATCATTCTCGATCTCGTGTTCAACCACACGGGCGAGGGGAAAATCGACGGCCGGACGACGTCGTTTCGCGGCCTCGACAACGCCACCTACTACCTCGCCGACGCCGAGACCGGCGCGTATCTCGACTACAGCGGCTGCGGCAACACGATGAACTGCAATCATCCGGTCGTCCGCGATTTCATTCTCGACTGCCTCCGGTACTGGGTGACCGAAATGCACGTCGACGGCTTCCGGTTCGATCTCGCGTCGGTGCTCGGCCGCGGGCAGGACGGATCGGTGCTGGCGAATCCACCGCTCCTCGAACGGATCGCCGCCGATCCGGTGCTCGCCAACACCAAGCTGATCGCCGAAGCCTGGGACGCCGCCGGCCTGTATCAGGTCGGGACGTTCCCGGCGTCCGGACGCTGGGCCGAGTGGAACGGACGGTTCCGCGACGACATGCGGCGGTTTCTCCGCGCCGAGGCGGGCCTTGCCGGCGCCGTCGCGACGCGGCTCGCGGGCAGCCCCGATCTGTATCGCGACGACGGGCGGTTCGCCTATCACAGCATCAACTTCATCACGAGCCACGACGGCTTCACGCTGCGCGATCTCGTCTCGTACGACGTCAAGCACAACGAGGGCAACGGCGAGCAGTCGCTCGACGGCCTGAACGAGAACGACAGCTGGAACTGCGGCTTCGAAGGCGAAGGCGCGCCGCCGGAGGTCGCAGCGCTGCGGGCCCGGCAGCAGCGGAACGCGCTCGTGCTGCTGATGCTCTCGAAAGGTGTGCCGATGCTGCTTGCGGGCGACGAGTGCGGCCGCACGCAGGGCGGGAACAACAACGCCTACAGTCAGGACTCGCCCGTGTCCTGGGTGAACTGGTCGGACGCCGACGAAGATCTGCGACGCTTTACCACAGGCCTCATCGCGCTCCGCCGATCGCTTCCGCATCTGCGTGACGGCGGCTTCTACGATCCGCATCCCGACGGCTCCGCCGCCGTCGTCTGGCACGGACGGCATCCGAACGAACCCGACTGGTCGCAGGAATCCCGGCTCGTCGCGTTCGCGCTCCCGCCGGCCGACCGCGGCGGAGAGCTTTACGTGGCGATCAACATGCACTGGGAGGGGGTCGAACTGGCGCTGCCGTCTGCCGCCGGGGGACGCGCGTGGCGACGCGTGCTCGATACGTCGATCTTCGGACGCGACGGCGACGTGAAGCACTCAGGAGACGGCGTTCCGGTATCGGATCGCTACGCGCTCGGCCCGCGCGCATGTCTGGTCCTTCGGGCCCGCTAGCGTCAGCGCGGCAGGACGCAGAGATGCGTCGCGCAGAATTCGGCGAGCGCCTTCTGCACTTCCGCGCGCGCCGCGTGCTCGTCCAGTCCGCGCTTGAGCGACGTGAAAAGAGGCAGGATGTCGGTGCCGCCTTTGTTGCCGAACGACTGCGGCAGCATCGACCCGCCCATGTGCTCGAGTCCCGGCGCGGTCATCGGCGCGCCGCCGCCCTGGAACGTCCAGATGAACGGCATCTCGGTAAAGTACGGGTGCTGGCGGATCTCGATCCTGAACGTCGGTTCCGGCAGCGGCTGGTCGGTGGCGAAGTGGATACGCTGCGGGCGCGAGATGCGCAGGCGGATGCGGTTCAGCGACGCGTCGGATTGTACGGGCGTCTCGCTTACCGACTGTCCGCCGTCTGCTGGGACGGCGGGAGCCTGCGGCGCGCCCGCGATCGCGATCGCCAGAAGAGCTGGACCCAGCATCTCATCATTCTGACGTAAACCCCGGCTGGATTGGCGGAAAAGGCCACCCGGGCGGGCACCTCCGGGTGATTTTCGCTGCGCGCGCGGCAGGCGACGATCGTCGGCGGATGCTGACCGCCGTCCCCGACATTCGTGCCTCGCGCCTGCCACGCCGCGCGCCCCGCGCGCGGCCTGCCGACTATCCGGGACCGGGCACCGTTCGGGTGCTCAAGTTCGGCGGGTCGTCGGTCGCCACGCCCGATCGAATTCGCGCCATCGGCGCGATCGTGCTCGATGCCACCGCCCGCGCCCCTGTCGTCGTCGTCGTGTCCGCGTTTGCAGGCGTCACCGATCAGCTGATCGCCTGCGCGCGGCGCGCCGGGGCGGGCGAGCCCTTCGATGCGCTGTATGACGCCATTGCGGCGCGCCACCGCGCCTGCGTCGACGCCCTCGGGGGCATGGACGCGGCGGCGATCGCGCCGCTCGTCGATGACGACCTGCGCGAGCTGGGCGATACACTGCTCGATCTGGCTGCCCGCCGCGCCTGCCCGCCCGAGCTGCTCGACGCGGCGGCAAGCATCGGCGAGCGGCTGTCGGCGGTCATCGTCGCCGGATACCTGAACCAGTTTCGAGCGACGTGCTACGTCGACGCGCGCCGGCTCGTGATCACCGACGATCGTTTCACACGCGCGACGGTGCGATTCGACCGGACGAACCGAGCGGTCCGCGGCGAGCTGTCGCGGCTCTGGCGGCGCTCGCCGCGCGCGGTGCCGGTCATCACCGGCTTCATCGGCGCCACCGCGGACGGACGCACGACCACCATCGGCCGCAACGGATCGGACTACACGGCGGCGATCGTCGGCGCGGCGCTCGCCGCGGCGGCGATCGAAATCTGGACCGACGTCGACGGCGTCATGAGCGCGGATCCGAGGCTCGTGCGCTCCGCGGCGGTGCTCCCGCAGCTCACGTACGACGACGCGCGGGATCTGGCGAACGTCGGCGCCCGGGTCATTCACCCGGCGGCGATCGAGCCGGCGATCGCGCGCTCGATCCCCATTCTGGTCCGGAATACATTCAACCCCGACGCGCCCGGAACGCGCATCGCTGCGAGCGCCGGCGCGGCGGCGCCCAGCGTCAACGCGCTCGGCGACATCGCGCTGCTGACGCTGTCTGCGGACGGGCCGCTCCCCTCGGCGGCTGCCAGGCTGTTCGGCGCGCTCGCCGCGCGCGGCATCGAGACGATCTTCGGATCGCACAGCGCCTTCGATGGGACGATCGCGGTCGTGATTCACGGCGCCGACGCCGAGGCCGCGATGGAAACGGTCCGAATGGCGTTTGCCGAGGATCTCGATGCCGGCACGGCGAGGCTGAAGCGGCACGGTGACAAGGCGATCGTCGCGGCGGTGGGCGGCGCCGCCGCCGACCGATCCGAATCGGCGGGTCGGATGCTGGGCTCGCTCGCGCGACATGGCGTCCGGGTCACGGCGATCAGTCCCTTCGCCGGCGGACGCCATGTCGCATGCCTCATCGATGACGCCGATCGCTCGAGGGCGCTCGCCATCGCCCACCACGCCGCCGTCGCCGCGCCGACGCCAATCGCGCTGGCGATTGTGGGCGTGGGCCGGGTGGGCAGCGCGCTGCTGCGCGAGCTGTGCGATCGGGAGGCCTCGCTGCGATCGCGCGGCGTGGAGGCGCACATCGTCGCCATCGCGGACAGCCGGAGGTTCGTCGTGTCGCGCGACGGGCTCGATCCCGCGGTCTGGCGTGAAGCGCTCGAGACGTCGAGCCGCCCGATGGATGCGCGCGTGCTGGCGCGCGAGGTTGCGGCGCTGGGAAATGCGCACGGCGTCCTGGTCGACTGCACCGCCGCGCAGGCGGTTGTCGACGCCTATCCCGACATCATCGAGGCCGGGATGCACATCGTCGCGCCCAACAAGCTCGGCAACGTCCAGCCGTGGCCGCAGTACGCCGCACTGCGGGCGCAGCTCGCCGACCGCCGCCGCTATTTCTACGATTCGACCAACGTCGGTGCGGGATTGCCGATTCTCTCGACAGTGCGCCACCTGATCGCAGGCGGCGGAACCGTCTCGCGCATCGAAGGGATCGTGTCAGGGACGCTCAACCACCTGTTCACGGCGTTCGACGGCGACGCGCCGTTCAGCGCGCTCGTGCGCGACGCGCACAGGCTCGGCCTGACCGAACCGGATCCGCGCCACGACCTTGGCGGCCACGACGTCGCCCGCAAGCTGCTGATTCTCGCGCGGGAGGCCGGATTGACGATCGATCTCGAGGACGTGGACGTGGAGAGCCTCGTGCCCGACTGCCTGCGCGGCGGATCGTTTTCGGAATCCTTCTTCGATGCGTACGCCGCGTTCGACGCGTCAGCGCGCGAGCGTCTCGAGCGCGCGCGGCAGCGCGGGCGCGCGCTGCGCTACGTGGCGACGCTCGATCGAGGGCGCGCGTCGGCCGGCGTGCGCGAGCTGCCTGCCGATCACCCGCTTGCCGCCGCGCGCGGATGCGACAACATCGTGGCGATCACGTCCGATCGCTCGGAGCGGACGCCGCTCGTCGTCTGCGGGGCGGGCGCGGGCGCCGAGGTCACGGCGCGCGGGATCGTCGCGGATCTGTGCGCGCTTGCCGCGCGCCTGCGGGATTGACGATGCGCACAGCAGCGGACCTCGTCCAGGCCGATCGCCGCCATCTGATTCATCCGCTGCACCATCCCTCTGATCATCAGGACCCCGTCGTCTATGCGCGCGGGCAGGGTGCGGTCGTCGAAGACGTCGAAGGCCGCCGGTATCTCGACGCGTTGTCCGGGCTGTGGAATGTCGCCGTCGGGCACGGATGCGCGGAGCTAGTGGATGCGGCCGCCGCGCAGATGCGCGAGCTCGCGTACTGCTCGGGATTCGTCGGATCGACGAGCGTCCCGGCCATCGAGCTCGCCGAGCGCCTCGTGGCGCTGACCGACGGCGCCATGGAGGCGGTCTTTCTCACGTCGGGCGGCGCGGAGGCGAACGAGTCGGCGTTCAAGACGGCGCGCTTCTTCTGGAAGGCACAGGGCCGGCCCGCGAAAGTCAAGATCATCGCGCGCGATCAGGCGTACCACGGCCTCACGCTGCAGACGATG
>Ga0075425_100007611_pt1 | contig 11455 bp, 14 predicted proteins | sample SoiMethybrSBSTD4_FD_75300 | JGI IMG/M metagenome (GOLD analysis project Ga0075425, IMG submission 75300) | Bulk soil microbial communities from a Populus tree surrounding site in Tennessee, USA - Soil MetaG P. TD hybrid SBSTD4 | ecosystem: Environmental > Terrestrial > Soil > Tree plantation...
ACGCCAGGGCGCACACGCTTACCGTGTTTGCCGCCGACATCATCTGGCACTTCTGATCGGCGAAATCGCGACGGCCGGTCGCAAAGGAGATCGAAGATGAGATGGTCGACACTGCTGCTGGCGGCATTGCTGGTGACCGGCGGCGGTGCGCTAGCCGACGGCTCGGGGGTGCGCAGCAACACTTATTGCTGTTATGTGCCGACTTGGTCCGGGGTCTACGCAGGTTTTCAGGCAGGTGGCGCTTGGGGTGACACAGGATGGTCATTCCCATTCGCCGAATCGTTCAACACCGTCCCCGGACAGCACTTCTCGGTGAGCCCGGGAGGAGCCCTTGTTGGTGGTCAACTCGGCATCAATCAGCAGTTCGGCGGCATTCTCCTCGGTGGGGAGCTCGCCTTCGTCGGCACGGATTGGCACGAGACGCTGAATGGTCCTGCGACGTTTGGGGATGAGAGGTTCAAAACGGTCATCTCCAATCTGCTGACGGTCACGGCGCGCGCCGGCGTGCCGTTGGGCGACCATCTCTTTTATGGCAAGGCCGGCTACGCCAACGGCAACGTGGCGCTGGGCGCCCTGTCGGGGCCGCCCATTCCCGGCATCACGGCAAACCCGAGCCACCGCGAAGACGGGTGGACGGCGGGCGCGGGCTGGGAGTACCGGATTGGTCGGAGCCTCGTATTCGGCATCGAGTACGACTACGTTGATTTGTCTGGATCCCGCTTTACAACGACCACAGCGGGAGCCCTGCCGGGGGCGCCATTCCACGTCGACTTGGACAGCCTGCGTGAGCAGGCGGTTATCGCCCGCCTCAGCATCCTGCTGGATCGCGGACCCACCGCTTCAGCCTCGACGAAGTGAGGTAAGCCGTGCACCGCGAGAGGCGTTGCACGGCTACGCGAGCACTTCGGGCGTGTCGGTGAAACCCGGTGCCGAAGGCGTTCCAAGCGATGCTGGACTTCCAAGTGGAGCCCTTGGCCGGCAGGTATGGTCTCTCTCACGCGGCTTGGCGCGGGATCAATTTGTCGACCGCCTTTTCGACCTCGCCCATGCGCATGTGTGTCGCATGTTCCAGGTCGAAAACGAAGATCTTGCCGTCGTTCGCCTGACCCGTTTTGGCCGCACAGGCGATCGCATCTGTGACATGTTCGACTCGATCGCTTGGCACCGCGGCCTCGACCTTGAGCATGGGCAAGAATTTCGGCGTATATTGCAGACCGCGATAGATCTCGGTCGGTCCGCTTTGGCTATAATCCTTGGTTTCGGTCACAGTGAATGCCCGGAGTCCCACCTTTGCTAGCGCCTCCAGAACGTCATCAAACCTGGCCGGCTTGACGATCGCAGTCACGAACTTCATGGATTGGCCCATGACCCATCTCCTCTTGAGGACGCCGGCAAGCATGGCTCGCGCCAAATCAGCCTTAGCCTCAAAGGTACAGTCGTGCGCATATAAATTCGATATGGAATGGAGGCATTCCTCGTAAAGATGATATAAGCGAACGCACGCGTCATTGCCGATCTGGCACCGGCACGCAAGTGCGGGCCGTCGATGCGCGCATTTTCACTTGCCAACGGTGAACGGCAATAAGTGTCCAGACGGCCTCGATTAAGCCAAAGGGCCAAGCGCCTTGCAGGAATCCATAGATGGATGCCAATGCACAACCACCAGCGAAAGCCAAGACGTACCACGGGCTGCGATCTTCTAAAGCATAGAAGACTAGCATAGCGGTTACCGCAAATAGGCCAAACGCTGTGAGCGCATCCATATCAATATCCGCGACCTGTTCGATATTTTGGCTCGGCTCGCTATTGCGCCGGGGTCAGGTTCGGGTCAAGGGGCAGTCCGCATGGCGACGTCCGCTGCCCGTCGGCCGATCCTCGACGCCTGACGGAAAATTTGCACCGGAAGTTGGGGAGCTACCGAAGTGTGCTGCGCGCAGTGCAGGCGAGCTGGACCAGCCAGTGCACAAAGACCGGCCCACCTACGATGGGAAGGCACGCTGGTAGGAGCCGAGAGACGTCGTGTCCCCGGATTGATCACTCGGACAAGTCCTTAATCATGGCGTGCAGGGCGTGCAGGGCGACAGCAGCGCATGTGCGGATCTTTCGTTATCGCCTGCGCTCCGGTGCCAGCCAAACCGCTCTTGGGCCACTTTGGCACCAAGCGCGAATGCACTGGTTCATCCCTGTCATGCCTGGAAAATCAGGTGTATTGCGGATATGGGTTTGGGGTGGCAAGAGCTGGGTGAGGATGACAGCGCAGACCTCGAGGGTTGCGGGCAGCGTTGCGCTGCGCTCACGAAACCATGCAGGAACGAGGAGGATCTCGGTCGTCTTCTGCGCGGACCCAGAGCTTATCCGTGGCTCCCGTGTGGTGAGGGGCGCGCTCCCACAAGCCTGCAGCTCTTAAATTCGATATCTTAGCGGTAGGTCGCCAGCTTGGAAAATGCCGATGCCGCCCCCAGAAGACGTGACGAGCGCTCCTGACGGAGGCAACAACAATACCGACACTGGGATCGAGCTGCACGTCCGCCGCATGCATCGGCGCGATATCAATCGCGTATGGCAGTTCCTGAAGATGGTGTTTCGCGGCGTGAACCGCGAGACGGTCGAATTCCAACGCCCACGTCACAAGAAGCGCTTCGTAGAGACGTATGAAGATGAAGGTGTCGAGCAACTGCTCTTTGAAATCAGCCGCGGGGAAAAATTCGAACTGGTCGGGTATGCAGAGTATTCTCATGAGATCGGTGGCACCGACAGCTGGATGAATCACAGATACTTCGAAAAGCGGGGCATGCGACCCCTGTTTGTAGAGGAGATAGCGGTCCATCCTGACTATCACGGCATGGGCATCGGTTCGTTCATGTTCGAACAGATCGAGCATGCGGCACGGCTCAGAGGCTGCACGCATATCGTGCTCGAGGTGGCAGAAAACAACGAAGAGGCTTTACGGTTCTACCGCAAACGCGGCTTTTACAAACTCGATGCGGCAATCTTCCTCTCGCGCAAGCTGGAGACGGCTGGCGACTTGTTGAGCCCCCGCATGCTGAAGCAACGCGACAGGAATAAGTGAATAGATTTACATTGCATTTATAAGAAATGACCTCCACGTGCCTGGAATTCATATCCTGCCGCATGTACATGATCTCGTGAGCTCCGCCTCTCGGCGAGAAGCCCGAAGGCGTCAACGGCAGAGTTAGGTACCGTGTGGGAACTTATTGGTTACGTGGCTCTCGGACTTGTTTGCCTTGCTTGCCTCGTTGTCCTGGGCTCGGCTTTCGATGATAGGTGATACCCTCCTTCCTAAGTTTTGCTCCTTGGGATCTGCGGATGGGTGCAGAGCGATGTGATGCGCCCAGTCTCTGCGGTGAGACGTCTCAAGGCCTTCGACGAGAGTTTTCATAATCATCAAACTCCCCGGACACAGCCTCACGGGAGGGGACGGTGCCAGCTTTGGGCTAATCGGCAACCGTATTGCGCAGGCCCGGGTGCGGTCACCGCGGTGCGGTGCCGTCTATGCCTTCCCGCGCCGGTCAGGTAGTGAGCGTAGGATGTGCAAAACCTGATTGCGCGTGAGCGCAGCGGGCCTTGGGCGGTTTCCGGCGCGGTCATCAGCAGAAACAATGCACCAGAGGTCGGCCGGGCCTTCCTTGGGCTCAAGTTGGCAACCCTTGCGGCGAGCGAGCAATCTCAAATCAAGGTTTGAGCGTTCCGTCTCTGCCAGCGCAAGCAACTCAGCGCGGTAGTGGGCGCGCTGCATTTCTAAAACGGTTTTGGTCAGATCAGGTATCTTCGCGTGAATAGTAGAATCATTGCCCAGACACGCAAGCACCGTGAGCTTCTCGCGTTGCGAGAGACCGTTCAGAAACCCGATGATCTTTCTCCGCCGCTCAGCAGGTTCGTTGGTCATCCGTGACGGACCCGCGCAGGAGTTACCGCAGTAGCGAATATGCGCGCTGGAAGTGACCGGCATACCGAACAGCTTCAGTGGTTGGTCGCGCGCGAGGTATGATTATGTAACGGGCGCGCCCGAATGTTTCTCACGCCACTTGGGTCCACGCCCCCGCATGTAGTGCTGCTCGGGATGGTACCTGGTGAAGAAACTATTGCGCAGGGTTGGCCATGTTTGGACAAGGAATGGGCCGAGCGCATGAACGAGCTTCATCAGGACAGCAAATGTCGCATTAACCACGGCTATCCTCCAGTGTTCCTGTGATGGTGCGCGGCTCGAAGGCGGACGAGTTCTCGCTCGAGTTGCTTCAGTCGATCTTCGGCCGCTTGCGTCGGACTGCCACACACGATCAGTCGTCCCACGTACGCGCGTTGCTCCGCCAGGCTCCGCTCAGCTTCGGCGAACGGTCCATCTGCGGTGAAAACAGTCTGGTTGTAAGAGGTCATGCCCGTAACATGCACTTCAACGGATAAAAATTCGAGAGCACTCAGGTACCTACTGCATAAAGGAGAAATAAGAATCGTGAGCGCCACGTTGCCGGTCGGCGGCGAGCAGCGTTATCCAAAGCGAACGCATCAGTTGCATTGCGAGGGCTTTTGTTGCTGGGCTCGTTCAACTCGGCCGTGGCAGGGCCGGAGCCCTGCAGCATCGAACCGAGGTTCATCCAGGCCGGCGCGGTCCGTCCGGTGGTGTGTCGGCCGGATCCTTTGTCTTCGGACGGGGTGCCGATGCTCTAACGTCAACTTAGAGCTCCCCGTTGGGCTGGTTGTGATCACGTCGCCGCTAGGACGATCTTGTCTCGTCACGAAAACGGAAGGTCCCAACGCGCGCAACCGCAACCGCACCGCAGAGGCGGCTGAAGGACCCACTCGCGAGCAAGGCCCCACCCTTTGATGGCGACGCTCGCAACCACCAAGGCAACTTGCCGCTGAGAGGGCGCGGACCGAGGTGATCGGTCGCGCTTGTCATTTCGAGGTGGTTCGCAAGCTCCCATAAACGCAAAATATAAAAATCGCTGCCTAATCGTTTGGCGGAATGCCTAACTTCGCCACAAGGCCCCGGGTTGAGGCCGTGAATGTAACCTTTATGCGATGGGGGCCACGTCCAGCTCGAATTTATATGCGATGTTACCCATGTTTGGCACGAAATGGTGTCGCGGCAATGGATGCGCTTGATCACAAGTTCGCTTGCGCCCGCCAGGCATCGCGGCGAGAAGAGATGGGTGGCAGGAGCGACGGCGATGCTGCCGAGGCCACGGACACGCGTGCTCATGAACGCAAGGTTACCGGAACGTCCTTGCTGTCTTGGCTCGACGTTGAGGACCACGCGCAGCCAGGTGCCGCCATCTGGATCGTCGCCGTGGCGGCCATGGTCTGCATCGGCCTTGCGTACGCTTACTTCGCGCACATGACAGGTTAGTCCCCGGGAGTGCCTTCGTAATCCGTTCGAAGTCCATGCCGCATGAAGCCGACGAGCTCCCCTGGCTCACCCTCTTGGCCTCGCCGCTCTCATCGTGTTTGGACTATCGATCACGATCGCGTTCGTGCGCTAGCAGACGCGCCGATGTCGTAGGACGCCCTCCGATTGCATATAGGCGCCACTCATCCGCCGCTGAAGTGCGGGAAGCGCGGGTCTTGCCTTTGCATCAGACCTGCGTGGGCACATCGAGCCGTCTGATTGGTTTCTGGGTGACAGCAAAGCTCGAGAACTTATCGGCGATGAACGTTTGAAGGGCGTCGTCTGAGAGACCATTTGGCAGGAGCAGGTCCGCAACGCTCCAGCGGTCGGTCTCCTCAATGAGCGCGATCGGGCGTCCTTTGGAGCAGCCGCCCTTCGGCGTGACCACGTTCACCACAAACTGACCGCAGATGTCCAAACGCATATCACGCGGCCTCGCTGATTTGGGGGGCGTCCAGTTCGAGCCCTTCGGGCCGATGCAGGATCGTAAAGTTGCCATTCAGGCTCTCTTCGCGCGCATACTTGATGGCCGCTTCGCGTGTACGAAAAAGCCCAGCGCGTCGTCCGGTGGTCTCACGGATGACCCACACACCCCGAGAATTGAGGCCAAGTAAGAAGTACGGCGCAGTGGCTGTTGGCAGCTCGCTCGGAAAGTCGAGGCCGGCCACGAGATGCGCAGACATGGCGATCTCCTAGTGATTCCAAAGCTGTCCATAAGGTATGCGTGCCGGCATATAGATTCGAGCTTGGCAAGCAAGCTTGCGCATAAAGGGGAAATATAAAAAGCGGTCAGGTGTTCCGCGAGCCGTGCCGACAGTGGCTTTTCCACATTTTTTAGCCGATCCGCTTGGGGTCTGCGCCCCTCCGCTGCGTACACCCATGCCGCGCCGCCGTCGCGCGCGATGCCGCAATGACGCAGACGCCCCATCTAGCCCTAGCACGCTCGGCTCCTCAGGCCCGCCTGCGGCGCGACACGCCCGTTAGTGAGGCGCGCTTGGGCGCCCGGCTCGCAGCCGGCAGCAACAACGTGGACATTGCAAAAACCGCCGTTGGCGGTGACGATGGCGCAAGCCAGCCGCAAACTTGCCTGGCTTGCTCGCGAGCACATCATATTCCGATTGCCGAGAAGGCGCTGGTTGCGGGAGCGATCGGGTCGACAACACGGGATGCACAAGGGGATGAACAAGGGCGCGGAAAGGCAGTTCCCGTCCTTCGGAGGCAAGAGCAACATGTGCGAGGGTTGTGTAAGTCGCAGGCCGATCGCGCGGCGCGCTGTTTTGAAGCTCGCAGTCGCCGCTGCCGCAGGGGTCCTAGCTCAAGAGGTGTTAACCGCAAATGCCGCCGAGCCAGCGAAGTCGGAGAACGTTCTGTCGGCCGACGCTGCGCTTGATCGGCTGATGCAAGGTAATGCCCGCTACATCGAGGGTCTCAGCCGACGGCACGATTTCAAGCACGAACGCGAGGCGCTTAGCAAAGGACAAAACCCCTTCGCGGCGGTTCTAAGCTGTTCGGATTCCCGCATCGTGCCTGAGTATTGCTTTGATACGGCGCGCGGTGACCTCTTTGTTTGCCGCGTGGCCGGCAATTTCGCAAGTGACGACATCATTGCAAGCTTGGAATATGCCGTTCAGGTGCTGAAGACGCCGCTTATCCTAGTGCTCGGTCACGCGGCCTGCGGTGCCATTGATGCGACGATCAAATCTATTAAAGACCGCGCCGTACTTCCCGGACACTTGCCGCTGATCGCAACCGCCCTCACCCCTGCAGTAACCGCTGCGCAAGGCGTGCCCGGCGATCTCCTGGCCAACGCCATCCGTCGCAACGTAGTGCTCACCGTCGAGAAACTCATGGGCACCGGGCCAATCCTCAAATCGTTCCTCGAGGACAAAAAGATCCGTGTCGTCGGAGGCGTCTACGAGCTAACGTCGGGGCGCGTAGAGCTCATCTAATCGTCAAGCGGGTCTCGACTCTAGCCCCTGGAACCTTTGGCACGATCTGGGCTGGGGGGGTAGCGCCCTGGCGCACAGGCATCGCGACGGGAGCCTTATGGTTCGGCCGCGCCGAGTTCGGCTCGGCAATGATAGCGCGCGGTGCCGTAGCTGGCCTCGGGGCCTGCTTCTGCCAGAGATCCTGGTGGGGGGCCTTGCCGGGCATCCGGTTGCCGAGGATCTGCGGGTTGGCCATGTGGCCGGTCATGTGGCCCGTCATCTGGCCGGGTACGCGACCGGGATTGGGAATAAAAGCCGCGCGGGGGCCGCCCGCAATCATCGGCGTCTTTTGCACGGCTGGAACACCGCTGGGCCTAGCATACTGAGCGAGCGGAATCTGCACGCCTTGCCGCGCCGGCGTCGCGATAAGCGCTCGATGGCTCAACTGCGCCTTGTTCGGCTGAGCAAGGACGACGCGCGGTGCCGGAGCTGGCCACGGAGCCTGCTTCTGCCAGAGGTTCTTGCCAGCAATCTGGCCAGCAATTTGGCCAGCTATCTGGCCGCGCATCTGGCCAGGTAATTGGCCAGGTAATTGGCCCGGTATTTGGCCTGGCATCTGGCCGGGTACGCGACCAAGGGCGTGGTTCGACGCCGCGCGGGATCCGCTGGGCCCCATTAGAACGGCTCGATTGATGCCCGGCGCATAGGCGGCCACGGCACCCCTGGGACCGCCGCCGGGTCTTGCCGCGTAGCTGCGAGGACCAACGTAGGCTCGGGCGGAGGGATAGCCATTCCCATAGCCATAGCCGTTCCCATAGCCATAGCCGTTCCCATAGCCATATCCGTTCCCATACCCGTACCCTGACGCTTCCCCGCTATAGGGGTCCAGATATTCGAAGTAGGGGTGCGTCACATAGTAGGAGGGGACCGCATAATACGCGGGTGCTGCGTAATAAGCAGGAGCTTGATACAGCGGGGCCGCATAACCGTATCCAGGGGCTGCATAGTACGTGCTCGCCGAGTAGTAGGCGGAACCTGGCGCGCCCCAGTAGCCATAACCTGCGCACGAACCACAATCATCCCAATCGCAAGCAAATGCTTGCGAGCTGCCCATCGCAAAGGTGGCGAGAACGATCGCTCGACCGCTCGAGGCTGGCCTCTTCATCTCGGTGTTCTCCTCTGCGCACTCTGGACCGCTGGGCAGGCTTTGACACGCCATTGGGCCCGCCGGCCAAGAGTTTCGTTAACCTCACTTCGGTTCGGATCGTCGTTGCGACCGCACGGCCGTTCATCCATGGCTAAAGCGGGCTCCGAAGCAGGAGCCTCTGTCTGAACACGTATCGGGGACTTGGGTAGTAACCATATCCTACGATCGCGCCGTAATAGGCGCCGGGTGGTGGGGCGTACGCATAAACCGGGGGCGGCGCGTAGCCGACCGGTGGGGAAGGGTAATAGCCATAGCCACGGCATCCAGGCCGCCCAACGCAGGCAGCAGTGACCTCAGTCGCGGAAAAGCCGATAACGCTGAGCGCCACGGCTAGCCCCACCGCACCGTTTTTGGCCATTCAGTTCCTCGCCCGATCGGCCGTCCACTGACCATGAGGGTGACACGGGAGACGCCCCTGTGCACCCCGGTGAAACCCTGAGCGGTGCCCAGGGTAATTCCTGCGGAGCCCCAGTCCGTCGGACGCCGACTTCGGCTGCTGCGGAGTCGCGCTTCGCCCCATGCTCTCAGCCAACGAGACCCAAGAGCGCATGGCAGGCGCGCTTGGCGCGTCGTGCGCCTGCAAACGCAGCCTTTCCATGGTTGATACTGGCGACGCCGAGTGACGGGTGCGCCTCAGGAATGACGGAGTTGGTTTGGGGGTCGTGCCGGTGCCCCGTTGGTGCACCGCCCCCGTAACATGGGCTCAGTCATGCGCCCGATCTAAAACTCGCCTTCCTTCCGCAGGGGGGTTTGAGGCCCGTCAGGGGGTTCTTCACCCCTGGCCTCGCGCATCGCCTGCTCGAGATGGCCGCGCGCCTCCGAAAGGTGTTCACAAGCTTCCTGCCATCGAAAGATCAAGCCATGGCGCGCCGCGCGCCGCAGTTCGTTTTCCATGTGATGCAGGGATTGCAGCCACTCCGGGAGCTTGTCGAGGATATCGGACATCGAGATACCGTGCGTTGCTAAGCACAGAACTCGCGCGCCATGCGCTGGTTCCCATAGAAGCCAGTGCTGGGCCCTGCCCGAAATCGGCGATCCGGAGAAGCCCTGTTGCGTCAAGCGCCGATCGTGGCGAGGACCATGACTGGCGCCGCGATATACTCTCGAGGACCAGTCAAGACCAAGCGAAACCATTCCCCTCAGCCCCCCGGAGGAGCCACTTGGCGCCAGAGCATGCAATCGCCGTCTTTGTAGCTCAGCTCATCTTGTTGCTCCTGGTCGGGCGAATGCTCGGTGAGGTCATGAGCCGCTTCGGCCAGCCGGCGATTTTCGGGCAATTGCTGGCCGGAATTCTGCTCGGCCCTTCCGTCTTCGGCGCCCTCCTCCCGCAAGCACGACACGTCATCTTTCCGGACACCCCCGCGCTCAAGAGCATGATCGATGCCGTCTCGCAGATCGGCATCCTCCTCCTGCTGCTCTTGACCGGCATGGAAACCAACCTCGCGCTTATCAACCGCAAGCGGCGTGCCGTGGTCGCAACGTCCCTGTCGGGCATCGCCGTGCCATTTGTCTGCGGCGTTCTGCTCACCTACGCCCTGCCGGCAGACTTGATCCCGTCCTCGGGCGTTCGGCTCGTGACCGCGTTGTTCCTCGGCACCGCGCTTTCGATTTCATCCGTCAAGATCGTGGCGATGGTGTTGATGGAGGTGGGTGCGATCCGGCGCGACCTCGGCCAGCTCATACTCGCGACCGCAATTCTCGATGACACGATCGCTTGGGTGCTCATCGCGGTGATTGCCGGCATCGCGGCGCACGGTACCGTAAGTGTCGGCAGCCTCGGCGCAAGTCTCTTAGGCACCGCGCTGTTTCTGGCGGCAAGCCTGACCGTGGGTCGCCGTCTGGTGGCACGGATCATTCGCTGGACCAATGACAATTTGACCATTGAGGTTCCCGTCATCACGGCCATCCTGCTCATCATGCTGGTGATGGCGCTGGCGACGGAATTGATCGGCGTGCACACCGCGCTCGGCGCCTTCGTAGCGGGCATCCTCGTCGGCCAATCGCCCATTCTGACCGAGCATATCGAGGGTGAGCTCAGGGGCTTCATCATGGCGTTCTTCAGTCCCGTCTTCTTTGCGGTGGCCGGATTGGGCATGGACTTGAGAACGCTCCTCGACCCCACCTTGGTGCTGCTCACGCTGGCGATCATTGTCATCGCGAGCGTCGGCAAATTCTCCGGCGCGCTTGTCGGAGGAAAGCTTGGAGGCCTGTCAGGCGCAGAATCCCTCGCGCTTGCGACCGGCCTCAATGCCCGCGGTTCAACTGAGGTGATTGTCGCCAGCATTGGGCTCTCGATGGGCGCCTTGAGCGGGCAGCTTTATACGATGATTGTCGCGATGGCGGTCGTCACGACCATGGCCATGCCGCCTACGCTTCGCTGGATGCTGGCGCGCGTGCCGCTGCGCCAGGAGGAGCTCCGGCGGCTCGAGACAGAAGAGGAGGCGGCGCGCGCAAGTGTCCCCAAGATGGAGCGCGCACTCGTGGTGGTTGATGACAGTGCCAATGCAAGGCTTGTAGCTGGGCTCGCCGGTATGTTCGCTGCCCACGAACAAGTCCTGGTCACAATCATGGAGAGGCCGAGCGGGAACAAAGACCAAGATCAAACGGGCCTTCAACACCTCTCGCAAGCCGCGGCCCTCACCTTGCAACGAAGCGCCACCGCTCGGACCGACGCGGATGGGCTGCAGCAGATCCCGGTTGCAGAGCTGGTCCAGGACAAGCCGTTCGATCGGGACAACGCCGCCGAAACCGAGGTGGTGAAAGGATACAGCATTGTCTTTGTTGGCATAGAACAACCGATCGCGGCCGCGACAAACCACTTTGCCGAGCCGCTTCAGCGCCTGGTCAACGTCTTCAATGGACCACTGGCGGTTGCCATCAACGGCTCGCGCTCGGCGACCGAGAGTGCGCAAC
>Ga0075425_100007612_pt1 | contig 11454 bp, 10 predicted proteins | sample SoiMethybrSBSTD4_FD_75300 | JGI IMG/M metagenome (GOLD analysis project Ga0075425, IMG submission 75300) | Bulk soil microbial communities from a Populus tree surrounding site in Tennessee, USA - Soil MetaG P. TD hybrid SBSTD4 | ecosystem: Environmental > Terrestrial > Soil > Tree plantation...
GATAGGGGCCAATTTCTGGGGAAATCACGCAGTATCCCTTTTCTTTGATCACATGTCGCATGGGTCGCTGGGGTGTTCCTGCATCCAGAACGAGGGAGTCGATCACACTGGAATTCGCTACCATTTTACTTTTAACAAGCCGCCGACCTGATGCGAAACAATCTCACTGAAAAGGGGTGGGATAGCGTCTTGTCGCAGGTGGCTAATTAAGCCCTGGGTCAGATTTCCATATAACCATACTTGTGATGGATAACCATATGAAAACGAGACTCAACATTGACGACACTGTTATGCGTCAACTCAAGCGTGAAGCGATGCGCCAGGGACGCACTATGTCCGAGCTAGTGGAGACGGCGCTTCGGTTGTTGTTTCGGTCTAAGAAAAAGCCCGAAGACCTTCCGCCCCTACCTATTTTCCATAGCGGCGGAGCGTTGGTCGATATTGCAGATCGCGAGGCCTTATATCAAATCTGCACCCGCGATACTGATTTTCATCGGTTTCGGTTTCTCGAAGTTCTCGATCCGTCACAATGATCCCTTCGGAACCGTCTGTCACTTTACTTACAACGTCGAGGTTCGCGTCCCGTAAGTTTAACCTCAGCCGTTATCGTAGATTGTTGCGGATTTCGCGCAGCGCGCGAGAGCAAATGTTGTATCATTGGGCGAGATTACTGGTTTGCGCTAAAAACCTAGGTGCTTCATTGCTCCGTCGTCGGCTTCGTTTGCGCCTATCTGACCGTCAGACCAGAAATGTCACCGTTGAGCCCAGATCATTGGTAATTCATGCGCGGTTAGGCCCTGCTTTTCTCCTAAGCTTTTATCTGCTGGATCAAAAACAAATCTGGAGTAGCAGCTCACACGACCAATATCCCGCCTCCTGCTGCGAGCAGCAATAATATCGTCGCCAGTAAAACTGTACGGCGCAGAGCGGGCGCGCCCATAAATGCAGCCATTCCGGCCTTCACCAATGTATTCGCAACGACGGCGATGGCGATGGTGCGCGCCGCGACGATCACGCTCTCCGGATTCGCCGTTGCGAAATTGGCCATCGACAGCGATATCGCGTCCACGTCAGTGAGACCGGCCAGCGCGCCGGCGAGATAGAGACCTGTGGCGCCAAAATAAGTCTCGGCAGCTTTGGCAACGACTGTCACAAAACCGAACAGGAAACCAAACTTCACTGCTTCGCTAAGCTCGAAGGGGTTTGCGCCCGCAGTAACAGTTCCTGTTTCATGCACTCTGCTGTGCTGCCAAAGGAAAAATGAAATCAGCAGCCCGGCTGTCGCCATGCAGCCAAGCGCCGGAGCGAGATTTCTCGCCAAGTCCCTATTGACGAGGGCCACCATGATGACGACCCGCACAAACATGACCGTCCAGGCAACCAAGATCGCCAATACAAAGGCTGATGATAAGGGCGGCTCCTGACGGCTGCGTTGCGAAAAGCTCAACGTCACGGCCGTGCTCGATACCATACCACCGAGAATTCCAGTAAGGACGAGGCCGTGTTCGCTGCCAAGCACTTTCACCAATAAATAGCCGAGGAAGTTCAGGCCGGCGATCAAGACGACCATGAGCCAGATTTTGTACGGATTGATCACGTCGATGGGTGGCGGACCAAAGTTTTGATTGGGCAGCAGCGGCAAAATGATTACGCTGATGACGGCGAATTGAAGCGTCGCCTCGACATCGGCGAGCTCGACACGCCGCGCCAGGCGATGCAAAAAGTCCTTGAAAGTAAGCAACAACAGACAAACAACGGTCGCGACGCTCGCGACGCCGACTTTTTGCCAGCCGCACAAAGCGCCGACGATAAAGGCAAGCAACGCAGTGACTTCAGTGGTGATTCCCAACTCGCCGCGCGCCGCCGTCGTGGCATAGGAGACGATCACTAACGCGCTCAACGCCACAAAGGTAATAAGAAGAAGCCATCCTTGGTCCAGCTCGCGTTCGATGAACGCTCCGACTGCCCCCAGCAACGCGATGAGCGCAAAGGTTCGTATGCCGCCGAACAACAGCTCAGCGTCGCGTTTTCGCTCCCGTTCCAGGCCCAGCAGTAATCCAAGACCGAGTGCAGCAGCAAAACGAAGCGCCAAATCGAGATCAAACAAAGACGACCCCTGTCACGGCGGGCTCTCACTCCCAGGAGCCGCCAGATACTTCGCGACCGCCATCTCTAAGTTAAAGTGCATTCGCTCTCGCCCCAGCACATTGCCAAGCGGTGACCGCTGAATCACAGATAGAACTTCTGGATTGAGCGCCACCAACCAGATCGACACGCCGCGCTCGCGTTGCCTCTTCTCGGCTTCGGTCAGCATCTTGAGAGCGGTGTATTCGAGATCGGGCACGCCGCTGAAATCGAGCGCTACGACCCTCGGCTTTGTCTCGTCGGCAAGCGCCCTCATCTTGCCCGCGCAGCTCGGCATTCACGAAGAAGACGCGCCCCTCGAGCCGAAGCATCGATAAACCCGGGAAGGTCTCGTCTTCGGGGTGCTCCTGCGAGCGCGCGCGAAATACATCCGTGCCGGGTTTGCGCCCCAACACGCGGACCGGCGGGTCGGCCGTCTGATATGCGAGGGCGACCAGCGACACCACGATGGCGACAATGATCCCCTGCAGCGTCCCCAGTAGGACGACACCGGCGAGAGCGGCCACGGCCCAAAAGAACTCTGTTCGTCGGATAGCCACAATATGGCGAAAGTCCAACGGCTTGATCAACCCGATCGAGTAAATGATAACGATCGCCGCAAGAGTGGCTTGCGGCATCAGGGCGATAATCGGGGCGAGGAAGAGCACTGTGAGCAGCGCAACAGACGCCGTGACGAGCGCCGACAACTGCGTGCGCGCACCGGCGAGACGGTTGACCGCATCTTTCCGTCAGTGTCACTTCAATTTATTGAACAGTCCGATTTTCGGCTTAGAGGCTATCAGGCGCAAAAAACTTCGCCATTGGACCTTGGTCCAATGGCCACTCGCCGAGTAAAAAGCGTCCATGGCGGAAGCCGTTCACATCAAACTCCGCCGTACGCTCGACGCTCGGCCGGTTTTGTTCCAGGAATCGAGGCTACAAGCGGAGCTTTGGTAGCGCTGATAAGCCGGAAAGCGAGATTATTGCGGCAGGACCGATCGGAAGTGTTTTGTATGCGAGAGCGCCGGATGCGCCACGAAAAACACCGGCGCATCCGAGCGGCTTATTGATTTGTGCGTCGCAAGTTTAGGGGATTCCGGCTCGTGTTTGCTCGTATTTAACCGGCTGTGGCTGCAAAAACTTCGTCGTGTCAGGCGGGGATAGCGGAACTTGATCTTGTTTGGACAATAGTTCCATTCCGGCGGCGCTCACATCCTTTCGCACGAGCCGACCATCTTTATAATAGGCCCAGAGATCGACCACTCCATCGCCGTTGAGATCCCGTTCTTCTTTCAAGACGACTTCGCCGTCAACGCTCGTATCATAGTAGATCCAGTGATCGAATTTTCCGCTGCCGCTGCTATCCTCTTCCACTTTGGCCCGGCGGCCGTTTTGGTAAAACACACGAAGGGTGGCGTATCCGATACCGCGTTCATCGCGGTCCTCTCTGACGATTTGATCCTTATCGTAATAATAAACCGTATCGGCGATCCCGCTGCCCTTGGTGTCGACTTCGCGTCGAATTAATTTTCCATCCTTGAAATAGCTCCAGCTGTCGACCTTGCCGTCCCAGTGGGTGGACTCTTCCTGTCTGACGATTTCGCCGGGCTTGAGCGGGTTATAATAAATCCACAGGTCCGGGATCCCATCGCTATTGATGTCTTTGACCTCGACATTTTTAAATGGCGCGCTCAGAGAGCTGCCGGCCGGCAGCTTTTTCTCCAAGGCCGCCAGTGCAACCGGCGGTGATTTCTCGTTAGCCGGCGGATTCGTGCTCTTGACCGGGTCTGCAGTGGCGTTCTGCGGGGAAGTCGGGGATGGTGAGTCTGCGGCATTGGATGCGACACTACTCCCGACCAGATTTTCGAGTTTTCGTTGGCGTTCCAGCTCTTCGTCAACCTTGGCTTCGAGCTCTTTATCCTTCGCTTGTTCCGTCTGTATCTGATTGTTGAGCTGCGCTTCTTGTGCGCTGGCGGTGAAGAGTCCGGTGAGTAGGCCAATCACCAAACCCCCACCCGCGCCATAGATCCCGCCAACAGCGCCGCCCATGGCCAAGCCTTGCAGAGCTTTCTCCCAGATGTATTCAGTGCGTCGCGACCCGGAGGTCGAAGATTGTGACTGAACGGGATAAATCCCATAAGGTTGGTTTCCCGCCGCAGAGCCAAGCGGAGGTGGCGGGTAGGAATTCGGATTGAACTGGGACTGCCTTGGCAACGACGCCTGGCATGCCGTCAGGAGAAAGCAGAGAGACAAGTACAATGGCAATGTTATTGTGCTCATCTTTCCTCCTCAGGGCAAACTGCGTGAAACTTCGCTAGTGGCCCTCGATACGCGCTTCCCTCGTTACACGGCCTTCGGCCGTTACTCGGGATAACCGGATTCCTGAATATCCGCCGAAGGGCGGAATAGCAAACGACTCGGGCACGTGGCTCACCATCGTGAGTAGGCAGCGAGCAGCGCTGCCGTATCGAAGGACAAACCGGAACTATTGACACGGTCTGCAGCTATATGTGATGCGACGCGTCAGAATACTCCTCGCTCTGACATGCATCCATTGCCGATTCATCGTCCCACTAGGTCGTGCCAGCCGCGCAGCAGATCATCGACCATTTTCGAGGCTTCCTGTCGATATCGTTTCTCGAGCCTGCCTGTTCCGCTAAGTATTCGCTTGCGATCGTATACGCTCAGCAACACAGTCTGGTCCTGGAGCCGACCTGCGCCCAGTTGTACGCCGGAATCGTATGCGATGGCAAACAGATCACTGACCGCTTGGAGGTCCCTCAAACTCACCTGACGGTAAGACGGATCCAAGCTGCGGATCCACCAGTCCTGTAACCGCTCGCCCCGGGCCATCACCTCGGGGATGACTAGCTCGGGTCCAGCCGCCAGTATGTTGTACTTTATTCGACCGAGCTTTTTGCTTCCGTCAATGATGCGGATCGTGGGTTGCACCGTCGACGTGTTAAGACAAGGCAGGCCATCGAGATCGCCGATCTTTTTTGACTCGAGCAGCTCATCGTCGGCCGAATCATCGGACGGCCCCCGCACGCGGACCATGATTTTTGGAATGACGGCACTACCGACGCCGCTTTGCACCCAGCCAGCGCGAATGACACGAAAATACTCCGGCGCAAGGTCGGGCCGCTCGCGCCGCATAACGCGCGCAAAGGCTTCCGCCGCCGCAAGGACCGCTTTCATCGACTCTTCGGCCAGCGGTTGCATCTTACTCTCGCCCCACGCAAGAAATGCCGCGCGATTGACAGGAGCCTGGCCGCGAAGACGAGCTACGATATCGGGCGGCGGAGGCACGTGCTCGGGCTCGATGAGGCCACGTTTATAGCCTTCGACAAATCGATCGAACAGTTTCTCCCGATCCTTTTCCCAGGAACGCTGACGCGCGACCAGATCGATGGAGCCCAGAAACCGCTCGATATCGATAACCGCCGGTCCACGCGCCGAGTCGTCGAAGTCGTCGAGGCCCCATGCGTCGTTTGTGACAGCGAACTGTTCGACATGCGCGTCGCCGTGCAACCGCACAACCGGCAGCTCCTCGACATCTTTGCGGAACACCTCGCAGACGCGCGCGATCCAGGAGCGGTTGACGAACCGGAAATAAGCGTAAGGGTCGGCGCGGAGTCGTTCGATCAATTTCAGCGGTGCATCTTCGAGAGAGTGCGGCGGCGCGCGCAGCAGCTGAGAACCCGGCGCTGCGCCGATCACGGAAACAGACATGAGGGCGAGCAAAATCGCCCACTGCCGCCGTTGTCGAAGCCCATTCACTGTGAAAATCTCTTATTCCACGCCTTGATCCTGATCCTTCCAGACATGCTCCTGCTTCTTCGGTCTCGCTCCGGCGATGCCGGGACTCGTCATCTCGAACGGATCGAGGATTGCTTCGAGCAACTCTGCAGTAAGCAATTTGTCGCGCAGGACGATCTCGCGCACCGGCGTTCCCTCGACAATGGCTTCCCGCGCAACACGCGCCGCAGTTTCGTACCCGACATGCGGATTGATGGCCGTGATCACCCCGACGCTGCCGTCGACGTACGCTCTCATGCGCTCCACATTGGCAGTAAGTCCCTCGACCAGATATTTGCGGAAAACCGCGAAGACGTTCGTCATAATGCCAATCGACTGGAGCAGATTGAAAACCAGCACCGGTTCCATGACGTTCAGCTCGAACTGGCCGGCCTGCGAAGCGAGGCAGATCGTATTGTCATTGCCGATTACCTGAAAAGCGACCTGGTTGACCACCTCCGCCATGACCGGGTTCACTTTGCCGGGCATGATGCTCGACCCCGGCTGTCGCGCGGGCAGATTCAGCTCGTTCAACCCGCAACGCGGTCCCGACGCCATCAGCCGCAAGTCATTCGCGATCTTTGAGAGATTCATCATGCAGACTTTCAAGGCGGCCGAGATCTCACAGTAGCTGTCGGTGTTCTGGGTGGCATCCACCAGATCCTCGGCGCTCTTAATCGGCAAGCCGCTGAACTCCGCGAGGTACTTCACGACCGACTCGATATATCTCGGGTCGGCGTTGAGCCCGGTGCCGACCGCTGTCGCGCCCATATTAACCTGAACGAGATGCAGGCCGACGTGGCGAATGCGCTCGATATCTCGGCCGATCACGCGTCGGTATGCGCCAAATTCTTGTCCCAGACGAATCGGCACCGCGTCCTGCAAATGCGTGCGACCCATCTTGATGACACTCGTGAACTCTTTCTCCTTCGCCGCAAATGCTTCGTGCAGCAGCCGTAACTCCTGAACCAGCTTTTTCCCCATTTCCAGCGTGGCGATATGTACGCCCGTCGGAAACGCATCGTTGGTCGATTGCGCCATGTTGACGTGGCTGTTCGGGCTGATGATGTCATATCGACCCTTGATCTCGCCGAGGATTTCAAGCCCGCGATTCGCGATCACCTCGTTGGCGTTCATGTTGATGGACGTTCCGGCGCCCCCTTGGATCGGATCGACGATGAAATGCTCGTCGAGTTTTCCGGCGATCACATCGTCCGCTGCCCGCGCGATGGCGTCGGCGATCTTGGGCTCGAGATGGCCGGTGTCCCGATTGGCGAGCGCTGCCGCTTTTTTCACGATGCCCATGGCGCGGATAAGCGCCGGGTGAATCCGATATCCGGTGATGGGAAAATTCTCCGCGCCTCGGAGCGTCTGGACGCCGTAGTATGCATCGCCAGGCACTTCGCGGTCGCCAAGAAAGTCATGCTCGATGCGGAACTGAGTTGAGGTCATCTTCGTCTCCTGTCTTTACGTGCGTTCTTGCGTGCCGTTTTGTTCCTTCACGACGGTATTTAATTTTTGCGCCAAGTCGCGGTTTACCAGACCTCGGAGCGTGACGCGCAGATCCGGGCGCATGTCCACGAACCCTCGCAGGCTCGAAAGCGACCAGCGCATATAACGTGCGTGCTCGGTGAATGTCACGCGCACCGGTGATGGGTCGCCCGTGAGCGCCAGCGCAGTACCGATAATGTGGCCCGGTTTCACCTCCCCAATCCGTTCGCCGCTCTTGTGGACTTCTGCAGTTCCGCTGATCGGTATACTGAGTGAAGAAACCGGCTCCCCTTCGATCATCACCGTCTCGCCCGGCTCGCCGTTCTTCCACTCGCCTACGAGCGAGAGTGAAACAAATTCTCGGAGACGAAGAGATTGGAATCCCAAGTCATAGAGCTTCTGTTCGTCCTGGGAGAGCACGACCGGGCGGCGCTCGAGGTAGAGCCGGGCAATTTGATAGAGATTAATCGCCGTAAATACCAGAGCCCAGAGTATCGGTGGCCAGAGCACGCTTTTCTGCAGGAGAAAGTACGGGATGTTGGTGATTGCCGCCGCCACCGCAAACCAGCGCAGCCATAAAATGTCCTTTACCGAATATGCGACCAACAGAAGAATGTTCGAAAAATGCACCAGGTAGTCGAGCGACATGGCGCTAACCTCGCGGTTGAACTTGTGCTTGATAAATCTCCGATCTGCAGGCGAAACGGACGCTCAACGTATAAACAACATCCAGGGCACGCCAATCACCAGGAAGGCGACAAAAAAGATCACGCCGAAAATCGCGCCCAGCCGCCAGTAGTCTGCTGCCGGCAGATAACCGCTACCGTAGTAAACAGGGCTCGGCCCGCTTGCGTAAGGAGTGAGAATCCCCATGATGCCGAGTTGCAAACACATGCCGAGTGCGAGCGTATGCATGTTGACTCCCGGAATCGTCGATGCCACCGCGAGCAGCACCGGAATCATTGCGGTGACATGTGCGGTGACGCTTGCGAAGAGATAATGTCCGAAAAAATTGATCAGCAGCAGCGCGGCCACTGCAACACTGGGTGCGACGCCGCTTAGATGGCCGGCGACGCTCTGCGCGAACCACTTCACGAAGCCCACGCGCGTCAAACCGTCCGCAAGCGCGACCAGGGTCGCGAACCAAACGAGCGTGTTCCAAGCAGCAGAGTTTTTTATAATGTCGCTCCAGGTCACCACATTGGTCAGCAGCATCAATGAAATGATGATGAGCGCAGCGGTGGTGGCGTTGACTTCGTCGCCCCGGAAGATCCAAAGCACCAGAGCTAGCACAACCAGAATTGCCAGCATGATTTCGCGCTGCGTGAAGGCTCCCATTTTCTCCAGCTCCTTGGTCGCCCAGGCCTGGACTTCCGTTCCCTCCTTCACCTCGGGCGGATAGATCCAATAGACAAGCAGCGGCAACACTGCGAGCAGAAGGATGCCGACGGGAGCGAAATAGATGAACCAGTCCGTCCACGTGAGCTCGACCTTGGCGGTTTTCTGGACCAGCTCGACAGCGAGCAGGTTAGGCGCAAGACCGGTGAGAAACATCGAGCTTGTCACACAGACAGCCGCGATTCCCACCCACATGATGTAGGAGCCGATCCGGCGCCGAGATGGATCGTCGGGCTTCGAATCATAGAGGGGTGGTAAATTTTTAATCACCGGGTAAATGGTGCCGCCGCTGCGCGCGGTACTTGAAGGCGTGAATGGCGCGAGAATCGTATCGGCAATAACGACGGCGTAGCCGAGGGTTAGCGTCTTTCGTCCCATTGCCTTCACCAGCATCAGCGCGATGCGCTGGCCGAGCCCGGTTTTTTCGTAACCGAGGGCGAACATGAACGCGCCGAAGATTAACCAGACCGTGCTGTTGGAGAAGCCTGAGAGCGCCCAACTCAGCGAGGCATTGAGCGCGTTGAACCCTGGCTTTGCGAGTTGCTCGGGCGAGTATAGGACGTACTCGGATAGCCGGGCGACCAAAGTGACCGCAATCAACCCGATGGCGCCGCCGGGCAACGGTTCAAACATTAAACCGACAATTACGGCGGCGAAAATTGCGAAGTAATACCACGCATACTGCGGCAAACCCGTCGGCGCAGGGATGAGGGCGATAACGATCCCCACCACAATCGGCGCAAAGTGTTTCCAGGTGATGTTTCTGAAACTCTCCGGTTTGGCACTTACGGCGGGCGTGATCGGCGCGGCTTCTACTTTACTCATCGGAGTCTCCTTTTCCGCAGTTGCGGAGCTCTTACAGTCCGGAATCGCACTCTATTTCCATCCGACCGCAACCATCTTGCGCCTTAGAAACGCGATCTGTGTCGCCAGCGGCAAGTTCTTCGGGCACACGTCATGACACGCGATCAGCGACATGCAGCCGAAGACGCCGTCGTCATCGCCGATCAATTCGTAGTAATCGTCGTCGTTGCGCCGATCGCGCGGATCGAGACGAAAACGCGCGATCTTATTGAGCCCGACCGCGCCGACGAAATTTTCCCGCATGCGCGCGGTCCCACAGCCGGCTACACAGCAGCCGCACTCGATGCATCGGTCGAGCTCGTAAATCTTTTCCGCGAGCGCCGGATCCATCCGCTCTTCCAATTTGGTCAGATCGGCTTCCGGCTCTCTCATGTGCAGCCACGTCTCGAGCCGCTCGCTCATACCGCGCATCCACTTGCCGGTATTGACCGACAGATCGGCAATCAGCTCGAAAACCGGGAGCGGCGCCAGCGAGATCTGGGTGCCCAAATCTTTTGTCAAAGTGCGACAGGCCAGAGTCGGACGGCCGTTGATCATCATGCCGCAACTGCCGCAGATTCCGGCGCGGCAAACGAAGTCGAATTCCAGCGATGGGTCCTGCTTTTCGCGAATCTCCATCAGGGCGATGAACAGCGTCATGCCTTCCGCTTCTTCGATCTCGTAGGTCTGCATGTGCGGCTCACTGTGCGGATCCTGCGGGTTGAATCGCAGAACGCTGATCTTTAGCTGTCGTTTCACGGATTCATTTTTCAATGGTGATCTCCTTATTCAGCCCATCCTGTCTCAATCAATGCCGCACTATCTTTTCCAATATTATCTTCAGGTCGTTCGCCTACGCTTAGGATAAACTCCGCCGAAGGATCTCGTCTTTACCGAGCAAGGCTACGAGATTTTTCGCTGACGCTCAGAATGACATTCGTACGATTGCGCAAAACGGTCTCCCACCGGCAATCACATTCCCGGTTTGATCATTTCTTCGGGCTTGATCCACTTGTCGAAGTCCTCAGCCTTGACCAGCCCCAGCGCCAGCGCCGCTTCCTTGAGGGTCGTGCCCTCGGCGTGTGCTTTCTTGGCGATCTTAGCCGCGTTGTCGTAGCCAATGTGCGGATTGAGCGCGGTAACCAGCATCAGGCTTTTTTTCATCAGCTCGTCGATGCGGGCGGCATTGGGCTCCAGGCCGACGATGCAATGTTGCGTGAAGCCCTCCACACCTTTGGCCAAAAGCTTGGCCGAGTGAATGAAGTTGTGAATGATCAGCGGCTTGAACACGTTAAGCTCAAAATTTCCGCTGGCGCCACCGATGTTGATCGCAACGTCGTTGCCCAACACCTGGGCGCAGATCATCGTGAGGGCCTCGCTCTGAGTGGGATTGACCTTGCCCGGCATAATGGAGCTTCCGGGCTCGTTCTCCGGGATGCTTATTTCGCCGAGCCCGGCCCTCGGTCCCGAAGCCAACCAACGGACGTCGTTGGCGATCTTCATCAGCGAGCAGGCCAGAGTTTTGAGCGCACCATGTGCGAAGACCACGGCATCGTGACCGGCGAGAGCTTCGAACTTGTTCGGCGCGCTGACGAAAGGCTGTTTTGTGAGAGACGCGATCTTGGCCGCCGATCTTTCTGCGAAATCGGGATGTGTATTGAGGCCGGTCCCGACGGCGGTGCCGCCGATCGCCAACTCATAAAGGCCAGGCAGTGTCATTGCGATGCGCTGCAGATCGTTCTCTATCATCTGCGCCCAACCCGAAATCTCCTGTCCGAGGCTGAGCGGAACGGCATCCAT
>Ga0075425_100007613_pt1 | contig 11454 bp, 10 predicted proteins | sample SoiMethybrSBSTD4_FD_75300 | JGI IMG/M metagenome (GOLD analysis project Ga0075425, IMG submission 75300) | Bulk soil microbial communities from a Populus tree surrounding site in Tennessee, USA - Soil MetaG P. TD hybrid SBSTD4 | ecosystem: Environmental > Terrestrial > Soil > Tree plantation...
GGCGCCCTGGTCGGCGGCGCCTCGCTCGACGTCGAATCCTTCGCCGCCATCTGCGAAGCCGGCGCCGCCGTTTGACTCGACGCTATCCGCTCGCCGTCCTCGTCGTCCTCGACGGCTGGGGCCTCGCCTCGCCCGGTCCGGGAAACGCGGTCGAGCTCGCGAGCACGCCGGTGTTCGACCGCTTGTGGGCCGAGTACCCGCACACGACCCTGAAGGCCTCCGGCGAGGCTGTTGGGCTGCCCCCCGGGCAGATGGGCAACTCCGAGGTCGGCCACCTGACCCTCGGCTCCGGTCGCATCCTGTTCCAGGACCTCATGCGCGTCAATCGCGCGATCGAGGACGGGACGTTCCTCACGAATCCCGCGCTCGTCGACGCCATGGAGCGCGCGCGAGAGCGCGGCACGAACGTGCACCTCCTCGGGCTCGTCTCTTACGGCGGCGTCCACTCGCATTTCGACCACCTCCGTGCGCTGATGGAGCTCTCCCGCCGCCACGGCGTCGCGGACCGGACGTGGATCCACGCGTTCACGGACGGCCGCGACGTCTCACCGCACTCGGCCGTCCACGACCTCGCGGAGCTGCCCGCCGAGCGGATCGCGACGGTCAGCGGCCGCTACTACGCAATGGACCGCGATCGGCGCTGGGAGCGGATCGATCGCGCGCTCGACGCGATCGTAAGAATTGAAGCGCCCGCCGAAACAAACCCTGTCGAGGTGGTGGAACAGAGCTACGACCGCGGCGTGACGGACGAGTTCATCGAGCCGGTCGAGCTCGCCGGGCGCCCTCGCCTGACCACGGCCGACGAGGCCATCTTCTTCAATTTCCGGCCCGACCGGGCGCGGCAGCTCTCGGAACGCCTTCTCCAGGGCGGGTACTCGCTGACGACGATGACCCGCTACCGCGACGACTTCGACTGCCCGGTCGCGTTCGAGGAGCAACAGGTCACGAACACCATGGCGCAGGTGCTGGCCGAGCACGGGATCCGGCAGTTGCACGTGGCGGAAACGGAGAAGTACGCGCACGTGACGTACTTCTTCAACGGCGGCGAGGAGCACGAGTGGGAGGGCGAGCGGCGGATCCTCGTCCCGTCGCCGCGCGACGTTCCCAGCTACGACCACAAGCCGGAGATGTCCGCCGCCGAGGTGACCGACCGCTTCTGCGAGGAGATCGGTAACGGCTACGGCTTCGCCATCGTGAACGTCGCCAACCCCGACATGGTCGGCCATACGGGCGTGATCCCGGCCGTCATCAGGGCCGTCGAGACGACCGACACGTGCCTCGGCCGCATCGTCGACCGCGTCTCCGCCCTCGACGGTGTGTGTTTGGTGACTGCCGATCACGGCAATGCAGAGGTGATGCTGGAGGCGGACGGGATGAGTCCGCATACCGCCCACACGACGAACCCGGTGCCGTTCCTGCTTACCGGGGCCGGCCGGGAGCTCCGCGACGGCGGTGAGCTGTCGGACGTCGTCCCTACCGCTCTGGCGTTGTTAGGCGCCAATCCCCCCGAAGACATGACGGGTAAGGAATTGGTTAGAGATCATTAACCGATCGATGCGAGCTTGTAACTCCTAGTCGCAGACAGGCTACAATCGTCCCGCCTTGTCGCTCCCCCAGCCGGACCCAGGCGTTCTGCGGAAAGCTCAGAAGGGGGACGAGAGAGCGTTCTCGCTCCTCGTTCGCACCTATGAGCTCCCGGTCTACAACTACGTGCTCCGGCTCGTGGGCGACCGGTCGCTTGCCGAGGACCTCACGCAAGAGGTCTTCATCCGCATCTACCAGGGGCTTCCGAACTTCTCCGAACGGTGCCGGTTCACCACGTGGATGTTCCAGGTGACGAAGAATCGCGTCCTCGACGAGCTCCGGGCGAGCGAGCGGCGTCCCCGTGCGCTCGTCTGCATCGACGACGTGCCGCCGCTCGAGGTCGTCGACGCCCCGATGGAGCGACTCGAGGCGATCGACGCGCTCTGGCGCGCCGTCGAGGGCCTCAACGTCGACCTGAAGATGGCACTCCTCCTTCGAGACGTCGTCGGCATGTCGTACACGGAGATCGCGGACTCGCTCGAGATCACCCTCGCTACCGTCAAGTGGCGAATCTACAAGGCCCGGGAAGAGGTGCAGCTCGCGCTCGGGCGCGAGGGCATCTCCTTCGGCTCGAAGTCCGAGCCCGCGGTCGCGGTCGCGGAGTAGCTCTCACCCGAACCGCCAGAGGTCGACGTCGGCGACCGGCTCGTAGCCGACCTGTTGGTAGATGGAGTTCGACGTCGGGTTGCCGCGGTCGGTGAAGAGGAAGCAAAAGCGCCGACCGCCGGAGAGCAGCATCTGCGTCAGCTCTGCGACCAGCGCTGTCGCGTAGCCGCGCCGGCGGAGCTCAGGCGGCGTGTAGACGGGGGCAACCCTGATTCCCGAGGGCGTCGGCCCCGCATAACCGGCGAGCGAGACGGGGCGCTCGTCCTCCCACAGCACGAGGCCGGCGTCGGGATCCTCCAGCCGCCGTTTCAGGAACTCGCGCGCATCCTCGGCTGCCTCCCCGCCGAGGGCTTCGGCCGCGAACGCGTCGAGCCAGCGAACGGCAGTCTCCTCGTCCGCCGCGGTGTACGGGCGAAGGACCCCGGGGACGCGTGGGGGTGCTGTCACGGCGGCCGCGCGGTAGAGGCGCTGCGCGATCGCCAGCCGCGCCCGGGCGCCCGTTCTTGCCGACCAGGCGTCGGCGAACCGCTTCGCGACGGCGGCCGGTCCGACGACGCCGGGCAGCGCAGGGAATGCCTCGAGCGCGGCTGCGCAGATCGCCTCGGTCGCCCGCTCGTCTTCGCTCTCTGAGAGGAGCAGGCTGTGCGGCGGTGTCCTCAGGGCCGCCGCGACGACACGACCGCGGTGGCTGGCGACGAGGAAGTACGGGTTTTCGTCGCCGTAGGCGTCCGGCGATTCGCGTAAGCGGCTGCAGAGCCCGAGGATGACGTTGTGCTCGGCCTCGCGCCCCGTCAGAAACTCGCCCGCGGCGGCGAGGAAATCGGCGGCGTCGGCCGGGCGCTCGAGCTCCACCGGCGTCCCGTCAGATGCCGAACGCGAGCCGCTCGGCGAGCGCCTCGGGCAGGCCGGCCCCGCGGATCTCCTCCTGCGTGCGCGTCACCTCGTACTCGACGCGCCGGAACCACACGCGCCCGTCATCGAGGTCGAGCAGCAGCCAGGCGGCGCGCGGATCCCCGTCGCGAGGCTGTCCAACCGAGCCGGGGTTGAGCAGGAGCCGCCCGTCGCCGAGGTCGGCCTCGGTCGATTCGGGTGCATGCGCAGCCTGCACGTCGTGGCCGGTCAGGTGCGCCACGATCGGGATGTGGCTGTGGCCGATGAGGATCACTTTCGCGTTCGAGTGAGAGAACGCCGCCTGGATCGCCTCGGTGTCGAGGACGTACTCCCACACGGCGTTCCGGGGGCTTCCGTGGTAGAGCTCGACCCCGTCCGCCGTCGCCTGGGGCCGGAGCCCGGCCAGGTATCGCCGCGAGTCGTCGTTGAGGACGCCCTGCGTCCACGCGACCGCCCGACGCGCCTCCGGATTGAACTCCGTCACGTCGACCTGGCCGAGGACGACGAGATCGTGGTTCCCGACGAGGCCGAGGTCGGCGCGGGTGCGCACGGTCGAGCAGCATTCGTTCGGCCGGGGCCCGTATCCCACCAGGTCGCCGAGACACCAGATCGCGTCAGGGCGTTCGCCGTCGACCTCCGCGAGAACGGCGGTCAGCGCGTGGAGGTTGGCGTGGATGTCCGAGATGACGGCGACGCGCATGCGCTTTGGCGCCATTCTCACCCGCGCGACCGGGGCTTGCTAGGTGTCGTTGTCGATCTCGGGCAGGTTGCGGATGCCCTCGGTCGTCTGCCACTTCGACCACGTGTCTTCCATGGCGTCGAGCAGCTCACGCATGAACCGGGGCGACATGTTGATGCGCGACACCACCACCCCGGGTACGTTGCCTTCCTCGACCTCGTGGTCGATGCGGGCGAACGTGATCGTGAACTCGTACGCGGAGAAGCTGACGTTGGCGAAGTTTGCGTAGGCCCCCGCGAGGTGCTCGGGATCGAGATGAATGTCGAGCTGTCGCTCCCGGTTGTCGCTGTCCACGAGCCTACGATACTGCCTCGTGGAGGGAAGCATCAGCCTCCGCCGGTTCGGGCTCGCGCTGGCCGCGTTCGTCGCGGTCCTGGGACTCGCGACGCTCGGCTTCCATTTCATCACCCACGAGGGGTGGGTCGGATCGCTCTACCGGGCGGTCGTCACGACGACTCTCACCGGTCTCGACACGAGGCCCGAGGGGACCGCCAGCCAGGTGTTCACCATCATCGTGCTCTTCGCCGGCGTGGCAATCTTCCTCTACGTCGCCGGCTCGCTCGTCGAGATCATCGCCGGCGGCGTCCTGACGGGTGCCTGGGCTGAACGACGGAGGAAGCGAACGATCGCTCGACTGCGACAGCACGTGATCATCTGTGGCTACGGCCGCGTCGGCCAGCGCATCGGCGCCGAGTTCCGGGAGGCAGGGACGGACTACGTGGTCGTGGACCATGGCGATGAAGCGCTGGAGGCCGCCCGCGAGCGAGGCGACCACTACATCGTCGGCGACGGGACGCAGGACCGATACCTCCGCGAGGCCGGTCTCGAGGAGGCCCGCGGGCTCGTCGTCGCGTCGGACTCCGACGCTGTGAACGTGTCGATCACGCTCTCGGCCAGGTCCGCACGCGAGGACCTGCTGATCGTGGCGCGCGCGTCGAATGACGATGCTGCGGCGAAGCTCCGCCTCGCAGGGGCAAACCGGATCGTGCAGCCCTACTCGACGGCCGGACGAGAGATGGCGACGCTGGTGCTCAAGCCGCAAGTCGCCGCGTTCCTCGACGCTGTCTCGCCGTTCGGCGGGCCGGATCTCCTCTTCGAGGAGATCGAGGTGAAGGAGGGCGGGCCGGCGGGGAAGTCGATCGGGGAGCTACGAATCCGCGGCCGAACGGGAGCGATGGTGGTCGCGCTGCGCCGCCGCGGCGGCACCTTCGAGACGACGCCGACGCCCGACGCCCGGCTCGAGGCGGGCGACGTCATGGTCGCCGTCGGAACCCCGGACGAGCTGCGGGCGCTCGAGGAGCTCGTCGCCGCGCCCGAGACCGTTGCCGGCTAGGTCAATCGCGCGTCTCGAGGCGGCGCTCTCGGGCCTTGCCGGCGTGCCCGTGAAGCTGGAGCGCCCGAACGACGCGGAGCACGGGGACTACGCCACGAACGTGGCGCTCCGCCTGGCGCCAGAGCGCCGCCGGCCGCCGCGCGAGCTCGCCACCGAGCTGGCGGCGGCCGCCGTGCGACTGCCCGAGGTCGAGCGTGCGGAGGCTGCAGGCCCCGGGTTCGTCAACCTCTGGGTCACGACGCCGTGGTTCGGCGAGCTCCTCGGCGAGATCACCGAGGCGGGCACCGGCTTCGGCGGTGGCTCGGCGGAGCGCGCCGCGCGCATCCAGGTGGAGATGGTCTCGGCGAATCCGACCGGGCCGATCGTCGTCTCCTCGGGGCGGAACGGGGCTTACGGCGACTCGGTGGCGCGGCTGCTGGAGTTCACCGGCAACGAGGTCGAGCGCGAGTACTACTACAACGACGCCGGGACGCAGGTGGAGCGTTTCCGGGCGTCGGTGGACGCGGTGCGCCGAGGAGAGGAGCCACCGGCCGACGGCTACCGTGGCGCATACATCCAGAGACTGGCCGACCTCGAAGGCGACCCGGTGCCGCCGATGCTCGAGTCGATTGCGGCGACGCTCGAGCGCTTCCGCATTCACTTCGACTCCTGGACGCTACAGAGCCAGCTCGAGAACGGGATCGGCGAGCTGCTCGACCGGCTCCCCACGTACGAGCACGAAGGCGCGATCTGGCTCCGGTCGAGCGAGTACGGCGACGAACAGGACAGGGTGATCATTCGCTCGCCGGAGCGGGGGGGACGCCCGACGTACCGGGCCGCCGACATCGTGTACATCCAGGACAAGCTCGAGCGCGGCTTCGACCGGGCCATCTACGTGCTCGGCGCCGACCATCACGGCACGCGCAACTGGTACGCGGCAATCGCGCGGATCCTGGGCTACGACCCCGAGCGCGTGGAGGTGCTGCTCTACCAGTTCGTCCACCTCAGCCGTGCTGGAGAGCGGACGGCGATGGCGAAGCGGAGCGGCGACGTCGTGTTGCTGGACGAGTTCATGGACGAGGTCGGGGTCGACGCCGCACGCTGGTATCTCGTCTCGCGCGGTCCCGACCAGACGATCGAGATCGACATCGACCTCGCGGCGGAGAAGAGCCAGAAGAACCCCGTCTACTACGTCCAGTACGCGCATGCGCGCGTCGCGGGCATCATGCGGAACGCCGCCGGGGCGACGCCGGACGCCACGGCGCCCCCGGAGCTGGCGCGCGAAGAGCGGGACCTCGTCAAGCGGCTGGCGGAGCTTCCGGACGTCGTCGCCGAAGCGACCGCGCGCCGTGGCCCGCAGGCGATACCCAACTACGCGATCCGCGTTGCAGACGACTTCCACCGCTTCTACCACGAGCACCGCGTGCTCGGCAGCGGCGAGAGCGAGTCGTTCCGGCTGGCGCTCTGCTCCGCCACGCAGTCGGTGATCGCGCGCTGCCTCGCGCTGATCGGCGTCGAGGCGCCGGACCGGATGTAGTTCGCAGCCTGCGCAATCGACCGCGACTTTTTCGCGGCGGAACACTCCTAGCTCGTAAAGGCGCCGGTCCCGACCGGCGGCGAGGGTTCTGGAAGGAGGATCGCTGCGCCCATCCGATTCACCGGCTGGAGGACGAACCGCGGTCGTAGGACCATCGTCCAATCGCGGTCTGGATCTCCGCGCCGCGACGGTGGCGGCGTGGGACTCGACTCTGACCGCAGCCGTCGCGTGCGCGTGCTCGTCGCGGACGACAACCCGAACGTCCGGCGAGCACTCGCCCTTATTTTCCACGGTGAGCCCGGTATCGACCTAGTCGGTATGGCGGCGGACGGGCTCGAGGCGCATACGAGCGCGATCGCGCTTCGTCCGGACGTGGTCGTGATGGATCTCTCCATGCCGAGGGTTGACGGGGTTCAGGCGACACGCTCCGTCGTGGCCTCGCTCCCTGACACGCGGGTGGTCGTGTTGACCGCGAGCACGGACCGCGCGCTTCTCGATCGCGCCCGCGACGCAGGCGCCGCGTCGACGTGCGGAGGCGGCTCGTGAAATACCTCTTCTTCACGAACGAGTGCGTCGGCCTCGGTCACCTGCGCCGCGCGCTCGTGCTCGCTCGCGCGCTGACCGAGCGTGATCCGGATGCGAGCGTCCTGATCGTCACCGGCGCGCCGATCGAGCTCGCCCACCCGTTACCGCCGCGGGTCGACACGGTCAAGCTGCCGATGCTCGCGCGGGATCCCTCCGGCGCCCAGCGGCCGGGTCGGCTCGCAATCGCGCTGCCGGACGTGCGCGCGCTGCGCTCGCAGCTCGCGCTTGCCGCGGCGCGGTCGTTCCGTCCGGACGTCGCGGTCGTCGACAAGGCGCCCCTCGGGCTCGGGGACGAGCTTGCTCGGGCGCTGGCGTGGCTCCGTGGTGCCGGCACGAGGCTCGTGCTCGGGCTGCGCGACATCGAGGACGAGCCCGCACGCGTCCGGCGCGAATGGGGGCGGCCGTCTCTCCGGACGGCGTTCGAGCGTCTGTACGACGCCGTTCTCGTCTACGGTCCCGAAGGGACACGCCACCACGCGCTTGCCTGCCTCGGCTGGGAGGCGTCGGTCCCGGTCCAGAACGTCGGCTACCTCGCGGCTCCGCCGCTCGCTGCGGCAACAGACGTCCCGCCCGAGTACGTCCTGGTGACGCCGGGCGGCGGTGCCGACGGCGCGCGGCTCGTCGGCGCGTTCCTCGATGCGGTCCGGCTGAAGCCGCTTCCCGTCCCCGCCCTGGTCGTCACCGGGCCGCTCATGCCCGAGGCGGACGCCCGGGCCGTGCGAGAGCGGGCGGCGAAGCTCGACGTGATCGTCCAGACGTTCCGCACCGACCTGGACGGCGCCATCGCGACCGCTCGCGCGGTGGTCGCGATGGCCGGCTACAACACGGTGTCCGAGTTGCTCCGGACGGGCCGGCCGGCGCTGCTCGTCCCTCGCACGCACCCGAGCCGCGAGCAGGCGGTCCGTGCCGAGCTGCTGCGGAAGGCCGGCCGCGTGGATGTCCTCTACCCGCACGAGCTGGACGCCGAGCGGATGCGCGCGTCCGTGGGACGGTTGCTAGCGACGCGGCCGTATCCGTCGCAGGGTGACTACGCGGGGGCAGGGCGCGCCGTCGCGGTGCTGGAGAAGCTCGGCCGGGCAACAGCGACCGAGCACGAGCTCCTCGAGGAGGCATCATGACCGAGCACGGCAGCGCTCCCGCTCGCCTGCTGGCGCCGTTCCTGACCCGCCACTGGCGCGCGCTGGCGGTGAGTGGTGGGTCGACCGTCGTCCTGACGGCGGCTCAGCTCGCACAGCCGTGGCCACTGAAGGTGGTGATCGACCGGCTGCTCGCCGACGGCGGGAGGGGATTCGACCCGGGCTCGTCCGATCTCGCGCTGCTGACGGGTCTGGCGGCAGCCGTGCTCGTCATCGCGGCCGGGGGTGCGGCAGCCTCGTACTGGTCCGACTTCCTTCTCGACCGCGCGGGAGAGCGAATCGTCCACGACCTGCGGGTCGCGGTCTACGCGCATCTGCAGCGACTCTCGCTCGGGTTCCACGACCGGCGCCCGAAAGGCGACCTGGTCACCCGTGTAACCGGCGACGTGAACGCCATCGGAGCCCTCTTCTCCGACTCCCTGGGCCAGATCGCTTCGGCGCTGCTCCTGCTCGTCGGCATGGCGGCCGTCGCGGCGATCCTCGATCCCGTACTCGCCCTGGCGACCTTCGCCGTGACGCCGGTTCTGGGCCTTGTCACCTTCCGATACCGGCGCCGGATCAAGGAGCTCGCGCGCCTGCAGCGTGCCGAGGAGGGCGAGATCGCCTCACTCGCGTCCGAAGCGCTGTCGGCCATCCAGGTCGTGAAGGCGTTCGGCTCCGAGAGCTTCGAGCACGAGCGCGTCCAGGAGCGGAGCGAGCTGCGCCGACAGATAGGCGTCCACGCCGCGCGTGCGGAGGCGCGGTTCTCGGCTGTCGTCGACGTCCTCGGAGCCTTCGCCGCCACGATCGTGCTGGTCCTTGGGGTCTTCCGCGTGTCCTCGGGAGCGCTCACGGCCGGGAGCCTCGTCGTCTTCGCAGCCTACGCCGCGCGGACGTACAAGCCGCTTCGAGATCTCGCCCGTCAGTCGGCGACCGTGTCGCGCGCCGCGGCCCGCGCCGACCGGATCGCCGAGCTCCTCGCCACGGACGATGCCTTGCGCGACCGACCGGGCGCATACGCCGGCCCCAGGGCGGCCGGCGCCGTCGAGTTCGACCGGGTGTCCTTCGCCTATGCGGCGGGACGCCGGGCGCTCGATGGGATCTCGCTGAGGCTTGAGCCGGGCCAGCGCGTTGCCCTGGTCGGCCGCTCCGGCGCGGGCAAGTCGACGCTCGCCGCGCTCCTCGCACGGTTCTACGACCCGAACGAGGGCAGCGTCCGCATCGACGGCCGGGACGCGCGCGACTGCGCCCTCGTCTGGCTGCGCGAGCAGGTGGGGATCCTGCTCCAGGACACGGTCCTCTTCCGCGGGACGGTCGCCGAGAACATCGCGTACGGGTCGACCGCCACCCGGGCGGAGATTGTCGGGGCGGCACGTGCGGCCGGAGCGCACGAGTTCGTCGCGCGGCTGCCGGACGGCTACGGAACCGAGCTCGGAGCCGGCGGGGCCGGCCTGTCCGGCGGGCAGCGACAGCGGCTCGGGATTGCCCGCGTGCTGCTGCGCGACCCGCCCATCCTCGTCCTCGACGAGCCGACGACGGGGCTCGACGCTGCCAGCGAGGCGCGGCTCGTGTCGGCCCTCGAGAGCCTGATGGAAGGGCGGACGACGCTGGTCGTGACCCACTCGATCGCGCTCGCGCGACGGGCCGGCCGCGTCCTCGTACTCGACGAGGGCCGCGTCGTCGAGGACGGGACGCCCGGCCAGCTGCTCGCCACGCGGGGCACGTTCAGCCGCCTCGCGCGGCACCAGGGCGTCGCAGCCGGCCGCCGCCCGGCACCGCGTCTCCGCGACCCGCGGCTCCCGCAGGTCGCCGAGCTGCTTGACGCCGACGCGGCGGCCGCGCTGCTCGGGCGGAAGCTTCGGCCGGGCTCGACCCTCGACGACGTCGCCCCGATCGAGGTGAGATACAAGCCGGGGCGCCGGCTGGTCGTCACGTACGAGGCCGTCGTCGACGGCGTACCCGCGGAGGCTGTCGTCCTGGCCGACCGGAAGCGGGACCTCGCGGCCGTGGCGTCCGACGAGGCGAACGTCGCCGCAGCTCGTCTCGTGAACGGCCGCTCGCCCGTCGACCGCCCGCTCCGCTTCGACGCCGCCGCCGAGGTGCTCGTCCAGTGGAGCCCGTACGACGTGGAGCTGCCGGTGCTGCACGAGCGGCCGGATGCGCTCGTCGAGCGCCTCGCCGCGCTCGGGCTCGAGGCGGGCCGGGACGCGAATGCCCGCCGCCTCGGCTACAAGCCGCTCGGCCGCGTCGTGCTCGGGCTCGGCGACCACGTGCTCAAGGGCTACGCGTCGCGGGAGAAGCTCACCGCCGCGACGCACGCCCTTCGGTTCGCCGAGATGACCGGGATTCCGACGGCCGCCTTCGAGGCGCGGATCCCTGAACTGCGGACGACGGTCCAGTCGGCGCTCCGCGGCACCGTCGCCGCGGATGCCGAGCGCCTGGCGCCACTCGCCGGCACGCTCCTGCAGGAGCTGCACGGACGCCGGCCGCGCGGGCTGCCCCGCACCTCCTCGGACCGTCAGCTGCGAGCTGCCGCCGAGTCGGCGCAGCTCGTCTCGACGGTCCTCCCTCGCCTCGAGCCGCGCGTGCAGGCACTGCTCGATGCGCTTGGTCGATCGCTTCCCGGCGCCGCCGAGCTCGTCTCCTCTCACGGCGATTTCGAGGTCGGGCAGCTGCTCGAGGACGGTGACGACATCGCGCTGCTCGACTTCGACGAGCTGTGCGCGGCCCCGCGCGCGCTCGACCTCGCCACCTACTCGGCCCATGCGGCGCGTCAGCGCGGCGCGCGCACAGCGCTCGCCGTCTCGGGCGCGCTCGTCGCAAGCTACGGGCACGCCCCGGACGGCCTCACGGCCTACCTCGCCGCGTCGATCCTCGTCCGGGCCCAGGCGCCGTTCCGCAAGCTCGAGGACGGGTGGCCCGAGCGGGTCGAGGAGCTCGTCGAAGCAGCCGAGGAGGTGCTCGCGGCGTGATGCTGGCCGCGATCACCAGCGGCTTCCCCCGTCGCTCGGAGACGTTCGTCCTGAACGAGCTCCTGGCGCTCGAATCCCGTGGCCTGCTCGGGCCGATCTTCGCGACCAAGCCG
>Ga0075425_100007614_pt1 | contig 11454 bp, 5 predicted proteins | sample SoiMethybrSBSTD4_FD_75300 | JGI IMG/M metagenome (GOLD analysis project Ga0075425, IMG submission 75300) | Bulk soil microbial communities from a Populus tree surrounding site in Tennessee, USA - Soil MetaG P. TD hybrid SBSTD4 | ecosystem: Environmental > Terrestrial > Soil > Tree plantation...
GTGATGTTGCTGCGTTCCTTCCGGGCACTGTTGAGAAAGCTGTCTTGTATCGTGTTTTGTTGTTGTATTGGTTTTTCCATTCCTTGAACTCCCCAACGAAAAGATTAAAGGGTGTCTGAAAACTAACATAAGAACCTACCGTGAGCAAGAGGTTGTGATTCCAGCGTTTGGCGGCAATCTCACAAATTTTGGCACTCCCGAATCACTCGCATAACTTCCAGGCTCAATCGCTACGATAGGCGTGAAAAACAGCGTTCTGTTCGCGCTTCGTTCTTTCAGTTGCCGCGTTGCTTGACAGCACACCATCGGTCACCTACAAGTATCCTCCTACGTAACATTGAACGATGACATCAAACGTTGACCTCATAACCTCCGGAGACCACCCAGACCCATTTGCTTTTCTTGGCTTGCACGAAGCTGGAGACGGCTCTGTCAGCGGTGTCGTGGTCAGGGCCTTTCTCCCCGGCGCGGACCAGGCGTGGGTGGTTGAGGCCGACGGCACGCAGCTGCACTCGATGCAAAAAATCCGTGACGAAGGCTTCTTTGAAATCACTTTTCCCAATCGAACCCGATTTGCTTATCGACTCAAAGCCGTAAATCGCTTCGGCGACAGCTGGGAATTTCACGATCCTTACAGTTTTCTACCGCTGCTCACCGACTACGATCTGCATCTGATGGCCGAAGGAACCCACTATCGAAATTATGAAAAGCTCGGGGCCCACGTTCGCGTGGTGGACGGAGTTCGAGGTGTTCATTTCGCAGTGTGGGCGCCAAACGCAAAAAGAGTCAGTCTGATCGGCGACTTCAATCAGTGGGATGGGCGGCGTCACCCAATGAGGTTTCATAATGGAGCCGGCATCTGGGAAATCTTCATGCCGGGTTTGAGCGAAGAGGCGGTCTACAAATTCGAGATCAAGTGGCGGCGTTTCGGATTCATCACTCAAAAAACCGACCCCTATGGATTCTATTTCGAGCGACGGCCCAAGACCGGCGCCATCGTCTACGACATCAATAGATTTCATTGGCGCGATGATGAGTGGATGGAGAAACGCGCGGAGAAGAACGGCCTCGATGCTCCAATCTCAATTTACGAGGTGCATCTCGGTTCGTGGATGAGAGCGCCCGAGGAAGGCAACCGTTATTTAAATTACAGAGAACTGGCGCACAAGCTCGTCGAGTACGTGCTGCAGATGGGATACACCCACATTGAACTTCTGCCGGTGACCGAACATCCATACGGCGGCAGTTGGGGGTATCAGACGGTTGGCTACTACGCTCCGACTTCAAGACACGGCGAACCAAACGACTTCGCCTACTTTGTCGACCACTGTCACCGAAATGGAATCGGAGTGATCCTGGATTGGGTCCCGGCGCATTTTCCAAAAGACGGCCATGGACTCGCGTATTTCGACGGCACACACCTGTACGAGCACTCAGATCCGCGGCGTGGCGAGCATCAGGACTGGGGCACTCTGATTTTTAACTACGCGAGGAACGAGGTTCGAAACTTCCTGCTTGGAAACGCGCTGTTTTGGCTTGAGAAGTATCACCTGGATGGGCTGAGGGTCGACGCTGTCGCATCGATGCTCTATCTGGATTACTCGAGGCAAGAAGGTCAGTGGATACCTAACATTTACGGCGGTCGCGAAAACCTCGAGGCCATCGAGTTCATTAAGAAGTTTAACGAACTGGTCCACGAACAGCATCCCGGCGCAATGACGTTTGCAGAGGAATCGACTTCCTGGCCGCTGGTGTCGCGCCCAACTTATGACGGCGGCCTGGGGTTTGATTTCAAGTGGAACATGGGTTGGATGAATGACACTCTGAAGTACATTTCGATGGATCCGATCGATCGCAAGTATCATCACGGCAAACTCACCTTTAGTTTGATGTACGCATTCAGCGAAAACTTCGTATTGCCCCTGTCGCACGACGAAGTGGTTCATGGAAAACGAGCGTTGCTGGAGAAGATGCCCGGTGACGCCTGGAAGAAATTCGCGAACCTGCGCGCGTTGTACGGGTATCTCTACGGTCATCCCGGAAAGAAGCTGCTGTTCATGGGGGGTGAGTTCGGACAGTGGATCGAGTGGAATCACCAGCGTAGCCTGGACTGGCATCTTCTCGGTTATGATTCGCATCGTCAGCTGCTGGAATATGTCAGGGATTTGAACCATCTCTACGCCAGTGAGCCGTCGCTTTATCAAGTTGATTTCGACTACAGCGGTTTTCAATGGGTGGACTTCCAGGACGCCAACGGAAGCACAATCGCGTTTCAACGGAAAGCGAGGGACCCTGATGATCATCTGATCTTTGCGATCAACTTCACTCCGGTTCCGAGATTTGGTGTTCGATTGGGAGTGCCCGAAGCCGTTTTCTACAAAGAAGTATTGAACAGCGATGCTGTGGCGTACGGAGGCAGCAACCTCGGGAACTCAGGTGGAGTTCAAGCCTGGGCTGAGGAGTGGGCGGGCTGGCCCTGCTCGATCGAAGTGACATTGCCGCCGCTTGCGGTAATTGTACTGAAGCCGCAGAGGTAGACTATTTGGATTGCGCCGTCCTTTTGGAGTGCGCCGCCGGCGACTACCATCTCGCAGCTAAGATATAGGCGGCGCTTTGGATTGGTAGAGAACTACCGAGGAATTACCTCCGGGCATCTGAATATGTTGAAGACGATCCAAAGCGCCGCCAGTGTGTTGGTTGAGTGAGATGGTAGTCGCCGGCGGCGCACTCCAAAAAAAGCTTTGGAAGTCCCACAACCAAGCTAAATTATTTGAAAACCTTCCTGCCCGAGTGCTAAAAATCGAAGACGAACGATGGGGTGTTCCTTCAGCAGGAGCACTGTTATGAATCTCACATCGCGCCAAATCTCCCTTCGGTCTTTGCTTGCGCTCGCCTTATTATTTCCTGGTTACACAGTCAGCGCTCCCTTACCTCCTCAATCGTTTAGCAATTTCGAAACAAGCGACAGTCCGCGAATCATCATCAACAACGCATATTCGGTCACGATCACTCCGTGGGACTACAATCGAGTCACCATCAACAACGAAGTCTCCGGGGCAACGATCCCAGTCGATGAGATCAAACTCAAACGCGACAAAAATCGATTCGAGATAACCTGCATTCCATCGAAACCCGATAGAAATATCTACCTGATGCTGAAGGTGCCTAAGAAGGCATTTATCGAGCTTCGAAACAAAGACAACAAATTGGACGTCAAAGATCCAACCGGCACCGTGGAGATCGTACTCACCAAAAATCGGATTGAGGCCAGTATCCCCGAAACATCCAGCCTGGACACTACGCTTGCAGAGAATGCATCTGAAAATCGAAGAGTTGACCAGGGCGGGTTCGCGCGAACTCGCGTCGGCGGACAAAAGTCGGGGGACGGTCCCCCCTTCATAAAAGTTATCGCTCCCAACATTCCGGTTATGATTTGGCGTGGTGCTGAACGACCAACCTCTGCTATAAGCAACGGCAACATCACTGTAATCACCGGGCCTGTTCGACGAAGGCCGACCATTGCATCGACAACCATTGCAAGACGCAATTCGGAGATGAGTCGCCGCCTCAGGCAATCCAATCCCGATCTCATTCGTCTTCGACGTGATGATTCAACGGCAGCTTCCGCTTCTGAGTCGGACGAAGAGTCAGTGAAGCTCGAAACTCATCTCGTCAATTTGAACGTAAGCGCAACAGACCGGGACGGCAAGGCAATTCGCGGTCTCCAGAAAGAAGACTTCAGCGTCTATGAAGATGGCGTGTTGCAGCAGATCTCATTCTTTTCGCCGGAGGAATCGCCGTTCAATCTGGTGCTATTGATCGACCTGAGCGGCAGCATGAAAGATGATATCGAGCTGATCAAAGAAACCGCGATCAAATTCCTGGATATCATCGGCGCCAATGACACGGTGGCCGTCGTTACATTTTCAAGCGATGTAACGGTTGTGTCGCAGCTTACAAAGGACAGAGACGATCTAAAGGAGAGCGTCGATTGGATGCTTCCGCCAATGGGAGGCACGTCTTTTTATGATTCCCTGGGCTATGTGCTCGTCGAAACTCTTCGAAAAGTTAAAGGCCAGCGAAACGCGGTGATATCGATCACCGACGGCGAGGACAACGCGCTTCTGAATGAGTTAATGCAAAAGGAGAAACCGGAAATCAAGCAACAACCGACTGGGTCCTTTCTTACGTTCGACCAACTGATGGAAGGTGCTACTGAATCCGACGCACTTATTTATCCGATACATCTCAACCCGACACAGCCCCAAGTACTAATCTCAAACAGACCGCCGTCGGTTGTTCAGCAGCCGCCGCTCCAGACCCGAATTCAGCCTGAGATGACCGCGATAGCCAGGAAGCAGTTGAACTCGTTGGCGGATGCGACCGGCGCCAGGTTCTATCACGCCGATCGAATTGCCGACTTGAAGGGAGTCTTTCAGCAGGTCGCCGCGGAGTTGCGTACCGTCTACAGCCTCGCTTACACGCCCACAAACAAGAACTACGATGGCCGGTTCAGAAAGATTAAAGTACAGGGAAACTCGGCTGATATCGTGCTTCGAACACGCCCAGGATACTTCGGAAAATAAACTAGGATCTAGAGGATTTAGGATATAGGATCTAGGTGGTTTAAGGTTTCTGGTTTAAGGTTTGCGGTTTCTGGTGGGTTTGGATTTACATGGGATAGGTTTCTTGATTCAGAAATCAGAACCCTTAAACCCTAAACCACCTAGATCCAAGATCCTAAATCCTGGATCCTATATCCCAGATCCTCTCTGTAGCACGCGCTTTCCAAATTTGAATTGCTCGCCGAGTTCGTCGATCAGAATTTGATCATTCCTGGCACCGCTAGTCTCATTGAGCAATTCCCAAAACGAATTTTGCAAGCGCCACAAACCGAGCCCTATTCCAAGCTGCCCGGCGAGACGCAGAAATCGAATGGCAGACTCGGCACTTGATTTATCGCGAGTCGATCGGTACGCCTCAAGTCTCGCGTACACAACCTCCTCGAGTGTCTCCTTCAACCCTGAAACATCCGTCTCGCACCCGAGCGAGTCAGCTTCGCGAAACACGGCTGCTGTCGCATCAGCCAATTGCGCTTCGGACAGTGTTCCCGCTTTCAGCTCGAAACATGCCTGCTCGATCCGTTGGCCGAGCACGTACTCAGTTGCTCTCTTCAAGCTCTCGGGCGCCGGGATGTTCATGCTCGCAAGAAGCCTCATAACATCTCGGCTCTCTTCGTAGATATGCCGATAGTGATCTCGCGATCTTTCGAGCGCGTCCTTCAACAACAGCCTGCCAATTTTCCTCCGCTCGTCGTTGAACAGGTCCTTCATCGCAAACACGTCACCTTGGACGATCGTGTCCATCTCGTGCAACAGGTTGCGAGTCGAATCCGAGCTCAGGCTGCGACCCAACCTCTCTTTCAACGATTCGTACTCACTCAAGCTCACAGCTTCGCGCACCAGACAATGAAAATCGTAGCCACCCAGATGCAACACTACGAACATTCCGGCGAGGCTTTCATCGGTAATCGCTGATCTCACATTGACCGCGCCCATCGCGAGAGTTCGGGCGCCGGCCTTCTCACGGTAATAATCGCTACGATTAAATTGAAACGAGAAAATTCGTTGAGCGGGAGCATACTCCTCGATCAGTGAACTGATCCCGTAGTGTGCGAGACCCTTTCTGAGATCTGAGATGGACGGCTTCACGAGCTTTTTGTAAACAGCGGCCCCATCCGGCAGGTAAGGCCGGTTGCCGGGCGCGAGGCTGAGGTTGGCAATGAATCCCGTCTCCAGCTCGACGCCGGCGACATCCTCAGCGAGCTGAATCGCGCGCGCGGCATACTCGATGATCTTGACCGTTTCGATGTTCGAGATGTCGTCAAAGAACCAGCCGCAGCTGGTGTACATCAGCGCAGCATGACGCTGCATTTCCATGAGCCGCCACACGGTGACCTTTTCAGATTCGGAAAGAGCTCGAAGCGAATGGTTCTCGAGAAACGCGCGGCAGGTTTCAGGTGACCTATCGAGTGTGACCTCGATGTAAGAGTCAAAAGCCAGCCAGGGATCTCTAAGCAGAGACGGCGCGATCTGCTCGAAGATCGAGTCGAGCTTCGACTGGAGAACATTTAGAGCTCTACGCAGCGGCGCTCGCCATCGCTGTACAAAGTGCGTATTGCCGCTGTTACAACCGCAGTCGCTTCGCCAACGTTCGATTCCGTGCGCGCAGCTCCACGAAGTATTTTCCCAGATATTGACTTCGTATTCCGGAGGATTGAGCGCCAGATATTCGGCGTAATTGGTGATGCGCGCCAGACCCTCTCGCTCGATCTTTCTTATTGCATACGCCAGCGCCATTTCGCCGAATCGAGAGTGATGCCCAAAGGTTTCGCCGTCAGTAGCTATGTGCATCAATTCGACATGGTCACGCTGGGCGTTGAAACCCAACATCAGCCGATCTGCAAACCGATCACCGCTCTTCAGAAGCCCCTCGAACGAAATGTCCCGCGAAACCGGGCCGTCGTAGAAGAAAAGATCTATGTATTTTTCATTACCAAGCTGACAACGATATGCTCGGGTCGGATCGATCCGCCCGCCACTGACGTCCTGCCATTCGTCATCCTCGGTGCGAATTGCCTGAGCCTGTGTCGGCGCAAGGATGGTGAATTTGATCCCGTGATCCGCAAGCACTCGCAGGGTCGCGAGATCGGCCGCGGTTTCCGGCAGCCACATGCCGAGGGGCTCGCGGCCAAAACGATGTCTGAAATCCGCAATGCCCCACCGTACCTGGGTGAGCTTATCTCGCTCGGAACCGAGCGGCATTATCGCGTGGTTGTAACACTGAGCGATCGCGTTTCCGTAGCCGTTGCGCGCGGCGAAGCTGCGTCGATCGGCCTCGAGAATGTTCTGATAGACATCGTTGCGATGCTTTTCGAGCCAGGACAAAAGCGTCGGCCCGAAGTTGAAGCTCATCTTCTCATAGTTGTTGACTAGTTCAGCGATCTGCTCGTTTCCATCGAGGATTCTGGAGACGAGGTTTGGTGCATAGCATTCGGCGGTAATTCTCTCGTTCCAGTCGTGATAGGGAGCGGCAGAGTCCTCGACTTCGACGTCTTCGAGCCATGGGTTCTCGCGCGGCGGCTGATAGAAGTGTCCGTGAATACAGATGAATCGGGTGTTCATTTTTGAGGAATGAGTCTATCGGGGATTCGCCGCGAATATCAATATGGGAATACTTGAGAATGACATAAATTAAGATTTGAGATTTGAGAATTGAGATTTGTGATTTGGGATATTTATTTCAATTATCTCAGATCTCAAAATCCCAAATCTCAAATCCCAAATCTCAAATCTCAAATCTCAAATGATCTCGTAAATAAAATAGGACCCATAGGTTGTATTAATCCTATTAGGTCCTATTCTTAAAAGGTATTTCGACTGACTGAATCTACTTCGTTGCCGTCTCTGCAGAGGTCTGTTTCGCCAGAAACCGGGTAATCTTCCCGCCGAGATCCTGGGCCGCCGGCGGATCGTAGTTCCCTTGAACGATCACTGTGTAACTTCCGTCCCAAAAGATTTCGAGATAGGAGTTGATCCCCGGTGCTCCGCCGCTGTGACCTCGCACGCTCTTTCCTTCGATCGCCTCATCCATGAATCCATAGGCGTACTTTGCACCCATCGGGGTATCAATTTTTCCGCTGGTCACCTTCTCCGTCAGCTCGGCGTTTAAAAGCTTGTGCGACTTTAGAGCCTGCGCAAACTTGAGCAGATCAGGCGGCGTCGAGTAACCGCCTCCAGCTGAACTCCCCATCATCGGAAGCGTCAACAGGTTGTTGCGTCGCGGCTCGATCCCAAGAGGATCACCAATGTCATCTCGCGTGTAACCCGTGGCCAGATTCGGCACGATATCGTAAACCGCATACGTCGCCGAATCCTTCATACCCGCCGGGACAAAGATGTGATCGTGGACGTATTCGAAGTAGTTCTGCCCTGAAGCGTTCTCCACAACTGCGCCAAGCACGATGAATCCCGCGTTGCTGTAAGACCAGCCCTTCCCCGGCTCAAATCGCAACGGATCCTTTGCGAATATCGGAAAGTAATCTTTCGGGTTGCGGTACTTCTCTCGATTCTGGAAAAACTCCGGTTTGAAGAAGTCGCCCAGTCCCGACGTGTGGGTCAGAAGATGATGAATCGTTATCTTCTCGGCGACGTCTTTGTTCGGATACTCGGGTACAGCCTTGGCCAGAGTCGTGTCATAAGTCAGCTTGCCTGCCTGAACAAGCTGCGCAATCGCCACGCTTGTAAACATCTTATTCATCGATCCCAGATTGAACTTGGTGTCGAGTTTGTTCGGGATGTTGTGAGCTTTATCCGACAGTCCGTATGCCTTATTGAAGATGATGCGATCGCCTTTGGCAACAAGCGCGACACCAGAGAAGCGATCGTCCGCAGCCGCCTTATCCGTGTGACGTTCGATCTCTTTGATGACCTCGGCCTCACTCATTTTTGTAGTGGCCCAGGCATCCGCCTTCTCCGCTTCGGGATCGGGCATGCGTCGGAACCCGAATCCATCAAGCTTCGTAGGCTCGTCTTTCTCCAGACGAGTAATAAAGTTAACCCAGTAGCCTCCGCGTTTTGTCCGCAGCCTCATGCGGATTTCGCCAGGCTGTCGCGCGGGTAGAAGTCCCATCAGATCCACGCCGCCACTCTGCGCGGCGATTCGGCGCAGGGTGGCCTGCTGATCGCCCTCTTCGTCTTGCTTCAGCACCCGACTCGAAAAGTTGTTTTTGACAAAGCTGTCGATCTTAGCGTTGTCTCCGCTGTTGATCGCATCAACTAACCCCTGGGCGAGGTTACCTTCGGGAGTCGACGGGAATTCGACTTTTCCCTGAGGCGATTGACTCTGCTGATATGCGATGGTCCCGGGCACTGCGCACAGCGCCGCAAACAGAACTATCGCCGCCGAACGTTTCCAAAACTTCACGATCCCGTGGTGATTCATGGTGTTTCTCCTCTGCACCTATTAACGCACAACTCGGGAATTCGTTTTATGGATTGTGGTAATATCGCACATTCACCATATGAATATTCAAACCATTGATTTGAACCTGATGGTCGCCTTTGAGGCGCTGATGGAAGAGCGAAACGTGACCCGCGCTGCGAGACGGGTTGGGCTGAGCCAACCGGCCATGAGCAACGCCCTCTCTCGTTTGCGACGAACCTTCGACGATCCGCTGCTGGTGCGGACTCCGGGCGGTATGACGCCTACGCCGGTGGCTCAGGCGCTGATCGACGCGGTCCATAAAGCTCTCACCCATCTTCGCGGGGCGCTCGAAGAGAAACCCGCATTCAACCCGGCAGCATCCGATCGCACGTTCCGAGTCCTGACCAGCGACTACGCGGAGGTCGTGTTGTTGGCGCCTCTGATTGGCAAGCTCCGCGAGCAAGCCGGAGCCGTTAGCATCCGCGTCTACCGACCTCCAAACGTTTTTCAGCCTCCGACACGAACTGCATTATCGGATTCGTTTGATCTGGCGATTGGCTTTTTCCCGGATGCCCTGTCACTCGATCCCGGCGTCCGGTCTGAATTGTTGTTTGAAGAAGACAACGTGTGCATCGCGAGCTCGAGCCACCCGACTATCAGATCCAGGCTGTCGATCCGACAATACGCGTCGGCACGGCACGCGGCTGTGTTTTACAAAACTGAAGGTCCGGGAGTTATCGACACTGTTCTGGCACAGAAAGGGCTGGTGCGAGAACTTGCGGTGTTGGCCCCGCACTTTGCGAGCGTGCCGTTTTTAGTAGCAGAGTCTGATTTGATTGCGACTCTTCCGAGAAGGCTCGCTCGTCGATTCAGTCGTGCGTTGAAGCTTCAGATACTTCCGATTCCATTCACGTTGCCGCCATTCAGATTGACGATGTTGTGGCACGAGAGGGTTGACTCAGATCCGGCGCACGCGTGGTTTAGGAAATTGGTCGTGGAGACCGCCGGTACGGTCGGGTGACGACTCATAGCACGGCCACCACCGACCCTGTGTCGGTGGGGGCTTACTTCGAAATTACTTCCCTGCCCTGATCTTCTGAGATACCGCCTCGACTTCAGCTAGCACCCGCAGAGTATTCTCCCCAAGAATCTTTCGCATATCGGCCGCCGAATAACCCTTGCGCATCAACGCCTCGGTTATCTTTGGCAGCTGCGTGCAATCTTCCATCCCTTGCGGCATAGTCCCGCCGTCGAAATCCGAGCCCAATCCAACGTGATCCACTCCCACCAGCTTGACCGCGTGATCGATGTGATCCACTATGCGCTCCCAACTCGCTTTTGGTGGCGCACCAAATTGTTTGGCCACTTCTTCACGCCGCTTGTCGGCGTTCTCGCGACCGGGATACTTCTGTTGAAGCTCGCGCATCAACGGCTGACTCTTCTGAGAATAAAGATACAAATCGTTGTCGATAAACTGATCGAGATAATTGATCTGAATGACCCCGCCTTTAGCTGCCAGAGCCTTAATCATCGGATCGGTCATGTTACGAGCGTGTCCTGATATTGCTCGACAGGACGAATGCGAAGCGATCATCGGCGCTTTGCTGATTTCCAGGGCGTCCCAGAACGTCTTGTCGGCCACGTGCGAAATATCAACCATCACCCCAAGCTTGTTCAGTTCCCGAACTACGTCCTTTCCAAAATCGGTTAAACCGTTGTGCTTAGGCTGATCGCCCGACGAATCCGCCCAATCCGTGTTGACTGAATGAGTCAGAGTCAAATAACGCACGCCGAGTTCGGCATACATTCGCAGTACGGCGAGGCTGTTGTTGATCATATGCCCGCCTTCCATGCCCATCAGCGCGGCGATCTTTCCCTGCTTGTGAGCTTTGCGCACCTCTTCGGCGGTCACGCACAGCGCGACCTGATCTGGCATGTCCTCGGCAAGCTTGTGGACTGCGGCGATACGTTCGATCGCATCGTTTACCGCCTTCGGCCCGGTGATGGTCCCGGGCATATAGATCGAAAAGAAGAGCCCACTGAGCCCCCCTTTCTTCATCCGAGGCAGATCGATGTGCCCCTCTTTGTGCTCGTCCGAGAACTTCCAGGAGGTTTGAAGCTTGGGAGTGACGTCGATGTGCGTATCGAGAACGATCGACGAAAAGTGCACTTTGCGCGCCTGTTCGGCGATTGAGTCGACGTTTGTACCGTTAACCATCGGAACTACCACGGCGACAACAAGCCCTGCCAACACTGTAGCATATGAGCGCTTCATCAATCTCTCCGGTGAATCGAGGAGTGTTCCACTGTTGAGTGACCTCCTTCTACCGCCGAGGCCGTGGGTTGTCAAATGTGGAGGCTGGAGTTGAGTCACCACTACCGACTCTGCGTCGGAGGGAGCCCGCGTACTCGCGGGCGACGGAGTGTAGCCCAGGGCGAGTCCGCGAGCCCTGGGTACGCGCGCACACT
>Ga0075425_100007616_pt1 | contig 11453 bp, 12 predicted proteins | sample SoiMethybrSBSTD4_FD_75300 | JGI IMG/M metagenome (GOLD analysis project Ga0075425, IMG submission 75300) | Bulk soil microbial communities from a Populus tree surrounding site in Tennessee, USA - Soil MetaG P. TD hybrid SBSTD4 | ecosystem: Environmental > Terrestrial > Soil > Tree plantation...
CCGTTGAACCAAGTGATCCACGTCTACCCCTATGACGATTTGAATCATCGCACGAGAGTCCGCGCCGCGCTGGCGACCGACCGCGAGCGCAACGCACTCCCAGGCGGGCAGGACCTAATCGTTTCGCAGGAGTCGGAGATCATGATCCCGGCGCCGTTCATGCACCCGCTCGCCAGCCGTGATTACGGCACCGGCAATTTCTACGAGATGCGCATTTACACCTACCCGGCAGGAAAGCAGTCATCGGCGCGGACTACGGTCCTGCAGCACCGCGGACAGGGATGGCGTCCACTGGCACTGTCTGTAGGACCCTAGATCACCGATCTTGCGTTGGCACCACCTGCCCCGCTTCTCGACATCCTACAGCGCGCCGGCGTACGCGCTGTCCTTGCGGTGCCTCTCATGCATCAAGGCGAAGTTATTGGCGCTCTCATTGTCAGGCGCAATGAGCCAGGTGAGTTTTCAGTAGAAACCATACGCTTGTTGGAATCCTTCGCCGCGCAATCGGCCATTGCTGTGCACAATGCGCGCTTGTTCAAGGAGGTAGAGGAGAAGGGTCGCCAGCTCGCGCTCGCTAACCAGCACAAGTCGCAGTTCGTCGCCAATATGAGCCACGAGCTAAGGACCCCGCTCGCGGCTATCCTTGGCTATGCGGAACTATTGAACGAAGGCATCTACGGCACGTTGCCAGATCAATCGACGCCTATAATTAGCCGCATCCAATCAAACGGACACACCTGCTGGGCCTCATCAATACGGTCTTGGACCTCTCCAAGATCGAGGCTGGGCAATTCACCTTGAACGTATCCGAGTATTCGCTGGAGGGCATGGTCGAGAACGTGCGCATGGCTACCGAATCACTGGCAGAGAGCAAGAAATTAGCACTCAGGGCTGATGTTGCTCGGAACCTCCCGTACGGCCTCGGTGACGAACAGCGCCTGACACAAGTGCTGCTCAATCTGGTCGGTAATGCGATCAAGTTTACCGACACTGGTGAGGTGCGCATTATCGGACGTATGAAGGGCGACTGCTTTGCTGTGGCCGTGACCGATACAGGGCCTGGCATTCCTCCCGACGAGCAGCACAAGATCTTCGAGGAGTTTCATCAAGTGGACAATTCCAATACCAAAAGGAAGGGTGGTACAGGTCTTGGCTTGGCCATCGCTAAGCAGATCGTCGAAATGCATGGGGGTCGCATTTGGGTTGAATCTCGCCTAGGGAATGGCGCCACTTTCCTAATGGAGTATCCTGTCCGCGCTCTCGCCGCCAAGAGCGTCCAATGAGCGGCCGAATTCTCATCGTCGAAGACCAGGAAGACCTCCGCGCAATCCTGCGCGATTTCCTCAAGGCTCGCGGCTACGAAGTTCTTGAGTCCATGGACGGTGAGGATGGTGTGGCTCAGGCGCGATTGGCACGGCCCGATCTTATTCTTATGGACATTCAGCTCCCAGTACTCGATGGCTATGAAGCCATCCGGCAGATCAAGGCGAAGCCTGACCTAAAATCGACATTCGTAATCGCTGTTAGTTCGTTTGCCATGAAAGGCGACGAGGAGAAGGCGCGCGCAGCTGGCTGCGACCACTACGTGACCAAGCCCTACAGCCCAGTCCAACTCTTACGTCTCATCCGTTGCTTGCTGGGCGACAAGTCGTGATCAATAGCCCTGCAACGGGTGAGACCTGGAGATGAGGAATTTCAACCTAGGGACGGGATGGTAGTTGGCGCGTCGCAAGCTCAATTCCACGATCTGCAGGCAGGAGAGGGGCGGGGTGGGGGACACCCTTGAAGGGCCTCGGCGGCAGGGGGTGGATTGGGTCCTGCGCGAACGTCGCGAGAGGGTAGGCCTGGGGTGCGGGCACCCTTGAAGGGCGAAGGGGGTTGGGATCTCGAATCTCGCCCGCTGACGCATCGGGAGATCACAGGGGTGCTCAATCTTCCCGTTCAGCAATCTCGCACCCACGTCCTACGTTGTGCTTCCGAAGCCCGTGCCCGTTTCGGCGGGATCGAGGCGGATCAGCCGCGAATCGAGTACGGCCGCCTGGCGATGCTTGACCGCCTCCCGGTAGACCGGATCGCGGATCATTTCAACGAAAGCAGCGACGGAGGGATACCCGGCGATGAAGCACTCATCCCACTTCTCCTTGCCGGGTCCAATGAGCATCAGCTCAAATCGGCCTCGCCAGACGATGCGACCGCCGAGCCGCGAGAAGACCGGATGGCTCTCGCGCCCATAGGCGGCATAAGCTTCGGCGCCAGTGGCTTCGCGCCCATCTGGATAGGCGGCCAGGTCGCGGAAGCGTACTAGATTGAGCATATGGATCGGACCGGGCCGATTGTTCGCGCGGAAGGCGGCAAACACTTCCTTGGTTGGGTCGACGTGGCCGGTCATGCGGTGGCTCCAGTCTCAGCAGAACTCGATAAAAGAGCAAGCATAGGCTCTATCTTGGCCTTTGTCCCAAGGGCGCTGGCTTCCGACCCCCGGTCCAACAGGCATGGGTGTGCCCTCGCCAACAGATGGCAGGCGCCGAACGTCCGCTTACCCCCCCAAGGACCTGACGGAAGTGTTGCGCCGCGACAGTGATCGGCAATGTGCCAATTACAGTCGTGAGCACATGCGACATCGAAGGCAGAAGGAGATTACTCGATCAGCTCGTCGGCGCGGGCGAGCAGTAACGGCAGGCACAGGCGAGGACTGGTTTGGGTCAAGGACTGCCCTTTGTGGGCACCTCTAGCGTCTTCCAATCCTGGTCCGCTGACCTCTCGATTCCGGTCATGCGATTGATCTATGGGCGGAAGTTACGCTTCGTGCCAATTCCTTCCGTCATTCGGCGCCCGGCTATTCCAGTCGCGCTGGCCGAAAGCAGAACAACTTAGGTTAATCAGGCTATGATCAGTGTTCTTCGCCCGGCACGACTGTGTTAGCGTGCGCAAGGCATTCGTGGGGGAACAGACGTGGAGTGCCCGACCTGCAAGGCACCCGTGGCCGCATCGGCGAAGTTTTGCGCCGAGTGCGGTTCGGCCTTGGCCCGCAGGTGTCCAGCTTGCGGCAGCGATAGTGTATCCAGTGCGAAGTTTTGCCCTGAGTGCGGTGCGAGTCTCGCCGCCAAGATGGCGGCGGCGCCGAAGTCGGAGCCTGCACCACGCGGCCCCACCCAATCGGCATCCCCAGAGCGCCGCCAACTGACCATCATGTTCTGTGACATGGTGGGCTCGAGCGCCCTGTCTACACGGCTGGACCCTGAAGAACAGCGGGAGGTCATTGCGACCTTTCATGCCTGTTGCGCAAACGAAATCAAAGCCCTCGATGGAATGGTCGCCCAATACCTGGGGGATGGGGTGCTCGCATATTTCGGCTACCCAACGGCGCATGAGAATGATGCCGAGAGGGCGATCCTTGCAGGGCTCGCCATCCTCAAATCCGTCACGAGCCTTGATACTGTCGCGAGCGTGGCAGTGCAGACGCGCATCGCCATAGGCTCAGGTGTAGTTGTCGTTGGGGACCTAATGCGGGAGGGTGTTACCCAGGAGAACGCCGCGATCGGCGAGACTACCAACTTGGTCGCGCGCCTGCAGTCGATCGCCGAGCCCAATTCAGTCGTCATCTCGCCTGTCACACACCGGTTGGTCGGCGCGCTCTTCGATTACCGCGATCTCGGGCGGCACGCCCTGAGGGGCTTTACCGACCCCGTGCATGTGGTGCAGCGAGGCTAGCTGCCGTTCCAATGGGTGAAAGTCCCATCAACAGAGGAGTCCAGTCACTGTTGTAGTTATATCCAGCAGCGGGGAGGGTGACCGATCCGCTGAAAGCCTGGAAGTAAAAGGCGCCGTTGGCTGGGAAACCGGTCAGATCCGTACAGGGCGTCGAACAACCTGGCAGGCCGTAGCAAATGGGTGAACCGTGGAAGCCCCGAAATGGGTCCCCCGCGCGAAGCGGATTGCGGGGATATCGGGAGTGCCGAGCCGCTCACATGTCGGCGAAGGCCTATGTCGACATCCCTGCTCTGGAACTTATGGATCTCGAACTCCCCGGGGTCGTAGGGGGCGGCATGTCATGACGGAACGATGCAGCGAAAGCCCGGAACCACTCGCGGGTTGCCGAAGCGCTCCCGCAACGGCGAAGGCATTCCATATAAGTCGCAGGGCGATGAAGTTGGGGTGTGCCTGCGAGTGGGGCGGATGGGGCCGAATAAGTGTTGATGGACCAGGACAGCACAACCTGGACCGGAGCGAGGGCCCCTGGAGCAGAGCGACGCACGTCGCTCGCATGGCGGCGTTCCACCGAGCAGGTAGCCTCCGACTCAGAGCGGAGAACCCATGCTGCCGCGGAGAGCACGAAGGATGGAAGCAAACCTGCTTCACGCGACGGGCATGCTGGGAGACAGCTTAACCGAAGCGCGATTAGGGAAGGCCCATCTGATAGGCCAGCTTTGGAGCCGTACTGAGGGAAAACCCACCGTACGGAATCTTAGGGGGGATCGAGGAGACGTCGGGCATTGCGAAACCCGGTCCGCGCCTCGATCCCACCCGACCGTCAGGTGCTCGGTCCCAGCAATGTCGAGAGCCGGTTCGAGGCACAGCATCAAGCCGGAACCTCACCACTCCTGGGGCGGGAGGAGGAGCTCGAACTGTTGCTGCGCCGGTGGGGGCAGGCTAAGCGCGGCGAGGGTCGTGTCGTCCTCATCACCGGCGAGCCAGGCATCGGCAAGTCGCGAATTGTGCGCGCGTTACGAGACCAGCTCACCTCGGACCCACATACCTCGCACAGTTACGTTTGCTCGCCACATCATCAGAGCAGCGCCCTCTACCCGCACGCCATGCAGCTTACTCGTGCGGCCGGCATCGAGCGTGATGACAGCGCCGGAGTCAGGCTGGACAAGATCAAAACCCTGTTGGCTCAATCTAGTGGCGACCTTGACCAGGACATACCGTTCATTGCCGCACTTCTCTCAATTCCGGGAGGAGACCGTTACCCGCTGCCCCAGATGACGCCACAACACCGCAAAGAGCGCACACTCTCCGCACTGAGCGCCGCACTGGCGCAGCTCGCGGCTGCAGAGCTGATCTTCCAGCGTGGTGTCCCACCTGATGCGACGTATCAGTTCAAGCACGCGCTCGTTCAGGATGCGGCCTACACAAGTCTCGTGCGAAGCCGGCGCCAGCAACTGCATGGGCAAATTGCCAAAGCCCTTGAACAGCAGTTTCCCGAGGTGGTGGCCAGCGAGCCAGAAGTTCTCGCGCACCATTTCACCCAAGGGGATCTTCCGGAGCTCGCGAGCCTTCATTGGTTGGCGGCGGGTCGAGCCTCGCTCAGCAAATTTGCGTTGAGCGAGGTTGTGCACCAGCTTCGATTAGGACTCGGACAGATCGAGCTGTTAGCCCATGGCGCCACCAGGGATCGGAAGGAACTGGATACGCAACTGTGCTTGGGAAACGCCATCGTCCAATCAAAGGGCGTCGCGGCTCCAGAGGCTGACCTGGCGTTCAATCGAGCGTATGCGCTGCGCACGATGTTGAGCCGCTCGACTGAGCTCATTCCGGTTCTTTTCGGGATTCTAATTAACAGTTTGATTGGTGGACAGCCTCGGAGAGCTCTCGAAATCGCGCAAGAAATGGTGTCGAGCACACAGGGCGACCGACAAGCCGAGTTGGTCGCCAACACAATGCTCATGGACGTTCATTTCTGGCTGGGCAACTTCGAGAGGGCGGATCACTACCTGTCCCGAGCTATGCCCCTCTACAACGACGAGTCGGACATCCATCTGATCAAAAGTTACCCATTCGACATGAAGATGGTGAACTTGATCTACGTGAGCCATTTCCAGTGGATGATGGGTTACCCCGAGCGTGCGCTTCGGACGAAGGCCGATGCAGATGCGTGGGCAAAGCGGCTCAATAACCCGTTCATGTTTGCCTTTGCTGATATTTGGGGTTCGGGAGTATTTCATTATGCTGGCCGTCTGGATGAGCATCGCCAGCAATTGCAAGACGGGATTGAGATATCGAAGCGCATCGGAATGCCGTTCTGGGTGGCACAGGCAGAGATGTGGTCCGCTTGGAACCAGGCTAGCGCCGGTGATCGTAGCATTGAGCCCATTGCACTATTCAAAGGTGCATTGACACAGTATGCAGGAACGGGGAGCGGGGCCATTGTCCCCTATTTCCGCGCACTCCATGCCGACGCCCTGTCTAAGCGGGGTGATACATCCAGTGCCCTGGAACTCCTGCAGACTGCACTTGACGGTATCGAGGCGCATGGAGAGGCAGTACACGCGGCGGAAATTCACCGCATTCGCGCGGTCGTACTGGCGCGGGATGGAGTGGAGCGATATGACGAAGCGGAACCGGACTTCATCAAGGCTTTGGCAGTCGCTCGCAGCCAGAGGGCCAAGGCATGGGAGCTTCGCTCAGCGACTGGCTATGGGCAATTGCTTAAGGAACTTGGCCGCGCAAGTGAGGCTCGCGATCTGCTAAAACCCGTGTACGACTGGTTTACTGAAGGCTTTGACACCAAGGATTTGAAGGAAGCACGGACGCTTCTAGCGGTGCTATCGGCGGCGAATGCCTAAGCAATCCGGGTGTCCCCACTCTTCTTATGCCGTTAACCGAACTCAGTTGGTCCGCTCTTCGCGTCCGGTTTCCAGGATCTCCCCGCCACGTGTCGGAGGCAGCTGTGGGTCATTTTTCCCCGTCGCCAGAATGTCTGTTGCTCGGGAAGGCCGGACTAACCTGTTGGCCGGGGTGAAGCCGAAGTACCGCAATCCAGCCAGCTGGTGAAGCCTGGTGGGGCGCGGTCGGATGGTTACTTCGCCAAAGAACAAGCAGCATGCGAGCGAGGATATCGAGAAGTACGGCGTCTAGAAGGTGTGCACGATCGGCCTAGTAGGTCGTGGGGGTGGGGGGACCCTTGGGGCACGTCGCGGTGAGGGGGATCGAGCAGTCGGCGCCCAAGAGTTCGGTTTGCTGCTCGACAGCCTGAGTGAAGTCGATCTCAAGAATCCTGAAGAGGACCGACCTGCATTTGGCCGGGGTCACCAATATGACCGAGGAGGAACAGCGTACATACATTGAAAGGCTAGCGGGCGGCTCAGTCGCCGTGTCTCCGAAGCCCGAGAGGCCTGCCAGGAGAACGCGGGGTACAGCGACGCCGAATGCGAAGGCCCTGAATGGCCAGCGGCCATGCGCGCCAATCCCGCGAGGCGTGTTGGCGGACGCTGATTAGATGCCCGGCATTCGTGGCATTTGGCCCTCATTATCCCGAAGCCGAGCTATGTTCTTCTCGTATAATTGCTGCCACCTCCTCATCGTTGAGTGGTGGGCCGAGAATATCCATGCCTGCGGCGGAGGCGATTTCGGCGAGTCCAGGCACGTCGGAGAGCGTGAGGTTTCGCTGCACGATCCGCTCAAAGAACGTCTCAAACTCTCCAGGCACCACCGTCACCTGCAAACGAACCGGATCTTCGCCATACGCGCGCCATGTGTGTCCCTGTCCCTTGGGCAAAAGCACCACGTCGCCCGGACGAGCAATGCGGCACTCTACTGGTGTCCATAGGGCAATCGTGCCCTGCAGGACCACAAAAATTTCGTCGTCGTTACGATGCAAGTGGCGTGGCGGCCCGAACGATTTGGGAGCGCCATAGTCGAGCAGCGCAAGTTGGCCACCTGTTTGGACACGCCGCAGGCGCGGACGCGCCCGCTCGCCCCACGAGGTAATCGCGAAGCCTACATCGGAATAAGGCGCGACGATCAGCGACCTGGGCCCATTAGGCTCATTCATGACATGCCTCTCGGAAGCCTGCTTATCGCAAATGGGTCGGCCGGTCGCCAGTTAAGCGCAGCTGAACCGGTGACTGACCAATAACCCGGGCTGCGCCGGTAAAGGGAAGCGTACCTCACGGCGCGTGTCTATGCGGTAAACCCTCGACGAGCGCCACGGACAACGCCCGTTTCCATGTGCGGCACCCACTGCCGGTCGGATGCTCGGGACATAGGAAAAAGAGCGGGGCGGCCCCATTGCGCTGTGTTAAAAAATAACGCGTTCCAGTAGAGGAAACGGGCGACTGCAGGACAAACACCCGTACGCGGACTTACCAAACCGGGTGATCCCCACAAGTGGGGACTCAATCGGTACTTTCGCTGAATAGTCCTTGAATCAGCGCAGGCACAGCCGACCTCTCTGGTCTGGGAAGTCTGGGCCTGCATGAAGCATGAGCTGCGCGTGATGCGCCATCAAGGGAGCGGCGCGATCGTCAACTGCTCGTCCTTGGGCGGTCTCGTCGGCCTCCCGCAACGCGCAGCCTATCACGGCACCAAGCACGCCGTGCTCGGAATGACCAAGAGCGCCGGTGTCGAATATGCGCCGCGCGGCATCCGCATCAACGCGGTCTGCCCCGGCACGATTGACACGCCGATGTTTGCCGACAAGCTCGAAGGTCAGGCTGAGGCGATGGCCGAGGTCATGAAGCAGCAATCAATCGGCTGCCTCGGCCACGCCGAGGAGGTCGCCGCTGCTGTGCTGTGGCTCTGCAGCCCGGCCGCGAGCTTCGTGATCGGCGTCGGCCTGCCGCTCGACGGCGGCTTCACCGCGCACTAGACTTGCACCAATGAGTATGCCGATCTCAGACTTTGTGCGCGTCTGTAGTCTCGCCGAGCTGAAGACCAAGGGTCGGCTCGTGCTACATGGCCGCCATCCCCCCGTCCTGGTGGTTTATGACAGCCGACGTGTCTTCGCCCTCGACAACCGCTGCCCGCATATGGGCTTTCCGCTCGATCGCGGCAGTGTCGAGGACGGCATCCTCACGTGTCATTGGCATCACGCGCGCTTCGATCTGGCGAGCGGCTGCACCTTCGATCTCTGGGCCGACGATGTCCCGACTTGTCCGGTCGAGTTGCGTGATGGAGAGGTCTGGATCAAGCCGTCGTTCGGTCTTGGCGACACCTCGCGCCACTGGCGCGGTCGGCTCGACGACGGCCTGGCCCACAACCTCGGCCTCGTGATCGCCAAGGCTCTGCGGGGACAGCTCACGGCCGGCGTACCCGCGCGGGAGATCCTGCGGCAGGTGGCGTTGTTCGCCGTCCACAACCGCGACGGCTGGGGAATCGGCGCGACCATCCTCACGGCGATGAGCAACCTACTCGCGGTGCTGCCGGAAGAGGAGACTTATCTCGCGCTCTTCCACGGCGCCCGGAGGGTGGCGGCGGACTGCGATGGCGAGGCTCCGCGACGGGAGCGCGCCGCGCTTGCGAGCCGGCCCGATCTCTCGACGCTCCAGCGCTGGCTCCGGCACTGGACCGCCGTGCGCCATCGCGAGGCCGCCGAACGCACCCTGCTCACCGCCATCGCGACTGGGGCCCCACCGGCCGCGCTTGCGCGCCTGCTGTTCGTGGCGGCGACGGACCGCGCCTTTGCCGACGGCGGCCACTTGCTCGACTTCATCAACAAGGCTTGCGAGTGCCTTGATGTGGCCGGTTGGGAGCATGCCGATGCCGTGTTGCCGAGCGTGGTTGGGCAGACGGTGGCGGCGCGGGGTGCAGAGGAGACAACGGCGTGGCGCCACCCTGTAGACCTTGTCGCATTATGCGAGGAATCGGGGGCGGAATTCCCTGATCTTTTCAAGTCTGCGCGCCGTTCGGATGGCTGGTCGGATCATGCGCAGCTGTCTGCCGCCCTCCTCGGCGATGATGCGCACGCGATTCTGGCGGCGCTCAACGCGGCGGTCCGGGCGGGAGCGTCCCCGGCCGATCTCGGCCGCTCGCTTGCCTACGCGGCAGCGCTGCGCATTGCCCGTTTCGGCACCGCGAACGAGCATGCTGACTGGGAGACGGCGCTCCACGTCTTCACCTACGCCAACGCCATTCACCAAGCGTTAAAGCGGACCGGGGCAGACGATAGCCAGCAGAATGGCCGGATCGACGCGGCCCGTGGAGTGCTTCACGGGGCAATGGCCGTCTACCTCGCCCGATACCTCAACGTACCACCCGCGCGGTTGCCCGGCGAAGGCGGCGATCGGTTAGACGACCTACCCGACACGATCGAGGAAATCCGCGCGGCTTTGTTGAGCGCCTTTGATCGCCAACGGCAGGTCGACACAGCCGCTCGGTTGGTCGCGCGCCATCTCACGCTCGGCCACCCGCTCCCGAGGCGCTCATTGCGACTCTCGCACACGTGCTGCTCAGGGAGGATGCGGGCTTCCACGCCTATCAGATGCTGGAGGCGGGCGTGCGGCAGTTTGGCGAGTGGGGCAACACCGATCAAGGTCGGCACATCCTGATCGCGGTGGCGCGCTACCTTGCAGCCCATTCGCCCACCGAGCGCACGGCGTTTCAGACCGCCGACATCGCGCAGCGGCTGCTACGCGGCGGCGAACTCCATCAGGATACATGACACCATGGCGAAGCCTTGCTCCTCAGGGTCGGCGCTGACCTTGTCGCGGACATGTCGGGCGGCGGATGGGATTTGAACGAGCTGCGGCGCGCCGGAATGCGACTGGTTGCGGCGGGTCGCGCCATCAGCATCAACTGCACGAGCCACTTAGCCTCGCGCGTTCTGCCTACAGCGGGCCGCAGCGCATCAAGGACCGCACCGCGACCGCCAAGGGTCGATTGTCTCGGCGTTCAACGTCTGCTTAGGGGTCAATTGCGGGAGTGGGATCGCCATGCTGTGCAGGTCTGCAGGACCCCCGACAACAGACAGGCTCGCTGCAACGCCGAAAGACGCCGCCTTGTGCCAAGTGCCGAAACAAGACGATATCTGATGATCAGAAGGTGTGCGCTTTATAGGGCGCGCTTCTTGCAGCACTCTCCGGGCCTGAGCGCCCTAATGGCCTTGTCGAGCCCAGGCCGTCCCCGCACCGACTGCCCGACGCCTTGTCTTGAAAGATTGGATCGCAACCTTCCTGATGTAGAGCGGCCAGTTGCCGGCCGAGGTTCCGCAGTTTGAGCGCAACCTCATGCTGGAGCGAACCCAAGCTGGCCTGGCGGCGGCCAAAGCAAACGGCCGGATCGGTGGCCGGCGCCGCAAAATGGGACCGGCCGAAGTCACCAAAGCCAGGCACATGCTGAACAGAGGCGAGCTCAACGCTGACGATGTGGCCATGCTCAAGGTCTGTCGGCGCACTCTGTTCAGGGAGCTGCGCGCCGCTCGCGACCGCGAGGCCATTTCCGCGACTTGCCGACAATTCATACCACAGTGAGCGACAGAGGCCTCTGCGACGGTCGGCACCGCGAGGTCTTGAGGTTGGTCGGCGGTGGATGCCGCCAGCGGACGTGCGTCCAACCTATTCAGACGGCGAGTGCCTCCAAGATCAGGTTCGTGATCGCATCGGGATGTGAGATCAGCGATAGCGCGGATTTCCACGAACCGTAATTCGCCTAACAACCGACCGTCCAACCTTTCCTACTCGACGAAGCGCAGGGGCAGGCCGTTCCACCAGGGGACGGGCGTGGTTTTCTTGAAG
>Ga0075425_100007617_pt1 | contig 11453 bp, 8 predicted proteins | sample SoiMethybrSBSTD4_FD_75300 | JGI IMG/M metagenome (GOLD analysis project Ga0075425, IMG submission 75300) | Bulk soil microbial communities from a Populus tree surrounding site in Tennessee, USA - Soil MetaG P. TD hybrid SBSTD4 | ecosystem: Environmental > Terrestrial > Soil > Tree plantation...
TGGAACGACAGCTTCCGTTTGAGCAGGCCTGACATCGTCTCTTCCGATCCGCGACTGGCGCCGTTGAAGCGGACGAGGTTGTAGTCGCGATCCTCGATCCAGATCCGGCCGACGAAGCCCTCCTTGCCGTCGCGAAGCGGCCTGACGTCGAAGACGAAGCAGCGCGACTCGCCGAGGAACTCGCGGCGGACGTACGTGAATTCGTATCGTTTTCGATCGAGCACTCGCCAGTCGGGCGCCACCAGCGCGGCGAAGGCATCCCCTACGCTGGGCCGGTCAGAGATGAGGCGCAGCATGACCCCGCGCTGTTCCCTTTGTTCTTGTTGTCCGAACGGACGAAGCTTGGGTGCGTCATCGAACTGGAGTTGGCCGAGGAAGTAGTTGTCGTCGGTCGGGACCCATCCGCGCGCCTCGTCCGGCGCCACATTCTGGATGTACACCTCCATCAACGGGTGCGAAGTCCTCAACCGCTCGAGCACCGCGCTTTCCGCCTTGCTCATCCGGTCGATGATGTCGTCGGCTCTGAGCTGTCCTGCGCGGCTTGGCGTCTGCGCCGTTGGAACTTTCTGATTATTGGCCTGCGCACGGGCGGTCGACGCCATGAAGGCGGGCGCGAGCAGCGCCGCGAGCAGCAAGGGAAGACGTACAAGTCGCATGGGTGCCTCTGGCTAAGACAAGCGGAACGTGATGTGAACCGTGGCGCGGGAATCGACGGCCCGGCCGTCCGACTGCGCGGGCTTGAAGCGAATGCGGAGTGCCGCCCGCTGGGCCGCTTCGTCGAGGCCGTGTCCGAGTCCGCGCACAACGCGCAGCACGCGGACGTCGCCGGCGGCGGTGAATTCGAGCTCGAGCGACACGGTGCCTTCGGTTCGGGCGCTGCGCGCTTCGTCGGTGTACTCCGGCGTCGGCTTGAAGACGATCTCCACGGGCCGATCGATAGGCTTCGTCACCGCTGCCACGGAAGGCTGGGCCGGCGCACTCGCCCGTTGATCGAAACCCGCCGTCTGCACCTCGCCAGTTCCGTTCGCGGCCCGACGCGGCGCGGGTGCGGCGCCGAATCCACCGGTCGTGACGGCGCCAGGGTCGCTTGCGCCGCCGCGCGGCGAGGCCGCCGCATTTCCGAATCCGCCAGTCGTGACGACAGCTGCGGCTTGGCTCGTTCGCGCGCCGTTTGTCCGCTCGAAAAGGCCGGTCTCCAGAGGACGCTGTGGCACTGGCGTTTCGATGGGCCGTTCGATCGCGTGGGGCACGGGCACGACCGGTGCCGGGGCTGGCTCGATCGGCTTGGCGACGATGGGCGCTTCTGCCCTGACTAGTTCGCGCACCGGCGGTGGGGCCGGCGGAGCCGGAAGGCGCGGCGCCACGACAGGGGCCAGCGGCAATTTCACCAGTGCGTTTGCCGGCAAGACGAACACCATCCTCGATCGCATGTTCGGCGCCGACGGTTTCTCAAACGCACGAATCGGGGCGACGATCAGGACGACCACGGCGAGGACGTGCAAGACGACACTGAGCCAGAGGCCCGTGGTCCAACGGCCGTGCGGGCGTGTGCTCAATCGTGCGTCGTCGAACAGAATTGGCATGTGGCGTACAGAACTGCAGTGCCGAAGCGTGCTGCTCCAGTGGCGGTGCTGTTTGGGGAGTGCTTACAGCAAGCGAAGTGCCGCGCCGATCGGGGGGTTTTACAGCGCCGCTACAGCCGGAATGTCTTTCCCACTGCGGAGGGGACTACCGCGTGGCCGAAGGCGGATGTCAGCGCACCTATCGCGCGCCAACCCGTGCAATGTCCGGCCGCTATGGTTTTCAGGTTGAACGCGCGCATAGCGTCGACCGTCTCGGGAATGATCTTCTCGGTGCTTCCCGACAGATGAAACCCTCCCATGACGCCGTGAAGCATTTGATCCGGGAAGGAATCCCGGGCATGAGTCAACACATTCACGACACCAGCATGAGAACACGCAGTGAACACGAAGACACCCGTGTCCTTCGATCGCACGGCGACGAAGCGCTCATCAGCGATCAGAGGATCGGGCTCCCAACCCGAACCATCCTCGGTGCGCCGATAGTGGTTCGGCAATCCTGTCTCGAACTCTGTGACTCGCGGTATCTCGCCGCTGACGAAGAAGAGGTCCTCAAGAATGAGCTGCGCTTCAGTGGCGTGGAACACGCGTGCGCCGTACTTTTCGAGCGCGGCCGCACTCGGAACATCGTCAAACAAATGCATCGACCCGTCGGGCGTCCGCATGGCGCGGGTCCTGTACATCCCTGGGTGCATGTAGGTAGGGACTTCGCGACCGCCATTGTTCATCTGGATCATCTCGAGTGCGCGGAGCATGGCGCCGCCGTGATCCCAGTGTCCATGCGAAAGAACGATTCCGTCGACAGCGCCCATATCGAATCCTAGGCGTTCAACGTTTCTCTCGAATACGGTGGCGTCGGGCCCGGTGTCAAACAAGAGCGTCTGAGCGTTGTCGCCACGCCACGCCGTGATGGCGCAGGATAAGCCGTGTGCGGCGCAGCACAGGCATTGGCCAGACAGGATCCGACCACCTCTTCTCCAGAATCGTCGAAATTCGTTCTCGACAAACTCGGGGCCGCTCGAAAGGCTGTCCGTCACGTTGTCCACGAGAACCAGGACTTCAACGCGATCCGCGATGGCGAGTTCACCCATGCTTGGTCCAGTCTGAGGAGTGTGTCCTACTCACGCGTGGCCAGAAAAGCGTAGTAGTTGCAGGACGCGAAGAACGTCCCGGCTTCGATCGACTTCAGTTGCGCGGCAAGCCAGGCGTCCACGTCGGGGGATGGCATAAGGCCGGCGCGAGCCACAAAGGGGGCGTACGTTTCAGCAAAGGACTTGAAATAGCTCCCGCTCCCAATCTCCGCCACGGCGTCAGGCAAGATCTCCCTGAGCCGTAGCCCCATCTGCGGCAACCACTGTGGCAGGTGCCGCAGCACGAAGGGGTTGTTGAACGTCGCCGCGGCCAACGATGCATCCATCTTTCGACCAAACTCGTGATCGGGATATGCGTAAGTCAGCGATGCATAGTCGCCGTCGAAGATCGCAACCGACCCACCGCGGCGGACGACGCGCGCGAGTTCCCTCAGAACGGCTGTTGGTTCGGTGACGTGGCTCAACAAGGTGTGCACGATGACAGCGTCGAAGCCACCATGCTCGAAGGGCAGCTTATGGGCATCGCACACCTGGAATTCCAGTAGGTCGCTGAGACGTTCGGCTTCTGCAAAGCGCCGCGCCGCGCCGATGAACGCAGGACTCTGATCCACGCCGACGGCTTTGCCCGCGAAGTCAGGCCGGCGAGCCAGGGCGCGCAGCATGGCCCCTGTGCCGCAGCCGACTTCAAGAACGTGAGCCGACAGCGGCAGCTTCAGCCGCGTGACGTACTTGTCAAACAAGCTGTTGAACACAGCGTCTTTGGCGCGACTCTCGAGTCGAGCGATGAGACGCTCGACGGTCGCATCGTCCAGTTCATTGACGAAGCGATGCGGGTCACGTGGTCCCATACAAGTCCTTACCCGCCTGATGACGTCGTGCCGCTAGCAGTGCATACAAGAGCAAGCCCACCATTCCCGCGACTGCTGCCTGAACGATCTCGCGCCACGAGCTACTCGAGAACAACCACGCGATCAGAATCAGTGCGACCACGGAGACGGTGCCGCCGGCGGGCACGGCGAACGGTGCTTGTTTGTGGCCACCCTTGCGCCGCAACACCGGCAGCGCGGCGCACGTGGCCGCATAAGTCATAAGCCGGATGATCGTACTTAAGGTGGCCGCAGACGCGAACGTTCCCGAGAGCGCCAAGAGGAGCATGCCGACAGCGGTGAACAGAATTGCGACGTGGGGCGTGTGGAAGCGCTGGTGTGTGGCTGACACGGTCGGAGGCAATTGCCCCTGCTCGGCCATGGCAAACAGGAGCCGCGGAGTGGCAAGCATGACGGCATTCAAGGTCCCCGTCACGGAGATCAGCGCACCGAGCGAAATCACAGCACTCCCTGTCATTCCGAAAAGACGACCACCTACGTCGGCCAAGGGTCTTTGAGAACTCGCCAACTCTGGCAGCGTGCCGATGCAGACGGCCTGAATCGAGACATAAAGCACGACCACGATCGCGGTGCCGGTAAGCATCGCAAACGGGAGGTGCCGTTGCGGGTCGCGAGCCTCACCGGCGGGTATGACCGCAGTTTCGAATCCCGTGAATGCGAACACCAGGAGCAAGACCGACGCTGAAAAGGCCCTGTAGCTCGGAGGTGCCGCAGAGTAACTGTCAGGGTTGATGAAGAAGAAGCCGACGACCACTAGAAGCACGAGCGGCACGAGCTTTCCAACGGTGAAGATATTGCCAACAAGTGAGGCCACGCGGACGCCAACGAGATTTGCCCCCGTCAAGAAAGACACGACCAGCGTGATCACGACTGCGCGGCCAAGGCCTGACCCGACGGCAGGTAGAAAGTAGCCGAGGTAGTCTGCGAATAGATTACAGAGCGCCGCAAACGCCGTGAGCCGCGCGATCCACGTGAGCCAGCCAATCTCGAACCCGACAAGGGGTCCGAACGTTGCGCGTGCGTAGAGGTACGGACCGCCCGTGTCCTTGAAGCGGCTGCTGACCTCCGCAAAACAGAGAATGATCAGAAAGACGGGGACGGCACAGACAACGTAGGTGAGCAGGCTGTGAACGCCGGCAAGAGCGTAGGCCCGTGAGGGGAGGCCGAAGATGCCGGCTCCCACGATGGTGTTGAGGACAAGTGCGACGAAGTCCCACTTGCGAATACTTCTGACGAGGTGTACGCCGGCTGCCGTCTCAGAAGTTGGCAACATGTCGACGTGCGGGATCAGAATTCGAGACTTCTTCAGAACTGAAGAATGCCCACGGGTTTCCCCGCGATCGTCAGAACACCGATGCGAGGGATCAGCCACCCAGGGCGCGACGCCACAATGACCGACACGACGCCGCTTCCGCTGTGGCTGTCGCCCGCGACGCTGATCCACTCGCTGCCGCTCATCGCGGTCCACGTGCAACCAGCCGTCGTGGAGACGCTGACCGTCACCGTCGCCCCGGCGCGGCGCACGGGCGCAATGGGCGCCACGTCATACTGACACTCGCTGCGGCCTCCGCCGCCATCCGCGATGCGACTGACGCGGCCGTTCAAATCCACGACGTAGATCTCGCCGTCATCGTCTTCGCCGAACGACGAGATGGCGGCCGTGGTGGCGAGAAGCAGGCGCTGCTCGCCGCCAGACCAGGTGAAGATCTCGCCTGTGCAGTAATCGCCGTAAACGTAGGTGCCCGTCGGCAGGGAGCCAATCGTACCGCGGTAGACGTACCCGCCTGTGATCGAGCAGCGTCCGCCAACGTGCGCGTAGTCGAAGATTGGAAACAGGTAGTTGGTCGGCGTGCACAGCGCGCGATCGATGTTCGTACAGGCCATGCCTTCGTAAATGCGCCACCCATAGTTGCCGCCGTTGACGATCGGCGTGTTCACTTCTTCGCGCGCGCCCTGACCGACGTCAGCGACCCACAACTGCGCCGTCGCACGATCGAAGGAAAACCGCCAGGGATTCCGCATCCCGTAGGCGAAGATTTCGTCGCGGCCGGCGATGCCGCCGAAAAACGGATTGGAGATCGGGATCCCATACTCCAGTCCGCCGACACGCACATCGACGTCGAGCCGCAGAATCTTGCCGAGCAAGACGTCCTTGTTCTGCGCGTTATTCGGCGGATCGTTGCCCGCACCACCGTCGCCGACGCCGATGTACAGATAGCCGTCAGATCCGAACGCGAGCATGCCGCCGTTATGGTTCGTGTTGGTGGGATGCGGGATGGTCAACAGGATGCGCTCAGTCGCGTCGGCCGCGTCGCGATTGCCTGCAGACGCGTGGTACTCGGCGACCACGATCGTGCCGTCGGCGGCTCGCGTGTAGTACACGAAGAAGCGCCGATTGCTCGAATAGAAAGGATGGAACGCCAGTCCGAGCAGCCCCTGTTCGCCGCCTGATTGGATCTTCGATCGGATGTCGAGAAACGTCGCCGTGCCGCCGCCGATGGTCATGACGCGAATGACGCCCGCCTGTTCGACGATGAAGAGGCGTCGGGTTCCGTCGTGCGCGCCACCGACGAAGACGGGGCTTGCGAGACCGCTCGCGACCGGGACGAGTTGAACCTGCGCCGCCACGGGTGCGCGACACGCCAATACGGCGACGATGCCCAGGCTCGCGATTCGGCGGTTGCGCGACCGCGCACGCGCGAGTGCATCCTGCACGTCTCCCCTCCTGGGCCGCGACATGAGATCGCCGGCCTACGGCGTGCGGGGGGAATCGTGCACGCGCCCTCCCATTGTAGGAAAGAAACACCCCCGCGCGCTCGTCATGGAACTGGTCGAGGGCCCGCCGCAGAGAGTGAGACAATGTTCGCCGCGGGTCGGACCGTTCGGGACGCCGAGGGGGACAAAGATGACAAGAGTGACACACGCGGTACTCGTCGCCACCCTGCTCACGGTGCCGGTGCTCGTCCAACGCGCCTACGCGCACCACGGCGCCGGCCTCTACGATATGAGAAAGAACGTGGAGCTCGAGGGCAAGCTGACACGGGTCGACTTCGTCAACCCGCATACATATATCTATTTCGATGTCGTCGGTAGCGACGGTAAGGTCCTCGCGATGAAATGCGAAACGCGGGGAGCCACGGTGCTCCGGCGCTCAGGCTGGTCGCCCGAGATGTTCGTGAAGGGCACGACCATCAAGGTGGCCGGCCACCCGCATCGCGAAGATCCGACTGCGTGCACTGTGGACACGATGACGCTTGGCAATAAGCCGACGCTCGAGCGCTATCAGCAGCTGAGCGACGCGAAATCCGTCAATCGCACGAACCGGCCGTTACGGCTGGCGAACGGAAAGCCGAATCTCGCCGGCGAGTGGGCGCAGGAGCAACAGGTCCTGGCAACCCCGCCCCCCGGGCGCGGGCGCACCGGACTCGTGCCGATCAGCCAGGCCGACGCGATCAGGGCCGGCAAACTGCCGATGCCGGCCGGACCCGCCGGCTGGTTCCCGCCGCCTGTGAAGTTGACCGCAGCGGGGCAAGCGGCAGCAGAAGCGCTGCGCAAGCGGCCGACGTCGGAGAACCCGCGGCTCTCCTGCCAACCTACGAGCATTCTGTTCGACTGGGTGTTCGACGGCGCGATCGGCCGCATCACGCAGAGCGCGAATGTGATCAAGATGGAGTACGGCGTCGGCCTGACCAGGAACGTGCAGATGAACATGACCGCGCACCCGGCGAACATCAAGCCGAGCCGCGCTGGTCATTCGATCGGCCGATGGGACGGCGACACGCTCGTCGTGGACACGGTCGGCTTCTTACCCGGAAGCCTGGCAGGCAACCTCCCCCACAGCAGCAAACTGCATGTCGTCGAGCGCTTCACGTTGAATCCCACAACGCTCGAGCTCACCCGGGACATCGTCGCAGAAGATCCCGACTACTTCGTGGACAAGTACGTGGATCACGATAGTGTCCTGCCGGCGGATGCGCCGTTCAAGGTCGAGGCCTGCAAGGAGCTTGCGCCGGAGTATCAACAACCCGGACGAAAGTGAGGCGTGCTCTCACGGCCGGCGCCCTCTTCAGCGTCGCCTGGATCGGTGCGTTCGCGGGCTGGCAGATTCAGGCGGCGCCGCCATTCGAGATCGAGGAAACCACGATCGCGAAGATCCATGCGGCCATGAGGACCAAGCAGCTCACCTGCCACGATCTGGTGAGTGCGTATCTCGAACGAATCGCCGCCAACGACAAGAAGGAACCGCCGCTCAACGCGATCGTCGTGACGAATCCCAATGCGCTCGCGGAGGCGGATGCGCTCGACGCAAAGTTCAAGAAGTCGGGCCTCACGGGGCCACTCCATTGCATCCCGGCGATCGTGAAAGACAACTACGAGACGATCGGCCTGCAAAGCGCCAACGGATCAATCACCCTCAAAGGTTTCGTGTCCAGCAAGGACGCGTTTCTCGTCGCGCGCATCAAACACGCCGGCGCCATCGTCCTGGCCAAGTCGAACATGGCGGAATGGGCATTCTCGCCAATCGAGACCGTCAACTCGATCCTGGGCACGACGCGGAATCCGTACGACGTGAATCGGGTGCCGGCCGGCTCGAGCGGTGGAACCGCGGCCGCAGTCGCGTCCAACTTCGGCGCCATCGGCCTTGGCAGCGATACCGGTAATTCCATCCGTGGTCCCTCATCGCACGCGTCGCTCGTCGGCATTCGATCGACGATGGGATTGACAAGCCGGGCGGGCGTGATACCTCTCAGCTACCTGGCCGACATTGCCGGCCCGATGACGCGAACGGTCGAAGATGCCGCTCGTGTGTTTCAGGTGATCGTCGGCGAGGATCCGGAAGACCCAGTCACCGCTCGCAGCCACGGCCGCAAGATTCCCGATTATCTGAAGGCGCTGAAGAAGAACGCGCTCCGGGGCGTGCGTATCGGTGTGCTGCATCAGGCCTACGAGCGCACGAACGCGACCGTGGATCCCGAGATCGTGCAGGTATTTACGAAGGCACTCGAGGACATGAAAGCCGCGGGCGCCATCATCGTCGATCCGGCAACGGTGACGACGCCGCAGACGCTGCAGAACCAAGGTGGCGGTGGCGGTTCGTGCCGCGGCTTCAAGTACGACTTGAACGAGTACCTCGCGACGCGTGGACAGAATGCTCCGGTCCACAGCTACGACGAGATCTTGAACTCGCCCGTCTTCGCTCAGATTCCGCCGTCGATTCAGCAGCGTTTTCGTCAGTCAAGTTCGGCGAATCCGCAAGGTCCCGATAGCGACGCCTGCAAGAACGACGCAGCGAGCCGTGCGGCGTATGGCGCGGCGGTCACGAACACGATGGACGAGATGAAACTGACGGCGTTCGTATATCCGACGTGGAGTCAGGTGCCACGACTCATCAGCGAACCGACGCGCGGCGGCGACGGCGACAATAGCCAGACGTTCTCGCCGCGCTCAGGCTTCCCCGCGATCAACGTGCCGATGGGTTTCACGCGCAACAACACACTCCCGATCGGCATGACGATCTACGGTCGGGCCTGGGACGAAGCCACGCTCATCGGCCTGGCTTATGCCTTCGAACAACAGACACATCACCGGCATAAACCATAGTAAGTGGCGTTCGTCGCCCGGCTTGGCAGCCCTTCGCGTGACTCGCTTCGCGAAGGATGGCTTGCCATCCGTAGCTCGCTCACGAATGCAGGCGAGCGAAGGATGGTACCGGTACGGGGTTATGACAAAGGGTGTTCCACCGTGAACGTCGGTTTCGTCGGCGTAGCTGCCTGAATTGGCGAGCTCGTTTGACCGTACACTACCGCCGACTCAGACGCGCGGAACCTGGCTCGGCAAGCTTACTGCGCGAGAAATTGCCGGACATTCTGCGGCGTGATGCTGACCGTCACCGCCTCACCGGCGCCACCAAGAGGTCGCGCGGAGAGGCCGTTGATCGTCAGGTCGAAATTCGAGGGGTCGCCGATGCGAAGTACGATTTCCTGTGTGGCATCGATCTGCGTCCGTTCGCCCTCATCGAGGAGGCGATAGATCACACGTTGTCCGTCCGCCGTGGCTGTCAGCCAGCTCGGGCCGTGCGATCGCCCTTCGATTCGTAATTCTCTGGGCGCCGCGTCGGACGCTGCACCGCTCTGGCTGTCTGTGGGACGGCCGGTCGTTCTCACCTCGGGTCGTGAGGCCGTGCCGCCCTGCTGTGCAGATGTGACCGCCGTCACGGTTGCGGTCTCTCGAGAGATGCGAGTGAGCAGGGTAGCGGTCGCCCATGACCCCCCGGCGGCGGCGACCACAACCACTACCAGACTGCTCTTCCACCCACGTCCGGACCATGCATCGATTATCTTGGTCATGGCCGCTCTGCGCAGGTCGACAAATATCTGAGCTGTGCCGTCGGGCGGTTCGGCGTGCTCGGCATCAGTCGGCGCCGCGCTGTCCTCGTATGCGGCGCGATAGCGACGAACGATCTCCTCCGGATCGCAGCCGACTTCTCGCGCATAGGCGCGGAGGAACCCCCGCGCAAACACGCCGCCGTGAAGCGTCGTCATGTCGTCGCGCTCGATTGCCAGGAGCTTCAGTACGTGGATCTTCGTCCGGTGCGAAAGCTCATCCAGTGAAAGCCCTTTCCGCCGCCGTGCTTCCGCGAGCTCTGCCCCAACATCACGCGAGTCGTTTGCGTTGTCCATGGCTCAACTTCCGACCCCATGGCTGTGCAAATCGCGTACGTATCGGCTCCTAAAAAATTCTTCGGTAGCGCGAGGTTTTGCGGTCAAGCCTCAGACGCGTGTCACAACGGGCGGTTCGGTCGGCCGGTGTTAGTGGTGCGAAGGTGGTGCGGAATCGAGGCGGGTATCACCCGTTGTGGTACCGGTACGGGGTTATGAGAAAGGGTGTTCCCTGAGAACGTCGAATTTGTGGGCATCGCCGCGTGAGCCTGAGGGTCCAGACGCAGGAACGGCAAATCGTCACGCCGTTAGCTGGTGGTCAGCAGCTACGTCATCAAACCGCAACCGACTCCAAGATCGACGTCGACATCCCAACATCAATCGCTCGATCCAGGCGGAAGCCGGCGGTTCGAAGCATTGCCGAATACTCTTTCTCGGTTCGCTCTTTGCCCGACAGCAGCGTGAGCATTTGTAAATCGAGCATTTTCGTCCAGCTCGGTTTCGAATCCTCCGGAACAATGCACTCGATCAGCAAGAGCTTCGCGCCTGGCGCCGCCGCCTTTCGAATGGCGGCTAGAATCCGAGCGGCTTTCTGATCGTCCCAGTCGTGGATTACCTGCATGATGAGATAGCAATCCGCGGCAGGCAACGCATCCATGAAAAAATCTCCGGGATGCACCCGCAGCCGTTCCGATTCCATTCCCGCAGACTGAGCAGCGGCAGTCACATGCGGCTGATCGAACAGCACTCCGTGAGTTCGGGGCGCGGCTTGCAGCACGGCCGCCAATAAATGACCGCGACCGCCGCCGATGTCAGCGATTGTTCCAAAGGCGGAAAAGTCGTAGGACCCCAAAACGCCGGCAATTTGGCCCGCCGCTTTCCCGATCATCGCCTCGTCGAAAAGACGGGCCGCCTCCGGATTCTCGCTCAGGTACTTCCAAAATCCGCCTGGGACGACTCTGTCTTGCACGGACTCTCCGGTCCTCAAGGCATCGGCGAAATATTCAAATCCTCGCCAGTAGACAGGTAAGCCGATCATCCGGACAAACGATCTCATTGATTGCGGATGATCCGATTGCAGCAAACGCGATGCGGGTGTATGGCCCCATGCGCCATCGCGAGCCTCAAAGATCCCTTCAGCCGAAAGCACCCGCAGCGTGCGCGCTAGCGCTCCTGCATCTGTTCCGGTGTCCCTCGCGAGTTCCTCCGCACTTCGCGGCGATTCCCCCAAGGCAT
>Ga0075425_100007620_pt1 | contig 11449 bp, 8 predicted proteins | sample SoiMethybrSBSTD4_FD_75300 | JGI IMG/M metagenome (GOLD analysis project Ga0075425, IMG submission 75300) | Bulk soil microbial communities from a Populus tree surrounding site in Tennessee, USA - Soil MetaG P. TD hybrid SBSTD4 | ecosystem: Environmental > Terrestrial > Soil > Tree plantation...
CGATTCGGTGGCGCCGCTCTGGCGCTCACTTTCGTCGCCACCGCTTCGTGTGGCGGCGAAGGAAACACCGGCAGGTGGCTCCCCGATCCGTCGCTCGTGCTCGCCGTGCCGTGGCAGAACGGCGTGTTGCCCGCCGTCGATTCGGGCAACGCCGCGATCCTTGCGGGGTCGCCAGTCTATCCGCCGATCGGGCTCGGCCTCGCCGACCCGGGCTCGCTGCGCACCGACTGCGGCGCGCTCCAAGGGCTCGAGTTCTCGGCGGGGTGGTTCGACACGTTCGAGTCGGCGATGCCCGACGATCCGACGTACTACGGCGTCGCTCCGGGTTGGGCGTCGTACGACGATCTCACCAAGTACTCGTGGCATACGCCGGGCGACGCGACCTGGTACCCGGATCTCAACCCGGGCGCGACGAGGAAGTTCTTGGCCCTGTGGGGGCTTCCTGCCGAGAAGGTACCGGGCCCTTCTTGCAACGGCGTGCTCAACGACTGGGCGTTGCACTTTCGCGGCGGGTTGTTCCGGAAATGGGGCGCGGGCATCAGCCACGCGCTCACCGATCCCATCGGCCGATACCGCATGCTGCCGACGGACACCTGCCCAGCCGATGTCGACTTCTGTCCGCCGCCCATCTCCCCCACGGCGACGGTCGATACCGCAGGGTTGCCGGTCAAGGCCCGATCGGGAGCCGTTTACTTGAACAACCACGACTTCGTCGACGTGTCCCACTATGAAGGGGTTGCGTTTTGGGCGCGACGCGGGCCCGAGGGGCAGGACCGCGTGCTCGTGATTCTCACCGACAAGTTCACGAGCGATCGTCTCGCCCGCGAGAACGAGACGTTCTGCCGCCGCGTGCGCGAGTGCCATACAAAGTGTCTCAACGAGACACCGTGCTCGCCCGACAGCCCGGGCTCGCCGACCGCCGTGTACCGCTGCTTCGACCCCTCGAAGGGTCCGCTCCCCACGGTCCCGCTTGCCATCGACTCGCTCATCGATCTCATGTATCCGCGCTGTGGTCCGAGCGCGTGCGCCTTCCCGGCCACGTACCCGGATGCCGACTTCGAAGGTAAGCAGTGCCGCCCTTACACCTTTCCGGCGGCCGACGAGTACGGCGAGTACTGCTGGAACGAGAACGATCCGCCGCCTCCGAGCCGTGACGATCGGTGCCAGGACGGATGGCAGAAGGTGGTGCAGCTCTCGCCCGATTGGAGGTTCTACGCATTGCCTTTTTCCGAATTCGGACAGGGCGGCTTTGGAAGAAGAGCTCCCTACATGGATTTGCAATCCATCGACGTGATCGGCTTCGGCTCCACGATGGGCTTGGCCGACGTTTATATCGACAATGTCACGCTCTACCGGCATAAGAAATAGCGCGCTCGGTCGGCGGACGGCCTGGTGTGCGGCTGGACTTCGCCGGCAGATAGCGGTTGCATGCGCCGCGCTCGCGACGACGACCGGGAACGTGTCGCGCGGCGCCGACGACCCTGGGAAGTCCCCGACGGGGGACGACGCTGCGAAGTCCCCGGCGGGGGACGCCCCTGGGAAGTCCCCGACGGGGGACGACGCCGCGAAGTCCCCGACGACCCCGGGAAGTCCCCAAGGGGGAACGGGGGAGGCGAAGAAGCCGGATGAGAACGCAACGCCTGGCTATTTGCCCGGGTACAGCCGCGCGATGGGGCTCGGCCTGTCGCCGTACGCGCCACGGGTCCCCGGCTTGCCCGCCGGTTTCACCATTCCCTTCAGCGCGCCCGCGCCGAGCGACGATTGGACGTTCAACTTCTGGGGGTACATGAGCGCGGCTCTGCGCGTATCGCGAGGATCGCGCGACAACCCGACACCTGACCAATACGCGACGACGTTCCACACCTATCCGCGCATCGTCGACGCGTACGGTCTCTTCAGCGGCACCAACGTACCGCAAGGAAGCTGGGTCGATTTGACGTTCGAGTATGGCAACAACTCCGTCACCTCCCACGTCAAGTTGAGCAGCTGGAAGCCGACCGTCGGGTCCGACTGGACTCCGCTCGGCAGCCAGAGCTTTTTCCAGGAAGCGTACCTCACCTACAAGTTCTCGATCGGCAAGGTCGGCATGAAGGCCACGGTGGGCGCCTTCCGGAACACGTACGGCGGCCTAGGCCAATACGACGTCGGCCGTTACAACGCCGCCATCATCGGAAGCCCCTTCGGCGTCGGCGAGACGCTCCAGGCCCAATACGATCTCGACGGTACGTACGTCTTCTTCGTCGAGGACGGCGTCATGGGGCGCCTGGCCAAGACGCCGTTCGGCCCTCCGCCGATCGTCAGCATCGACGGATTGTACAATCCCTCGATTCCTTCGGGCTGGGTTCACCACGCGCACGCCGGGATCGCGCGGCAAGGAAAAATGCCGCTGGTCCTCGGCCTTCATTACATCACGAACTGGGCGCAAGACGAGCGCGATCAGCAGGACGATCCTCGGACTGCCTTTCTCGACGAGGGGCACCGCCCCGATCCGAGGATGGATGTCTACGGCGCAGACTTTCGGATGCTCGACAACTACCTCGGCAACTTCGCGGTGGCGGCCTCGTATGCGAACGCCCACTACGCCACGCTGCTTACGGGTTTGGACTACTTCGGCTCGTTCAACGGCGAGCAGATGACCAAGCGATTCTTCGGTCCGCGCGGCAACGGCACCGGCAAGATGTTCGTGATCGGCGCCGAATACAACTTGGCTTGGGCGAGGCTCTTGCGCTTCCCCGAGGCGTTCGGCGGAGACGCCCCCGAGCTCACGACGAGCGTGTTCCTCGACTACGCGTCGGTCAACAGCCAGGACCCGGACTTCGACGGCAAGAAGATGATCAAGTTCGGCATGGAGGCGACCTACCGCTTTTTTTCCTGGCTCGCGCTCACGGGCCGCGTCGACCGGGTGATCCCGAACTCCAAAGACACCGAAGAGAGCTTCAGCGTCTTCAGCCCCAAGCTCATCTTCAAGAGCGACTGGCTCAGTCACGAGACGGTGACGCTCGCCTACGCCCGGTGGTTCTACGGCGCGCACACGCACGCCGAGTTCCCCTACGACTTTTCCCGCGGGCAGCTCGACAACGAGATGTACGCATTGACCTTCGGCATGTGGTGGTAACGGCCGGTCGGCCTCCAATGGGACTCATGACGTGAAAAGACCGCAGCGAGTAGAGAAAGCAGGTTCCGAATGAAACGCGGCCTTCGATTATCGGGGCTCCTTATCGGCACGTGCGCCTCGTTGCCCGCGCTCGCGCAGGACAGCGGCAACGCGTCGAACAAGGACGAGGCCAAGCAGGCCATCTCGCTCGGGCTCGCCCCCGGCACGCCACAGGTCGGCGCCCTCCCGGGCGGGCTCACGCCGGCTTACGGACAGAAAGCCGCCGACGAGGGGGACTGGCGCTTCGATTTTCACGGCTTTCTCACGATGCCGCTCCGCGCCGGTTTCAACACGCGCGCCGGAGCGGTGACGACCGAGCAGCACACTGGCGTGCTCCACGCTCCGCCGGTCGTCCCCGACTATCGCGACTCGTTCACCTACACGACCATCGTCCCGCAGCCGTACGTCCAGCTCAACTTCTCGTACGGGAACTCCGTCGTCACCGGCAACGTGGTCCTCTTGGCGCGAACGGCGAGCACGGCGGCGAGCTTCTACAATCCTCCCGACCAGTCGGGAATCAGCGACGCCTTCCTCAATTACCGATTGCCGACCCTCGCCAAAAACGTCCACTTCGAAGCGAACATCGGCGCGTTCACCAACCGCTACGGAGTGATGGGCGAATACGACGAAGGGAAATACGGCACACCCGTCATCGCGCGGGTCAACGGCGTCGGCGAGAACATCATCGCGAAGTTCGGCCTCGGCAATGCCGTCGTCGAGCTCGAGCAAGGCATCCAGGGGCAGTTCGACAAGTTTCCCTACGATACGGCGCCCGCCGGGTGGAACGGTTTCGGCGATCCCAACGCCGGGAGCGGCTTCGTCAACCACCTTCACGCCGGCGTCGGCTACTTGAGCACGGCGACCCTCGGTCTTCACTACCTGTCCGCCTGGACGCAAGACGATCGCGCATCGCAGGGGACTCGCCCCGACGGGAGGCTCGGAGTTCTCGGGGCCGACGTGCGGCTGACGACGGGGAACATCGGGCACCTCTACGTCGCCGCGTCGCGCACCAAGGCCGATCACGTTCGCTCCGTTGGACGCATTCTCGAGGTGCTCAACACCACGAGCGGCCAGGGTCTGATCGACAACTACCTCGGCCCGAACAGCGGCGGCACGGGCACGCTGATGACCTTCGCCGCGCAATACGACTTGAGCGTGACGAGCGTTTTACGCTACCCGGCGGTGTTCGCTGGTGACAGCCCGGACGTTGTGCTGAGCTTGTTCGGAATGCAAACAGGCATCGCGAGCAACGATCCGGCCTACGACGGAGTGACCAAACGCAAGTTCGGCGGCGAGGCCGCCTATAGCATCTTGCCCTGGCTGGCCGCCTCGGCGCGCTTCGATCGCGTGATTCCGAACGCCGACGACGGCAAACAATCGTTCTCGATCGTTTCTCCCCGCGTCATATTCCGGACGAAGTGGCAAGCCCACGACCAGGTCGTCTTGCAGTATTCGCGTTGGATCTACGGCTCCGGCGTCGTCGTGCGAAGCGGTTATCCCGCCGTCGCCGACCCCACCCTGCACCCTGATCGGGACGTTCTGTCGATATCAGCCAGCATGTGGTGGTGAGCTAATGCGGCGCCCCTTGCGCCGGTCTGGGCGCGAGCGGCGTTCCCTCGCGGGACATATAGACCGTTGCGTGAAACTTGCCGTCGCTGCGTTGCTCGAAGACCGGAGCAACCGCACCGCTGTGGGGCACGCGATCTTTCTCGGCGCTGCCGAAGATGCCGTGCATCATCGAATTGAAGGCCTCCTTCGACTGGAACGTGCCTTGTAGCCGGCAGAGCGACGTACGACATTCCACCGATGTGACCTCCGCCGCCGGAGATGCCAGCTTGTCGATGGCATCTCGCAATTGGCTTCGCGTGGCGGAAGCCCACTTCACGTCGGCGGGCTCGGCTTCGAGCCGGTTCGCGAGGGTAACGGGCAAAGCTGCGATCATCGCCTCTTGATCGAGCCGCCGCTCCTCCGTCGGATCGGCTTTTTGGACGGCGTTTTCGCGCTCGGTCGTGGAGCGCGCGGTCTCGACGACCGTGCGTTCTTCGACCCGCACCTGGGGTGGGCGCTGCTCGAGGGTGCGCACCGAATGAGCAAGGGCAGCGACCTCGGCTCCGAGGCCGCTGATCTGGGCATTTCGAGAGCGAATCTCCAGTCCCAGCCAGGCGATGACCGCTACGGCGGCTAGGGCAAGGGCGATGCGGCGCACGTTTCCTCGTCTACTCACTCGGTGCAGTAGGTGACTTCGAGGATGTTGCCGGCGGGCGGGGTGTAGAAACTGGCCATCAGGGTTACGTTGTTCGGAATCCACATCGTGCCGATGGTCCATTCACCTTGGCCCGGCTGGATCATCTGCGTATACCTGTAGCCGGTCTCGCCCCACCAGGTGCCGTCTTTGCGCAAAACGGCAAAGTCTGCGCCCATGAGCGGGTCGGCGATCTGGTACGTGGCAATGCCATAGTTGGCGGCGAGAGTGTAGGTGCCAGCGATCTCGTCGAGCGGCAGCGCGATTTGCCAGTAACGGTAGGAGCTGGAGACGTTGACGACCGAGTCCCAGCTGTATTTCCAGTAGCCCTTGGCCCAATCTGTCGTCTCGAAGGGGACGCCCGCCTGACCGCCGACCGTCCTGCAGAAGGCAGATGCGCCGGCAGCATAGACCGCGACGGAGAGAAGGACGCCCAGCCCCACGATGCTTCGAGTGTTTCGCATGGCAGCATCTTACGCATAAAAAACAGAGGTGATAGAACCATCACTTAACAGCCCGTGGCTCCCGGGACTGGGCGATCGATGGTCGTGCTACTCGGTTCGGCGTTCGGGCAGCTCGCTCGCAGCGGCACGTCATTCCTCGTAGCGATCGTGGTAGCGCACCCACTCTTGCGTGAAGTCGAGGTGGTCCTCGTCGCGCCCCTTCGGAGCCATGTCGAGGAAGTTGTAGGCGCCATTGAGGATGTCGATGCCGCGCGCATACGCCGAGTACGTGTGGAAGACGGTCCCTTTCGGGTCCTTGTAGAAGACGCTCGTCCCCTCGCGGTCGGTCATGTCCATCTCTTCCGTCTTGTAGTTGTAATATTTCTTCTTCTCTTCGGGCCGGAACGACGCCTGATAGTCGTAGTTGAAATCGGCGGCATGCGACGAGTACCAGGCAAAGCGCCACCCCATCCTTTTCTTGAAGGCTTCGAGCTTGGCGAGCGGCGCGCGCGAGATGGCGACGAACGTGACGTCGCGATGACCGAGGTGCACGTCGATACCGTCGAAGTTGTCGGCCCAGAACGAGCAGTGCTTGCAACCCTCGTCCCACTCGGGGGCGAACATGAAGTGGTAGACGATGAGTTGGCTCTTTTTACCGAAGAGCTGCGCGAGCGTGCGCTTTCCGCCGGGGCCTTCGAACATGTACTCCTTCGTGACCTTTTCCCACGGAAGCTCGCGCCGCAGGCGGCTCAGCTCGTCTCGCTGCCGGGTGAACTCTTTCTCTTTCGCGAGGAACTTCGTACGCGCCTCGAGCCACTCTTCATGCGACACCACGCGATGGTTCTCCATGCTTTCCTTGCTCATGATCGCCTCCGTCATTCCTTTCCTCGATGCCGCGACGTTCACGCGGCGCCGAGCGCGAGCGGCTTGCCCGTCTCGATCAACGTCTTGAGCCCGGACAGCACCGAGTTCCAACCCTTGCCGACGCTCTTGAACGTCGCCGTCTCGCCGTCGAAGTCGTCGTGCGTGAGCGTGAGCTTGCACGCGTCGCCGACCTTCTCGATGAACCAGGTGACGCGGCTCGCGCGGTCGCCGCGCGTTTCCTCCTTCGAGGGGCAGGCGAACGTCTGCACGAGGCGACGAGGTGAGTCGATCTCGAGGATCTTGCCGACGATGCGCACCGTACCGTCCGCCGTGCGGTGCTCGTAGCTCGCGCCCTTCTGCCACGTGCTCTGTACGCTCTGCTCGAAGAAGTACTGCTTGGTGAAGGCGGGATCGGTGATCGCCCGCCAAAGCTTCTCCGGCGTCGTACGGACGTAGATCTCGTAGACGTGCTTGGGACCGGGCTTATCCATTTCGTCGTCTCCTTCCAGATGCTTTTTCAGGTCGGCGAGAGCGCGCGTGAAGGGTCTCGCATATTTGCTCGTCCAGCGGTCGAATATCCGTCGAATGGGGACGGGGTTCAGGAAGTGGAGTTTTTCGCGTCCGATTTTCCGCGTGGTGACGAGCCCCGCATCTTCGAGCACGCGCAGGTGTTTCATCACGCCGAACCTGCTCATGTCGGGCAAGTGCAGGGCGAGCTCGCCGAGCGTCTGTCCGTCGCGTTTGAAGAGCTTGTCGAGCAACCGCCGCCTACTTGGGTCGGCGAGCGCCTTGAAAACGTCGTCCACGTGGGGGGAGACTATATGTGACCAAAAAGTCACATGTCAAGTGCGGCCTGTCACGGAGCGAGCTTGGCTTCGGCGTGGATGGCGAGGGCCGTGTTGGCAGGTAGGTCGACGTTCGTCACGCCCGTGGCGTCGACGTCGATTCTCGCGCCCGTGCAGCCGCCGCCCGAAAAGTCTCCGCTGATGACGTCGCAGTACGTGCCCTGGGCGAGGCCGGTCATCAAGGCTCTCGTGAGCGAAGCGTCTTCGCGGTTGATGACGACGAAGCCCCTGTCGCCTCGACCGAACGCGAGCTGGTTTTTTCCGTTGTTCCAGAGGTTCGTGACGGCGCTCGTGCCCACCGCCCGTCGAAACGCAACCATGTTGGCCACCGCCCGCGCGCGGTGTTCGCAGACCCACGTTCCGACGGGCGCCGAGCTCGGCACGGCCGCGCAGCTCGGCGTGCCCGCCGTGTAGACGGGGGTCGTGTTGCCGGCCGCATCCGAAGGGGGACCCCAGTCGCGTCCCGCTTGCGTCGAGCGATCGAACGCGAAGCTCGACATCACCGACGGATGACCGTAGGGCCACGCGAGCATGAACGCATTCGCCAGGTCGTAGTACGGCGCATCCTTGTAGTAGATGGCGGTGTCTCGCTGCGTATCGTGGTTGTTCGTGAACACGACGGCGCGTTCGCTCGGGATGAGGCCCCATGTAGATTCACTCAGGGTCATAAGGCCCGAGATCGTTTTCGCATTGCGATTCAGAAAGTAATCGTCCACGCCGCCGTACTTGAATTCGGTGACGTCGACGACGGCCTGGGAGCTTCGCCCGACGTCGAAATAGTCCGACTTTTTGACGGCCTCCCCGCCGTAGTCCACGACTTCGAAAAAGTAGTACGGAACGACGGGAGCGACTGCCAGGTTCACTTTCGTGACGATGGCATCGAGGTCGGCTGGGGACATGTGCTTGGCCGCATCGAACCGAAAGCCCCGTACGCCGACATTGACGAGAGCGATGAGGTAATCGGCGATCTTTGTTTCTACGCTCTCCGCGCCGGTATTCAAATCGGCGAGCCCGAGGAGCTCGCAATTCTGGACATTGGAGGCGCTCGACGCGTAGTCCTGCGCCATGATGGTGCAGGTCGGCATGTGAAAATCCGAGGGCCCGTAGAGGCCAGGATAAGAGTATTTCGTGAAGCGCGTGCCGTTGCTGCCGGTGCCCGAGACTTGTCCCGTCATGTGATTGATGACGGCATCGACGTAGATGACGACGCCGGCGCGGGCACAGCGCTGAACCATGTCCACGAAAGCGACTTTGGTACCGCTTCGACTCCGGTCGAGCCCATAGCCCACTGTTTGATAACGCTCCCACCACGGATTGCCCTGCAAGACGGCGTGCTCGCTGGGGGGCGACACCTGAACCGCCGCGAAGCCCTTCGGACCTAGAAATGATTCGCACTCCGCGGCGATGTCGGGCCAGGTCCATTCGAACAGGTGCACGAAAACGCCGCCGGGGGGGCGGCCCGGGGGTGTGATGGCATCTCCTGCGTCTTCTCGCGGCGTGACGGTCGTATCGACGATGTCAGGGCCGGAATCGAAGATTGTCCCGTCCGGTGGCTGCTCGGCAGGGCCCCCCACGCCGGCCGTGCCGCGGGAGCACGCCGCGACCGATGCGATCGCGACGATCCCCAGCGCCGCGCCGCTCTTCACCTGACGTCGGGCGGAATGATGCCGCAATTCACGAACGAGAGATTGGTGTCGATGCGGAAGGTCGATTGCGGCGTGTGTCGCTCCGCGTGAAAAAGGTCGAGGCTGTACGTGCCGCCCCTCTGGATGCCGAAGTCTTGGGCCGACGTATCGAGAACGACGGTGTGTGACTCCTTCGGATGAAGTCCGCCGAGGTCGACGGCGAGCTTGCCATTGATGAACACCCACACATCGTCGTCGCCGTCGAATTGAAATGTCTCGCCGCCGTTGTAAGCAAAGCGCGTGTGGAGCTCGGTCGTGAAGCTGAAGTTGTGGCTCTTGCCGTCGTCCGCCGTGCCGGAGTTGCCAAAGCCTGCGTTGTCGGCCGGAAAGAAAAATAGACTCTGAAACCTGAAGAGGCCGTTTCCTTGGGGAGCGAACCACATGTTGACGAGGAAAGGCTGGTTCACGTTCGGCGTGTAGCGATACCACTGATCGAAGTTGGCTTTGGTCGTCGTTTCAGGACCGAACGGGCAAGTCGGCGCCGGGCTCGGGTGCCCTTCTTCGCATTGCGACGCATAGATGGGCTTGAGGTCGACGTCGATCGTGGTCGCCACCAGCCCGGTGGTGACGTCGTTGCCGTACAAGGGTCCCTCGAAGTCAGGATGCCCTCCCGGCAGGCTTCTCCCTTTGAAGTCGCGAACGACGCCCAAGAGAATGTTGCCGCAATTGTCGCTGCCCGTGCCCCCTCCTGCCGTGCCGCCATCCAATCCGTTGGCGAGTGACGGGCCGAGCATGTAACCGCCAACTTCGGTCTGGGTGAAGCCGGGGGGGAGCGACGTGGTGATGACGGCGCCGTCCCTTGCCGTGCCAGCGGCGTCGGGAACCGCGATGCTGGAACCGCCGGCGCCGATCGAACCGCCGGTGCCGGTCGAACCGCCCGAGCTGGTCGATCCGATGATGCCGTTACCTCCGACGCCATCTCCGCTGCCGACGAATCTCGACTGTTGAGCTTCCGATCCGCAAGCCAGGCACAAGAATACCGACGCATAGAAATACTTGCGCATGATCATGCTCACCATCCAAACGACGTGACGGGGGCTGTCTCACGGAAGTATCCACGTACGAACGTGCGAATCCATCGAAATCGCAGTCAATTTAGAATGTTTACCGCAATTTTATAAGGGAGCCCGCTGCTATTCGTAACCGCGATCGCATCGATCGCAGTGAGATCCAATGGGCCGCACGCCAAGCCTCGCTTGGAGAGCGCCGAGCCGCGGCCCTGCGGATTTTGCAACGGAAGCGATTTTGCAAAGGAGGCACCCTCTGCGAGACACCTTGTCTGTCCGATGTTGCGAAGCCCCGGCCCGCTTTCGAGCTAATGAACCGACCACGAGCACAAATGTCCGTCTCCGCCGGCGACGATGCGATTGTTGGCTGCAATCGGCGAGGTGTGGCGGTGGATCCCGCCGCAGTCGCCGGTGCCGCCGTTGAAGAGCAGGGCGCCGGTGTCGCCGTCGAACGCGTTGAGCTTGGTGCCGTTCATGAACCACACGACGGCGTCCGAGTGCCCGTCGGTCGTCGTCGAAATGGGCGATCGTCTCCGAGTCTCGTCGTCGTCGGCCACGTGGGCGCACCAGCTGATCTGCGGGGTCGGCGGCGAGCCCGGGGTCAGCAGGATCGACATGACGTTGCTGTTCGCAACTCCGCCCGGGCAGACCGAGCCGATGGTGGTGCTGATGGCGACGCGCACCCCCTGACCGGTGGTGTACGCCGTCGGCGCGGTGTAGACCGACTCGGCGGTGGTGCTCGCGACCAAGAGATCACGCAGCTGGCCCCCCAGCCCGCCGAAATTGGTCGCGTTGAGAAAGTACACGTGACCGGGTTTGGCGGGCGCCACGACGAGTTTGGAAGGCGTCGAGCCGGGCACGTCGACGAAGATCGGGCTGCAAGACCCGAAATCCTTGTCGCCATTGTCCATGCCGCTTTGCCAGATGGTCGGATAAAACATGTTCGCCGCGTCGCGATGGGGCACGGCCATGCCGGTGATGCGGATGATCTCTTCCGCATCGCTGTTCGTGTGATCGGCTGCATGGCCATTGCCGGTGATGGCGAGCACGCCGTTTCCATCCGATGCCATTCCGCCGGGTGCCCAGATCCCTTCTTGCGGGCCCAGCGTCGCCCACCCCGCGACGCTCGTCGGAGTGGCGGTGTTCACGGCAACGACCCATCCGTGGTAGTTGCCTCCGTCGCCGTAATTGCCGCCGAATGCGACGTAA
>Ga0075425_100007621_pt1 | contig 11449 bp, 8 predicted proteins | sample SoiMethybrSBSTD4_FD_75300 | JGI IMG/M metagenome (GOLD analysis project Ga0075425, IMG submission 75300) | Bulk soil microbial communities from a Populus tree surrounding site in Tennessee, USA - Soil MetaG P. TD hybrid SBSTD4 | ecosystem: Environmental > Terrestrial > Soil > Tree plantation...
GTGCAGTTCGACTTTCTCGCCGATTCGCTCGACAACGCGATGGCCTGGGCCCGCCCCGACTTTCTGCTGGTCAACGGGACCAACGTGCTGCTCTATCCCGAGGGCATCGGGCTCGACTTTCCCTCGCAGCTCAGCGTCCGGACCGCGCCGGGCTGGCGCGTGCTCACCGGGCTGGAGCCGCGCGCGGGCGGCGGCTACCAGGCGGGGAACTATCACGACCTGGTGGACATGCCGTTCTTCATCGGGCGCTTCGACCTCGACAGCGCCCAGATCGACGGCACCTGGCAGCGCGTCGCCTCGTACCCGGCTGGTCAGTTCGCCGGTCCCGCGCGCGAAGTCTTCTGGCGCCAGCTGCGGGGCTTCACGCCGGCGGAGGCGAAGGTCTTCGGCGAGACGCCGTGGAAGAACTACTCCACCATGCTGATCTTCGATCCCTCCTACGGCGGCGGCAGCGCCCTCGAGCACCAGAGCTCCCATGTCGGGATCTACAATCCCGGCTTCATGGGCATCCCGCTGCTGGCCTCGATCACCGCCCATGAGATGTTCCATTCCTGGAACGTCAAGCGCCTGCGCCCGGTCGAGATGATGCCCTATCGCTACGACCAGCCCCAGGAGACCACCCTGCTCTGGGTGAGCGAGGGGATCACCGATTACTACGCCGACCTCGCGCTGTTGCGCGGCGGGATCATCGACTCGCTGGTCTTCCTCAACCTCACCGATGGGAAGCGCCAGCAAACCGACGAGCGCGCCCCGGTGGCGCTGGAGGACGCCTCGCTCAGCACCTGGATCCATCCCACCGACGGGACCGCGGACATCTATTACGACAAGGGCTCGCTGGCGGGATTCCTGCTCGACGTCCTGATCCGCGATGCCAGCGACAACCGCCGCTCGCTCGACGACGTGATGCGCGGCCTCTATCAGACCTTCTACAAGGGCGGCAAGGGCTTCAGCACCGCCGACTGGTGGGCGGCGGTGAGCGCGGCCGCGGGCGGCAAGTCGTTCGCGGACTTCTCGGCGCGCTACGTGGACGGGAGGGACCCGTTTCCCTGGGCCACGGTGGGGCCGCTCGCCGGCCTGCAGTTCGTGGCCGACAGTGAGCGCCTGATCCGGCTCGGCGTGACCACGGTGGCGGACAGCAGCAAAGTCTTCGTGACCGGGGTGACGGCGGGCGGCGCCGCCGACGAAGCCGGCGTGGAGGCCGGGGATCAGCTGCTCAAGGTGGGAGACATCGAGGTCAAGAGCGAGGAGTTCGGCGCCGCGGTGCGAGCCCGCTACGCCAACGCCGAGGGAACTGTGGTGCCGGTGGTGGTTCGGCGCAACGAGGTCGAGCGCACCCTGCAGGTCAAGATCCGCCGTGAGCTGGTGATCACCTCACGGATCTTCTACGACGCGAAGGCGAGCCCCAAGGCGGCGCGCATCCGCAACGGAATCCTGAAGGGGACGGTCGACCGGTAGCCGCTACGGCTGCTTTTTCGGAACCGACCCCGCCATCGCCAGCAGCTGCCGCTGGGTGGGTCCCCGCGCCAGCAGCTCGAGCGCCTTCCCCAGCTGCTCATCCTGCCGGATCCCGCGCCGGAAGGCGGTGGAGTCGCCGAAGGCCAGGCTGGCCAGCCGCTGCTCCAGGTTGCGGTCCACCACCTCCTGCGCGGCGTCGAACTGGGAGCGGGTGATCGCCACCTTCGCCTTGAGCAGCCGGTTGAAGAACTCCTCCCGCATCGCCGGCGTGATGCTGAAATCGGGCTTGAGCGTCGGCTTGAGCTCCAGCGCGTAGTTGTAGAGCGTCAGATACCAGGCCTGGAAGGTCGGCGCGACCGCCTTGCCCAGCTCGCGCTCGGCCACGTTGGCGGTGTCGGGCGTGATGCTGATGTCGGGTGTGATCCCGCCACCGCCCAGGATGGTGCGGCCCGCGTCCGACTTGAAGACCGGGCGCTTGTGGGTGGAGTCGCGGGTCCCCGCCGTGTCGCGGGCGTACTCCACGAAGCGGTCGTCCTCCAGCCGGTCGTGCTCCGCCTGGATCGAGCGCCCACTCGGCGTGTACCACTTGCCCGTGGTGAGCTTGACGGCCCAGCCGCCTTCCAGCGGAAAGAGCGTCTGCACCAGCCCCTTGCCGAACGACGTGGTGCCTACCACCAGCGCACGGTCATGGTCCTGCAGCGACCCCGCCACGATTTCCGAGGCGGAGGCGGTGCCGCCGTCCTCCAGGACCACCACCGGCATCGAATCCACCAGCGGGGACGGGCGGTTGGCGGTGTAGACCTCGGGTTCCCGCCCGCGGTGCCGCACGCTGGAGATCTCCTGGCCGGCCTTGAGGAACAGATTGCTGATGTCGAGCGCCTGGTCGAGTGAGCCGCCGCCGTTGCCCCGGAGGTCGATCACGAAGGAGCGCGCGCCCCGCGAGCGCAGGTCGAGCAGCGCGCGACCCACGTCTTCCGACGCGGCGTCGTTGAAGGCCTGCAGCGGGATGTAGCCGACGTTGCCCTCGAGCACCAGCGTGAAAGGAACCGCCGGCACCCGGATCACCGCCCGGGTGAACTTGCCCTTGATCGGCTGCGACACGCCCTGGCGCCGCACCGTCACCTCGACGGAGGTGCCCGGCTGCCCCACCAGCTTCGCGGAGACTTCCTGGGTGCGCCAGCCGATCACCGAGGCGGTGTCGATCTGGATGATGTGGTCGCCCGGCTGCAGCCCGCCGTTGGCCGCGGGCGTGTTGGGGAAGACCCGCGCCACCACGATCTGGTCGTCCTGCTGCTCGATCTGCATCCCGAGCCCGGCGTAGTTGTTCCGCAGCGTGTTGCGCTGGAACGACGCCAGCTCCTCGGGCGAATACAGATCGGCGTAGGGATCCTTGAGATTCTTCACCAGCCCGCGCGCCGCCTTCTCATAGATCGCGCTGCGGGACAGCGAGTCCACCGCGTTGTCCTCGATCTTCTGCATCACTTGTGCGAACAACCGGGAGCCGTCCACCAGCGCCTGGCGGCCCTGGCGCAAAAACGCTCCCGCCACCAGCGGCAGCACCAGCAAGGCCCCCACGATGGTCAATCGTCGCATGCGCATGCCACTACGCTCCCTCACAGGACGAGAGCGCGACGGTCACCGGAATGGCGCCGTCGCGCGGTCGTTCGCCGGACCCACTTCCTGCCAATGACGTTAATCGGAAACGCGGGGATTCGCCAACGGGGGTGTCAGGGCTTGGTCAGGATCTCCTCGAATACGGCCAGGACCCGGGGATCGTCCGACTGGCCCAGCCAGAACAGCGCCTTGCGCCGCACCTTGGGGTCCTTGTTGCTCTTGGCCAGCCGGATCAGGATCGGGACCCCCTGGTCTGCCGGCAGCTGGGACAGCGCGAAGACCGCCTGGTCGCGCACTTCCCGGTCCTCGCTCTCGTCATCCACCAAGTCCGCCAGCCCCTTGGTCGCGGCATCGCCGGCGGCCTGGCTCAGCCAGAAGATCGCCGTCTTGCGGGTCTCCCGGTTGATCGCATCGTTCTTGGCGAGGGACAAGAGCTGGGGCCAGATCACCACGCTGTCCGCGATGGTCGCCGCGAAGACCGTCTGCTCGCCCCGGTGCTCCCGCGCCGCCACGGCCAGCAGCGCCCTGGCGGCCGCGGGACCCGATACCATGCCGAGATCGGTGACCTCCGGGCCCGCCGCCTTCCAGTCCCCGCCGACGTAGACCCGCACCCGGCTGATGGCGCCCTCGGTCATCATGATGGCGACCCGCGCCGGGCCCGGCTCACAGGCCTCGTTGCGCCAGTTCCGGGAATTGGTGTTGCCCTCGAACGACATGTAGTTGCCTTCGCCGCGGCTGCGGTCGCGAATGAAGGTCTCCCCGTTGCCGCAGATTCCCTCGCGCACCGGGAACGCCAGCCGCACCGTGCCTTCCTTGACCGCGAGGATTCGCTCGGCGAGCGGAGACTGCGCCGGCGCGGCTTCGCACGCGAGCAGCAGCACGGTCGCGGTCAATCCCAGGAATCGCATCGGGAATCCTCCATTCGCTTTTACACTCACACTCACACTCACACCCACACTAGTCCGTCACGGCTTCTCGAGCAGGCTCGCCAGGAACTCGGGAATCCGCGGGTCGTCCATCTGGCCCAGCCAGAAGATCGCCTTGCGGCGGAGCTCCCGGTCGGTCTCGGCGCGGGCGATCTGCATCAGCCGGTCCACCGCCGCCTTCTCGTCCCGCTGCGAGTACACGAAAATCAGCTGTTCCTTCATCTCCCGGCTCGGCATGCGGTCGTACAGCGTGGAGAGCTCGCTCAGCGGGTAGTCGCTCTGGCCCACCCAGAAGAGCGCCTTCTTGCGCAGCTCGATGTTCTCGTTGACGTCCCCGGCGATGCCCAGCAGCCATTGGCTGCTCGGCCTGCCCTCGATCTGCGAGACCGAGAAGAGGATCTTCTCGCGCAGCGCTTCGCCCTTGAGCTGACCGTACAGCGTCCTGAGGAAATCGAGCCGGTCGGGGTCGTCGCCCTGGCCGATCCAGAAGATGGCCTTCTCGCGCAGCTCGTCGGAGACGCCCGCCCGCAGCGCGAAGTCGCGCAGCGCCTGCCGTGCCTTGGGCGCGTCCTGCTGCGACAGCGCGAAGATCGCCTTCTCCTGCAGCGCCGGGTCCTTGGCGCTCCGCAGGATGGAGTCGAGCGCCGCCACGGCGGTGGGCGATTCCACCTGGGAAAGCCACCACACCGCCTGCTCCCGCACTTCCTGGTCGGGGTCGTTGCGCGCGGCGTCCAGCAGGATCTGCTCGGCTTCACGGCCTTCCTGCTGCGACACGATGAAGACCGCCTTGCGCCGCAGACACTCCGACCCGTCGTCGCGCCGCGCCAGCACCCGCCGCAGGATGGGGAGCGCCTTCTCGGCGTCCATCTGTTGCAAGGCGTTGAGCGCCGCGGTCTTCACGTCATCCTCGTCGCCGCAGGCATCGTGGCCGCGCCGGGGCCGCGCCGGGCTCACCGAGGAAGACGGCGAGGCGGACGCGGCCGCATCCGCGGCGGCGGTGATCTTGGCCGCCGCGTCCTCGTTGCCGCTCTGCGCCAGTTGACCGCGGATCCGTACCGCGAGGGTCTGCGCGTCGCGCCGGGTGCTCGCCTTGGGGGCCTTCTCGCCCTGCTGCTCCAGCACGTCGAGCGCCTTGCGCAGCGCGTCGTCGCCGGAGCGCTTGCTGAGCGCATAGGCCTGCCAGTAGTAGGCGTCGCCGGCGTAGCTCGAGCGGGGATACTTCGCGTAGATCTGCCCGAAGAGGTCGGCCGCGGACGCAAAGCGCTGCCGGTTGAGCGCCGCGCGCGCATCGCGATAGAGCTGGTCGGCCGGGTCCTGCTGCGCCCAGGCCTCGGGCGGGCTGGCCGTGAGCCCCTGGGCCAGGTCGAGGTCGGGAGCGACGATCCACGTCCCCAGGCCGCTCCCCGCCAGCGCGGCCTGCGCCCGGATCATCCCGGCGCGGGCCTGCGCCATGGCGGGCCCGATCCCGGCAACCGCGCGGCTGGCCTGGGCCATGGCAGGCCCGATGCCGGCGATGGCCGTCTGGGCCTGGGCCAGCGCGGGACCGACCGCCGCGACCGCGCCGTGAGCCTGGACCAGAACGGGCCCGACGGCAACGATGGCCGGGCGGGACCACGCCACGACCGGGTTAGGCACCGCCGGCCAAACCGGGGCGGCCACCTGGGCGGCCAGCGCGGCCGGAAGCGGAACCAGGGACAGAAGACCACGGGTGATGCGCATCGGACTGCTCCTTACATGCGAGTGGCGGGCCCGCCCGGAATCGCATTCCGGAGCCGGGTCCGCAGGTGACTTTGGGCCATGCCGTCGGCGATGAAGCCGAGATCTTCGCGGCGGTCCTTGGGATCGAGGGTGGCGATCTGCACCAAGACCAGCTCGAGATCTTCGAGCAGCTTGCGGGTGCGATCGTCGGTCAAACGCTTGGAATCGAGCAGCAGCCGGGTGGTGCTCAGCAGGTCCTGCGCCTGGGGCACCAGGTCCTGCGCCGCCTTCCCCGTGTTGAGCTCGGTGAGGAAGCTCTCCGCCTGGCCCAGGTGCTGTACCGTGGCCAGCTGCTCCGCCAGCTCGCCGCGCGGCGCCTCGCGGCCCGGAGTGGCGCCGAGCGTCGGCGCCGGGGCGGCGGGCGTGAGCACCGGTTGTCCGGGGGCGGTGATACGCCCCACCGCCACACCCAGCGCCAGCAGGGCGGCGATCCCCAGCGCCACCCGCAGGGTCGGGCGGGCGGTGGGGCGGAACCCGCGCCGGAGCGGCAGCACGTCGTCCCGCCGCGCCGTGGCCGGGCCGTTCGCCTTCCGGGCCGCCGCGATCCGCTCCCACAGCTCCGCCTTGGGGGTGGCCGGCGGTGCGTTGTAGTCCTTCGCCGCGTCGCGCAGCAGCGCGTCCAGGCGGTCCTCCGATTCGTCCATCATGAGGCCAGATCTCCCGCGTAAGCGGCCAGCTGGCGGCGCAGCTTGGCGCGCGCCCGGCTCAGCTGAGCCTTCGAGGTCCCATCCTGAATCCCCAGGGCGGCCCCGATCTCTTCGTGTGTGTAGCCTTCTACGTCGTGCATCAAGAACACGGTGCGATATCCCTCCGGCAGCGCGTCGATCGCGGCGCTCAGTTTCAGCTTGAGGTCCGGGTCCGCCTGGCGGCCGCTCACCGCCACCGGCTCCGCGTGCTCCAGCTCCACTTCCCGGCTGCGCAGCCGCCGCACCTTGCGCTGCCCGTTGTACACCACCGAGATCGCGATCGAGGTGATCCAGGTGGAGAGCGCCGCTTCACCGCGAAAGCTGGCCAGGCGCTCGAAGGCCCGAATGAACGTGTCCTGCGTGTAGTCCGACGCGAGCTCTCCATCGCCCACCATGCGGTAGACCAGGCGGTAGACCCGGTCCACATTTGCGTCGTACAGCTCCCGTTCCGCCTGCGGGTCTCCTTGCAGCACCCGGGCGACGAGGTTGTTCTGATCCACTAAGTACCCCGGGCTCGGCGAGAGTCGACCCTATTCTGAGCCATGGGACAGCGGGGCGCCAGAAAGGGTTGCTTCGAGAGGCCCCCGCACCCCTGCTCCAACCTTGGAAACGCTCGGTTGGCAGTTCGCTGCGGAAGCGGTTTGGCGGTTCAGATACCATCGTATTTGTAATAATATCCGATTCATTTATTATTATATATGCCGCGCCGCCGACCACATAACCGCCTCGACATCATTGCCGATTCGGCAACCGAAGTCTTTATTCGCGAAGGCTTTGTCTCGGCTGGTGTTGCCAGGATAGCCCAGGAGGCGAGGGTCGGCCCAGGTACCATTTACCTATACGCTGCGAGCAAGGACGCCCTGTTTGATCTTGCCATCAGGCGCGCCTTTGAGGATCCGACTGTCTGGTCCCTCAAGCTTCCCCATCCAACCCCGGAGCATGGCGCCGTCGCGACAGCGGTCTGGCGCTGCCTCCAGAATGCCGCCCACTTTCCCCAGCTCTGGCTCGCGACCGAGTCCCTCCCCCCCGCCGATATTGCCGGGGAAGCAGGGGGAATCCTCGTGGAGCTCTATAATTGGCTGCATCGTTATCGCCGGGGGATCAAGCTCGTGGAGCGCTCTGCGGGAGCATGGCCCGATGTCGCTCAGGTGTTCGAGCGGCGGTTCTGGCGGGGCGGGGTGCGCCGGGTCGCCGAGTACTTGCATCGCCGTAGCCAGGAGGGTGTGCTGACCCTCCCTGCCGAGCCGGCCGCCAGCGCGCACCTGGTGGTGCAGTCGCTCGCCTGGATGGCGGTGCACCGGCACTGGGCGTCGGAGGGAGCGGAGCTGAGCGAGGAGAGCGGCGCGCAGGCGGCGCAGCACGTGCTGCTCACCGGATTGCTGGGGCGGCGTTGAGCACGGGACAGGCGTTTCTCGCGCAGTCCCGGGAGTACCTCACCGGGCATTATCTGGCGAAGATCCGCGCCGCCGTCGAGCCGCTCACCGAGGCGGATCTCTGGTGGCGGCCCAACGAAGCGTCCAACAGCATCGGCAACCTCATGCTCCACCTGGCGGGTAACCTGCGCCAGTGGATCGTGAGCGGCGTCGGCGGTGCCCCCGACCGGCGCGACCGCGCGGCGGAATTCGCCCGCCGCGAGCCGCTCGAGCGCGCCGCGCTGCTCACCCTGCTCACCGAGGCGATCTACGAGTGCGACGCGGTGCTCGCCCGCACCGATCCGGCCGCGCTGGACGCGCCGCTCACCGTGCAGGGTCGCCAGGTCACCGGCCTGCAGACGATCTATCACGCGGTGGAGCACCTGGCCCATCACGCGGGCCAGATCCTCTACATCGCCAAACTCCGCAGAGCCGCGGACCTCGGGTTCTATCGAATGGAAGAAGGCGTGGTACGGCCCGCCTGGCCCGGTCACCCCACCTCTGGCGGAGCATAGCCCCACCGTTCACCGTTCACCGCTCGCCGTTCACCGCCCTCAAGGCACCGCCCCCCAGGTTCGCCCCAGCCGCGCCACGATCCCGGCATACAGCCCGATGCCATCCCACAGGTTCTTGAGCCGCATGTTCTCGTTCTCGGCGTGCTGATTGTTGTCGTGATTCGAGATCGGCACCCCGATCAGCGGTACTCCCAGCACTTCGCGAAAGACGTAGGTTCCGTCGCTGCCGCCCGAGGAGGGCAGGGTGATCAGCGGCTCGGAGAGGCCCTGCTGGACCGCCGCGATCACCGCCCGGACGGCGGGATCGTCGAGCGAAACGCGCGAGGCCGGATAGCCGGGACTGAACACCGCCTTGATGACCTTGGCATGCGTGCGCCGCGTCGCCGAGTCGGGGTCGCTGCTCACCACGAAGAAGCCCTGGCCGCGCAGATGGTCCAGGATGAGCGTTTGCACCCGCTCGGGCCGCTGGTCCGGCACCAGCCGGATATCCAGGAACGCGGTCGCCTCGGGAACGATGACGTTGGCCGCGGTCGACCCGGTGCGCCCGCCGGAGAGCCCGCTCAGATTGAGCCCGGGAAGCAGGATCCGCTCGCCCAGCGTGGCCGGCGCGCCCTCGCTGCGCCCGAGCTGGAGCTCGCCCAGCAGCTGGGCTTCCACCGGCGGCAGCGTCGCGAGCGCGGCGCGCTCGGCGGCGCTGACCGGCCGCACGTCGTCGTAGTAATGGGCGATGAGGATGCGGCCCTCCTCGTCGCGCAGCGAGGCGAGCAGCCGCACCAGCATGACGTCCGGGTTAGGCGCCCAGTTGCCGTAGTGTCCGCTGTGCAGTGGCCGCGCCGGCCCGTACACGGTGAGCTGCAGCCCCATGTCGCCCCGCACCCCGAAGGAGAGCAGCTGCCGGCGGGTCTGGTGCACCGGGCCGTCGCCCATCAGCCAGAGATCCGCCTTGAGGGCGGCGGCGTGGCGGGTCAGCATGTCCCGCAGGTGGGTGGAGCCCGCCTCTTCCTCGCCCTCGTAGAAGAACTTGAGGTTGACCGAGGGACGCACCCCCAGCGCCTTGAGCGCGTCGAGCGCGCTGAGCTGCGCGAGGATCGAGCCTTTGTCGTCGCCGGTGGAGCGCGCGTAGAGCCGCCATTCGGGATCGAAGCGCTCACCCGCGGTGGGGAAGGGGATCTCCCGCCCGCCGGCGAACAGCGCCCGGTCGCGCAGCACCGGCCGCCAGGGCGGTGCGACCCAGCGGGCGGTGTCCACCGGCTGGCCGTCATAGTGCGCGTAGAGCACCACCGTGCGGGTGGCCCCCTCGGCGGGGAGCTCCCCGAAGACCGCCGGCGGCGAGCCGGGCGCCTCCAGCAGGCGCGCGCGGACGCCTCGCCGTTCCAGCATCGCGAGCAGCGCCGCGGCGTTGCGCCGGATGTTGGCCGAGTCGCTGGCCAGGTTGGGCAGCCGCAGCAGCTCCACGTATTCGCGGAACACCTCGGCTTCGTGGGCGGCGCGCCACCCATCCACCCGCGCGCGGAGCGAGGTGTCGGTGGGGGCCTGGACGGATAGCAGCAGCAGCAGGAAGAGCGGCATGGGAGCCTCCGCCGCGTATCTTCCACGGCACCAGCCTGCAAGGCAAGAGGAACCGCATGACCGCCCGCGACGAAGAATCCCTCGACCCCACCTCCTGGGAGGCCTTCCGGGCCCACGGCCACCAGGTGCTCGACGAGCTGCTCGACTGGCTGAGCACCCTGCGCGAGCGTCCAGTCTGGCAGCCGGTACCGCCGGCGGTGCGCGAGGCGCTGCAGGCCCCGCTGCCGCGCGAAGGCCAGGGACTCGCCGGGGCCTGGGCCGATTTTCGCGAGCAGGTGCTGCCCTACCCCTGGGGCAACGTGCATCCCCGTTTCTGGGGCTGGGTGAACGGCACCGGCTCTCCCAGCGCCGCGCTGGCCGAGCTGGCGACCGCGGTGCTCAATACCAATGCGGGTGGGGGCCACCAGGCCGCGCCCTACGTCGAGCGCCAGGTGCTCGACTGGTGCAAGGAGATGCTCGGCTTCCCGGCGAGCGCGAGCGGGGTGATGGTGACCGGCGGCTCGGTGGCCAACCTCGTCGCTCTCGCCGCCGCGCGCGACGCGGCCGAGCCCGGCATCGTGCAGCAGGGCGTCGCCGCGGTCCAGCGGCCGCTGGTGGTCTATGCCTCCAGCGAGACCCACAACTCGGTGGAGAAGGCGGTCCGCCTGCTGGGTCTGGGCCGCCGCGCCCTCCGCAGCATCCCGGTCACCGCCGATTTCACCATGGACCTGGAAGCGCTGGCGCAGGCCATCGCCGCCGACCGGGCGGCGGGCGCGCAACCCTGCTGCGTGGTGGGGAATGCCGGCACCGTCAACACCGCGGCGATCGATGACCTCGCCGCGCTCGCCGACCTCTGCGCCCGCGAGTCGCTCTGGTTCCACGTCGACGGGGCCTTCGGCGCGCTCGCCGCGATCGCGCCCTCGCTGCGCCCGCTGGTCGCGGGCCTGGAGCGCGCCGACTCGGTCGCCTTCGACCTGCACAAGTGGATGTACATGCCCTACGACGTGGGCTGCGTGCTGGTGAAAGACCCCGAGGCGCACCGCCGCCCCTTCGCCACCCAGGCCAGCTACCTGGCGCGGCTGGAGCGGGGTGCCGCCCCCAACGACCACGACCCCGGGTCGCTGGGGCCCGAGCTCTCCCGGGAATTCCGCGGCCTCAAGGTGTGGCTGACCCTCAAGGAGCACGGTCTGGCCAAGTTTGCCCGTCTGATCGAGCAGAACGTCGCGCAGGCCAAGTACCTCGCCGGCCTGGTCCACCGCCACAGCGAGCTCGAGCTGCTGGCGCCGGTGCCGCTCAACATCGTGTGCTTCCGCTATTGCCCCGCCGGGAGCGAGGCTCCCCGCGACGACGCCGCGCTGGACGGGCTCAACAAAGAGGTGCTGATGCGGCTGCAGGAGCGGGGCTATGCGGTGCCGTCGGGAACGCTGCTGCGCGGCCGCTTCGCGATCCGGGTGGCCATTACCAATCATCGCACGGTGCGCGCCGACCTCGACCTGCTGGCGGCCCGGACCGTGGAGCTCGGGCGCGAGCTGCGC
>Ga0075425_100007622_pt1 | contig 11449 bp, 9 predicted proteins | sample SoiMethybrSBSTD4_FD_75300 | JGI IMG/M metagenome (GOLD analysis project Ga0075425, IMG submission 75300) | Bulk soil microbial communities from a Populus tree surrounding site in Tennessee, USA - Soil MetaG P. TD hybrid SBSTD4 | ecosystem: Environmental > Terrestrial > Soil > Tree plantation...
GGCGTCTGGCCGATCGCGCGCAGCGCCGGGTAGTCCGCCAGCCGCCGTTCGATGCGGGGGTCCCAGGACATGGCCATCATCATACTCGGCAATCAAACGGCCGCGCGGAACGAAGGGAGGGTCGGCGGGAGCGCCGGGGGAGGCCATATGGTGCTCGTGTCGAAGTCGGCCGCGTCAAAAGAATCCGCGCAGGAACACCCCCGCGTCATCTGAGATGCCGACGATCTTGTTCGTGGCCTGACGATAGAATTTGAAGTTGAGCTCGGTCTCCGGTCGACCGTCGTTCCAGTCAGAAAACAGTTTGAGTTCGCTCCGCCCCAGCCGTCGCCTCACGAGCGCGGTGCGTCTGATGGTGATGCTCACGCGCGGCGTTTGTCGGGCGATCCCACGCTTCTTGGCGATCGTTGTGGCTGAGGTCACGACGCCGCTGGCGACGAGGCCTGGCCCGCCTTCGTTCTCGCTCGCGAAGACGAAAATCTCATCGCCTTTGCCGATGTGCTTGCCACCGTACATCGTCTTCTGCGCGCCGAACGCGAACGTCTCTGCCCGCGAATCGCGAACCTCGGCTTTGATCGCGAACGTCATGCTCGTCCCCTCGCAATGCTGATCTGTCGAACGTGTCCCATTCTTCCCGAATATGCTGCTGGGTGATCTTCGTGTAGCGGATGGTCGTGGGCCTGTCCGTCTAGCGCAACTGTTCCGGCACCAGTCGGAGATGTCCGATTCGGCGCAGCAACTCCGCGCCGCACGCGTGGCGAAGGGCGTGCGGATGCAGAGCTGGCCTGCTTGCCCGCTTTCCGGCGGCTCGGATACCCTTCCAGATGTTCTGGCCGGTGATCTACCGCTCCATCGATGGGCCTGCCTTGTTCACGTACGTGACCACGAACAACGAAGCCGTGGTTGGCGCAAGACGGAAAGCTCTCCCGGTCCAGCGCGCCCGATGAACGCCGGGCCGATGAATCATCTGAGAGGGACAGGTAGTGTCGACTCCCCGACGCTGGCGTCAGCGAAACCAAGCGTCGTGAGGTCATTTCTAGCGAACTAGCCGAGTTCATTGCCTCTCGGTGGCTGGCATACGACTTGCCTACCTCCGTGGCATGCACACCCCTCAACCCAAAGACAGGCGGCAGCATCCCCGAACTCGCGTCACATGGCCCATCGTCGTTCACGCCGGAGCCACCCGCTATCTGACGAGTTCCGTGGACATCAGCGCGTTTGGAGCCAAGGTCAGGACCAAGGCGCGGTTGAAAATCGGAACGTCGGTGCAACTCGAGGTCGTGCCTCCGGAAGGCCCACCCCTTCGAGTCGGGGCGATGGTCTGGCGGGTCGATCCCGATGGCCCTGCCTTCCTCTTCAGCAGCGGTATCAAGCACCGAATGCTCCGATCTGCGCAAGAAGCTAGCGTCACAGGATAGGCGCACCGGAATCAATCTCGCTCTCGCGGGATTCGCGAGCGGGAACTCTGACGGCCGGATCCCAGAGAAGAGGATGAGCAGCAGCCACCCGTGTCGCCGAAGCTACCTCCGGTCGTGGTCAGCGACGCCGGGCTGGCGAAGCTACCTGGGTGACGGGAGCGAGGACACGGGTGGCTTGTCGTCGAGGGCCGCTCGGACATGAATAGCACCTTCATGGCCGAGTGATTGCGGCTGATCTCCCTGGCCGGCTCGGGACCGGCCATGACCAGCATGACGAGGTCTGTCAACAGCAGGGGGGACGAGCGAGCCGCAGGGCCTTGTCGGGATCCCAGGTGGCTTCGACGCCATGCCCTTGCATGCGCAAGAGCCCCACTGGTGAAGGACGCCCCTGAACCTCGTCAGCGCGTAAGCGAGATCTAGGCCCTTATCTGTCCTGCGCAGCCGGCGTGGGCGTCGAGGGCAAATGCCTGAAGCTAGAGACCTCCTGGTGGACGAGTGTGCCTCGGTATTTTCGATGGACCGCTGTTCCCCATCATGCTGAATCTGCTAGCATGCGCGTGGAGGCACAGTGCCTCTGGAAGTTTCGTCCATCACCAGCCAGCTGAGTCGGAGGAATGGCCATGTCGATCCACGCGCAGACCGAGGCCAGGACGCTTCGTAGCCGCCTGAGTCATCCCATCATCGACGCCGATGGCCACTGGGCGGAGTTCCACCCGCTCATGCGCCAGGAGTTTCGCCGCATCGGGGGCGACACGGCCGTCGAGGCGCTGGACATGGCGAGCGCGCGCATCCCGAACTCGCTCAACATGTCGCTGGCCGAACGGAGGCGCCGCCGGATCGGTCAGGAGGCTTTCTGGTTCCTGCCCACGAAGAACACGCTCGATCGGGCCACCGCCATGATGCCGCGATTGCTCTACGAGCGGCTCGACGACCTGGGTCTCGACTTCTGTGTGATCTATCCGACCGCCGGGCTCGGCTACTATCGCCTCCCGTCGGAGAAGCATCGCCGTGCACTCTGCCGCGCGTACAACGTGTACGCCGCCGAGCAGTTCCGCCCCTACGGCGACCGCATCATTCCGGCGGCCATCGTGCCCATGTACTCGCCGGAGGAGGCCGTCGAAGAGCTGGAGTTCGCCAGCAAGCAGCTCGGCCTCCGCGTGGTCATGCTGGGCAGCCTCATCCGCCGCCCGATTCCCGCCCTCGTCGAGGAGCACCCGGAGGCGTCGAAGTTCGTGGAATGGTACGACTCCATCGGCATCGACAGCGCGCACGACTACGATCCCGTGTGGGCCAAGCTCCGTGAGCTCAGGATCGCCCCGAGCTTCCACAACGGCGCGCGCTCGATCCTGCTGCGGAATTCGCCGTCGAACTTCTGCTACAACCACATCGGCCACTTCGCGTCCGCCGCCGAGGCCACGGCCAAATCGCTCTTCTTCGGCGGCGTCACGCGCCGTTTCCCGGAGCTGAACTTCGGCTTTCTGGAGGGCGGGGTAGGTTGGGCCTGCTCGCTCTACGCGGATCTGATCGGGCACTGGGAGAAGCGCCACCGTGGTGCGCTGGAGAACACCAACCCGGCACGCCTCGATCAGCCCGCACTGATGGCGCTGGCGGAGAAGTACGCGTTGCCCGCGGTGCTCGAGGCCGTGCGGCGCGGCGAGGGACTCGACGACAACGGCAACGGCACCGGCGGTATCGAGGATCTCGACGACTACTCACGGTGCCAGATCACTCGCAAGGAAGATTTCCAGGACCTGTACGTCCGCCGCTACTACTTCGGCTGCGAGGCGGACGACCCGATCAACGCCTGGGCCTTCAACCGCAAGTCCAACCCGATGCGCGCGCGGCTCAACGCATTCTTCAGCTCGGACATCGGCCACTTCGACGTCCCCGACATGACCGAGGTGGTGCCGGAAGCATACGAGCTGGTCGAGCACGGGCTGCTCGAGGAGGACGACTTCCGGGACTTCACCTTCGCGAACGCCGTGCGCTTCTGGGGCGAGGTGAATCCGGGCTTCTTCAAGGGCACCGTGGTCGAGAAGCAGGCGGCCGAAGTGCTCGCGGCGTCGAGGTAGGGAACGCGCGGCTCCGGCCGCCTGGTCCGGCCCGCTCGCCGACGGCGATCCCGCCGTGGACTTCGAGATGCTCGACGCCCCGGCGGCCGCGCGTGGATGCCCCTGGGCGCGGTGGAGCTGGGGCTCGACGATCGGCGCCGCCCGCTTCCGGGTCTGCCCGTCTACGAGCGCACCGACTTCGAGAGAGTCGAGGGGTCGCGATGAACCAGACGCGCCGGGGGTCGGTCGGGTGCGCGTGACCTCTGCCAGGGTGAACAGATCGATGGTAGAGACAGCCTGGGCCGTGCGGGCTCGACCGCGGGTGATTCATCGCTCGCGCCCCCGTGCCCACGGTGTGCTCCTCAGCCGCGACACCGGCCTGGTCGCCGCGACGGCCGGACCGAGTGCTCTCTTGTACCTTCAGCAAGTGATCGGCAACCGGACGCTGCAACGGCTCCTCGTCGCTCGACAGCCAGGCCCGGCCGAGGGGCCGCTGTCCGCCGCGCAAGTTCGCGACGCGATCGCCTACTACCGCGCCCAGCCTGCTCGCTATACGCGCGACATCATCATGGAAATCCAAAAGGCGGTGGGCACCGACCCCACCGGCAGCATCAGCGCGGTCGACGTCCAGGCGGTGGCGAAGCGGCAGGAAGCCCTGAACGTGGACGCGGAACCGAAGCTGAAGATCGACGGGAAGGCGGGGCCACGCACGCTGCCGTCGATCTTCAAGTTCGGATTGTCCGAAGACGCCTCGGTGAGTGACTTCGCGAAAAAGGCGAAGGAGACGTTCGAGGCCAAAGATGGCAAGAGCGAGGAGGAGAAGGCGAAAACCCTCGTGAGCGACCTCATCAACAAGGACCTCGCCGCGTTGAACATCCCGCCCGTGGCCGTCGAGGTCGTCGATAACCTGGGAACGCGCGGGGCCTTCGATTCCGGCGACTGGAAGCTGAAGCTCGACCGCCTGCAGTTTCAGCCGGGAAAGCTCCATGACCTCAGGGACACCACGGCCACCATCTATCACGAGGCGCGCCACGCCGAGCAGGATTTCCGCGTCGGGCAACTGCTGGCCCGTCAGGGAAAGAATGCCGCGCAGATCACGGCGATCACGGGGCTGAACGCGGATGTTGCAAAGAAAGCGGTGGACGCGGAAGGGGACATCACCGCCATGCAGGCCCTGATCGCCCAGGGCTGGTTCGACAGCCTGCACGGTGCGGCCGGCCTCGCCCGCCGCCGCCGCAACAGCGAGGAGCTGCGCGCGTCGTTCACCGCCCGCGAGGCGGCCTGCGACGCGTTCAAGAAGGACCCGACACCGGACAACAAGGCCAAGCTCGACAAGGCGAAGGCGCGGTTCGGCAGAGCCGTCGCCGAGCACGACGACCTCCCGCACGAATTCGACGCCGAGCGGCTGGAGTCGAAGGTGGCCACCCAATTTGGCGACCCGGAAAAGCACGACGATCCCTGCCTCTAGGGGGAGCAACGGATTCTTGACAGCCCGCGGGCGGTCTCGCTAGGTTTCAGCGATGGAGCGTCACCGTCTCACGAGGGTTCGGCGGGCCTCCTCTCGCAGCGATCGGGTTCAGCCGCGGTTCGCTGGACCGGCCGCTGTCGCGCATCCGCTCCTCAGCTTCCAGCGGTCCATCGGAAATCTCGCGGTGCAGCGACTGCTCCGCGCCCCGGACGTTCGCACGCCACGAGATCTTGGAGCGCGGCCGATCGTGGACCACGTGCTGCGGTCGTCCGGCCAGCCTCTCGAGGCCGCCACGCGGAGCTTCTGGGAGCCGCGCGTCAACCACAACTTCGGCGGCGTCCGCATCCACACTGACGACCGCGCCGCCGAGTCTGCGCGCGGGGTCGATGCCGCGGCCTCCACCGTAGGCAGCCATATGGTGTTCGGCACCGGGCGGCATGCAACCGCCGCGGACGGCGGCCGTCGATGGCTCGCCCGCGAGTTGACGCATGTGGTGCAGCAGGCGCTTCACGTGCATCGGCAGCCGGAACGAGACCCCGAAGCGGACAAGAAGAAAGTCGAGGCGTGCCTGCGGCAAGAGACCGAACTGCTTCCCAAGGTCGGTGTCGTCGAGCACATCAACCGCGAGGTCGCCCTGGATGAAATACTCGGGAAGGAGCGGCAAAAGCTGGAAGCGGAGATCCGCGGGAATGACGATGCGCGGAGGTTCGTGTGCGAAGCCGGCGTCGGGGCGATGATGGCGCTCTTCTACAACAGGGATTACAAGAACCGACTCCATGTGTCACGCGCGCGCGAAAGTTTTTCCAGCCATCCTGAGTTGTATTCTCTGGCGAGCTTCGACACCGCCACTAAAACCAGAGCATTCCTCACGAAGCAGTACCACATTGCCATCGAGGCGGGCGACAAGGAGTGGAGCACCGAGGATATCGGGCTACTTGCCGAGGCGTTGGGAAAGCTGACTGACCCCGAAATCCCGCTGATCGGTGGCTATCGCTTTCTTCGTTGGACGACGAAGTGCAATCAACTCACGGCCAAGGATCCCAAGTACAGCTGCGAGCTCGAAGACTTCACCACGTGTGGATTGCACCTCACCGACGTGATCACGCGTGATTACACGATCACGATGTACGATTGTTATAAGAGTGATCCAACCGAAACCGCCAAGAAGGGATACCACGTTCAGCCCGGTGCCGAGAACATCGTTCACGAAATCGGGCATGCCATGGAGTTTGGCAGAACGAGAGTCGCCCTCGAGAAGCAGCGTGATGCGAAGCGTGAATACGAACGTCTGAAAAAGCAGGCCGCCGATGCCACGGGAAGCGCGAAGGCGGCGCTGACGACACAAGTGGAAGCCGCCAAGAAGGCGCTGGACGCGGCCGACAAAGCCGTGGCCGGTTCACTCTCCCCAAGTGCCCTCGACCAGTTCGCAAAGCTCACGAAAGGGAAGAAGCCCCTGACCCCGTACTCCGCAAGGGGTCCAACCGAGGCCTTCGCAGAAGCGTTCATGCTCTTCAAGGTGGCGCCGGAGAAGCTGAAAGCAGCCAACCGGGACCTGTTCAAGTGGTTCAAGAAGGGCGGGTTTCTATAGATGGGGGATTCAGCTCTGGGAGAATGCCAGGTTGCAACGGCCAGAAGGGAATGAGTCTGGACTGTCTATCGTCGGGCAACAGGCGGGGCCGCCGGCCGTCGCCTGCATGCCGACCGGTCCGGTGACGGCGCCGAATAAGACGAGGGCAAAGCCAAGCCAGACGCCGCGCTCCACCCACCATCCCCGGCATGAAGACCGCCACGACGCCGACGAGGCGGCGCAACGGGACCAGCGGCACAGGGAAGTGCTCCCGCATCTCTCGAAGAGCTCCATCAGTGCCATACTCGAGGCTCTCATCGCGCCTTCCGTATCCCTGCGGCACGTCGGGACGCGATCGATGCGGCCGCGATCTTCGTTCGCTCGATCGGCTCGAACTCCGCCTGGTAGTCCACGATCTCGCGGCTCAGGGCCTCGAGCTCGGGGAATACTACCGCTTCCGTGATGTCGAGTGTCGCCAGCTGACCCATGATGCCGGTCGCGTTGGGTGGCGGGATCCCGATCATCACCAGATGATGTCCAAAGGGATCGTGCTCGAGCCCCTTGGTCGCCCGCCGTGGATCGTGAACATGCCCTTCTGCGCGGTGATTCGAGGCGATTGAAACGGGGACTGGTTTTCTTCTTGACGCGACGATCGCCCTCGCCTAAGGTTCCTACGCGTTCCCCTCTGGCCGGTCGATGAAGGGAGGCCAAGTATGCGTTCAGGCCCATGCTTCGGGCGGCAGATGCCAACAACTGATCCGTCCGGTTCACTTGGACAAAGGATCTCGACCTGTCTTCCAATTGTTGTGGCGTTGATACTGCTCCCCGGAATCGCTTTTGCCAGCCCCCCGGATCCATCGTGGATCGCCGGAATGTACAATGGCGGAGATGGTGACGATGTCGTGACCCTTGTCTACGAAACCACCGCTGCCAGTGCCACGGCACGTTCAGATGTTGCGCCACCTGTTTGCCTGGCGGAAATGTGGCTCGAAAGTGTAGTCCCTTGTTTACTTGGAGACCGCTTCACACGAGGCTCTCGGGCGCCTCCTGCTATATATCACGGTGTCTGTTCATGTCTTCAGGTCCCCGCCACACTACACTCCTCCTGCAGTAGTCACGGAAGCCTCATTCAGTCGTACGCCTCCCAGCAAAATCGTGACGACGTGAAGATGGCTGAGCGGTTGGGAAGCCTCGCTACGCCGATCATGCACTCGGGTAGCCGGAGCGTCCCGGCGTTGCGCGGCACCTCGCGGAGGTCCGGTCTCCGTAGTGCGACTCACGGGATGAGAAGGGCGCGTCAGCGAATTCTTGTGGTGGATGACGACGTCACCCTCCAGGAAGTTCTCACTACTTTCTTGGGTGAGAGGTACGAAATCAGGGCCGCGATGACGGGTGCGGAAGCCCTCCGGAGGGTGTGCCAGGAGCCGATTGACCTGGTCGTCCTGGACCATCGCCTCCCAGACCGCACCGGGCTCGAAGTATTGACTGAATTCAGATCTCTGTGCCCGGGACTCCCCGTGATCATGTTGACGGGCTACGGCTCGGAGTGGATTTGCGCCGCCGCCTTTAGACTTGGAGTGGCTGACTACCTCCGGAAGCCTGTCGATGCGGCAGATCTCGTCGAGGCCGTGCACCGGATCCTTCCACCGGACCCGGAACCAAATGAGAGCGCACGGGAAACTTCAACGCTCCGAGGTGTGCGGGTGCCACTCTGTACTCCCATCCAGAGAGCGATGGGACTGATCCAAGAACGTTACTGGGACAAAATCTCTCTGACGTCACTAGCTCGTCTCGTAGGAATGAGCAAATATCATCTCTCGCACCGATTCCGAGAGCTGTCAGGGATCACGTTTCGGGACTATCTTCTCAAGGTACGCGTGGAGCGAGCGAAGACGCTTCTCGCCGCCGATGAAGGCTCGATCTCTGAAGTGGCACAAATGGTCGGTTTTAGTGACCATCAGAGATTGGATAAGGTATTCAAACGCCACACTGGGTTCAGTCCTTCCGCCTATCGATCTATGTCCCGAGGCGAAGCTGTAGAAACGGGGAGGCAGGGTTATGGAAGGGCTACCACTGCCCCCACGGTGAGAGTGGGTCCTGTAGCAACGAGGGGAACCAATTCAGCAAGAAAAGACTAGGCCCCACTAAACGGGGTGCCTCGCCTTGGCATCAATCCGAGGGAGCCCGCAAGAAACAACCTGCATAAGACAACATCCTACTATCGCGGGCTACGAACGCAGCGATACCCTCAAACCGATCTCGCGCTTACTTCATCCTGCTGAGAGTGGAGCGTGATCGGCCGGCGCATTGTCACGCAACATCGGGTCGACAACCAGTGGAGGAAGTGACGTGTCCCACCGGCGTCCTCTCGGCCAAGTATCCCAGAGGGACCCGATGCCCTTCGGTCCGGCCTCGGAACATGTCCCCGGCTGTTTCCTCAGCTCTTCTGAGGAGAGCCGACAGATATGTCGACGCCGGGATCGCCGGCCACACGGGGCCCAGCCGCTGCGCCGGCGCCGGTACAACTGAGACCCGCGACATATGGATGACCTCGGCCAAGCGGATCGAATCCACTCAGCTCTCCGCTTGATTCGTCTCGATGCCCTCATGAATGCGTCGAGGGGAAGCCCCGCCGTTGTTATCGGTCTCATCGATGGGCCCGTCGACCTGGGTCATCCCGCATTTGCAGGTGCTTCGCTGAGCCCGGCGAGCCACCCCGATCTGGCGATGTGCAGAAATGCGAGCAGCGGCGCGTGCGTTCACGGAACCGCGGTGGCGGGAGTCCTGTGCGCCAGACGCGGAGTGCCCGCCCCCGCCATATGCCCTGACTGCACCACGATCGTGCATCCTATCTTGTCCGAGGATTCGTCTCCCGCGGGGCAGCCACCCTTCACCACCGCCGCACAATTGTCGAGAGCGATCATCGAGACAGTGGATGCGGGTGCCGTGATCATCAATCTCAGCCTCGGGGTGATCACATCGGAGCTGAGGGCCTTCTCCGAACTGGACGCGGCATGCGACTACGCGCGCCGGAGGGCGGTCATCCTCGTCGCCGCCTCCGGCAACCAAGGGCGAATCGGGTTCGTACCCCTCCTCGATCATCCCTGGGTCATTCCCGTGGCCGCGTGCGACATCGATGGGAGCATCACGCCCGAATCCAATATCAGCCCGTCGATCGGGACTCGAGGGCTGCGGGCTCCGGGTGTGGACATCTCCACCACCTCTCCTGCGTCCCGCTATGTTCCGATCAGTGGAACGAGCGTGGCGGCCGCGTTCGTCACCGGAGGGCTCGCCCTTCTTTGGTCCGAGTTCCCCCACGCCACCGCAGGAGAGGTCAGGCAGCTCGCGCTTCAGGCCGCGAGCCGTGCTCCTCGCTCCATCATTCCTCCGCTGTTCGACGCCGAAGGGGCGCGCACATTGCTTCGAGGGCTCACCAACCCGAGGGAGGTCATCATGGAAGAGGCAACCAGGCACGATGAGGTGGCGCCCGCTCAACAACCAGAGTCTGACGCTGTTCGCCAGCGCGAGCTAGCTGCGCCTCCCACTCCGCGGCCACGTCCGGTGGTCCCCGCGCGGGGCGTGGCGGGGCGCCGCCACCGCGTCGCGAGTCAGCTCGACCCGGGTGGCTCATGTCCAACCTGCGCCGTCGCCGCCGCCCACCTCCCGGAGGCCGGGGCCCCTCCCACCTTCATCTATGCCCTCGGGACGGTGAAGACCCGCTTCCCCAGTCCGTCGATAGAAAAGGAATTCGTGCAGTGCGTGGCCGGCGGGCAGACCGCCAACCTGACGGACCAGCAGGTGCTGTTCAACGTCATCAAGGAGAATCGTCATCTCGCCAACGAAATGTGCTGGGTCTTCTCCGTAGAGGGGATCGATACCTACATCCTCGTGCCGCGGGACGCGGTGATGCTCGACCAGTTCGTCGACGCCGTCAAGCCTGCGACGAGGCGTACGGACATCGACGTGGTGATCGGGATCCGAGGTCCGATGGCCCCCGCCGAGATGTGCAACGGTCTGGTCGTGCCCATCGTGATCGTCGATCAAATCTATTCCTTCGATACGCCGACCCTGTTGAAAGCGATCCCCAAGCCCGCGGGGCTGAAGATGACGGACGAAGCGTTTCGGAGCGCGGCCGAGGAGCTGTTCGATCGGATCCAGCAGATGGCCGACAATGCCGGCGCCACCGACGAGCACCGAGCGCTCAACTACTTGGCGGTGCGATACCCTGCGATCTACAACCACACGAGCGAGATGCACGCCAGGGACTTTTCCCTGACCACCGTTGACGTGATTCCCTCCCGCCTGAGCGGCACGCGCAAACTGTATGACGTGATCTTCTCCTTTACGAATCGTAACACCGACGTGGTGGAGAAGTACTACGTCCGGGTCGACGTGACGGAGAAGTATCCGTATTTGGACAAGAGGCTGTCTCCCTTCTACGATCGCCAATGAGCGCGACGCTCGATTCGAGCGTCGGGGACCACACCATGACGGGGACAAGGAGGTGAGACCATGGCACTCCCGGGCTTCACGGCAGAAACGAGTCTCGGCCCCACTGTCCAGATCTACCGAGTGCTGGCCCATCCTGTCGTCGCTGGGCTCGGTCATCTGTTTCCCCAGCAGTACGATGGCGACGCCGACCTTGAAGGCGCCGAGCTTGAAGATGTCGAATCGGCGGAAGACGAGATGGGGATGGATGTCGCAGGCGTGGATGAGGACGAGGGCGAGCTGGAGGAAGCCGTGCAGGACGAGCTATGACACAGGGTGCGTGTCAGAGCTACGCCAGACGGCTAGGCGAGGTGCTTTGACAGGAGGGGAGGTGAGGAGAGCTATTTCCCCAGATGGCTGCTAGAGGGAGCTCAATCACCGAAACGGCTCACGAAGAGAAAGGAAGGTAGACATGCACACGCCAGGGTTTACGGCCGAAGCCTCCCTCGACCGCAGGGAC
>Ga0075425_100007624_pt1 | contig 11446 bp, 8 predicted proteins | sample SoiMethybrSBSTD4_FD_75300 | JGI IMG/M metagenome (GOLD analysis project Ga0075425, IMG submission 75300) | Bulk soil microbial communities from a Populus tree surrounding site in Tennessee, USA - Soil MetaG P. TD hybrid SBSTD4 | ecosystem: Environmental > Terrestrial > Soil > Tree plantation...
GAGATGGGGGCGGAGCGCCGGGCTCACCACCCATTCCATCGGGTGTGGCAGTCTTGGCCTTTGCGGCATCCTGATAAGAGTAGGTCTTCAACCCGGGGCTCGAGCCGGCTTTTTGAGTGAAGTCGATCAGCCGCTGTGGGAAAACCCCGATGTAGAGCACCAACACCGCGGCGCCGACCAGCGCCACGCCAAGTGAAGGTGCGAGAGTCACCGATTGAGGCTCGGTCTCCGCTTCGATGTACATCGCTTTGATGAATCGAATGTAGTAATAGAGCGAGACTACGCTCATAACTACTGCCAGGATCGCCAGACGCACCAGCCACGGATTGCCGGTCTCAATCAGGCCGGCGAACAAATAGAACTTGCCGATAAACCCTGCGGTCGGCGGAATTCCTCCCAGCGAAAGGAGAAAGATCGTCATCATAACCGTAAGCCCGGGAGCCTTTTTCATCAGACCATTGAGATCGTCCATTCGATCCCCAATAATCCCCTGTCTCCTCAAAGCTATTATGCAACCGAACACACCGAGATTCATGATTGTGTAGATGAAGAGGTAGATCACAAATCCGGTGTAGCCGGTTTGATTGCCGGCAATCAATCCAAGCAGCGTGTATCCGGCATGCGAAATCGACGAATAAGCCAGCAGCCGCTTCGTGTTTGGCTGGGTCAGCGCGCCGAGGTTCCCCCAGACGATTGTAATCGCGGCTACTACTCCCAACAGGACCGACCATCCAGGCAACCCGAGCACATTTGCAGAGGGATCTCCGGGAATCGCCGCGCGAATGTCGGGAAGACCGTACAAGAATAACCTTCCGAACATCGCAAAGCTCGCCGCCTTAACGCCTACCGACATAAACGCGGTGATCGAGGTCGGCGCGCCTTCATAAGCATCCGGCGCCCACATGTGAAACGGAACGGCGGCCACTTTGAAGAACATTCCAGCGGCCATCAGGATCATCGACATCAACAACAAATAGCGTTGATCTATGATGGTTTCGGTGTTGCCCGCCTGCCTGATGACCTCGACGGTCATCACCTTTGGAAGAGCGGCGGCAATCTGCGCAAGGTTCGTTGAGCCTGTGAGCCCGTACACCATCGATATTCCGTACAACAGCACGCCTGACGAGAACGCACCAAGCAGGAAGTACTTCATCGACGCTTCGTTGGACTTCTGATCGCGTCTGAAGTAGCCAACGAGTATGTAAACCGATATCGCCATCAACTCCAGCGAGATAAACAGCGTCAGCAGATCGACCCCAGACGCCATGAACATCATGCCGACGACGCTGAACAGGATCAGCGAGTAGTATTCGCCGCGTTGCTCGCCTTCGATATCCAGGTACTTCATCGAAAGCAGGATCGAGAGCGCCGCGCCGATCAGGAACATCGACTTGAACACAGCGGCGTACGCATCGAGCACGATCATGTCGTAGAACGCGGTGCGCGGCGTCCCTTTGGACACAATGCCGGAGTACAAAATCCAGAGCGACACGAACGAGAATGCCACTCCGGCGAGGGATACCCAGCCGACCATTCGCTTGCGATTCCGCGGGAGCATGACGTCGAGAACCAGCGCGCCACAGGCGAACAGGGTGAGGATGCCTTCAGGCATGATGAACTGCGTTGCCTGACGCGCGATGGATGAAAAATCGGTAGCCTGCATAAGAATAAAGTTCAGAGTTTCGGGTTCAGGGTTCCGGGTTCAGAATTTAGTATTTAGGTTCACGGATTCGGTTTCAGAATTTCAGAACTCGATGTACTAGAAACTCGAACATTGAACCCGGAACTCTGAACCCGGAACCCTGAACTATTTTTCTGCGACCTGCGTTTGGGTCGGCGCACCCTTGAAGTAATCGGGTTGCACCTGTGCCACCACCGCATCAGTCTGTGGCCTGATATACGAAAGCACCGGATTCGGGTAAATACCGATCCAGAAAATCAACACGATCAGCGGCGCGAACTGCCAGGCTTCGCGAGCATCCAGATCCTTGAGGCTCTGGTTTGTCGTGCTGGGCTGACCAAAGAACACTCGCTGATATAGCCAGAGCATATAAGCCGCGCCCAGAATAATTCCGATAGCTGAAAGAGCGCCCCAGAGCACTCTCGCTTCAAACGCGCCTCGAATCGTCAGAAACTCGCCAATGAAGTTGTTCATCAACGGCAAGCCGAGCGATGAGAGCGTCACGATCAGAAAGATCGTCGAGTACGTAGGCATCACCGACGCGAGCCCACCGAACTCGGCGATTTCATACGTGTGTCGCCGCTCGTACAAAATTCCGGCGAGCATGAACAGCGCTCCGGTCGAGATGCCGTGGTTGATCATCTGCATTACTGCGCCGTTTATGCCGTTTGGGTTAAACGCGAACAATCCGAGCATCACAAATCCAAGGTGCGACACCGAGGAGTAGGCGACGAGTTTCTTGACATCCTTTTGCGCCATCGCCACCAACGCGCCGTAGATGATTCCAATGATTGCCAGCCCGACCATCACCGAGCGAACTGTTGGATCTTTGGCCGCGTCGGGGAATATCGGTAATGAGAATCTCATAAACCCGTACGTTCCCATCTTCAGCAACACGCCGGCCAGAATCACCGAACCCGCTGTAGGCGCGTCGTAGTGAGCGTCAGGAAGCCAGGTGTGAAACGGAAACATCGGGACTTTGATCGCAAAGGAAACAGCAAACCCGATAAACATCCAGATTACCATTCCCATCCCGAAAACGTCTTTGATGTGAGGCCCGACCGCCGTCAATGCCGCAATGTTGAACGAGCTCTTCACATAGCCCTGAGGCAACGATCTACTGTTTTCATCGAGACCATTTGCCCGTTTCATTGCGTTATCAATCAGCTTCATCATTTCGGAGTTGACCTGCCCAGCGCGTGAAGGATCGCTCACGCTGCTCGCTGCAATCTGCCGGGCGGTAGCCTGGACCGCGGGTCCCTGAGCTTTGACAACATCCGGAAAGACGAAGAACAGCTTCAACACCGCAAGCAGCATCAGCACCGAACCGACCAGCGTGTATAAAAAGAATTTGATTGCTGAATAGAGACGGTTCTTGCCACCCCAGATGCCGATCAGGAAGTACATCGGAACCAGCATCACTTCCCAGAATATGAAAAACAGGAAAAGATCGGCCGAGACGAAGGCTCCGATCATGCCGCTCTGAAGCAGCATCATCATTATGTAGTATTCTTTTTCGCGACCCTTTTCTCGAATGTAAGCCCACGAACAAAGGACGGCGATCACACCCAGCAGCGTGGTCAGCATTACCAACACCAGCGCCAGACCGTCGACGCCGAGCTGATAACGCGCACCGATCAGCGGGATCCAGTCGTGATCCTCGATGAATTGCAAGCCGCCGTATGCGCGATCATAGCCGGGTTGTCCAAAGAGCCCTGTCACCAAAGGCAGCGAAACAAGAAAGCACAACCCGATCCACATATTCGCAAAACCGCGAATGCTGTTGTTCTTGTTCTTGTTGAAAAACAGCAGCAGGATCGCACCCACCGTTGGCAGCCACGTAACCCACGACAGGATTCCAATATGAAAAATCTCAACGCGACCAGGCATAGCCAGAGTCTCCTAACTAACTTTGTAAGCGCTGTGTCAAGGAGCTAAAAGATTGGACTCCTAGAAACCGGCGCTACGGTCGATCACTTACTAAAGAAGCCTTTAACAGTAGTTGTCATCGCCGGGTAAACGTAATAAAGCAAAATCACAAATAACCCGGCCGCAAAAAGCAGTGCGTAGTTCTGCCAGAAACCTGTTTGAAACGTCCGCAACACATAAGATCCGACCTTGGTGACAAAGCCGGTGGCGTTGACCGCCAGGTCGATTACCCACTTGTCCCACAAGCCGGTGATCCGGGCCCACAAACGAGTGAACCAACCCGCGCCGTTCACTCCGCCGTCGACTACCACAGCGTCAACCTTCCAAAGAGCATTGTTGACCGCCTTGCCGGCTTCGACGCCTTTCACATCAAGCAGCCAATCCAGATACCACTTGTTGAAACTCAGCGTGTACAGCGGACGAAGCTTGGCTCCCCAGACTTTTGGCAGGTCGGTGTTCTTGACGTAAAACAGATAGCCTAAGGCCATGCCCGACCCAGCAACGATGAGCGATACAATCATCAACAGCCATTCGGTGCCTTTAGATCCTTCGTGTTCCGCTTCCGCGTGCGCGCTCTCGCGAGCGGGGACCGTGACTGATTCCGGATTGGTAGCGTGCGAGACCTCGCCAGCAGCACTCTCACCGTGTGCCTGCGGCTCTGTGTGAACCTTCGCTATCACCGGCTCGAGCCACGATTCGAATGCATTGAGGTGGGATCCAAAAGCCGCCGGAAGACCAAACCATCCGACCACCAATGAACCTACGGCCAACACGATCAAAGGAAGCGTCATGCTCTTTGGAGATTCGTGCGGTTCGAAGTGTCCGTGATGAACGCCGGCTGCTTCGAGCCTGTCCGAAGCGTCGTGAGCGCCGACGTGTTCGCCGGGCTGATGATATGGACGATCGCCCGCAGATGCGACAGCGGCGTCGTGCGGCTGCAAATGTTTGTCGTGGGCAGAGGCGTAAGCTTCGTCGGCCTCACCACCAGCGTGCACTTTACGGAATCGCTCTTCACCCCAAAAGGTCATAAAGATCAAGCGAGACATGTAAAATGCTGTAATACCTGCGGTGATAAGACCCACGATCCACAGAATCAACCCACCACCAAAAACGTTCGTCGAAAACGTCTTCCACAGAATCTCATCCTTCGAGAAAAAGCCGGCGAACGGGAAGATTCCGCAGATCGCCACCCAGCCGCAGAGCATCGTTTTGTAGGTAGTCGGCAGGTATTTCTTCAGCCCGCCCATTCTCGGCATTTCCTGTTCGTGATGCATGCCGTGAATGACCGAACCAGACCCGAGGAAGAGCTGCGCTTTGAAGAACGCGTGCGTAAAGACGTGAAAGATCGCGCCGATGAAGGCCCCCACACCGGCTCCTAAAAACATGTAGCCGAGTTGGGACACGGTCGAGTAGGCAAGTACCTTCTTGATGTCGGTCTGAGTAATTCCGATCGTCGCGGCAATAAACGCTGTCAGACATCCGATCAACGCCACCACCAACATCATCGTCACCGATCGCTGAAAAATGAAGTTGGTGCGAGTGACCATGAACACGCCGGCGGTGACCATCGTCGCGGCGTGTATGAGAGCGGACACCGGAGTTGGCCCGGCCATCGCGTCCGGCAGCCAGATGAACAAAGGAATCTGCGCGCTCTTACCGGTGGCGCCAATGAACAATCCGAGCGCAATCCAGGACATCAACCCGAACTGCCAGAGATGCTCGACTGGATACGATGCAACTCTGGTCGCTACTTCACTAAACTGAAGCGTTCCGAACGTTCCGAACACCGCGGCGATGGCAAGCACCATCCCGAAGTCGCCGATGCGATTAACGACAAACGCTTTCTTCGATGCGTCGGCAGCCTCCTGTCGATTGAAGTAGTAGCCGATCAGCAAATACGAACAGAGTCCCACTCCTTCCCATCCGATAAACATGATCATGAAGTTCGAGCCCATTACGAGCAGCAACATCATGAACATAAACAGATTCAGATAAGAGAAGAATCGGTAGAACCCCGGATCACCGCGCATGTAGCCGGTGGCAAAGACGTGAATCCAGAACCCGACGAACGTGACGACGAACATCATCACCAGCGAGAGCTGGTCGATCTGGTAGCTCCACTCGATGCTGAAATTCGATAGCGCGCCCTTTTGTTGTCCGAGATTGTTGCGAGCCTCGCCCGCCGGTAGCCACGTGAACGTACTCGGGAAAGTTTTCTCCTGACTCGAAATGTATGGCTTCGTGTCGTTCGCGGGGTTAAAGCTCCAGTGATACTCGTAGAACGCACCGAAGGTCAGCAGCATCGAGCCGAGGATCACTCCGCAAGCGACGATCGAGATCGTGCGCTCGGTCAGACCGAGCCTCTTCCCGAGCAGAAAATTGAACAGGAATCCAAGCAGCGGAAGAACCGGAATTAGCCAGACGAGTTTGAGCATATGACGTTCGGGGTTTTCTGGATCTGGTTGCGGTCCTGGTGCGAAACTTTGAACCCTGAGCCGGAACCGTGTTATCTCACCACTTCAACAAATCGATTTCGTCGATCGCAACGGTCTCACGATTACGAAACATTGCGATTACGATCCCAAGCCCGACCGCGGCTTCGGCGGCGGCAACCACGATAATGAAAATCGTGAAGACCGGCCCTGCCAGCGGGTTCACCGTAAGTCCCTTCGCAACGAGCGCATCCTTGTTGACTTCAAGATAGCGGGAAAATGCAATCAGATTGAGATTGACCGCGTTGAGGATCAACTCAATCGACATGAAAATGATAATAATGTTACGGCGAGACAAGACGCCCGCCACGCCGACCACAAACAACAAAAAGCTCAACATCAGGAAGTTGATCAGCGTAGGTTCAAATCTTTTTAGGTATGACGGCTGCTGAGCCTGCATAAGCAAAGGAGCCACATAGGCCATCGCGCCTATGATGAAACTGATCACAGCGTTCCTCCCAAGTTCGAGTTATTGATTACGAGTGTGGCCGGCTGCGGCCCACACACGCGAACGAATCTTTAATCGAGAGCTGAACAGACCGACCACGAGTCTCTCAATCGTAAAACTTCTCTTGCTTTGTACCTCTTGCAAGCAACACCGCACCGACCATTGCTACCAGCAACAGAAGCGATGCAATCTCAAACGGGAGGCCGGCTTGTCGATAGAGCTGTTCGCCCACTCCCTGGGTGTCTTTTGAAATGTTCTGCCCGGCACCGGCGGTCGCCCTCTCGGCGCTCTCAGTCACCACCGGCGCGGTGGATCCGGTGTCGGCGGGTCTGAATGCCGCCTGAGCCGGATTCATAGCAAAATAAAAAGACGCCGCCAGCAAAAATGCGATGATCACCGCCGGCCATGTCTGGCCCGTGTATAGCCTTACTCGAGACTCCTCTTCGGCGCGAGTCTGAACCAGCATTATCACGAACAGGAACAACACCATCACACCGCCGACATAGACGAGTATCTGCACGCCGGCTACGAATTCCGCACGCAGCAGGATGAACAACAGCGCTACGTTGACCAGGGTCGAGATCAGAAACAGCGCTGAGTGGACGGCGACTCGCGCGGTCACAACAAAGACCGCCATGAACAGGGTCATTATCGCCAAAACGTAGAACAGCACTGCTTCCCAGCCGTGTAATTGCATAAGCTTTTAGGCGCCTGCGATCTCAAGAGCGCGCGAGTCGCAACGAACCATTGGTGCAGGCGAGACGCCTGCGCCCTCACTTCTATTTCGCGTATCGAACGTAATTGATGCCCTTCTCGAGCATCTCGCGGTCCCACCTGAATCCCGCACGATGATAGACAGCCAGCTCAAAGCTCTGCGTCAACTCGAGACAGTCGGTCGGACACGCCTCCGAACACAAATTGCAAAACATGCATCTCGACGTATCAAAAATAAAGGTAGTCAGTACCTTCTTCTTGTTTACTTTTTCGCCTTCGCGGACTTCCCGGCGAATCGATCCCACTTCGATACAATCGACCGGGCACGCCAAAGCGCAAAGATCACAAGCGATACACAGAGTGTTTCCGTTCTCGGGATCGAGATTCAATCTGGGCGCGCCGCGAAATCTCTCGGAAACGCGCGCAGGCTCGAGCGGATACTGCTCGGTGTAGATTGCCTGATTCGGATTGCCGCCATCGCGAGGCTCGTAGAGCGCTCGAGCGTTGTATTTGAACGTGACCATCAGCCCTTTGAACAAATCAAGCAGCAGAAGCCGTTTGATTAGCTGGCCGATAGTTCGTTTTGCTGCTGGTGTAGTTGCTGCTGGCATATGATTACCTGTTTGAAAACTATTGTCCGACGCTCTCTGCTGGTTTCGGTTGCTCCTGCAACATTTTCTCGAGGCGTTCGCGGCGCAACTGCGACTGCAGCTGGCGCTGTTCGGTTAGATTGAAGTCCCGCGATCGCCGATTGATTGTTACCAGCAACCCCCAAACTATAGGAATTGTAACGATGAAAGCGGTGATAATGAAATAAAGGATCCCGGCGCCCTTAGGCACCAATTGACCCTTTTCGTCGCGAAGGAATCCGAATACGCCCCCTTGAGATTTTGGCAACGCAAGCACGTACCAGATTCCTGTCAACACTATGTTCGCGAGCCCCGCGGGGATCATCCACTTCCAGCCCAGCTCCATCAGCTGATCGTATCGGTAGCGCGGCCACGTCCAACGGAACCACATATAAGCGTAGATCAAAGCCATGATCTTGGCGCCGAAGACGATAATGCTGGCAAAGGTGTGGATCGTGGGATCTGAAATTGGACCGATTCCAAATAGTGAAGTGCCGGTGAGACCAGGTAACATCCAACCGCCCAGGAAAACCGTGACCGCTACCGCAGATGTAACAATCATCGCCGAATACTCGGCCATGAAAAACAGAGCCCATCTGAATCCCGAATACTCGGTGTGATAACCGGCCACCAGCTCCGATTCAGCTTCGGGCAGATCGAACGGCGCGCGGTTAGTCTCACCGAGCGCGCTCACCGCGTAAATCAAGAAGCCGAGCGGCTGAAAGAAGACGTACCAGACTCCGCTGATCCGCTGCGACTCGATGATCCCTGACATCGACAGGGTCTTTGCGAACATCAGCGCTCCGATGATCGATAACCCCATCCCGATTTCATAGCTGACCATCTGCGCGGACGAACGAAGCGCACCCAGCAACGAATACTTCGAGTTCGACCCCCAGCCGGCCAGCACCAGTCCGAGTACTCCGACCGATGAAACGGCGAGGATGAATAGAAGGCCGATGTTCACATTGGCGATAGTCGCCCATGTCGCGCCCCAGGGAATGACCGCCAACACAACGAGCGCCGCGACTACAGACACGATCGGAGCGATGATGAACACCGCGCGATCGGCCTTGAGCGGAACGATGTCTTCTTTGAGCAGCAGCTTGAGTCCGTCGGCCAGCGGCTGAAGCAATCCCCAGGGTCCGACTCTCATCGGTCCGAGTCGCGCCTGCATGAACGCTGACACCTTGCGTTCGAGATACACCAGGTACGCAACAAGCGTCAGAACGATAAACAGAACAACGACGATCTGGATCAGAGGCCAGACGACATATTCAGACCAGAAGACGTTGGGTTGCTTCTCGTTGGTGATGCTTCTTACCCAGTTCGGAGCAACGAACAGAAGGCTTATGAGGGTCGCAAGCATATTAGAACTCACGTTCGCGTCGCACTAATGAGGCCGGCGCTTGATTTCTCATCTGTCGACTTCGCCCAGCACGATGTCCAGAGTCCCGATCAACGCGACAACATCGGCAACCAGGTGGCCGATCGACATTCGCTTTAAGGACTGCAGATTGATGTATGACGGCGGACGAATTCGCATTCGATATGGTTTGCCGGTCCCGTCGCTTACCATGAAGACGCCCAGCTCACCCTTTGGACCTTCGATAGAGTGATAAATCTCACTGATTGGAGGCTTGATGATCTTTGGCACTTTGGCCATCACGGGTCCTTCCGGGAGCCCGTCCAGAGCCTGCTCGATGATCACCGCCGACTGCTTCATCTCTTCCATTCGAACCAGGTACCGGTCGTAGGTATCGCCGTTCTCGCCGATCGGAATCTCAAAGTTGAAATCGGGATAAGCCGAGTACGGTTGCGCCTTTCGAATGTCGTACTTGACTCCAGAGCCGCGAAGAGCAGGCCCGGTCAGACTCAGGTTGATGGCTTCTTCCGCGGGAAGAATTCCGATTCCTACCGTGCGTTGCAGCCAAATCCGGTTGGCGTTCAGGAGTGTCTCGTATTCGTCGATTCTGGACGGAAGGATCTTCAGAAAATCGCGAACCCGCGACTCAAACTCAGGATAGACATCCCATTGAAGACCGCCGATTCGAAACGCGTGGGCAGTAAGCCTGGCGCCGATGAAGTCTTCGAATATTTTGAGTATCTCCTCGCGTTCACGGAAGCAATAGAGCAGCACCGTGACCGCTCCAATGTCCATCGCGTGAGTTCCCAGCCAGAGCAAATGAGATGCGATTCGCTGGAGCTCACTCAGGACGACTCGCAGGTACTCGGCTCGCTTCGGAACTTCAACCTGCAGCATCCTCTCGACGCCTTCGACGTAGCACAGGTCGTTCGATACCGCGGCGACGTAGTCCAGCCGATCCCAATACGGCGTGATCATCGCGTACGTGTCGTGTTCGCCGATCTTTTCGACACCGCGATGCAGAAAGCCGATGTCACAATCGAGCCCAACAACCGTTTCGCCGTCGAGTTTCAGGATGACTCGCAATACCCCGTGCGTCGATGGGTGTTGCGGACCCATGTTGAGCACCATTTCTTCGGCGTCAAACAGGGTCTCCTGACCTTTCGCAATTTGCTGTTCTTGCATACTCAGCGTACTTCTTCCGATCTAACTTATCAGCCTATCTTCGCTCGGCATATTTTACGTCGATGAGGCTGGTATCGTAGTCGATCTCTCGATAGTCGAGATGTTTATCGGTCCATTCGTTGTCGCGATACTCTATCGGATATTCCTTGCGAAGCGGATATCCGGGCCAATCTTCCGGCAACAAAATGCGCCGCAGATCCGGGTGTCCATCGAACCGGATCCCAAACATGTCGTAGGTTTCGCGCTCCAGCCAGTCGGCTCCCGCCCAAATCCCGGTGACACTAGGACAAGCTTCGCCGTCAGCGACAGAGGCTTTGACTCTGAGCCTTCGGTTCTTGGGCACCGAATAGAGCATCGCCACGATCTCGAATTCCTGTCCCGCTTTGTCCGGCCAGTGAACAGCCGTCAGATCCGCGCACATATCAAACATGGCGTCGGGGTCATCGTGGAGATAACGGCAAAGTTCGAGGTATGAATCTTTTTTGACGCGGATGACCTGTTGACCGAGCGTTGCGACTGCTTCGGTGATCGCTTCGCCGAAGTGTTCTTTGATCTTGTCGATCAACGCGTCGCCGGTGATATCTACAGTGACCACCGGGCCTTTTTTCGCGGGAGGTGCAGGCTTATGACCGGCTGCTGGAGCCGCTTTCGGAGGAGCGGGCTTTTCACCCGGCGCGGGCGGCTTAGCTTCAGCGGCGGCGGCTGGTTTCGGTTTCTCCGCGGCATCCGCAGGTTTCGGCGGCGCAGGTGTGTCAGTTGCTGCGGGCGCTGCTGGCTTGGCGTCTGGCGGCTCCGCTTGCTTTGGTTTTTCGGCGACCACCCCCGGGGTAGATTCGGAAGCGGCTGTCTTTTTCGATTCGGAGTCCGGCGTTCCCGCTTCTGTTTTTTCGACTGGGAGCTGTTTGTCGTCTTGATTGGTCTCGTCTGCCATAAGTTCTCGATTACGGCGCACAGAGATTTAGTGTGCGCTTTAATAATGTTACAGGACGGTGACTGCTTTTA
>Ga0075425_100007625_pt1 | contig 11444 bp, 6 predicted proteins | sample SoiMethybrSBSTD4_FD_75300 | JGI IMG/M metagenome (GOLD analysis project Ga0075425, IMG submission 75300) | Bulk soil microbial communities from a Populus tree surrounding site in Tennessee, USA - Soil MetaG P. TD hybrid SBSTD4 | ecosystem: Environmental > Terrestrial > Soil > Tree plantation...
CGCGACCGAGCCGGTGAAAAACGACGATTTCGTCGAGCCGGTTGATGAACTCGGGTCGGAAAGAACGCTGGACCTCTTCCATTACCGCCGCTCGCACCTGGCGCGCGCGCTTCTCCGGATCGCCATCCTCGGCGCCGTCCTCAATAGCCGCAGCTTGCGTCGTTCCGACGTTCGAAGTGAGGATGACGACGGTGTTTCGATAGTCGACCGTGCGCCCCTGACCATCGGTGAGGCGACCGTCGTCGAGCACCTGGAGCAGGACGTTCCACACGTCGGGATGGGCCTTTTCGACCTCGTCGAACAAGATCACGCTGTAGGGGCGGCGGCGGACCGGTTCGGTGAGCTGGCCCCCCTCCTCGTAGCCGACGTAGCCGGGAGGCGCGCCGATCAGGCGCGAAACCGTGTGCTTTTCCATGTACTCGCTCATGTCGAGGCGCACCATCGCCCGTTCGTCGTCGAACAAGAACTCGGCAAGTGCGCGCGCGAGCTCGGTCTTGCCGACGCCAGTCGGTCCGAGAAATAGGAACGAACCGATGGGGCGCCGTTCGTCTCCGAGACCGGCGCGCGAGCGCCGCACGGCGTTGGCGACGGCGCGCACGGCTTCGTCTTGCCCGACGACCCGCTTGTGCAATCCCTCCTCCATCCGAAGGAGCTTCTGCATCTCCCCCTCGAGCATCTTGCTCACCGGGATGCCGGTCCATTTGGCGACGACCGCGGCGATGTCTTGATCGGTGACCTCTTCCCGCAAGTAGCTCGCTTTCTCTTGCACCTTGGCGAGCTCCTTGCGCTTGGCCTCGAGCTGCCGCTCGGTCTCGGGGATGCGGCCGTATTGAATCTCGGCTGCCTTGCCGAGGTCGGCCGCGCGCCGAGCCCGCTCCTCTTCCTGGCGGAGCTCTTCGATGCGGCGAGTAAATTCATGGATCTGCTTGATGAGCTCTTTTTCCTGGAGCCATTGCGCGCGCATCGTGTCGCGCTGCTCCCCGAGCTCGGCGACTTCGCGCCGCAGAACGTCGAGGCGCGCACGCGACGCGGGATCGCGCTCCTTTTTGAGCGCTTGCTCCTCGATCTTGAGCTGCATGAGCTTGCGCTCGATGATGTCGATCTCGGCCGGCATCGAGTCGATCTCCATCTTGATCTTCGACGCTGCCTCGTCGACGAGATCGATGGCCTTGTCCGGCAAGAACCGATCGGTGATGTAGCGGTTGGAGAGCGTTGCCGCCGCGATGAGCGCGCTGTCCTGGATTCGAATGCCGTGGTGGACCTCGTAACGTTCTTTCAGACCGCGCAAGATCGCGATCGTGTCCTCGACGGTCGGTTGCGACACCATGACGGGCTGGAACCGCCGTTCGAGCGCCGCGTCCTTCTCGATGTGCTTACGGTATTCGTCGAGCGTCGTCGCGCCGATGCACCGGAGCTCGCCGCGCGCGAGCGCCGGCTTCAGCATGTTTGCCGCGTCCATGGCCCCCTCGGCGGCGCCCGCTCCGACTAGGGTATGAAGCTCGTCGATGAACAGGATGATGCGACCGGCGGCAGTCTCGATTTCCTTCAGAGCCGCTTTCAATCGGTCCTCGAACTCGCCGCGGAACTTCGACCCTGCGACCATGCTCGCGAGGTCGAGCGCAACGAGCCGCTTGTCCTTCAGCGATTCGGGCACGTCGCCCAGGGCGATGCGAAGCGCCACCCCCTCCACGATTGCCGTTTTGCCGACCCCCGGATCGCCGATGAGAACGGGGTTGTTCTTGGTGCGCCGCGACAGTACCTGCATGACGCGCCGGATCTCGTCGTCGCGACCGATGACCGGATCGAGTTTGCCGCGGCGGGCCGCGTCGGTCAGGTCGCGCGTGTATTTGTCGAGCGCCTGAAACTTCCCCTCGGGGTTCTGGTCGGTGACGCGCTGCGAGCCCCGCACCTCGGCGAGAGCGCGGAGAAGCTTGTCGTACGACAGGCCGTTTCGATCGAGAACCGCCTGCACGTCGCGATCTTGCTTCGCGGCGCCGAGAAGAAAGTGCTCGACGGAGACGAAATCGTCTTTCAGCGCCTTGGCCTCGTCCTCGGCGCGCTGGATGAGCTTCAATCCGCGGGAAGAAAGGGTCGGCTCGGCGCCCCCGGTGACTTTCGGAAGCCCTTCGATCCGCTCCTGGAACGCGCTCGCCAGGGCTTGCGGCGAGGCACCGGCCTTCTGGACCAGCGGGCCGGCAATGCCCCCCTCCTGTGTCAGGGCGGCAACGAGCAGGTGCTCGGGCAACACCTCCGGGTTGCCGCGGCGGCTGGCGATATCGACTGCAGCGCGTAGAGCCTCCTGGCTCTTCAGGGTCATTCGGTCCATTCGCATGGTCCTGGGCAAGCTAAGTCCGAACCTCACGCAATCAAGCGCGGCCGGGCACGAATTTCGTCCCGGCCTCGAGCCGGCCCATAGCGTTACGGCGTCAGTTCATCGGCCGGCCCGGTACGTCTCGAACTTCGCCAGAACGGCGCGCATTTCCGATTCTGGCAAGAGCGAGGGTTCTCCCACTTGCAGGGTGCGCCAGTACATCGCCGAAAGCGTCTCCACTTCGACTGCCAACGCGAACGCGTCGGTGAGCGTCTCGGAAAAAGCAATCATTCCATGATGGGACAAAAGGCAGGCCTTTCGCCCGTCGAGCGCCTCGAGCGCGCGGTCCGAAAGCGCCTGCGTTCCGAACGTCGCGTAGGGCGCGCAACGAATGTCGGGGCCGCCCGCTACGGCCACCATGTAATGAAAAGAGGGAATCGCGCGATCGAGGCACGAGAGCGTCGTCGCGAACATCGCATGCGCGTGCACGATGGCACCCGCGTCGGCGCGCGCGCGATAAATGTCGCGATGGATCCGCCACTCGGTCGAGGGGGAACGCCCTCCGCGCGGGGCACCGTCCCAGCTCATCGCAACCACGTCCTCGGGCTTCATCGACTCGTACGCGAGTGCAGACGGCGTGATGAGAAAGCCGTCCCCCGGCGCGCGTGCGCTCACGTTGCCCGACGTACCCTGGTTGATTCCCGCGGCGTTCATGCGACGGGCGTGATCGATCAACGACTGCCGGAGCTCGAGCTCGTTCGGCGGCGGCAAGGGGGTGACTCTCTAAGGCCGAGACCCGAGACCCTTGTCGAAGACGCGCGTGATGCCGCTTTTTCGGAGCAGGTAATGCCGCTGTCCATTGCGCAGGGTCAAGAAACGCTCGGCACGATTCAAATAGTCGAGCACGCGGTTATGGCCCGCCGGCATGTCGATCGCGAGATGCCCCTCGAAGCGATGCCCAGCGCATTCGACTTCGACCGCGGGTCTCGGGGTGTCGTCGTCGGTCGATCCTCCGCCGTTGGCCTCGGAGGAGACGCTGACGAAAAGCACCTCACCCTTGTTGATCATGATGGTCTCGGCGGATTCGTCGGGCAAAAATGGGAAGAACTCGGCGGGCTCGTTGAGCCACTCCCCAGCCCTGGCGGGGCCGGCGTGGCGAGGGGCGGCCGCCGGAACGAAGAGGCGACCAGGATATTGTCGCCCATCCGAGAACACGACGTCGGCCGCGAGCGTGACCGTGGGAACGCGGAGCTCATCCATCATCGGTTCGGTAGCACGATCGATTCTCCATGTCGACCTCGCACGCTCAACGATTCATCTTACTCGGCGCGGGCCTTCGGCCCCGCCTGCGGTCGGAAAGACCTTGGCCAAACTCTCCCGCGACGGCGTGCAAATACCCCGCTCCGTAATGAGACCCGTGATCAGACGAGCAGGCGTGACGTCGAAGCCGATGTTTCGAGCGCCGGAATTTTCGGGCACCAACCGAACCCGCGCGATGTGCGTCACTTCATCGGCACCCCGCTCTTCGATCGGGATCTCGCGCCCGTCGTCGATCGTCCAGTCGATCGTCGACGACGGCACGGCGACGTAGAACGGCACGGCGCAGTCGCGCGCGGCGAGCGCTTTCAAATAGGTTCCTATTTTGTTTGCGACGTCCCCGACCCTGGTCACCCGATCGGCTCCCACGATGACGACGTCGACGTCTCCCCTTTGCATCAGGTGCCCGGCCGCGTTGTCCACGATCACGGTGTGCGGCACGCCGTGCTTGGCGAGCTCCCAGGCGGTGAGGAACGCCCCCTGGTTTCGCGGTCGCGTTTCGGAAACCCAAACGTGGATCGGCATTCCCTCGTCGTGCGCGAGGTAGACGGGTGCGAGCGCCGTTCCGACATCGACCGTCGCGAGCCAGCCTGCGTTGCAGTGGGTCATGATCTGGATCGGCCGATCTTTTCGTCCCCCCTTGCGCAGCCCCTCGAGGATCGAAAGCCCGTGCTGTCCGATGGACCGATTTTGCGCGACGTCCTCGTCCGCCAGCCGGGCGGCGAGCGCCCACGCCATGCCCGCCCGCTCCGACGGCGCGACCGGTTCGAGCGCGGCCCGCATGCGCTCGAGCGCGGCGCGGAGGTTCACGGCCGTGGGACGCGTCGCCTCGAGCAACGCGATCGCTCGCGTCAACACGGCATCGCTCGGATCGGCCGAGAGCGCGAGAGCAAGGCCATAGGCGGCGGTGACGCCGATGAGAGGCGCGCCGCGAACTTGCATGTCGCGAATGGCGGCTGCCGCGTCGTCGAGCGTCGCGAGGCTCGCAACGGCGAGCTCGCGAGGGAGCTTCGTCTGGTCGATGATCGCGACGGACGCGCCGTCATGGTCGACCCAGATCGTCCGATACGGTTTGCCGTCGACTTTCAAATGTCGAGATTACGCACGTTGAGCGCGTTTTCTTCGATGAATGTGCGCCGAAGCTCGACGTTTTCGCCCATCAAGACGGTGAAGAGCTCGTCGGTGCGGCCGGTCGTGTCCTCGTCGCGCACTTGCAAGAGGGTGCGGGCATCCGGATCCATGGTGGTCGCCCAGAGCTCCTCGGCGTTCATCTCGCCGAGGCCCTTGTAGCGCGAGAGCACGATTCCCTTGCGGCCGCGCTCGTCGATGAAGGTTGCGAGCTTCTCGGCGTCCGGAAACGTAACCGGCTCGGCGCTACCCGCTTTGGCCGTGTACGGTGGTTTGCCGATTGATCGAATGTCCTCCTCGATCGAGAGCAGCTCTTGGTATTCGGCGGAGTCGACCAGATCCCAATCGATGATGGTGACGCGCGCGCTTGCTCCCGGCCGCAAGCTCACGGCCATCCGACCGGCGCCATGCTCGACCTCGGTCGAGACGTCGACCGTGATCGGACACAGATCGGGGTAGCGCGCCTCCATGTAGCTGCGAAGCGCCTTCTCGGCGTCCTTGACCTTGTCGGGCAACCGCAATTCGTCGCGGCCGAGCCCGCTCGAACGAACGAGACCCGCTACGACGCGCGCATCGCAGCGCCGGTCGATCTTGGCGAGGATCTCTCGCGAGAGCTTCATTCGCTTGGCGAGGTTGAAAAGCGGCATCCCGGAGAGCGTCGGCCCTCGCGACGCGGTGAGCTCCATCCCCTCGACTGCGTTCTCGAGAAACACGCGCTCGAGCGAGGCGTCGTCCTTCAGGTAGAGGTCTTTCTTCCCCTTGCGCACGCGGTAGAGCGGCGGCTGCGCGATGTAGAGGTACCCCTCCTCGATCACTTGTGGCAGCTGCCGAAAGAAGAACGTCAAGAGGAGCGTCCGGATGTGCGAACCGTCGACGTCGGCGTCGGTCATCAGGATGATGCGGTGGTAGCGGAGCTTGCGGATGTCGAACATCGACTTTCGCCGCGGGGGCATGCTGACGAGCGCCATGTCGCCGTTCGTGCCGCCATTGGGTCCGCCGTTAGGGGCTTTCGAGTCGCCGTTCGTACCGGGTGCCTTGCCCTCGGCCGATTCGCCCTCCGGCTCGGCGATCTCGCAGCCGAGCGCCGTGATGAGCGTGCCCACCTGCTCGGACCCGAGCATCCGGTCGGCACGCACGCGCTCGACGTTCAAGATCTTGCCCCGCAGCGGCAGGATGGCCTGAAAACGGCGGTTGCGACCCGCCTTGGCGCTGCCGCCGGCGCTCTCCCCCTCGACGATGTAGATCTCGCTCTTGGCGGGATCTCTCTCTTGGCAATCGGCGAGCTTGCCGGAGAGCGTCGTGATGTCGAGCGCTCCCTTGCGCACGACCTCGCGCGCTTTGCGCGCCGCCTCGCGGGCCTTGGCGGCGAGAACGGCCTTGTCGATGATCTTGCGGGCGGTGCCGGGATTCTCTTCGAAGAACTGCCCGAGCTTCTCGCTGACGACCGTTTCGACGATGCCCTTGACCTCGCTCGAGACGAGCTTCGCTTTCGTTTGGGAGTCGAATGAAGGATCGGGGTGCTTGACGGCGATGACCGCCATGAGCCCCTCGCGCACGTCTTCGCCGATGAGCCCCTGCTTGACGTCTTTCAGGAGGTTCTGGGCGGCGCCGTAGGTGTTGAGCGTGCGCGTGAGCGCGGAGCGAAGCCCGGTGAGGTGCGTGCCGCCGTCTTTGTTGTGAACGTTGTTGGTGTACGGAAAGATCTGCTCGGCGTAGGTCTGGTTCCACTGCAGCGCGAGGTCGACCACGACGGCGGCACCGAGATCGGTGGGGGCTTCGGCGGTGAAGGCGATGACCTTGTCGTGAATCGGGTCTTTCGTCTTGTTGAGATGCTCGACGAATTCGCGAATGCCCCCCTGGTACTCGTAGCGTTCTTTCTTCCCCCCGCCGCGCTCGTCGACCAGCTCGATGACGAGGCCTGCGTTCAAGAACGACAGCTCGCGCAAGCGGCTGGCGAGTTGATCGAAGCTATACTCGGTGTTCGTGAAAATTTGCGGGTCGGGTTTGAAGGTGCTCTTGGTGCCAGTGCGATCGGTGTCGCCGATCGCCGCAATGGGCGCCTGCGGGACACCGCGCCGGTATTCCTGGTACCACACGTGCCCCTCGCGCCGGATTTCTACCTTGAACCACTCCGAGACGGCGTTGACGGCGCTGACGCCGACTCCGTGCAAACCGGCCGAGACCTTGTAGCTGGAATGGTCGAACTTGCCGCCGGCGTGCAGGACAGTGTGAACGACTTCCGCCGCGCTGACACCCTTGGCGTGCATTCCCACCGGGATGCCTCGGCCGTCGTCCTCGACCGTCACCGAGCCGTCGAAGTGCACGGTTGCGTGGATGATGCGGCAGTGACCCGCCAGGTGCTCGTCGACGCTGTTGTCGACGACTTCCCACACCAGGTGGTGCAGGCCCGAGCCATCGTGCACGTCGCCGATGTACATCCCCGGACGCTTGCGGACCGCCTCGAGCCCCTCGAGAACGGTGATGTTCTCGGAACCGTAAGAGGAGTCAGGAGCTTGCGACAGGGGCGAAGAGGAGCTGGCGTCGGTCATTCGGATGTCTCGTACAAACTTCGCTCGACCTATCGGGAGTTGGAGCGCTTCCCGGCCCCTGGCGGGACCCCCGGGTCCCCGTTCCCCTGGGGTTCGAACCGAGCTGCCAAGGTGGCTTTTTCGACGGCGCCGAAGGGAGGGGAATGGACCGGGTGGAAGGGCCCCAAAGCGACGTCAGAATCGTAGCCTTTTTTGGGCCCCTTCGCAAGGATTTCAACCCCCATTTTCCGTCGATTTTTCCATGGTTTTTGCCCCAAAAAACCCGGTCGAAAGAACGGGGTTTTGAGGGCTCAGGCGAGGTCGCGACTCGCCCCCTCCTGGACGACCCCACCGACGAGCCGAAAATCGCCGCGTTCGGCAGCTCCGAGGCCTGCCGTGTCGATGATGGACGGGCGGGTCGTCGTCAGGAAGATCTGCCCCTCATTTTCGCGCAGGAACTCGAAGAGAAGCGCCGTGCGCGACAGATCGAGCTCGCTCGAAACGTCGTCCAAAAGCAAAATGGGCTGGATGCCGCGGGCTTCGGCGATGCACGAAAGCTCGGCCATCTTGAGCGCCATCGTGATGGCGCGATGCTCTCCCTGCGAGGCATCGGCGCGCACGTCGTAGGAGCCGAGCCGGATGACGAGATCGTCGCGGTGCGGTCCCGTGCTGGCGCTGCCGCGGCGACGATCGCGCTCGCGGTCCTTTCGATGGGCTTCTTCGAGCGCGACCTCATCGTCCGAGCCACCCGGTTGGTACTCGGCCGAGAGAGGGCGCGACTCGGCAGTGATGCGCAAAAAAGATCGCTCGAGCTCGGGAGCGAGCCGCCCGAAGGCGCGGCTGCGGGCCCGCGTGATCCCGGCGCCGTGCGAGGCCATGATCCGCTCGAAAGCGTCTAGCTCTCTCGCTTGCTCGCCGCGCGTCTCGAGCGCGCGCTGCCTCGATCGGGACGCTTCTGCGTAACGCGCCAGGTGATCCATCGACGTGGGATCGACGAAGAGCGCGACCCTGTCGAGCAGCGTGCGACGTCTCGACGCCGGCCCCGATGAAAGCACCATGTCGCCAGGGTGAAACACCACCACCGGTGATCGCACGGCGTAGCTTGCGAAATTCGGCGGCCTTTTACCCGCGAGCGTGACGGTGCGCCGCGAACCCTCGAGCCCCACCACCTGCTCGCGCCTGTCGGTCCCTTCGACGGCGACCGCGCGGACGCTCGAGGCGGAAGCCCCATGCCGGATCATCTCGGAGAGCTTGGACGTGCGAAAGCTCTTGCTGGTGCAGACGAAGTAAATCGCTTCGAGAACGCTCGTTTTACCCTGCCCATTGTCGCCCGACAGAACCGTGAAGCGGGGCAAACTCGTGACGTCCGCTTGCTCGATGTTACGAAATTGCCGCAGCGCGAGCGATTCGATGCGAAATGCGATCGCCGTCACGGGCTTCGTCGTGGACAAAAGCTAGATGCGCATCGGCATCACGACGGCCTTGTAGCTCTGGTCATCGCTCTCCGCCGCAGGCTTGATGACCGCGGGATCGAGATCTCCGCCGATGCCCAGGACGACCTCCTCGTCATCGAGCGCACCGAGCACGTCGAGGAAGTATCGAGCGTTGAAGCCGATGACGACGTCGGCACCCGAGTAGTCGACGGCGATTTCGTCGAAGCCGTCCCCCGTCTCCGGACTCTCGCTCGTGATGCGCATCGCGCCGGAAGTGACCTCGAGCTTCACGCCGCCCGTGCGGTCGCTGGCAGCAAGCGACACCGCGCGCAGCGCGTCGGCAAAAGCAGCTCGGGGTACACGAACGGCCCGGTCGCTCGTCTGCGGAATGACTTGCGAGTATGGCGGAAACTGCGCGTCGACGAGCTTCACCGAAAAGCGCGTTCCGCCAACCACGAAAAACGCATTCGGTCCGCTCTGCATGATGGAGACTCTCTGCCCATTTTCCTTTCCCCCCTCGGCGCGCGCTTCGTCGGCGAGCCTTCGGAGCTCGCCTATCGCCTTCAGCGGGATCAGCATCGTCGCCGTGGCTTGTCTCCCGGGAACCCGTAGTTCCATCTTCGATAACCGGTGGCCGTCGGTCGTCACCATCCGTACGCGGTCGCCGTCCCACTCGAAGAGCCCGCTGTTCAACGCCGCGCGCGTCTCGTCGGTCGAAATGGAGAAATGGGTTCGCGCGATGAGCGTCGAGAGGTGGTCGAGCTCGAGCTCGAGGGTCGCCGCTTTGGGATCGGGTTCGGCCAGCGCGGGAAAGTCTTCGCCCGGCATTCCCCGCAGCGTGTAACGGCGAGCACTGGCGGCGGCCTTGATGGTCGTCGAGAAACCGTCGTTCGTCACCACGTGCAGAGGCCCGTCGGGCATCATCTTGATGCGCTCGTACAGGTCTTTCGCGGGCACGGCCACGCTCCCCCCCTTGCGCACGTCGACCCCCGACGCAGTTCCGCTCACGCCCAGGTAAAGGTCAGTGGCTGAAACGCGCAGCTCGGAGGGACCGTTGATGCTGAGAAGGACGTTGGACAGAGCTGGCATCGTGCTTTTCTTGTCAGCTACTCCCTGGCAACGGCCGACGAGTCTCAAGAGTTCTTTTTTCGGAACGGTAACGTCCATGCCAGGCCTTGAGTCCCTCCAGGCGAGCCTTGAGCCACGCCGGCTTCAGCAAAAATTGGATGAAATCTATCCGACCATCGTTGGGGTCTTCCTTCTCATAAAAGAGTAGTGATGTCGATAGGGGGTGTGGAGTGTGGGGATAAGTCGATCGCCAAGCTCCTTTTGGCCGATAGGGAGCGAGCTCGGTTGGGGAAGAACGTGGGTTTGGAGCGGGAGCCGAAGGGGGCAAATCGGGCGGCTCGAATCCCTCCCGGTGATTCGCGGAAGAAAACCACAGGCTTATCCAGAGCTTCCCCCAAGGCGCCCCTCGCCCAGCGATTGGCCCCTCAAGCGGATCGGGGGATCTCCGCCGGCGCCATGAGTCTTGCCAGCGCGTCGACCAGTACCGAGCGGATGTGCTCGTACGCTTTCGGCCCGAGCTCGCCGGCCGCGCGTGCCTTGTCGAGCTCGGCAATCTCCGCGACGAGGCGTGCCCGGGCCCTGTCAGCGTCGTAATCCGCAAGACGACGCTGAGCCTTTGGCTTCCCCTTTTCTTGCTCGAACGCGAGGTAGACACCGAAAAGAACGGTCGCCGCTGCAAGGGCCGTAGCGACCCACTTGGCCGGACCCTCGATCGGAATGTTGTCGAGCGCCATGCGAAGGCGCGATGGTGGCGCTTCGCCTGCGCGCAGCTGGCGCTCGGTCAACAGGATGCGCTGACCGGACTGGTTTCGATCGGTGACCGACGGCGGGAAATCGGAGACCTGGAGCGTCATCCCTTTGCTGGCTTCTGCCATGACCCGCATGCGGGCCACATGCGGAGGCAGCGACGTCGAAAACTCGATCGATTCGTCGCCCGAGTAGGGGACCTGGTAACGAAAATGGGTCTCGTGCTGGCCGGGTGCAAACGTTCCCCGCAATTTCGCGCCGCGCCCTGGAACTTCGTCCCAACCGGCGTCGCTCATTTCCTTTTGCGCGGTGAAGCCTTTGAAACCGGCAGGCAACGTGATGACGACGTCGGTCGGTACCCACGTCACCGCACCGAGATTGTAGACGCGGAAAAGCTCGTCGAACTGCACGACGTCGTCCCTCAGCTCGATGTAGACGATGCCGTCCATGCCGAGCATCGTTTCTGCGATCCGATTCGTGACCGGGTAAAGATGGATGCGCACGCGCTGGCCGTGGTGCAGATCGAGTTGGAAGGGGGGTGCGGCATAAGTGGCCGGTTCGCCCCCTCCCTGGCTGCCCCAGGGCACGGTGACGCGGTACGCGACGCCACCTCCGAACTCGAGCCCGTCGAAACGAACGTTGCCCCCTTCGTCGGATTGCCTCTGCACGTGGCGTCGCGATTCCCCTTTTGCAACCGACTGCTGCAAGATGCCGAGCGTCACGTCGGCACGCGGGACGGGTTGGTCCGAAGGGTCGCGAACCTCGACGACGATCGCGCCGATCGGCAGCTGCTCGTCGATGTCCGATGTGTCTTCCGGAAGGCGTTCCCGCGCGTTCGCGGGCTGCCTCGCGTCTGCCGGAGGGTGCCCCGGCGGGAGCCCTTCGTCTTCGTTCTCGTCATCGTCCAGGTTG
>Ga0075425_100007626_pt1 | contig 11443 bp, 12 predicted proteins | sample SoiMethybrSBSTD4_FD_75300 | JGI IMG/M metagenome (GOLD analysis project Ga0075425, IMG submission 75300) | Bulk soil microbial communities from a Populus tree surrounding site in Tennessee, USA - Soil MetaG P. TD hybrid SBSTD4 | ecosystem: Environmental > Terrestrial > Soil > Tree plantation...
AATCGCGACCTGCAGGAAGACAAGCGGCCGCTCTTCGATACGGTCGATACCGCCAAGGCGAGTCTCGAGGTCATGCGCGAACTTGCCGCCGGCGTCAAAGTTAAAAAGCAGCGCATGGCGGCTGCGGCCGCCGATGGATTCATGAACGCGACCGATCTCGCTGATTATCTTGTCGAGCACGGTGTGCCTTTTCGCTCCGCTCACGGAATCGTCGGAAAGATCGTCCGCGCGTGTATCGAGCGCGGCGTCAAGATCGAGGAATTGCCGCTCGGCGAGCTGAAGCTCTTCTCGCCGAAGATAGAAAGCGATGTGTATGCCTACTTGACGGCCGACGCCGGAGTCGGCCGGCGGCGCTCGGAAGGCGGCACGGCGCCGATCAACGTCCGCCGGCGGCTGAAGGAGCTGGGTGTATGAGGAAGCATCCTTTTTCGTCATTCCGGTTGCGAGCTTTTTTCGTAGCGGGCCTCATCGCTCTCTGTGCGGCCGGCTGCGGCAGCAAGGGGCCGCTCCGCGCGCCGGAAGGCGCGGTGCCGGAGCCGATCACGGACCTGAGGGGCAAGGCCGGGAACCAAGGGATCGTCCTTACCTGGTCGCGGCCGACGCGGTACGTGGACGGCAAGGAACTGAACGACCTCGCGTCTTTCGTGATCTTCCGAAAGGAATTAGCGAAAAACTGTCCCGAATGCCCGTCGCCGTACCGCCAGCTCGCGACGGTGAACGTCGAGGATCAGCAGAAATTCATCAAAAGAAAGCAATTCGGCTACGTCGATCAGGAGGTGCAGCCGAAGACGGTTTACCGCTACCGCGTGTTTTCCAAGCTGACGGACGACAGCCTCAGCGACCCGTCAAACGAAGTCGAGGTTGCCTGGAGGCCTGAATGAACCATTTCGAGTACCGCGGCGGAGAGTTGTTCGCCGAAGAAGTGCCGGTGCAGAAAATCGCCCGCGAGGTCGGTACGCCCGCGTATATTTACAGTCTCGCGACGCTCAGACGCCATTACCGCGTCTTCGACCAGGCGTTCGGCAAGACGCCGCATCTTGTCTGCTTCTCGGTGAAATCGAACTCGAACCTGGCCGTGCTTCGCGCCTTCGCGAAGGAGGGGAGCGGCTTCGATATCGTCTCGGGCGGCGAGCTTTTCCGCGCGCTCAAGGCGGGCGGGGATGCCAGGAAGATCGTCTTTTCCGGAGTCGGCAAGAAGCGCGACGAAATCGAATATGCGCTGAAATCCGGCATCCTGATGTTCAATGTGGAATCCGAGCAGGAGCTCACGTTCATCGATGAAGTGAGCCGGGCGCTCGGGAAGCGCGCGCCGATCAGCCTGCGCATCAACCCCGACGTCGACCCGAAGACGCATCCTTATATCTCGACGGGCATGAAAAAGAGCAAGTTCGGCATCGAGATCAAGCGCTCGGCCGAGCTGTACAAGAAGGCGCTCACGCTGAAAAACCTCGAGGTGATCGGCGTCGACTGCCACATCGGCTCGCAGCTAACTTCCGTCGGTCCTTTCGTCGACGCGCTCGCGCGCGTGCGCGAATACCTCGATCGCGTCCTCGTGGGCTATCTCAGAAAAGAGGGGGCCGACATCCGCTATCTCGACCTCGGCGGCGGCTTGGGCATCCGCTACAAGGACGAAGAGCCGCCGAGCCCGGAGGAATACGCCGGCGCGCTCGTCAAGGGCCTCGAAGGGTTGAATGTCACGCTCATTCTCGAGCCCGGGCGCGTGATCGTCGGCAACGCGGGGCTGCTCGTGACCGAGGTGCTCTACCTCAAAGACCACGAGGAGAAAAAATTCGTCGTGGTCGACGGCGGCATGAACGATCTTATCCGCCCGGCGCTTTACGGCTCGTATCAGGCCGTCCGGCCTGTGGCCGAGAGCAAGGCGGAGACAATCGTCGCCGATGTTGTCGGGCCGATCTGTGAAAGCGGCGACTTCTTTGCCAAGGACCGTGAGATTCCGCGTCCCAGCCCCGGCGATCTCCTGGCGGTGATGAGCGCCGGGGCGTATGGTTTTACGATGGCGTCGAACTACAATTCCCATCCACGGCCGCCGGAAGTCCTCGTCGATGCCGATAAGTATTATGTCGTCAGGGAGCGTGAAACGCTCGACGATCTAATTCGCGGCGAGACGATCCCGCCGGCCTTACGGTGAGCGAATCCATCCCATGAGCGAGCTTCGGTTTACCAAGATGCACGGCTGCGGCAACGATTTCATTTTCATCGATTGCCTCGGCGGCGAGAAGCGCGACCTCGCGCAGATCGCGAAAAAGCTCTGCGACCGCAGATTCGGCGTCGGCGCGGACCAGTTGTTAACCATTCACCCTTCCACCGTCGGCGATTTCAAGATGGAGATCTACAATGCCGACGGCAGCCAGGTCGAGATGTGCGGCAACGGCATCCGCTGCTTCGCCAAGTATGTGCGCGATCACGGCCTCACGAAGAAGACCGAGCTCGCGGTCGAGACGCTCGCCGGCATCATCCGGCCGCGCCTCGTCGGCGATCTCGTCGAGGTCGACATGGGCGAGCCGATTCTCGAAGGACGCAAGATTCCCGTTAACGCCGACGGCAAGATTCTCGATTATCCGCTCGACGTCGATGGAACGGTTTATCGCGTCACCTGTGTGTCGATGGGAAATCCGCATTGCGTCGTTTATCCGGACGATCCCGAGAAGCTCGATCTCGAAAAGCTCGGCCCGCGCTTCGAGCATCACCCGTTCTTTCCCAACCGCGTCAACACCGAGTTCGTCAAAGTTCTCGGGCCGGAAGAGATTCGCATGCGCGTGTGGGAGCGCGGGGCCGGCGAGACCTGGGCTTGCGGCACCGGCGCGTGCGGCGCGGCGGTCGCCGGCGCGCTGACGAAAAGACACGGCCGAAAAATCACCGCCCATCTTCAGGGCGGCGATCTGCTCATCGATTGGCGCGAGAACAACCGCGTTTACATGACCGGCGGTGCGGAAGCGGTCTTCGAAGGGACGGTGAGACTCTAGCGTCGTCCGTCATGATGTGCCGTCGGCCGTTGGCATATGGCGTCGCCGGAGTCCTGTTGCTCGGGGGCTGCGCGGTGCGCTCGGTTCCTATCGCGTATGTTCCCGAAGCGTCCCGGCGGTCAGCCGGTCAGCACGACTACGATGCGGCCGTGAAAGCGATCGCCGCAGTCATGGTAGAGGACCTGAAGCTACCGCAGATGGACTCCGTTCTTTATCTGTATCCGCATCTCGGCTCCTACGAGATGGGGTTAAGAATGGAGCTCGACGACCGGCCCGACGCCGCCGCGCGAAGCGTGTCGTTCGCCATCGCGAGCTGCCCACGCCGAAAAGTACTGGCGGACGGCGAGAGGCTCGCCAAGCTTTCCTGGCCGACCCGCGTGCGGACCGTGGCGCATGAAATGATTCACCTGGCGGAATTTGCGCTCGCCGATTGGGCTTGCAAGACGCCGCATTACTGGCTCATGGAAGGGTTTGCCGAATGGGGCGCGTACAGGATCGTAGACCGCCTGGGTCTTGAAAGCTTCGCCAACAGCAGCGAGGGTTCCCGACGAGGCGCGCGGGCTCAAGAGGCTGCTCTGCCTCCCTTGGATCGCCTAGCCACCGAAGCCGAGTGGGCGGCAGCCGAGAAGAAGGTTGGCAGACAGGCGGTTTACAGTCAGGCTTTTCTTGCGGTCGATTTTTTGATCGAACGGAAAGGCCTTGCGGCTGTGCTCGATTATTTTGGAAGGTTTCGCGATGCGGTTTCCCGCGGCGATCATTTCGCCGCCGCGTTCGGCGAGGATGTAGAGGCCTTCCAGGCCGAATTCGACGCGCATCTCAAAACAGTTTTCATGTAGGAGGCGTAAAATGTTTTCCGGTTCCATCGTCGCGCTCGTGACGCCGTTCAAGAACGGCAAGGTCGATTGGCAGAGCTTGGAGAGCCTCGTCGAATTTCACATCCAGAACGGCACCAACGGCATCGTGCCTTGCGGCACTACGGGCGAGTCCGCCACGCTCGACCATACGGAGCATCACGACGTCATCAAGGCGGTCGTCAAAGCGGTCAAGAAGCGCGTCCCGGTGATCGCCGGCACGGGCTCGAACTCGACGCAGGAGGCGATCGATCTCACGATCGGCGCCGAGCGCGCGGGCGCCGACGGAGCGCTGTTGATCTCTCCTTATTACAACCGGCCGATGCAGGAAGGCATCTACCAGCATTACAAGGCCGTCGCCGCGTCGGTCGGCATCCCGCTGATTGTCTACAACATCCCCGCGCGCACAGGCTCGAAGATCGAGCCAGAGACGCTCGCGCGCCTGAGCGAGATCAAGAACGTCGCCGGAGTGAAGGAGGCCACCGGATCGGTCGATCAGGCCATCGACGTCATTCGTCTCTGTGGCGACCGGCTCGCGGTTTTTTCGGGCGAGGATTCGCTTACGTATTCGTTGATGGCGCTCGGCGGCAAGGGTGTTATCTCGACGGTCGCCAACATCGCTCCAAAGGCGATGGCGGATTTGGCGCAGGCGTGTCTCAAAGGCGATTGGCAAAAGGGCCGCGAGCTGCAGTTTCGGCTGATTCCTCTCATCCGCGCGGTCTTCATCGAGACCAATCCGATTCCATCCAAGGCGGCGCTCGCTCTGATGGGCAAATGCAGCAACGAGCTGCGCCTGCCGCTTACGCCGATGGCCGAAGGCAACGTCAAAAAGCTCCGGCAGGCGATGGCCGATTTCGGTCTGCTCAAAAACTAACATGCTGGATGCAATCGTCTGCGGCGCGGCGGGGAGAATGGGCTCCACGCTCGTCCGCCTGATTCACGAGAGCCGGAGCTTAAACCTCGCCGGCGCCGTCGAGTCGCCCGACAACCCACAAATAGGCAAAGACGCCGGCGAAGTCGCCGGCGTGGGGAAACTCGGAGTTCGAATAGTCGCCGAGCTCGAGCCGCTGCTAAAAAAACAAGCCGTCGTGATCGAGTTTACCGCCCCCGCGGCGACGCTGGAGCACGCGCGGATTGCCGCGCGGAAGAACGCGCCCATCGTCATCGGCACGACGGGACTCGATTCGAAGCAGCGGGAAGAGATCGGAAAGCTCGCGCGCGAGGGGCGCATCCTTATCTCCGCCAACATGAGCCTCGGTGTGAATCTGCTCGTGAGCCTTGTGGGAAAAGTCGCCGGCATTCTCGGCGACGACTACGACGTCGAGATCATCGAGGCGCACCACCGGTTCAAAAAGGACGCGCCGAGCGGCACGGCGCTCGCGCTGGCCGAGCCGATCGCGAAGGCGTTGAAGCGGAATCTCGACGCCGCCGGCGTATCCGGCCGCAAAGGCATCGTCGGCGAGCGCACGAAGGAGGAGATCGCTCTGCTTTCCGTCCGCGCCGGCGACATCGTCGGCGAGCATACCGTCATCTTCGGCGGCCTCGGCGAGCGCGTCGAGTTTATCCACCGAGCGCAGAGCCGCGAGACTTTTGCGCGCGGCGCGCTCCGCGCCGCCGTCTGGCTCGCGAAACAGAAAAAAGGCCTCTACAGCATGCAGGACGTGCTGGGGCTGTAAGTACCCGCCGGGTTCGCCTATAATGGCTGGATACCTATGATCGACATGGACACGATTGTGTCGCTGTGCAAGCGGCGCGGCTTCATTTTTCAATCGAGCGAGATTTACGGCGGCACCGGGTCCTGCTGGGATTACGGACCGCTCGGCGTTCTGCTCAAGAACAATGTCAAGCGCGTGTGGTGGAGGGACAACGTCGAGCTACGCTCCGACATGGTCGGTCTCGACGCATCGATCCTCATGGTCACGCGCGTCTGGAAAGCGAGCGGCCACCTCGATCATTTCACCGATCCAATGGTTGACTGCAGAGCGTGCAAACGCCGGTTCCGCGCCGACAAGATCGACGAGGAGCCGTGGATGCACTATTGCGAGGCGGCGAAGGGCAATAAATTCGTCATCCCCGGCGGCGAGGCGTGCAAGCACTGCGCGCATCGAAGATCGCTGTGTCCCGCCTGCGGCAAGGGCGAGCTCACGGAGCCGCGGCAGTTCAATCTCATGTTCAAGACCTTTATGGGGCCGGTCGAGGATGAAGCCGCGGTGACCTATCTCCGTCCGGAGACCGCGCAAGGAATCTTCGTCAACTTCGACAACGTCCTCCAGTCGATGCGCTTGAAGCTTCCCTTCGGCATCGCGCAGATCGGGAAAGCGTTTCGCAACGAGATCACGCCGGGAAATTTCACCTTCCGCACGCGCGAATTCGAGCAGATGGAGATCGAATACTTCGTCATCCCGGGAACCGACGAGGAATGGCATCAGCGCTGGCTCGACGAGCGCTTCGCCTGGTATCCGAAGTACGGCATGCGGAAGGAGAACCTAAGACTCCGCGAGCACGAAAAAGACGAGCTCGCGCACTATGCCAAGCGCACCGCGGATATCGAATATAAGTTCCCGATGGGCTGGAGCGAGCTCGAAGGAATCGCCAATCGCACCGACTTCGATCTCAAGCAGCATGCGAAATTCAGCGGCAAGGCGCTGGAGTATTTCGACGAGGAAACGAAACAAAAAGTCGTCCCTTACGTCATCGAGCCTTCGGCGGGAGCCGACCGCGCCACGCTGGCTTTCATGGTCGACGCGTATAATCAGGAAGAAGTGCGCGGCGAGAAGCGCGTGGTGCTCAGGTTTCATCCCGAGCTGGCGCCGGTTAAAATCGCAGTGCTGCCGCTGCTCAAAAAAAACGACCGAATCGTCGAGACGGCGAAGAAGCTTTGCGCCGATCTGAGAAAGCGCTGGTATTCCGTCTACGACGATACGGCCTCGATCGGACGGCTCTATCGGCGGCAGGACGAAGTCGGCACGCCTTTCTGCGTGACCGTCGACGTGCAGACCGTCGGCGACGACAAAGCCGCTGCCGACGATAAAGTCACCATCCGCGACCGCGATACCATGCAGCAGATCCGCGTTCCGATCGCGAACGTTTCGGCGATTATGGCTAAACTAATGGAAGGAGCGTGGGCCGAAGTCGCGGCCCACGCCGATTACAAGATACCCGACAAAGAATAAAGCTTTCGGCCACCCATCCAGCTGCGGTCGCGCCGGGTGTTCCGGCGCGACCGCAGGGTCGCTTCATTTCAGCAGTCGTTCCCGTCTGACTACTTTAGTAGCGAAATTGAGCGGGTCTGTAGCCTTGATCATATCGGTCCGGGCTCTGCTGCGGATACTGCTGATTTTGTGGAGCCGGCGGTGGAGAACCCTGGTATTGACCTTGGTCCGCTGGCGGCGGTTGCCCCTGGTCGGGTCCGTAAGGTCCGGGATAGCCGGGATCATAAGGAGGAGGATACGCCCCGTAGTCGGGCGGCGGCGGTGGAGGCGGATAACCATAGACCGGCGGTCCATATCCATATCCATACCCATATCCATACCCATATAAGAATGGAGAGATCAGCAAGCCTGTCGCGATGCCTCCAAAAACTCCTGCGGCGATCGCGGCGCCGTTATAGTAGTAACCGCAGCAATGGCCGTAATGGTAATGGCCGTAGCCATAATAACCATAGCGGGGGTAAGGGTAGTAGCCGTGACCGCCATAGTAGCCGCCACCATAACCGCCACGCGCGCCGCCATAGGCGTAGCCGCCACGATAACCGCCGCCGTAGCCGCCACCGTAGCCGCCACCGTAGCCGCCGCGATAACCGCCGCCGTAGCCGCCGCCTCTGCCCCAGGCAAAGCTCTGCTCCGGAACCAATAACATTGCCGCAAGAGCGGCGATTAATCCCACTGTGTAGAATTTTTTCATGATCAGTCCTTACCCGGCCTGAAACGATACCTTCATTCTGGGCCGAATTTTAAGTTTAAACCCAAACGTTTGTAGGTCAAGGGGTGCACGTATTTTCCGAATCCAACAACGCATGAGATCAGGCGACAATGCCTATAGGCGACGGCGCACGGTAACCGGGAAAAATCTTGCTCAGTTCGGTTCTGCCGAGGTGGCGCGACAGCACTTCGCCGCACACGGCGCGAAAATCCGTCGTGAGCGCGAGATCGCGGCCTTCGTAGAGCGCGTCGGAATCGAGGCCCGGCCAGCGGCCGTAAACCTTTCCGCCTTTCACTTTGCCTCCCATCACCAACATGACATTGCCGTGACCATGATCGGTTCCGCGGTTGCCGTTCTCGCGTGCCGTGCGGCCGAATTCTGACAGCGTTAAAAGAACGACGTCCTCGATGTGATCACCGAGGTCGCGCGCAAACGCCGCCAGACCCTCGGCGAGTTCCTTCAGTCGATTGGCCATTTGACCCGACGCACCGCCTTCGGCAACATGTGTATCCCAACCGTCGACTTCGGTGAAGGCGATCTCGAGGCCGACCTTCGATTTCACGAGCGTGGCGATCTGTTTAAGGCTCGCGGCGAAACGGCCGGTGGGGTACGGCTCTTTGGACGAGGGCGGCGATGCGCCGGCGGCTTGGAGCGTCCGCATCGCATCGAAGAGACCGGCCGCGCTCTGGCGCAGCAGCGGGTCGCGCACATTCGCATAGCGCTGCTCGAGCGCCGGCGAAAGCAGCGGATCGCGAAGCCTAAACTCTTCTACGGACGTCAGCGTCATCGCCGGCGCGTCGCCGGAAAGAATGCGCGGCGTCCTAAAGGTGATGGCAGCGGCGCGTAGCGGGCCTCCTTCCGCGCCGTCCTGCAACATACGGTTGAGCCAGCCGTCGCGAACGCTTTTCATGCCAGGCGTCCCCGATTCCATATAGTCCTGCGCGTCGAAGTGAGATCGGCTGTTGTCCGGCGATCCCGCCGCATGCACGACGGCGAGCCGGCCGGCTGCGAACAGCGGCTTGAGCGGCGTGAGCGAGGGATGCAAGCCGTAAAAGCCGTCCAGATCGACCGCCCGCTCGTCACCTGAGCCGGGCTCGGCGACAGCGATCGTCGGCCGCAGCGCATAGTACGAGCGATCTTTGAAGGGGATCACCGCGTTGAGGCCGTCCATGCCGCCGCGCTGGAAGACGACGACAAGGACCTTGTTTTTCTTTTTGACTTCTTCGGCGGCGGCGCGCACGAGAAAAGACGGCGGCAGCCCGAGCGCCAGCAACCCCATGCCCGAGCTTTTTAAAAACAATCTTCGCGTGAGGCTCATGGTCACCTCACCTGGAATTCCGGCGCCGCGAGCGTCAGCGCGGTCATCTCGCCAGCCTGGATTCGCGTGCCGCGAATATGGTTCGCCGTAAGGTCGATGGCGAAATTGATACGCGCGAGCAGCATGTCGGGGCTGGTCCAGGTCGCGGCCACGTCAGGGAACCCGGTCGGCGGGACCGAGAGGAACAGCGGCTCGCCCATCGCGATCAGGTGTCGGACTACCGGCGGTGCGCCGTCGGTCTCTCCGCCAGCAGCGCGCAGCGCGCTGGCGACGAACTCGATGGGTTTTTTAATTTTCGCGCCGACGGTTTCGGGGGCAAAGAACTCCGGCGCCGCAAAGATGGCGCGGAGCGTCTGCTTTAAATCGCCGCCGCTGTCGCGAAAGACGTCGGCGATGCGCGCCACGAGAGCGGGCGGCGGATCGTCGCGCATAAAGCGGCGGACGAGCTTCGTCGTAATGAACCGGGCGGTGGACGGATGACCGGCGAGAAGGTCGATGACCTTGATCCCGTCCTCGACGCCGCCGCCGGACGCGATCGTCGTTCCGAGCACGGTCTTGGTTCCGCGATCGTGCATGCGCGAGTCGAAAAGAAATTCCGGCCTGCCGCGCGGCTGCCGGATCGTCCAGCCGGTAAAGCAACGCGCGACCTCGCCGACGTCCTTTTGCGCGTACCCGCCGTCGACGCCGAGCGTGTGCAGCTCCATCAACTCGCGGGCGTAGTTTTCATTGATGCCGGCTTTTCGAATCGCAGCGTTGCCGTTGCGTGGGCGGTTGAGCGCGTTGTCCGGACTCGAGCTCAGCCAGTTATCGAGATAAAACAGCATCGCCGGGCTCTGCGCCGTCGCGAGCAGAAGATCGCGAAAACGCCCGAGCGCGCGCGGACGGATCGTATCGCGTTCGTACTCTGTGACGAGCCAGCGATCGACGCCTTTCGCGGCGAAGACGTTGAAGTGATTGATCCAGAAATCGACCATTACTTCCTGCAGCTGACGCGCGCTGTAGACGGCGCGCAAAAGCTTCGCGCGCTGGAGTTCCGAAATGACGAAGCGGGGCGATTGGTCCGGCGCCGTCGTCATTCCTTTCGCCAGCGCCTGCTGCTGGGGCGGATAAAGCTCCAGAAGCTCCGAACCGCTGAGGTTCAGCGTCTTAAGATTTTTTAATTTTTCTTCGACGAGACGGTCGGGGAGCTTTTCAGGATCGAGCTGCTCTTCGAGATACGCGGGAATGCCCTTGGCTTTGACTTTCTCGATCTCCGCCGCGGTGGGGCCGAAGCTCACGCGGCTTAGAAAATGGTGAATCTTCTGATCTTCGGTGAGCTCCACTGTCGCTCGATACGGCCGCACTCGCGCCGTGATTTACGATTGCTCCGACGGGGCGGAGTGCTGCTGACGCCATTCGCGGAACTGCTGCATCCGCTCGGCGCGGAGCTCGCTCAAACGCGCCTTCTGCTCATCGGTCAATAGGCCGAGCACCTGGTTGCGAATGTGCGCGCGCTCGACGATGAGCTGTGCTTGAATCGACGCGATATCCTGCGCCTGAACGCGCACGGCGGCTTCATCGAATGTCCCCTCGGACGACTGCCTGAGAGCAGCCTGTTTGTCGCGCAGCTGCTGGATGAGCGGGCGAATCGTCTCGCGGCTATTCGTAAAGATGTCGTGAATTTGAGAGCGCTGAGTATCCGATAACTGCAATTGGCTAAAGAGCGGCGCGCCCATTCGCCGCATACCGGGACGGCCGAAGCCCGGATCGGCAAGGACGGTCGACAGCGCGAGCGAAGCGGCGAATGCGACTACGCCACCGACAAACGCGATTTTTTTGAGCGCCATAAAATCTCCTTATCGTCCTCTTACGACCGGGGTCGCCGCTCTAACCACCGGCGCAGGCCGGCTAACTACACGCGGCGCGGCGGGTACAACCACCGCGGGCGGGACAACTACGGGTGCTGCGGGCACAAAGTACGACGGATAATAGTACGGGTACTGCTGTAAATAGAGCTGATAATGAATCACGTGCAGCTGATAATACGGATCGTAGGCGTAAGCATAGTCTGGTTGAACTCCGACATAAGCGCCGTAGGGATCGTACCCGTACGGCACTTGCGCACGCGCAGAAGCGGACAGGCAAAAAAGCACTATCCCGAAGCCGATCGCGAAAAGAAGCTGTTTCACATCTCCTCCAGTAACCCGCTCATCCGCGGAGTCAATCTAGCTAGTAGCGGCCGGACCGAGAAGCCTCGTAACCGTCCTGATAGCCGCGTTCGCGGCCCTGGCGATAACGCTCGGCCTGCCCGCGCGCCACGCCCTGCTGATAACCTTCGGCGTAACCAGAATTGTATGCGTCACCCGGTGCGGGCGGGGGTGGAGGCGGAT
>Ga0075425_100007627_pt1 | contig 11443 bp, 10 predicted proteins | sample SoiMethybrSBSTD4_FD_75300 | JGI IMG/M metagenome (GOLD analysis project Ga0075425, IMG submission 75300) | Bulk soil microbial communities from a Populus tree surrounding site in Tennessee, USA - Soil MetaG P. TD hybrid SBSTD4 | ecosystem: Environmental > Terrestrial > Soil > Tree plantation...
CCGACCAGGAGGGCGGGGAGGTGCGCCGCCTGCCCGGCCGCCCCTTCCTGTCGGAGAAGCAGATCGGCGCCAACGCGCAGGCGGAAACCCTGGCCACCGAAGCCGGTCAGGGCGCCGCATCCACCCTGCGCAGCGTGGGCATGAACGTCAACCTGGCCCCGGTGCTCGATGTCTACCGGAAGGCCGGGGACTTCGACGACCAGTTTGGCCGCTCCTATAGCAAGGACCCGAACGTCGTGGCGGATTTGGGCAGCAGGATGATCAAGGCGCAGCAGGCCGGCGGGGTGGCGGCCACGGCCAAGCATTTCCCTGGCCTCGGCGCGGCCTCGGCCAGCCAGAACACCGACGTCGGGCCGGTCACGCTCAACCTGTCGAAGGACACCCTGCGCACCGTTGATGAGGTCCCCTTCGCCGCCGCGATCCAGGCCGGAGTCAAACTGGTCATGGTTTCCTGGGCGGTCTACCCGGCGCTCGGGCTGCGGCCCGCCGGACTGTCGCCCAACGTCGTGCAAGGTGAGCTGCGGAACCGGCTGCACTTCACCGGGGTCACGATCACCGACGCCCTGGAGGCCGGAGCGCTCAGGGGCTCCGGCTCGACCCAGCACCGCGCGTTCCGCGCCGCGCTGGCTGGTATGGACCTTATGCTCTGCTCCGCGCAAACCGTCACTCAGGGTGAGGACGCCAGCGCAGAACTGGCAGCGGACTACACCAACGGCGCCCTCAACGGCCCGGATTTCCTGGCCAGCGTCAACCGGGTGATCGCGCTGCGGCAGTCGCTGAAGTAGCCGGCCAGCCGCGATCCCGGACATGACAGCGGCCCGCGCCATCCCGGCGCGGGCCGCTGGGACCGGCTCAGCCCTGGGACTGGAGCTGGAACGATACCTCCGGGGCCGCAGCACACTGTTCCCTCTCCCGGCCGCGGGAGGTCAAACCGGCCATTTCGCGGACGTTGAGCGGGTGTGCCGCAGGCGGAACGGAGCCCCGGGTCACCGTGGGGGGGAGACGGCGTCGCCGGGGCTCCGCCCCTGACCCGGCTCGCCACCCGGCATGCCGGGGATCTGGAGCCGGGCTTCTCCAAGAGGATGCCCGGTTCAGCGCAGGCTTATGGGGAAATTCCCTACATTCTCAGCCGAGAGCATCGTCTTGCTTCCGGGGGGCTGCCGCGAGTGCCCAGCTGGCTGGGGTATGGGTCCTCACCAGCCCTCCCCCCAGCACCCCCTTGCCAGGGCTAGGCGAGGACCCCGCTCCCGAAGACCTGGGCCCGCGCGTAGAGCCTGCCCGGGCGCTAAGTCATTCCACGCGGGACAGACTTTACGCTCAGTCACCGCGTACGGTCTAGACCCTTTCACCAACTTTGTCAGTCTGTTCGCACATATTTAGTCGGCCGCACCGCTCAAGCCACCCGCGCGCCGCCTCCGCACGGGTAAGCGGGCCATCAGCACGGTCAGCGGCAACGGTGCGGGTCCTGGCCCGGCGCGAGTACGTGTGGTGGGGTGGCCTGATGGATGCCGCAGACCTCGCCCGCCGCTTTGGCCTTGGCCGGGCGGCGAGGCTGTCGGACGGGCCGGTCGCGCGGGGGAAGCAGGGACTCGTGTGGCGGCTGGACACCGCGGACGGCCGCTGGGCGGTGAAGGTGCCGTTCGACCCGTCCAGTGAGGACGAGGTGCGCTTGTCGACCGGGTTCCAGGAAACGGCCTACGCCGCCGGTGTCCCGACGCCGCAGGTGCGCCGCACCACCGAGGGGCGCGTGTTCGCAGCGCTGGAAGGCAGGCAGGTCAGGGTGTATGAGTGGGTCGACCTGCGCGCTCGCGACGCCATGCTCGACCCGGACCGGGTAGGCGCTGTCGTGGCCGCCATGCACCGTGCCTCGGCCCCTGACCCCGGCCCATTGGACCCGTGGTATCACGAGCCGATCGGCGGCCCGCGCTGGGACGATCTGGTCGCGCAGCTTCGTGCGGCGGGAGCGCCGTTCGCTGGCCAGTTGGCCGGGCTGCGTGACGAGCTGGTCGCGCTGGAGGCCTGGATCGAGCCGCCGGAGCTGGTTCTGACCTGTCACCGCGACCTGTGGGCCGACAACGTCTTGCCGACCGCGGACGGCGGGGTGTGCGTCATCGACTGGGAGAACAGCGGCCCGGCCGATCCGAGCCACGAGCTCGGGTGCGTCCTGTTCGAGTTCGGCCGCACCGACCCGGGCCGGGTGCGCGCGCTGGCCGGCGCTTACCGGGACGCCGGCGGCCCCGCGACGGTGAACCGGCGCGGGCACTTCTCGATGCTCATCGCGCAGCTCGGGCACATCACCGAGATCGCCGGCACCGACTGGCTCCAGCCCAATCCCCGCTCGCCGGAGCGAGCCGACTCCGCCGCGTGGATCGGCGAGGTTCTCGACGAACCGTACAGCCGTGCGCTGCTCGACACCATTCTGGAAGCGGCGGCACCATCCTGGACGGTGGCGGAGGGCCCTGGCCGATAGGCCGGCCGCCGCGCGGGCCGCCGGCGGGCGGTCAAGCTGCTGGGTCGGCGGGCTTGCGGTGTATCCGGTAGTGGAGCACGAGAAACGGCAGCCCGAACACGGAGAAGGCGTGCTCGGCCCGCAGCTCGCCGTCCTGGACGTAAACGTCGAGCTGTTCGGCGAAGCCGTGGACGGCGAGCACGGTGAGCTCCCTGGTGGCCTGGTCGATGTAGGCGAGGTAGTGGCCGGGCTGGTCCAGGTCACTGCGGCTGGTCAGGACCAGGCCACCGTCGGCGCGGGCGCGGGGCAGCAGCGTGGCGGTGAAGCTGGCCTGCGGCAGCGGGAAGCCGACGCTGACATACCCGCGGCCGTCGTGCCGGTAGGTCGTGTAGATGCCGACGTAGATCGGCTCGTCGGTGTCGGCGAACGACCGGATCCAGCCGCGGACTGCCACGACACCATCGTCGTCCAGGGAGATCGTGTCGATCCGGCTGCGGATGCCGCGCTGCGTTTCGCGCTGGTTCATGGGCACGTTCGCCTGCCCGAGGGGCCGCGCCACCACGGTCCGGTACAGCAGGTAACCGGGGCGCACCCAGAGCCGCCACTGCGGAACGATGTCGAGGGTGAACCGGGTCGTGTGCTCGTAGAACTCGGCGACCAGCGGGTCGATGCCTGCCGGGTCCAGGTCCGGCCCGGCCAGTTCGCTCACCGAGGCGACGATGCCGACGTCGGGCGCGTCGGCGACGTAGCGGCCGCCGAGCACCCCGGCCAGCTCGCGGACGTAACCGGTGCCGACATACCGGGACCGGGATTCCCGCGGCACGACGAACGGCAGGTCCTCCGCCCGGACCTGCTCGGCGAGCAGGCTCACCTGCGCGTCCCGGAATACCAGCGCCGACGCCACCCGGTAGGCCGCCATCGTGACGGCAGCGGTCACCGCGGCCGGCGCAGGCCGCCGCGCTGCGAGCGCCCGGCCTACCGCCGCCCCGAACAGCGGCCCGAGCAGCACCTTCTGCGGGCGGATCCCCAGCAGGCCGCCGAGGGTTCCGGTCGCCGCCCCCACCGCGACAGGCCCGGCGCCGGTCACCCGGCCGGCCGCCCACCCAAGCGGAGCAACCAGCGCGGCGCTGGTCGCGATCCGTGCCCACAGCGCCGGTATCTCACCGGGACGCTGCCGGGCGCGGGCCACCGCCTCGCAGGCCGCCAGCGCCGCCGCCCCGGCAACCGCGCCTGCGCCGGCCGCCCGCGCACCCCGATGCCCCACCAGGGCAGCCCCGGCCACGCCGCCAATGACACCGGCGAAGGCCACAGACCGAGTCCGGTCCGCCCGCCGACCGCGCCCATCCGCTGCCATGCCCGAAACCTACCGGTTCCGGCCCGGCCGCCGCGCGCGGCCTGCCAGCCGGGGCGAGACGATGAAGTAAAGCTGGACGAAGGCGAGGGCGACCACGCTTGCCACGGTGTTGACCAGGCAAATCAGCGCCGCGGCCGCGTACAGGGCTTGCGCCAGCAGGATCCGGCGCCGGAACGTGGCGAGCCGGGAGCGGGCCTGCGCTGCGTCACCGGGCAGGAGAGCCTTGCGCCCGTATCGGGCGGCCCATTCGAGCCCCGCGCCGAGCAGCAGGATGTTCAGCCAGTACACGCCCACGCCCAGGCGGAAGCGGGCATAGTGGGCGAGCAACGCGGCCGAAAACGGCAGCAGCGACACCACGAACAAGAACCCGAGGTTGATCCAGGTAAGGGTCCGGTCGCAGCGGCCCAGGATGCCAAGCAGGGCATGCTGGGCAAGCCAGAAGGTCCCCAGCATCGTGAAGCTCAGCAGGTACGCCGCAAAGCTCGGGCCGAGTCTCAGCAGCGCCTCCCAGAGCCCGTGCTCGGAGTAGGCCAATCCGGCGGAGCTGACCGGTACCCGCATATCGAGGACGAGCAGCGTCATGGCGACGGCAAACAGCCCGTCGCTCAGCGCCGTCAGGCGCTCCAGGCTCTGCCCGCTGAAGAGGTTGTACGGCTCGGACATGCCCTCATCATGACGGCACCTTCGGCCCGGGCGTCGCTGGCCTTCGCGGCTCGCGCCGGACTGACCAGGTTTATCCTCCGCTGCTGGCCAGGGCCTCGTCGCCGATGGCGGCCCGGACGCGCAGCCGCGCCTGGTGCAGCCGGCTCTTGAAGGCGGCTTCGCCAATCCCGGCGATCTCGGCGGCCTCCTGCGTGGACAGGCCCTCGATGTCACGCAGGACGAGCGCGGTCCGCAGCGGCGGCGGAAGGTCGGCCAGTGCCCGGCCGAGGGCCCGTCGCAGTTCGCTGTTCTCGGCCTGCCGGGAGGGGTCCAGCACAGCGGGCGCGGGCAACTGGAGTTCCTCGGGTCCGATGGCGACTCCCGCCGGGCGGCGCGCGCGCTTCTCCAGGGCCCGGTTGGCCTCGTTAACCGCGATCCGGTACAGCCAGGTGAAGTAGCTGGACTGGCCACGGAACCGGGTGATGCCCTGCCAGGCGCGCAACATGACCTCCTGGGCCACGTCCTCGGCCTCGGTGCGATCGCCGAGCAGCCGCAGCAGCAGCATGAACAGGCGGTCGGCGTACCTGCCAGACAGCCGTTCGAATGCGGCGACGTCCCCGGCCTGGGCCCGGGCGAGCAGGCTCGCCTCGGTGTCCGTAAGCTCAGGGGCGCGCCGGCCGTCCGGCGACCTCACCCCGCCCCGGCCGACCGGACCCGGTCGAAGATCGTCTCGGGCGCCCGGATGCCCGCCAGCCCGCCCAGGCCATGGGCGGCGTAGACGAGGGCGCGCATCGCGCGGATGCCGCGCCCGCAGTCGACGCAGTCCCGCGCGTGGTGGTCAAGCCGCCGCCGCGCGCGGGGGCTCAGGTCCCCTTCGACGTAGTGGGAGAGATGCTGCTGTGACCATTCGTGGTCATCGGTCCGGCCGGGCACCCGCATCACCTCTCCCGCCGCCGGCTCAGGGCTGGACTATTGCTAGTCACCGTAGTGGAAGGCCCCGGGCCGGTCCGGCCCCAACTGCTCAGCTGCCGGTCTGCTCCTGGTCCGCGGCCGCCGGCTCGAACGCCAGCGAGCACGAGTTGATGCAGTACCGCTTGCCGGTCGTCCTGGGGCCGTCGTTGAAGACGTGGCCAAGGTGGCCGCCGCAGCGACGGCAGACGACCTCGGTGCGCCGCATGAACAGGCTGTTGTCCGGCCGCAACTCGACCGCCTCGGCGACCGCGGGCTGGTCAAAGCTGGGCCACCCGGTGCCCGAGTTGAACTTGGCGTCCGAGCTGAACAGCTTGGCGCCGCAGCCGGCGCACCGGTAGAAGCCGTCGGCGTGGTTGTTGACGTACTTACCGGTGAACGCCATCTCGGTGTGCGCCTTGCGCAGGACGTTGTACTGCTGCGGGGTCAGCTCCTGGCGCCACTGCTCGTCCGGCTTGGTGACCTCGCGAGCGGTGGTTTCCTCGGTGCTGGCGCGAGCCTTACGCATGGATCGGGTTCCTTTCCCTCTGGTCCGTCACCTACTTAGACCCGCGCCGCGCCGAAACGATTTCCGGCCGCGGCCGCGGTGAGGGCCCGGGCGGCGTGCCCGGCGCTGTCGATCGCGTCCTCCGGGGACAGCCCGCACAGGTCGGTGAGGGTGAACAGTGCTTCGGCGCTGACCACGACGGCGAGGTCCCGTTTGAGCTGGGCCACCGCGGCCGCATCGGCCGGCCCGGCGCCGTCCAGTGGGCGGAGCGCGTAATCGATCAGCCCGAACCGGTAGCCCGGCCGGATGGCGGCCATGGCCGGGCGGGTGATCGTGGCGGCGATCATGGCGCGCACCGCGCCCTGGTAGGCCAGCACGTGGCGGAGCAGCACCTCGGTGGCGTAGCCGATCCGCTCGACGGGATCGGTGGAGCCCGCCACCGGCTCCAGCGCGGTTTCCGGGCTGGGCCACACCCCGGCCAGCGCCTCGTTCAGCAGGGAAGCGAGGTGGGGGAAGTAACGGTAGGCGGTGGCCTCGGACACCAGCGCCGACTTCGCGACCGCGGGCATCGTCACCTCGCCACCGCCGCGGATCAGGTCACGGGTGGCCGCGACGATGGCCCGGCGGGTGCGCTCTTTTTGGTTCACCCGGCCGGTCCCGGCCTGGCTGGTCATCAGGTCATCATCGCGGCCCGCGCCCAGAAGGTCAAGTTAGCTCTCATAATGAGAGTCAACTTGCACGATGACGGTTGGCTGCCCTACAGTTTGTGAGAGTCCACTCTCACGAAGGTCTGATCATGCACAACGATTTGATCATGCAGAACGAGGAGCCTCAGATGACGACCACGGCCACGCATAATCTTGACCTCCCCGGGCCCGGCAGCGTCCCGGTAACGATCGACGACCGTGGCGAGGGGCGGCCCGTCCTGCTGCTGCACGGCGGCGGCGGCCCGCAGACCGTGGCAGGCTTCGCGGAAGTGCTCGCCACAACCGGGCCTGCCCGCGTCATCACGCCGACGCATCCCGGGTTCGGCGGCACGCCACGCCCGGACCGGCTGGCCAGCATGGCCGGCCTCGCCATGCTCTACGGCGAACTGCTCGACCGGCTCGGCCTGCACGACGTCACGGTGATCGGCAACTCGATCGGCGGGTGGATCGCCGCGGAACTGGCCCTGCTCGGCAGCGCACGGATCAGCGGCGTCGTCCTGGTCGACGCGGTCGGCATCGAGGTCGACGGGCACCCGGTCACCGACATCTTCCCGCTGAGCATGGACGAGCTGGCGCGGCTGTCCTACTACAACCCGGCCGCGTTCCGCATCGACCCGGCGGCCATGACCGAAGACCAGCGGGCGGCCATGGCCGCGAACCGGGCCGCCTTGGCGGTGTACGGCGGGGCGCGGATGGCCGACCCGGGCCTGCGCGCCCGCCTCGCCGCGATCGCGTGCCCGACGTTGGTCATCTGGGGTGAGGCCGACCGGATCGTCGATCCCGGCTACGGCCGTGCCTACGCCGCTGCCATCCCCGGCGCCCGGTTCGAGCTGTTGCCCGGCACCGGTCACCTCCCGCAGCTCGAGACCCCAGAGCAGCTCATGCGGGCCGCATGGGACTTCACCGGCGCGGTCTTGCCGCACCGAGAATGAACGCGGCGCCGGGCGCGTTGGGCCGGCGTGCAGACCTGGGAGGCTCGCAGTGGTCAGCCGATGTGCCGGTGCACGTTGGTGGCCTTGGACGGGCCTGGCTCGGCTTCGGCGATCCACGGCCCGGGTATTGACGGGTCGATGATGCCGTCTTCCAGCCACGTGTAGCGGCCCGCGAGCACCTGCCGGGCCAGCGCCGAGTCCCGGGCGTCGGTGTTCGACCAGAGCTGGGCGAACAGCTCCTCGGCCCGGTGCCGGGCCTGGGCGCAGAACACCCCGGCCAGTTCGAACGCCACCGAGCCGCGCTCGGTGCCGGTGGTCGCGTCGTACCGCGCCCTGGAACAGGCGGCGCTGATGGCGAACAATTCGGCGCCGATGTCCACGATCCGCCCGAGGAAGCCCTGCTTGCGTTCCAGCCGGCCCTGCCAGCGGGCCATCCCGTAGAACGTGACCCGGGCCAGCTTGCGGCTTGCCCGCTCCACGTAGCGAAGGTGCTGGGCCAGCGGGCCGAACTCGCCGTAAGCGCCGGGCCGCTGGCCCTCGCCGGTCATCAGCGTGGGCAGCCACCTGGCGTAGAACCCGCCCGCCTGCGCCGCCGCGCGGGCCTTGCGGGAGGCGGGCACCCCGGGCTCGATCAGCTCACCGGCCGCCGACAGGTGCGCGTCGACCGCCTCGCGGGCGATGAACAGCTGCATTATCTCCGAGGAACCCTCGAAGATCCGGTTGATCCGCATGTCCCGCACCATCTGCTCGGCGGGCACGCCGCGCTCGCCGCGCGCGGCCAGGGACTCCGCCGTCTCGTAGCCGCGGCCGCCGCGGATCTGCACCAGCTCGTCCACGATCCGTGCGCCCATCTCCGAGCAGTACAGCTTGGCCAGCGCCGCCTCTATGCGGATGTCGTTGCGCTTGTCGTCGGCAAGCTGGCTCGACAGCTCGACCACCGCCTCGAGGCCGTAGGTGGTCGCCGCGATGAACGAGATCTTCTTGGCTACCGCCTCGTGCTCGCCGACCGGGCGCCCCCACTGCACCCGCTCCCGCGACCACTCCCTGGCGATCTTCGTCGCGACCTTCCCGGCCGCGACGCAGCTCGCCGGCAGCGAGAGCCGGCCGGTATTCAGCGTGGTCAGGGCGATCTTCAGGCCCTGGCCCTCCTTGCCGATCCGGCTCGTGGCCGGGACTACGACCTCGTGGAACCTGGTCAGCCCGTTCTCCAGGCCGCGCAGGCCCATGAACGCGTTCCGTCGCTCGACGGTGATCCCCGGCGCGTTGCCCTCCACCACGAAGGCGGTGATCCCGCCGCGGCTCCCCTCGCGCTTGGGCACCCGGGCCATCACCACAAGGAGGTCGGCGATCACCCCGTTGGTCGTCCACAGCTTGACCCCGTTCAGCACGTACTGTGACCCGTCCTCGGACGGCGTCGCCGTGGTGCTCAGCCGGGCCGGGTCCGAACCGACATCGGGCTCGGTAAGCAGGAACGCGCTGATCTCGCCGCGCGCGCACCGTGGCAGGTAGCGCTGCTTCTGGTCGTCGGTCCCGAACAGCGCCAGCGGCTGCGGCACGCCGATCGACTGGTGCGCCGACAGCAGCGCCGCGATGGCCGGTGAGACCGAGCCGGCGATGATCAGCGCCCGGTTGTAGTACAGGTTGGTCAGCCCAAGCCCCCCGTACTCCGGCGCGATTTTCATGCCGAACGCCCCGAGGGCGGCAAGCCCTTTCACCACTTCATCCGGGATCCGTGCATCCCGCTCGATGAGCGACCCGTCCACCGAGGTCTCGCAGAATTCCCGCATCCGCGCGCAAAACTCCTCGCCGCGCCGCACGGCCTCCTCATCTGCCTGGGGGTGCGGGTGGATCAGGTCCAGCTGGAAGTTGCCCAGGTACAACTGCTTGCCGAAGCTGGGCTTCTGCCAGTCGGCCTCCCGGGCTTCCTCGGCTACCTGGCGCGCCTCGCGCTCGCTGACGTTCCGGGCCTGCCCTGCCTGCTGGGTACTCATCGCTCATCCGTTTCTTTAGGGCTCACCCCACTGATACTGCCCTAGACCTACCCGGCGGTAACACCCCCAAGCGGCAGACGGTCCCGCCCCGCAGCCTTGGCGGGCCAGCGGACGGCACGAACGGTGATGCCGGGAAACGGCGAACCGCGTTACCGTCATTTCACAACAACTGGATCGGTCGGTGATCCGCAGCGCGGTGACCACGTTGTGACCCCCATCAACACCGCCACCAGCAAGCCCGGCAAGCTGATCAAGGTCCCTGGCGGCGCCGGGCTCATCGTGATCACCCCATAACCCGCCCGGCCCCGGCCGGAATGATCCGGGCCAGGGCCGGGCGGGACGTGCGCTGCCTTTGGGCTGCGGGATTAAGGGTCACCGAGGCAGGCGACCGGCCCTGACGGGTCGTTACTCAGCTAAATAAGACCGGCCGTCTGGCGGCACCCGACCGCACTATCAGATGGTGGGCGCCGTGTCCTTGACCTCGCCGTCGGGGCTCGGCTGCGCCTCGTCGGCGGCCGTCCCGGCCTGCTCGCCGTTCGCCGCGGCGGACTCGGCCTTGCGCTTGCGGGCGGCCATGGCGGCGACCGCGGTGGCCGCGGCCGCCAGCAGGATCGAGATGACAGCAGCCCCCTTGCGCCAGCCACGGTGCGGCGGCTGGCCCGGGTCCAGCTTTTGCGCAGACGCGTGCAGGACGTCGGCGACCTTAGGGGCCACGGTGTCCTGCAATACCTGCCCCGTGCGCTCGACCTGCGGCGCCGCCCAGGTCCGGGCCGCGATCACGCCGCGGCTGGCGGCCTCTTTGGCGTCGTTGGCGAGCGGCTTCACCTGGGCGGCGACCGGCTTCGCAGCCTCCGCCGCCTGGCGCGCGCGCTGCACGATCTGGTTGGCCGCCTCGGTGGCGGCGGCGTTGGTATTGATGCGCGACATGGAAAAAACCTCCGCGGGTTACGTACGGTTCCACTCTGCCCGTAAAGCGCCAGCTCAATCATCGGCGGATGGTTCCACCCTGGCGTAAAGCGCCAGCCTATCGTCGTCGGCTGGTTCCACCCTGCCCGGAGCGCGCTAGCTCAATCATCGGCGGCGCCGAGGCGGCGGGCGACCTCGCCGAGACCGTCGGCGATGGCGGCGAGTTGCTGCCCGGTCAACACATCGATGAGCAGTGCGCGGACCGCCGCGACGTGGCCGGGTGCCGCCTGCGCCAGCCGCTGGCGCCCGGCGTCGGTCAGCACGGCCACGACGCCGCGCACGTCCGCGGGGGAGGAGGCGCGGCGCACCAGCCCGGCCCTCTCCAGCTGCGTGATCTGGTAGGTCAGGCCGCTCTTGGACGTGTAGAGGGCGCCGGCCAGGTCGGTCATCCGCAGTTCGCCGCCGGGGGCGGCGGCAAGCCGGACCAGGATCTCGTACTGCGGGTGGGACAGGCCCGCTTCCTCCTTGAGCTGCTGGTCAAGGCGCCGGTCCAGCAGCGCTGCCGCGGCCAGGAACGCCTGCCAGGCCCGCATCTCCTCCGCGCTGAGCCAGCGCGGCTCGTCCTCTGCGCTCAGCCCCCTCGGCTCGGCCATGCGCCCATGGTAGGGACCACGCCGGCGGTGCGATGCGCCCTGCATCGCGCGCCCGAGCGGTGCGATGTGCGCCCGCGCGGCGTCGTGCGGCAGGATTTGGCCATGCTGATCGTTCACGTTCACGTCCGGGTACGGCCCGGGCGCGCCGCGGACTTCCTCGCTGCGACGCTCGTCAACGCCCGGGCCTCCCTCGCAGAGCCCGGCGTCCTGCGGTTCGATGTGATCCAGGACAACGACCACCCCGACCACGTCGTCCTTGTCGAGCTCTACCGGGACGCCGACGCGGCGGCGGCGCACAAACAGGAACCGCACTACGCGACCTGGCGGGACACCGTGGCCGACATGATGGCCGA
>Ga0075425_100007628_pt1 | contig 11441 bp, 6 predicted proteins | sample SoiMethybrSBSTD4_FD_75300 | JGI IMG/M metagenome (GOLD analysis project Ga0075425, IMG submission 75300) | Bulk soil microbial communities from a Populus tree surrounding site in Tennessee, USA - Soil MetaG P. TD hybrid SBSTD4 | ecosystem: Environmental > Terrestrial > Soil > Tree plantation...
GTGAGGGAGGCCCGATCCTCGACGCGGCGATCCTGACGGGGGAGGCGCGAATCGACGCCATGCGCTTCGGCGAGGCGGAGACGACCCTCGCGGCCGCGGTGACGACGGCGACGCAGGCGCGCGATGCCGGCCGGACGACCGCCGCCTGCGTGGGGCTCGCGCGATGTCTGTTCTGGCGCGCACAGTACCTGGAGGCTTTCCGCGCGCTCGATAGGTGCGCAGAGGAGGCGCCGCGTCACCTCCTGGTTCGGCGCGCCCGGCTGCTCGCGCGCGTCCAGATCGGTCTCGGCGATCTCGCGGCAGCGCTGGCCATCGTCGCCACGCTGAAGCGCGACCCGGAAGCCGCCGCCGACAACGGGTTGCGGGCCGCCATTGCCTGCACGGCAGCATTCGTGTACCTGCGAGTCGGCGATCTCGAGGCGGCCGCGCGGGAGGCGCGCGACGGGATCTCGGCGGCTCGCTCCGCGCACGATCCGCTCCGCGCCGTCCGGGCGCGGATGCTGCTGATCGAAGCCGAGCGGCTGCGGGATCGGGCGTCGGCCGTCGCGAGCCCGCTCGAACGGCTGCAGCGTCTCGGAAACACGCTGCCCGCGATCGTGCGGGCCAGACGCGACCTGCTCGTCCGGCTGTCGGAGAGCAGCGGCGCGAGCGTGGCGCCGACGGGCGCGCTGGCACTGTTCGCGCCGCGCGCCGCCTCGTCCTGCCGCGCCGATCCCGCGATTGACGACGTGATCGTGATACTCCGTGCCTGCCAGACGGCGGAAGACGAAGCCGTTGTTCTCAAGGACGTCTGCGCGCACCTGCGAACTCAGTTGCGGGCGATCGCCGCGGCGGTCGTCGTCCCGGCGGCCCGCGGCTGCGAGGTATTCGTGTCCGACGGGGGACACGTCGACCTCGACGTCGCCGAGCGGGCGTTGACGGCTGGCATCGTGATCCGGCCGCATCGATACGCGGATCGAATCGGAGGCGCGGCGCCGGTGCTCTACGGCGGATCGGCGGCCGGCGCACTCTGCGCGCGATGGAGCATCGGGTCCGGGTACGACGCCGACCGCGCCGCGAGCGTCCTCGCGATGGCCGCGACGGCGGCGGCGCCGATGCTCGCCGCGGCGCTCGCGCACCGCGCGCGGGCCGCGCTGCCCGAGGGGGCGGCGGTCGCGCCTCTGCTGGGAGTGACAGCCGCGATGGACGAGCTCCGGCACGCGGCGCGGCGCGCAGGGGCGGCGCCCTTCGGCGTTCTCATCGTCGGCGAGAGTGGCAGTGGGAAGGAGCTGGTGGCGCGCGCGATTCATCGATCGAGTCCCCGCCGCGATGGACCCTTCTGCACGCTCAACTGTGCGGCGCTGCCCGACGACCTCGTCGAGTCGGAGCTGTTCGGCCACGCGCGCGGGGCGTTCACCGGTGCGGTGGGGGAGCGCGCCGGCGTCTTCGAGGAAGCGCACGGAGGCACGCTCTTCCTCGACGAAATCGGCGAGCTCTCGCTCCGGGCGCAGGCGAAGATCCTGCGCGTGATCCAGGAGAGCGAATTGCGGCGCGTCGGCGAGAACATCCCGCGCCGGGTGGACGCGCGGCTGATCGCCGCGACCAACCGCGACCTCGTCCGAGAGGTCGAATCAGGCCGGTTTCGTCTCGATCTCCTGTATCGCCTCGACGTGATTCGGATCAGGGTCCCGGCGCTTCGCGAGCGCGCCGACGACATCGCGATCCTGGCGGCGCACTTCTGGACGGACGCCACGGCGCGGGTCAACAGCCGCGCGACGCTCGCGCAGGCGACGATCGCCGCCCTGGCGCGCCATCACTGGCCGGGCAACGTCCGCGAGCTGCAGAACGTCCTGGCGGCGCTCGCCGTGCGATGCCCTCGTCGGGGAATCGTGCCGCCGACGGCGCTGCCGCCGCAGTTCGGCACGGCGCCACATCGTGACGAGAACTGGCGCCTTGACGATGCGCGGCGGATGTTCGAGGAGCGGTTCGTTCGCGCGGCGCTGGTGCGCACTGGCGGACATCGCACGCGCGCGGCGGCGGAACTCGGCGTCAGTCGTCAGGGCTTCACGAAGCTGCTGGCGCGGCTTGGAATCACCGATCGAGCCACTCAGTAGTCGGGGCCGGTCGCGCGTCAATCCTTCGCGCGGCGTGCCAGCTGCTGGAGGATGACATTGCCGGCATCCTTCTTCAAGCCGGCTGCGACCGTCGCGCGCGCGCCGGCGCGATCGCCCGTCCGGAGCTGCGCATCGGCGAGCTGCGCGACGAGGTGCATGTTTTCCGGCGCCGCGGAGGACGCCTGATCGAGCCAATGCACCGCGGTGCCGGCATCGTTGAGCCGCAGCGACAATGACGCGATGTGCGTCGCGCGGTTCACGAACTCGGCGTCGTTGACGACGAGCAGGCCGTACTGAATGAGCGCGCGGCGCGCGGCGTCGAGCCGGTTGGCGACTTCCGCCACCGCGGCGTACTGGACGAACGCCGACGGCTCCACGGGGAAGCGCTCGGTGGCCTGCCGCAGGATCTTTTCTGCCAGGTCGAGCTCGCCGGCTCGGAGCAGCGCGCGGCCGTACAGCGTCAGCGCGTCGCTCGTCGCGGCCGACGGCGTCGCGACGACGCGGGCGAGCGCTTCACGGGCTTTGCTCAGCGCGACACGATCCTGGCGGCCGATCGCGATGTCGAGCCAGACCTGCCCGAGCGCGCGGTAGACGAGTGGGTCGTCGGCATCGCGGTCGAGCGCACCGCTCAGCGTCAGCACGGCGAGATCCTCGTGACGGTAGCGGGCGGCGCCGGAGAGCGTGCGGGCGGCACGCGCGTGCGCCAGTCCGATCGCCACCTGTCGCTCGATGCGGTCGCGGTCGAGGCCCGCGAGCACCTGCAGCTGCTGCAACTCGTCGTCGGTCCGGCCCATTGAGGCGTAGAGGTCGGCGAGCTCCTCGCGGACCGGTATCGATCCGGGCATCAGCGCGACCGCACGCTCGAGCGCGGCGCGGGCGTCGATCGACGCGTCCTGTTTCTCCCGGAGGCAGACGCCAAGCAGGTAATAGGCGTCGGCCATTCGGGAGTCCTGGCGGATGGCGTCCTTGAGCGCCGCGAGCGCCCGATCGACGTCGCCGGAGCGATAACGGGCCAGGGCGAGTTTGTAGCTGACGCGGGGAGCATTGTCATCGAGGCGCAGGAAGCGCTGATAGGCCTCGACGGCGCGCGCATAGTTCTGCTGCCGGTAAGCCACGTCGCCGAGCTCCTCGAGCGGGCGAATGGCGGCCGAATCCAGCCGGGACGCCAACAGGAATTCGCGGGTTGCTTCGTCGAGGTTGTTGTTGCGGAGGTAGGTCTCGCCGAGGCGCAGGTGGGCAAGCATCGAGTCGCCGCGGAGCGCGATGGCTCCGCTGTACGCCTCGATGGCGGCGAGGGGCTGGTCCTCGGCGAGCGCCGCGTCGCCCCGGGCGATCAGCACCCGGTAACGGTGCTGCCGGTCGGCCGTCTGGTAAGCGAGGGCGATACCCACACCGCCGACCGCCAGGACGGCCATAACCAGGATGGTTCGGCTCACGTTCGCCGTATCTTACCAGCCGGATGGAACTTTCGGCCGAATCCGGTGTCTAAGTTGCTAGAATGGAACTCTCGGTGAAGCAGGAACGGGTTGCCACATGGTCCGGCGTCGGCGGCCGCGAAGCGGCGCTGGTGCAGCGGTGTGCCGCCAACGACGAGGATGCCTACGCCGAGCTGGTCGCGGAGCATCGGAGGACGGTCGTTCAGCTGGCGTTGAATCTGCTGGGCGACCCCGAAGAAGCCCTGGACCTTTCCCAGGAGGTCTTCCTCCGCGTCTTCCGCACGATCCATCGTTTCCGCGGGCACTCCAGCCTGCGGACCTGGATTTACCGGATCGCCATCAATCAGGCGCGCAACCGCCACCGCACGTGGAAGCGGCGACACCGCAGCGACCAGGTGTCGCTCGATCAGCACCTCGCCGCCCACGGCGACCCCGCGTCGGGCGACAATTCCACCCCCGATCGCATGCTGGCCCAGAAGGAGCTGGCGACGCGGCTCAAGAACGCGCTCGATCACCTGCCGTTCGATCATCGGACGGCGATTGTGCTCCGCGAAATCGACGGCCTGAGTTACGAGGAGATAGGGCTTTCGCTGGGCGTCGGCGTCGGCACGGTCAAGACACGCCTGATGCGCGCCCGCCAGCTGCTGCGCGCCGAGCTCCAGGAAGCGAGGGCGCTGTGAGCGCCAGAGACCTCGGCTGCGCGGTGGTGCGGACGCGGCTCGAGGCGTTCCACGACCGCGAGCTGGCCGTTGCCGACGAAATTGCGGTCAGCGGGCACCTTGCGTGGTGCGATCGCTGCGCCGCGGAACTGGCCGATCTGGAGGATCTGCGCGGCGCGCTGCTCGCGTTCGTGCCGTCCCGCGCCAGGCGCGAGCCGCTCGGCGGCGACGACGATCGGTTCACGGCCGTCGTCATCAACCGTGCGCACGCGGAGCATGAGGCGTCGTTCTTTGCGCGCATGCGCGAGCTGTTCGAGGACATGCGGCCGGTGTACGCCGGGTTCGGATCCTTCGGAGCCACGACGGTGTGCGTGCTCATCATGCTGAGCATGATGCGGTTCGCGACGCGCGAGCGCCCCGATTCTCTGGCTGCCGTCGTGTCGGTCCTCGCGGCGCCGCACGAGTGCGATTCCGGCAACGACTTCACGGACGTGTCCGGCTGCCGCGCGCGGTGGGAAGCGCGCTTCCAGCGCGCGAACGAGGACGCGGAGCAGGATGCGGTGTTCACGCTCGAGGCCGCGGTCGTCACGCGCGGCGGCCACCTGACGAACCACGCGACGCTGCGCGCGCAGCGCCGGCGCGGCGAGCCGGCGTTGATCGACTCGATGCTCGACGCGATGTCGCGATCGCGGGTCGACGGGCAGGCGCCGCAGCTCCCGCAGACGATCTGGCTCGTCGAGCATGCGACGGTGCGCGCCAGCGCGAGCAAGACGCCGGCGCTCGATCTGCAGCTTCCCCCGACCAAGAAGCGCGCCGAGGTCTCGGTGCGCGGCGGCGTCCGCGCCTAAGGCCTGCGCGGCGCGTCCACGTGTGACGTGGCGACGTTATTCATGGTGTCGCTCGCGCGCAGCGTGAGCCCTCGCGCGTCGAGTTCGCCGTCGATCGGCAGCTCGTAGTGCTCCTCGCGGGAATCGGCGATCCCGTCGACCGGAAACACGCCCCGCCATCGCTGGCCGTCCTGTGAGAACTCCACCCGCTGAATCGGCGAGTGATCGTCCTTCACGTCGAACACGATGATCGTGCGGCCGCGCTCGGCGCGCACGCTGCGGACGACGATGGCCGGCGGGCTGTTGTCGATCGCAAACGCGGAGCTGTCGAGCTCTCCGCTCAGCGCGTAGGACAGAGGATTAGATGGCGCATCCGACGCGACGATCTTCACGAAGTAGGTGCCGTTCGGCACCGTGTTGGTATCCCAGACGAGGATCGATTCGGAGATCCCCTTGCGCAGCGTCTTCCATTCGATCTCGCCTTCGCGGCGATACAGCACGTCGTACGACAGCTCGTCGTCGTTGTCGTCGTCGGCCTTCCACTGCAGCGTCTGCAGGCCTTTCTGGTACGCACGTCTGCCGAGCGATTGCGACGATCCCGTCTGATTGGCGGCGATCTGCGCGAGACGGCGCTCCGGCGTCGATTGATCTTCGAAGCCGGCGAGCTCGGGCTCGCCTGACGAGAACGGTTTCTGGAAGACGATGCCCGCGGGGTGCACCGTGATCGATCGAACCTGGGGCCGCAGATTCCGCTGCAGGTACGCGGCGCTGATCGACGTCACGACGGGGCCGTCGCCTTTGCTGCCGGTCAGGACCGCGCGCCACTGCAGGTAGCGCGCCTTCGGACTGGTGATGGGCGAGCCGTCGCCGATGGTCGCCGCCGCCGACCACGCGCTCCAGGTATCGTCAGGCGTTTCGGTGTTGCCCGACCGGGTGAACATTTCGATCTTCCCGCCTGCGGGCACGCTCGCACGCCAGCTGAGGACGCCCCATGTCGCGACCGTCTGGGCGTCGCGCGGCTCCGATTCGTACGTGCCCCGAGCTGCGCGGTCGGCGCCGAGCCGGAACAACTTTCCCGGGTTCGCGGTGGCGTAGTAGAGGCGGTTGCGCGCGTCGCGGTAGAACGCGGTGATCTGCTGCGCGCTCGCGCGCGCGACGAGCGTCGGGCGCAGAGGCTCGCCTTCGAGGCGATAGAGCTTGCCCTTGCTGCCGGTCGCCACGAGCAGCGCGCCGCTGGTGTCGAACGTGAGGTCGTACGGAGAATCGTCGCGCGACTCCCACAGCTGATCCCAGACGCCGTCCGGAGCGATGCGATACACGGCGCCTTTGGGCGACCGTCGATCCTCCCGCGCCCCGGTCGATCCGCCGGACCCGCCGACGTCGACGATGGAAATCGACGTGATCTCGGCCGAAACGTTCGGCACCGGTATCCGCGCCGTCTCGATGGGCGCTCCGCCCGTGATGACGGCGTCGCTGGTCGTCGGCGAGGGCCCTCCGGCGCCCGATCGCGCGCTCAGCGCCGCGACGTACAGCTGGCCCTTGTCGTCGAAGCGCAGCGCATGGATCTCCTGGAACGGCGAGTCGAGCAGCACGAAGCCCTTGCCCTCGCTGTCGACGCGAATGACTTTGCCGGGCGTGCCGGTGCCGACGACGAGATTGCCGCTCTTGTCGAACGCGAGGGCCATCGCGTGCGTCGCGTTCGTCTTGAAGAACGGCGCGCCCTTGCCGTCGGGCGTGATCTTGTAGACGACGCCTTTGTCGCCCGTCGCGGCGAACAGATTGCCTTTCGCGTCCGTCACGAGCGACCAGATGTACTTGTCGTCGCCGGAGAAGAACGGCGTGCTCTTGCCGTCGCGATCGACCTTGTAGATCCGTCCGTCAGGGGACGTCCCGACGTAGAGGCCGCCGTTCGGCGCGAGCGCGATGGCGTGGACCTCGAGCTCGGCGCTGTCGAAGAACAGCGAACCTTTGCCCTGCGGGTCGACTTTGAAGACCTTGCCTTCGTTGCCGCTGCCGATGAAGAGCGTTCCGTCGGGCGCGGCGACCATCGTCCAGAGGAAGGGCGCGGCCGTTTCGTAGACGAGCTCGGTCGCGGGACCGAGCGTCAGACGTCCGTGGATGTCGATCGAGAGATTCTCGACGTCGCCCTTCAGGAAGTCGGACTGCGTGGCGGCCTGGAAGAACTTGGGCGACGACGCGTCGAGTCCGCGCGCCGCGAACGCGAGCACGAGCACCGTGGCGACGACGACTGCAAAAGGCCGCATGCGCGGGCGTCAGTTCTGCGAGACGGTGAGCGTCAGCGTGCGGGCGCCGTTGACCGCGTGGTCCGTGGCGATTTCCCACTCGCCGAGCGACGCGCTGTGCACGGGGTTGAAATTGCCGCCGTTGCGGTCGCCCTCGAGCACGCCCAGCACCGAGGGCGGCAGCGACGACAGCAGCTCGCCGTTGACGACGGCGCCAGGCTCCGACGCGAGCAGCTTCACGTACAGCGTGTTGCTGCGGCGGGCCTTGTTCAGCGTCTTGATCATCTGATCGACGCCGCGCGGCTGCGGCGTGCGCGCTTCGCGCTGCTCGGACTGCCAGAGGCGGCCGCCGTCGGCGACGAGGACCGACAGATTGCCGGACGCGTTCGGCGGAATCGTGATCGGCACGGTCCGCAGCACCTCCTCGCCCCGATAGGTGCGCAGGAGCACTTTGAGCGGAACGCTGCGGCCGGCGCGCGGGCGCGGATCGTCCACCCACACGCGCTCGAGCGTCGCGGTCCGCGGCTCCTCGGCGGTGCGAATCGTCGCGTCGATCCCTTCCAGATCGACCTTCTCGTAATCGTTGCCCATCAGCGCAGTGACCGGCCCGACCACGTAGGCGGCTGCGGCGCCGGGCGCCTGATCGCCGGAGAACATATTGTCGAAGCCGACGGCGTCATGATTGCGGACCTTGGCGGTGCCCTTGACGCTGAACGTCGTCGCGCCGAACTGCCGCTCGTAAGAGCTCAGCGTGTTGAGGATGCTCGCGTACGTCATCAACGGCCCGAAGAGCTGATCGTTCACGACGCCAAAATGGAACGTGCGCTTCGGGGAGCGCTGCGACTCGAGGGTGAGCGTGACCGGAATCATCCGCGGACCGGGTCCGAGTTTGCCCGAGATCGCCGTCGCGCGATCCTGCAGGACGGTGCCGATCACGTCGCTCGTGCCCGAAAGCTTCATCGACGAGAAGAGGCTCGGCAGGATGGTGTACACGTACGCGCGCGTCATCGGATACTCGGTCGGCCCGAGGTTGTACATCGGGTGACCGAAGGCGTAGACGCGATCGCCGTCGATGTGCGTGACCGTTCCGGTCGCGCCGAGTTGCAGATCGCCGCTGACCAGCATCACCCCGATGGCGTCGCCGGGCTTGAGCGGTCCTTCGAACGGCAGTTCGCCCCGCGCGGGTGTCGCGGTGCCGCCGCTCGGCAGAAATCCCTGCTCGCGCATCGCCGAGCCGAAGAGATCTGCGACGTCAGGCTCGAAGCCCGACATCGCCAGCGGCGTCGCGATCGGCCGCATCAGCGTGCCGAGCTGTCCCGCTCCGAATCCATCGACCGTTGTCGCGCCGAAGCCGCGCGTGTCCTCGGGCCGATCGGCAAACGGACGATTCCAGTTGAGGGCCTTTCGGAAAGCGGCCGTGAGTCCCTCGCGGGTGAGCGGAAACTCCACCTTGACGCGGGCGCCGGACGGCCGGACGTCGTTGATCGCCGTAGCGTCGGTCATCTCGGCGATCGGCGTGATCCCCGCGATCGGTTCCTTCGGGAAGCTGCCGAGCGAGTACGACACCGCGCCGACCAGCTTGCCGTCGATGAAGACCGGACTGCCGCTCATGCCGGCGATGACGCCGGTGTTCGCGAGCGGTCCGCCTTCGAGCTTCGCGAGTATCAGATTGCGGTTCGGCCCGATGACGTTGTTCAGCACGCCGAGCACGCGAACGCGGAATTCCTCGACGTGCACGCCGTCGAACACGGTCCGGCCGATCCCGATCATGCCGGGCCGCACGTCGTCCACGCTCATTTGAGCCGCGGCCGCGGACGTCCGTGAAGAAATGAGAAGACCGGCGCCGAGCACTAAAGCGGCGGTGGTGAAGGCGATACGGCAAACTTGCATGGGTGACGATCATTATAGTATCGTCCTCGCCTCTGATGGGTCTCAGGACGTTTGGCCTCGGCCGGTGCCTCTCCACGGACAACGCGTCCGGATGGCGGTGGTATCGGAGCTCGACTGAAGAGGCATCCGCGCCGGGAACGATGTTCTGACCTTACCGCGCGAACCGATTTTCAAGCCTCTTCAGCCGAACGGTTGAAGAGGCTTTTTTAGTTTATGGGCGCTGCGAAACTCTGCGTGACCGTGACCGGCGACACGACGGCCGATCTGCGCCGTGCGCGCGACGAAGTCGTCGATGCCGATCTCGTCGAGCTCCGTCTCGACACGGTCCGCGATCCGAACGTCCCGGGGGCACTGGCGGGGCGACGGGGTCCGGTGATCGTCACGTGCCGCCCCAGGTGGGAAGGAGGCGCCTTCGCCGGCTCGGAAGAGGAACGCAAGGCAATCCTCTCGGAGGCGCTGGATCGCGGAGCGGAGTACATCGACATCGAGGCGCGCGCCGACTTCCACGATCTGATCGCCCGCACCGGCGGACGGCGAATCGTGCTGTCGCGGCACCACTTCGATGCCATGCCAGCGGATCTCGCGGGGCAGGTGCAGGCCATGCGATCGACCGGCGCGGAAATCGTCAAGATGGCCGTCGCGACGACCCGGCTTGCCGACTGCGTCAGGCTGCTCGAGCTCGGAGCACATTCGGGACGCCACGGCGATCTCGTGCTGATCGGAATGGGAGAGCATGGAGTCGCGACGCGCGTCCTGGCGAGCCGTTTCGGATCGGCATGGGGCTACGCCGGCGCGCTCGCGGGCGTCGGTCAACTCGACGCGCGGACGATGGTGGACGTGTATCGCTTCAGGACGCTGAGTGAGACGACGGATCTCTACGGCCTGATTGGCGGCAGCGTGTCGCACTCGGTCTCGCCGGCGATGCACAACGCCGCGTTTCGGGCGTTGCACCTGGATGCGGTGTATCTGCCGCTGCCGTCGCCGCACGCCGACGACGTGATGGCGTTCGGCCGCGCGATCCGTCTCAAAGGAGCGAGCGTCACGATCCCGCACAAGGTCTCCCTGTTCGACCGCATCGACGAGGTGTACGCCGTCGCGCGCCGCATCGGCGCGATCAACACGATCCGCGTCGCGGACGACCGCTGGGTCGGCGGCAACACCGACGCGCAGGCATTTCTCGAAACGCTGCAGGAACGCGTGCCGCTTCGCGGACTGCGCGCGTCGGTCCTCGGCGCCGGCGGCGCCGCCCGCGCCGTGGTCGTCGCCCTGGCGTCGAGCGGCTGCGAGGTCACCGTGCACGCGCGCCGGCCGGAACAGGCGCAGAAACTCGCGCTGCTGACACCGGCATCGATCGGGCCCTGGCCGCCGGAGGAGGGCTCGTGGGATCTCCTGATCAACTGCACGCCCGTGGGAATGTATCCGGACGTCGACGGCACGCCGGTTCCGGCGGAGCAGCTGACGGGCCGGTACGTGTATGACCTGATTTACAACCCAATCGAAACGCGCCTGATGCGCGAGGCGACGCGGGCCGGCTGCCAGACGATGGGCGGCCTCGACATGCTCGTCGCTCAGGCTCAGGAACAGTTTCAGTGGTGGACCGGGACCAAGGCACCGGCCGGCGTGATGCGGGAAGCGGCGGCCCGGCGCCTCGCGGAGTTTACGCGCGATGAAAATTACGTCGTTTGAGGAATTCAAGGACCTGGCGCGGCGTGGAACGTTCGTGCCGGTCTGCAAGGAGATCGTCGCCGATCTCCTGACGCCGGTGTCCGCGTTCCTGAAGATCGCGGAACACGCCGACTACGCGTTCCTGCTCGAGAGCGTTGAAGGCGGCGAGCACGTCGGCCGCTACTCGTTCCTCGGCAAGGATCCGTTCCTGATCCTGCGATCGCACGACGGCAAGACGACCATCGATCGCAGCGGGACGACGACGGCAAGCGACGAGCCGTTCATCGACACGCTGAGGCGGCTGATGGCGGACTTCCGATCGCCGTTCGTTCCGGATCTGCCGCGGTTCACGGGCGGCGCGGTCGGCTACCTCGGATACGGCGCGGCGCAGTGGTTCGAGCCGACGATCGGCGACATCGGCGGCGGCGGGGCTGCGGGGACAGCGGCCGCCGGCGTCGACGGGTCGGATCCCGCGGGCTTCATGCTGTTCGATACGGTGCTGGCGTTCGATCACGTGCGACACCGCATCCTGATCATCGCGAATGCACGCGTCACCGCGGACGAAGACCTCGAGTCGCTCTACCAGTTCGCGTGCGCGAAGATTCAGTTCCTCGAGCGCGAGCTCGAG
>Ga0075425_100007629_pt1 | contig 11441 bp, 10 predicted proteins | sample SoiMethybrSBSTD4_FD_75300 | JGI IMG/M metagenome (GOLD analysis project Ga0075425, IMG submission 75300) | Bulk soil microbial communities from a Populus tree surrounding site in Tennessee, USA - Soil MetaG P. TD hybrid SBSTD4 | ecosystem: Environmental > Terrestrial > Soil > Tree plantation...
GGGCATGCGCCGTGTCCCGTCCGGCTCGCGCGCCTCCGCGGTGCTCACGAGCCGCATCCGCGGCGGGGCCAGGGGCTCGGCGGGCGGGCCGGTGACGATCTGCACCGGCTGGACGCCGCGGGGCGGCACCTCGAGATAGCGGAGGATCTCGCGGCCGATCGCGCTGAAGATCGGTGCCGCCGCCTCGCTCCCCCACTTCTCGTTGCGAGGCTCGTCGAGCGCCACCAGCATGACGAAGCGCGGCTCGTCGGCGGGCGCGAATCCGACGAAGGACAGGACGCCCGGCGCGTGAGAATAGCGCTTGGTCGACGGGTCGAGCTTCTGCGCCGTGCCGGTCTTGCCGGCGACGGCGTATCCGGGGATGGCCGCGAAATGCCCGGTGCCCGACTCGACCACGCCCGTCATCAGATTCGTGAGCGTCCGCGCGGTGGTCGGCGAGATGACTTGCCGCAGCGCCTTGGCTTCGAAGCGCCGCGTCTCCTGACCGTCGGCGTCGAAGGTCGAGCGGACGAGGCGCGGCTGCATCAGGGTGCCGCCGTTCGCGATGGCGCCGAACGCCGTCACCAGCTGGAGCGCCGTGACCGAGATTTCCTGGCCGATCGACATCGTCGGCAGCGACAGGAGCGACCAGCGCTGCGGCTCGCGCAGGAGCCCGCGGCTCTCGCCGGCGAGGCCGACACCGGTCGGCGCGCCGAAGCCGAACGCCTTCATGTAGCGGTAGTAGCGATCGCGGCCGAGCGACATGCCGACCTTGATCGAGCCGACGTTGGACGAGTTCTGCAGCACCTCGGCGAAGGTGAGCCAGCCGTACTTCTTCCAGTCGCGGATCGTCGTTCCCGCCAAGGTGATCGCGCCGTTCTCGGCGTAGATGCGGTCCTCGGGCCGGACGACGCCTTCCTCCAGCGCCGCCGCGGCCATGATCACCTTGAACGTCGAGCCCGGCTCGAAGGGATCGGTCACGGCCCGATTGCGCCAGGCGTCCGACGACGACACGTCCAGGAACGCGTTCGGATTGAACGTCGGCCGCATCGCCATCGCGAGGACGTCGCCGGTACGCGGGTCCAGGACCACCGCCATCGCGGCCTTCGAGTGGGTCCGCCGATAGGCCGCGTCGATCTCGCGCTCGGCGATGTACTGGATCGTCTTGTCGATGGTCAGCATCACGCCGTGCCCGGGCTGGGGCTGCTGGAGCACGTGGGGCGCCGCCACCTCGCGGCCGAGCGCGTCGCGGCCGACGATCGCCTTGCCGGGCTGGCCGGCCAGATCGGCGTTGAACGCGCGCTCGATCCCCTCGAGCCCGCCCTCGCCGCCCTCGAAGCCGAGCACGTGCGCGCCCAGCTCCCGGTTGGGATAGAGGCGGAGCGGCTCCGGGAGGAAGCCGAGCCCCGGCTCGCGCAGCGCCTTCACCTGCTCGGCCATGGTGGGCGGCAGCTTCCGGCGCAGCCACACGAACGAGCGGGCGCTGGTCAGCGCGGCGTGCACTTCCGACTGTGGCTGGCCGAGGATCGGCGCCAGGCGCGTGGCGACGCGAACCGGGTCGCCGACGCTACGCGGCTGCACGAAGAGTGACTCGGTGGCGGTCGAGGTCGCGAGGGCTCCGCCCTGACGGTCGACGATCGCGCCACGCTGCGCGTAGAGAATGACCGTGCGGGAGTACTGACGCTCGGCGAGCTGGTTGAGCTCGCCGTGCTTGACCACCATCAGCCAGCCGAGGCGACCGACGAGGCCGCCGAACGCGAGGGCGAGGATCGCCGCCAGCATGAGGACGCGCGTCCGGACGGCCGCATCCTTCACTGAGCCGGCGGCCTCGCGCCGCGGAGCGACGCCGCCCGGGTCGTGTCGGCCGCCAGGCCGGTGCCACCGGCCACGTACTCCTTCGCCAGCCTGATCTGATCCCGCCCCGCCGCGACCAGGCCGATCTGCCGGGCACGCGCCTCGATGCGGCTCGGCGAGCGCAAGGTCGCCACCTCGATCTCGAGCTGCCGGATCCGATCTTCGGCGCGCCCGCGCTCGGTCTTGATGGCGTCGAGCCGATAGGCGATGTGCACCTGCTCGACCCTGATGCCGACCACGGTGAGGGCGCCCGCCACGAGCAGCGCCGAGGTGGCGAACGCCACCACGAGCGAGCGCCGCACACGGGGATCCTGTTCGCGATGAAGCCGCTGGTCCTTCTTCTTCATGGGAGCCGCTCCAGCACGCGCAGCTTCGCGCTCCTGGCACGGGGATTCGCCCGCACCTCGTCGTCGCTGGGCTGACGCGGCGACGGCTCGAGCTCGGCGAATCCCGCCGGCTCAAGAGCCCGGAACGTCTGCTTCACGATGCGATCTTCGCCCGAATGAAACGAGATGACGCCCAGACGGCCGCCGGCCGTCAAGAGAGCGGGCGCCTGCGCCAGCGCGTTTCGGAGCGCGCCGGGCTCGTCGTTGACCGCCATGCGGATCGCCTGGAAGGTCCGCGTGGCGACGTGCAAGCGGCGCGGCCACGCCGCGCGAGGTACCGCGCCGCGGACCGCCGCCACGAGGTCGCCCGTTCGCGCCAGGGGGCGGCGGCGGACGATGGCCCGCGCGATCCGCCGCGCGTGCGGCTCCTCGCCGTACTCGAAGATGATTCGCGCCAGCTCCGCCTCAGGGAGGTGGTTCAGGAGCTTGCCCGCCGGCTCGCCGCTCGAGGGATCCAGCCGCATGTCGAGCGGCTCGTCCCCCTGGAACGAGAACCCGCGCCCCGACTGCTCGAGCTGCCACGACGACACTCCCAGATCCATGAGAATCGAGCGCGCGCGGTCGACGCCGCGCTCGGCGGCCGCCTCGTCGAGACGGCCGAAGCTCGAGTGAGCGAGGGCGACGCGGTCGCCGAACGGCGTCAGGCGCTCGCGCGCCTGCGCGAGTGCCGCGGCGTCCGTGTCGAGGCCGAGCAAGCGCACAGCGCTGGCGCTGGCGCTCAAGATCGCCTCGGCGTGACCACCCATACCCACCGTCGCATCGATCACCCACCCCTCGTCGCGCGGTCGCAAGAAGAACACGACCTCGTCGACGAGCACCGGAACGTGAACCGCTACACTCCCAGGCCCGATAGCCTTTCGAACAACGTCGGCAGCCGCTCGGCGCGTGTGCGCTCGTACTCGTCGAACCGGCTGCGATCCCACACCTCGAACTGGGGAAGCCCCCCGCCCACGAGCGTGACTTCCTTCTTCGAGAGTCCCGCCTGCTCGCGCACGTCCGGCGGGATGAGCACGCGCCCTGCCGCGTCGAGCGTCGCGTCCTTCGCGCGCGAGATGTAGAGCCGGCCCAGCTCACGCACCTCGGGATTGAAGATCGACTGCTCGCGCAACTTCGTCTCGATGCGCTGCCACTCCTCCAACGGATGTACCTCGAGGCAGTAATCATTCGGGACGACGACCAGCGCGCCGTCGTACTGCGCGAGCGTGTCCCGGAATTTCGCCGGCACGCTCAGGCGCCCTTTCGGATCGATCGTGTGCTGGTACCGTCCCCTAAACATATCCGGATTTCGCCGATCTCTGTTTAAGCCTTCATCCCACTTTGCCCCACTTGAAATGCGAGATTAGCTGCTAGGGCAAACACCTGTCAAGGGTAAAAGAGACGATTTTGAGCGCAATTAGCCTCCGGTGACCTCCTGACGACCGGTGGTGTCAGCCGACCCACTTTTACCCTGGGAATGGTGGGTAGGCCGGGATTGGGTCTTGGGCGCCCCCCCGGTGGCCCGGAAACTGGAGGAGTTCGGCTAGCGGAGGGCCCTGGACGGGGCCCGGTGGACGGGCCGGGAACCCATAGGATCTGACACGGAAGCGCCGAATCTCGCGAGGCGCGCTCGCGGAGCAACCGCTGAATCAGCGATTGCGCAATCGCACCCGCGTGGAGAACGTCGTCGCGACCGAGCGATCGGCAAGATCCCACGCGGCCTCGGTCACGAGTGTGATCACCACGGTCCGCACGTCGTCGGCAACCGCAGCGGTGTTGCCCGCTGCGTCGAGGTACTCGAGCGTGAATCGCCTGACGCCGTCGATCACCGGCTGCGCGCCGCCGCCGGCGTCACGACGTAAGGTCGCCCCGACCAATCGCCAGGCGATCGTCTCGCCGGAGCCGGCGATGACGCCGTTTCCGTCGAGGTCGTGATGCAGCACGATGTGCGCAGGCTCGGCCACGGCGATCGCAGCAAATGCCGCGGGGCTCGGCCCGAGCCCCGCCGTCCGGATCTCCCCTGCAAGACGCTCGACCGCCACGCGCGCGCTTTGCTGGGATTCGGCGCGAGCGGCACCGACCATGTAGACCCGGAGTCCTTCCTGGAGCACGGTGAACATGCTCGCCGAGACGACTCCGAAGACGGCCACGGCGACGAGAAGATCGGCGAGGTGCACGAAGACAAGGTCGCCGTGGCCGAGCGTCCGGTCAATGCCCGAAATCGCAGACGGCTGCGGGCGTTACAAACCTTGCCGGCCAGGTGCTTCGTTCTCAGCCACCAATTCCGGAACACGTCCGGTAACTCGTTGAACTAGCAAGAGGCATCGGGGGCACGTCCGTTGCTTCACTATAGGTGCCAAGGGCCAGGCCGCCGAGGACGACTGATCCGGCCGCACGGAAAGGAGGACCGACGTGGAGCGCATGGCGATGGGATTCGTCAGCCGGGGGCTCGTGATCCTGGGCGCAGCACTCGTCGTGTGCCTCGCGCCGAGGTCCGTGCGTGCCGAAGAGATCCAGAACATGATTCGCTACTTCGACGCGAACGGCGCCGCGCACTACGTCGGGAGCCTCGAGCAGGTACCGCCGGAATATCGGGCGAGCGCCAAGGCCCCGGACACCTCGGATGCTCGCATGCCGCCGGTGACGTCGATCGGCAACGATTGGCACGGCCGACAAGCGCGCGAGCTGTATTACAAGCACCGCCGCGAAGAGCTCGAGAAGCAGATGGAGAAGCTCGAGCGAGAGTACCGCAGCCTGCAGCAACAGGAGGCGGGGCCGCGAGCCGAATCCGCCGCGCGCAAGACCGTCAACGACGCCCTCGAGCGTGAGCGGCGCCTGCAGGAACGGAAGACTCTCCACGACGCGCGCACCGCGGAGCACGCGAAGTGGCTCAAGAGCTGCGAGCGCCAGGAGCGCATCGTCGAGAAGGAGCGGGCCCGGCACTGGCTCGCCTACGGTCAGCGCTGGAGCGACGAGGAGGCCGCCGCGCGCAAGCGGAGGGCCATCGCCGACTCCGGCTGTCAGCCGCTGAAGTAAGCGCCTACGGCAGCCGAACCACCGTCCAGCCGCGCGTGAGCATCTCGGAATCCTCGAGCGGTCGAGCGCGGCGCCCATACCGCCGGCGCTCGGTCGCCGGCGGAACCTCGTGGCGGCGACGCTTCACGACGCGGCGGTCGAGGATCACCTCGACGTCTCGTTCCTGCCCCAGCACCACGCGAAGCGATTCGTAGAGCTCTCGCCGGCTCTGCGACACGATGAAGAGGAGCCGCTCCATCGCCCTACTCCAGCACCGGACGATGCTGGGCCCACGGACGCGCGCGCTCGAACGCCGCCGAGGCGCGCAGCACGGTCGAGTCGTCGAAGCGACGGCCGACGATCTGCAGCCCGATCGGCAGACCGTCCTTCGTGAATCCGCACGGCACCGACGCGGCCGGCTGGCCCGTCACGTTGAACGGATACGTGAACGGGATCCACGCGTAGGCCTCGACCGGCTTTCCCGCGATCTCGGTTGGGTTGTCGAGCCCGACCTTGAACGGCGGACACGCGATCGTGGGCGTGAGCAGCAGATCGTACTTCTCGAAGAACGCGCGCGGGTGCTGCCACCAGGCGAGCCGGTCGAACCACGCCTGCACGTATTTCGACGGCGGATTCTTGAGCGTCGTCTCGATGATCCGCAGGAGCCCGGGCTCGATGTCGCTCGGCCGATCGACGTACGACGCCATGCGCGTCGCGATGCCGCCGCAGAAGATCTCGCCCCACGCCTCGCGCGGCGAGGGCCAGCCCGGCTTGACCTCGTCGACCTTGCAGCCGAGCTCGCGAAACGCGCGCGCCGCCTTGGCGCAGGAGGCACGCACCTCCGGGTCGACCGCCTCCACGAAGCCGAGGTCGTCCGTGTACGCGACGCGCAGACCCTTCACGCCGCCGCGCATCGATTTCAGATAGTCCTCGCCCGCGGCCGGCAACGAATACTGATCACGCTCGTCGGGGCCGGCGCACACGGTGAGCATCAGCGCGGCGTCGGCGACGGTGCGGGTCAGCGGACCGATGTGCGAGAGGCTCCACGCGGCGCTGGCCGGATGCGTCGGGATGCGGCCGTACGACGGCTTGTGGCCGAAGATCCCGGCGCACGACGCGGGGATGCGGATCGAGCCGCCGCCGTCGGTGCCGATGTGAAGCGGTCCGAGACCGGCCGCCGCGGCCGCCGAGGCGCCGCCGCTCGAGCCGCCCGGCGTCCGCTCGAGATTCCAGGGATTGCGCGTGATCCCGAAGACGAGGTTGTGCGTGGCACCGATCCAGCCGAAGGTCGGCGTGTTCGTCTTGCCGAGCATGATCCCGCCGGCGGCCTTCATGCGCTCGACCATCGGCGCGTCCTCGGCCGGGACGTTGTCGCGATAGAACGGTGTGCCGAACGTCGTCCGCACGCCCTTCGTGTTCACGAGGTCCTTCACCGAGAACGGCACGCCGTGTAGCGGCCCCAGCCGTGCGCTCCGCTTGCCGACCGCGCGCTCGGCGGCCTTCGCCTCGCGGCGCGCGGCGTCGTCGGTCAGGGTCACGAACGCGTTGAGCCGAGGATTGATCTTCTCGATGCGGTCCAGCACCGCGTCGACCACCTCGACCGGTGACACCTTCTTCTTCTGGATCAGCGCCGCCAGCTCGGTCGCCGGCAGCCACGCGAGCCTCGTGTCAGCCATCTGCGCGTCTCCTTGGGTTGCGGTCGCGGGTCGTTGTCGAGCGGATCGCGTCAGCTTCCGCGGAGCCGAGGATCGAGTGTGTCGCGCAGCGCATCGCCGAGCAGGTTCGAGGCGAACACGGCGAGGCTGATCGCGATACCCGGGAAGAGCACGAGGTGCGGCGCCTTCTGGGCGTACTCGGCGGCGGAGACCGACAGCATGCGGCCCCACGACGGGTACGGTTCGGGCACGCCCAGCCCGAGGTAGGACAGGGTCGCCTCGACGAGGATCGCGCTCCCCAGCTGCGCCGTGCACAGCACGATGAACGGGCCCATCGTGTTGGGCAGGATGTGGCGGAACGCGATACGCAGGTGCTGAACGCCCAGCGAGCGCGCCGCCTCGATGTACTGCATCTCTCGGATCGAGAGCACGCTCGAGCGGATCACGCGCGCCGCCCGCGGAATGATCGGGATCGAGATCGCGATCACCACGTTCTGCACCGAGGGACCGAGGGCGGCCGACATCACGAGCGCGAGCACGAGCAGCGGCAGCCCCTGCAGGATGTCCAGGATCCGCTGGGTCACGAGGTCGATTTTGCCGCCGGCGTAGCCGGACAGAAGCCCGATGATGCCGCCGAGGACCGAGCCCAGGAGCGTGGAGGCGACCCCGACGACCAGCGAGACGCGCGCGCCGTGAACGATCCGCGAGTAGATGTCACGACCTAGATGGTCGGTGCCCAGCCAGTGCTCGGCGTTCGGCACGCCGAGCGTGTAGGCCGCGTTGGTGGCGATCGGATCGTGGGTCTGCAGCATGTCGGCGAAGACGGCCGTGATCAGCATCAGCAGCATCAGCACGCCGCCGGCGGCGCCGAGCGGCTTCTTCCGGACGAATCGCGCGACCACCGCCCAGGCCCCGGACCGCGGACGCACGCCAGCCGGTACAGCGATCGCGGCCGGCCTAACCGCCATAACGGACTCGCGGGTCGAGGACGCCGTACAGCATGTCGACGAAGAGGTTCGAGAGGATCACGACGATCGCGATGAACATGACGAGGTTCTGTACGACCGGATAGTCCCGCCACAGGATCGCCTGCACCAGGAACCGCGCGACGCCGGGCAGATTGAACACGGTCTCGGTAACCACGAGCCCGCCGATGAGAAACGCGAACTCGATCCCGATCACGGTGACGACCGGCAGCAGCGCGTTCTTGAGGGCGTGGCGCCAGATGACGATGCGCCCGGTCTGTCCCTTCGCCCACGCGGTCCGGATGTAGTCCTCGCGCATCACCTCGAGCAGCGACGAGCGCGTGATGCGCATGATGAGCGCCGAGGAGCGATAGCCGACCGCGAGCGCCGGTAACAAGAACTGGATCGCGTGCAGCTTCAGGTCCTTCGCCGGCGATACGTAGGTGATCGGCGGGATCCAGGCGAACCAGGAGACGAGCGTCAGGATGATCACCATGCCCAGCCAGAACGCCGGCATCGAAAGCCCGGCGAGGCTGAACACGCGCAGCGCATAGTCGAGGGTCGTGTCCTGCCGCACGGCGCTGATGACACCCGTCGGCACGCCGATGAGCACGGCAAAGACCATCGACAGCGCCGCCAGCTCGAGTGTCACCGGCACGAGCGGCCGGATGACCTCCCAGGCGGGCAGGTCATACCGGTAGGACTTGCCGAGGTCGCCGGTCACGATCTGATGGAGCCAGTCGAGATACTGGACCACGTACGGCCGGTCCATCCCGAGCTCCTTCAGAATCGCCTGCTTCTCGGACGGGCTGACGTAGCCGGCGGTCGAAAAGAGAATGTCGACGATGTCGCCCGGCGCCAGGCGCAGCAGGACGAAGATCACCACCGACATCCCCAGCAACGTCAAGAGCGCGATCGCGAGTCGCTGGGCGACGTAGGTTTTCACGCGCGGCCGTGCGCGCCGCCGGCCGGCGCCGGGCGCGAGCCCCGCCGGCCGCGGCGCACCATATCGTGAATGGCCGCCCGGTCTACTTGTCGCTCCACACGTCCTGCATCCGGGCGAAGTTGTAGATGTTGTGATGCGGGACCAGGTTCTTCACGTGCGGCCACATCGTGAAGTAGTCGATCCGATGGTCCAGCACGGGCCGGGCCGCGTCCTCTTCGAGCTTCTTCTGGATCGTGACCACGATACCCAGCCGCCGCTTGACGTCGAGCTCCTGCGACTGCTGGTCGATCATCTTCATGACGTGCTCGTCGCAGTAGAAGCTGTAGTTGCGCGGCGAGCCGCACGCGAAGTTCTCGTACAGGTTGGCGTCGGGATCGTCCACGCCGAGACCCGTCAGATTCGCCCCGATCTGATAGTCGCCGCGCGTGGCCATCGCGTGCCACTGGGCGGTCTCGATCTGCTTGAGCGTCGCGTCGATCCCCACCTGCTTGAGCTCGTTGATGACGAACGAGGCCATGTCGACGTACACGGCGATCGCGCGCGTGACCATCTCGACGCGGAGCGGCTTCTGCGGTGTTACGCCCGCCTCGGCCAGGAGCTTGCGCGCCCGATCCTTCATCTCGGACGGCTTGCCGTAGCCGGGCAGCGCCAGCAAATCCTTCTCGGGCATCCCCCACACGCCGTACGGCTTGGGCGCCATCGCCGCGCCGGGAACGCCGGCGCCTTGATGGACCGCCTGGATCAGTCCGCGCCGGTCAATCGCGTAGCTCACCGCGAGCCGGACCTTCTGGTTGTCGAAGGGCGGCTTCTTGCTGTTCATGATGATGTTGTCGGTCACTGCGGTGGCGACCGGCGTGACCACGAGCTGGGGCACCGCCTTCTTGAGCTGCTCGGACGCCGCCTTGGTCGTCTCCCCCGGAAACGCCACGTCGAGCTGGCCGGCTTGCAGCGCCGCGGTGCGCGTGCCCCGCTCGACGATCACCACGTAGTGGAGCGCGTCCAGATACGGGCGCCCCTTGATGAAGTAGTCCGGGTTCTTCACGTAGTCGAGATACTCACCCTTGCGCCATTCCTTGACCTTGAACGGCCCCGTGCCGATGCAGCTCGTCCGGTAGTTCGCGGGTGGAATGTGGGCCGCGTAGATCGGCGTGTAGCCCGACGCGAACATCGACAGGAGTGAGGGCTGCGGCCGCTTCAGCCGGAAGACGACGGTGTGGGCGTCTGGAGCTTCGATCGCCTCGACGTTGGCGTACCAGTCCTTCCGCGGATTGATTCGCAGCTTGGCCGGCGCGTCCGGCCCCTCACGCAGCATGTCGAAGGTGAATTTCACGTCCTTCGAGGTGAACGGCTGTCCGTCGTGCCACTTGACGTTCTTGCGGAGGAAGAAGACGAGATTCCGGTAATTGTCCTGCCACGACCACTTCTCGGCCAGGTCGCCGACGATGGTGTCGGGGCTTTCGATCGCCTTGGCTGGATCGAACTGCACCAGGTTGTTGAAGCAGGGCGCGGCGGGGAACACGGTCGAGATCGTCGAGCTCTCATGGATCGCGAACCCCTGCGAGAGATCCTCGCGCAGCATGACGTTCAGGGTTCCACCCGATTTCGGCGCCTGGCTCTGGGCCGGGGCGGCGAAGGTGAGCGTCGCGACGACGAGGCCGAGGGCGGCGATATATGGCAAGGCGCGTGAGCGCGGCATTGGTGCCTCCTTGGGATGCAGCGTGACGGAGTTTACGTGAAAACACCGGAGGCGACAAACCGGTTTCCGCCCGCTGCGGCGCATCTCAGAAGAGGCGCAGCGCCAGGTGAATCGCGTAGAGCAGCCCACCCGCCAGGCCGCCGACGACGGTGCCGTTGACGCGGATGTACTGCAGATCGTCCCCGGCGTGCTCTTCGATGAGTCGCACCGCGCCCTCGGGGCCGAGCGCCAGCACGCCGTTCTCGATGAACTCCGCGATCCGCTGGTGATGCCGCTCGATGATCTCGAGCACCCGCGCTTTGCCCCAGCGGTCGAGCTGGAGGCGAAGCTCCTCGTCGGCGACCAGCGCCCGCCGGGCGCGCTCGAGCCGTTCGACGATCCAGACGCGCACCTCGGAGCGCGGCCGCTCGAGGTCGGCCAGAAGGGTCCGGTGGAGCGCCGCCGCGGTATCTTCGATGACCCGCGTCGCGATCGGCGTCGCGAGCAGATCGCGTTTGGCGGCCTCCACGCGCTCGGCCAGGCGGCTGTCGGTACGGAGGCGGCCGGGCAGCTCGCTCACCGCCTCCATCAGGCGCTGGCGGACCGGATGGTCGGGCTCCTGCGCCACCTGGCGCAGCCCGGCCTGGAGAGCCGAGAGCACGCGCTCGCGATCGATCAACCCGAGCATGCTGGCGATGCCGATCCAGAAGCGCGGATAGGCGCCCATCCGCTCGCGGTAGCGAGCCAGGAGATCGTCCACCAGCTCCCCGGCCGTCGCGCGGAACGCCGGCCGATCGAGCGCTTCCGCGAGCGAGCCGGCCAGCGCCGTGACGATCCGCTGATCCCAGTCATGGCGACGCACCATCTGGATGGACGCGGCGAGCACGGGCGCCAGTGGCCGGTCGAGCAGCAGATCGCGGAGCCTGGTGATGACGTCACTCGCGGCCTTCGGCGACATCTCGGCGGCGAGCCAGCGAGCGAGCTCCCGCG
>Ga0075425_100007632_pt1 | contig 11439 bp, 9 predicted proteins | sample SoiMethybrSBSTD4_FD_75300 | JGI IMG/M metagenome (GOLD analysis project Ga0075425, IMG submission 75300) | Bulk soil microbial communities from a Populus tree surrounding site in Tennessee, USA - Soil MetaG P. TD hybrid SBSTD4 | ecosystem: Environmental > Terrestrial > Soil > Tree plantation...
CTGAGTGTCTGCTTCTTTTACGAGCCGCTTGATGTCGCTTTCGTTGTACCTACTATGATTATCCCCTCCGTCGGATAGGATGAGCAAGGCGCGCTTGGCGTTGCGTGCACCCCTCATCTGGCTCAGTCCAAGATAGATCGCATCGAGCAGCGCTGTTCTTCCTTTCGGACTCGTGGTCAGCATTCGGCTCTGCAGATCCTCCACGCTGTTGGTGAAGGCGCTCGTAAGTTCTGCGCGCTCGTTGAAGCTCACCATGAAAAATTCGTCCGCGGGATTTGCAGTCTTGAAAAACTGGATCGCGGCTTCGCGTGCCTTGGCGATTTTATTGGACATGCTTCCGCTCAAATCGAAAATCACACCGATGGAAATGGGCACGTCTTCTGAAGAAAAAGCCACGACTTCCTGCTCGGTGTTGTCCTCAAAAACGCGGAAATTATCCGGCTCCAAACCGGTCACCAGCCGGTTATAAGGATCGGTCACCGTCACGTTGACCAGCGCCACATCCACGTCGGTATGCAAAACCTTGCCTGGCCTGATCGCTAATCCCGGCGTATCGTGCCGCACGTCACCAACGGAAACTTTCAGCGGCGTCCGCTCGGCTTTGTCAGGATTCAACGGCGAGGGTGTCAGAGGGGGCTTTACTTCAGCCTTATTTTCTTCGGAATCGCCGGCCGATTGGGCCACACAGCTAGGGGCGTAGAGCAGGAGTGCACAGAGGCAGAGGGCAAAGAAAGCAACTTGGATGGCTAGAACGCGAGACCCTGGACCTTCGCGCTTCACGGCGCCCCCATCGTCCCGGCTTGCTGGAACGGCCGCTGCGGAAACGGACTGAGGCGATTCTACCCAGCAGCTAATACCGGCGCAAGTTAAATCGGTGTAACTTCGCCAAAATGGGGAATCGACCGTATGTTCCCGTTTCGAGGCGTGCTCCCGAGCACGTGTTAGCATGCTGCTTGTCGGCGAGAGCCCTGCGGCACCGAGCTCCCGCCAGCTGCCAGCGAGGAGATTCGAATGGACCCATCTCAGGTGGTTATAGTAATTCCGGCACGGTACGGCTCCACCCGGCTGCCCGGAAAGCCACTGGTTTCGCTGGCGGGCAAGCCGATGGTCCAAAGGGTGTTCGAACGGGCGAAGCTGGCCAAAACCGCCGGCCGCGTCATCGTAGCCACCGACGACGAACGTATCGTAAGCAAGGTGCAAGAGTTTGGCGGCGAAGCGCGCATGACCCGTGTCGACCACCGTACCGGAACCGAGCGCATCGCCGAAGTCGCCGCCCATGTCGACGGGCAAGTCTTTGTGAACGTGCAAGGCGACGAGCCACTACTCGATCCCACTGCCGTGGACGTAGCGGTTACGACGTTGCTCGAAGATCCTGCCGCGGCGATCGCCACCGTCGCCGTCCCCATTCGAACCCCGGCCGACATTATGGATCCTAATGTCGTAAAAACCGTGCTCGACTTTGACGAAAACGCTCTCTACTTCTCTCGCGCACCGATTCCGTGGGTGCGCGATTCCGCGCACAAAACTCACGCACGCCATTTGAAGCACCTCGGTCTCTATGTGTTTCAGCGCGATGCCTTGCTCGAATATCCGACGTTGCCGCAAGGCGAATTGGAGCGCCTGGAACAGCTGGAGCAACTCCGCTGGATGGAAAACGGTTGGAAGATTCGCGTGGCAGAAGTCGAATACGACGCCCTCAGCGTCGATGTCCCCGAAGATGTTGAGCGCGTGGAGAAGTTATTGAGCAAAACACAGACATAGCAATGGTCGACATTGCGTTCATAACGGTCAACTACAACACCCTGAACTGCCTGAGGCAGTTGAGCAGCTTCTTTGAAACGCTCGATGTGCCGTTAACGTTTTCGTTGACTATAGTGGATAATAACTCTGGCGACGGTTCTCAGGAATTCCTGAAATCGCGGCCCGGCGTTCACTATATTCAAGCGGGTGAAAATCTCGGCTACGGGCGCGCCGTCAATCGGGCTGTGTCGGCCACCGCGAGCAAATATGTAGGTGTGACGAATACCGACGTGGTTCTCAATCGCGATGCGCTGGTCAGACTATGGACCTTCCTCGAGGAACACGCGGACGCCGGAGTCTGCGCGCCACGGATAACGTACGAAGACGGACGCGACCAGGGTATGGTTTTCAAACCTAGTCTCATCTCCCATTATGCAAACTGGTTCGCAAAACTCGCGGCCAGGCGATCGAAGTCGCAAGTGGCAAAGGCCAACGGGCCACTCAAGGTGGACGGTGTCATGGGAGCGTTTTTCATCATCCGGCGCTCAGCGATTCCCTGTCCGACGCTCTTTGACGAAGACTTTTTCTTTTTTTATGAGGACACGTCGCTCGCTCACACGTTAAAAAATTCTGGAGTGAAGTGCTTTGTTGTTCCGGACGTGTCCATCATCCATGTTGGAGGCCAATCGCGATCGGCAAGTTCAGTTGCGCTTTTCTATAACGGCAAATACCTCTACCTCAAGAAGTTTTACGGACCGATTCACGCCAAGTGTATTTATTTGCTCGACCGTGTACGGATATCTTACAAGCTCGCCGTGTATTCGATTCTTGCCTGGTTTAGTTCTTCCGATCGCGTGCGGTCCAAGCAGAGCCATTACAGGCACGCTCGGAACAATGCTCAATTCCCGCGCTGAGCTGCGACTTGAAATGCGCAATATTCCGACGGCGTCGAAAAAGGGGCACGAGCAATCGTGCCCCATTTGGCCGCGCATACTCGGCTTAAGGAATTTGCAGTGTGATGACGCCGGAAATGACACGGGTGCTATCCGTGCCGGCGACGAACATGTGCTGCGAGTCGACGATGTACGGCACGAAGTTCATCGTTGCGGAGGGGCTGGTCAGCGGTTTGAGGGCGAGCGCATTGCGCGTGCCAGTGCTGCTAGTGCCGTCGCCGCCGATGGTGAGGCCGGTTCCGGAGAGCACAACATTCAGGAAAACCCCCTGATTGGAGCTGAACTCCGAAAAATCAACTGCGCCGGAAACGTTATTGGTCGCGGCGCTGGAAAGCGCCATGTGTCCCACAAAATCTTCTTCAGCCGTGGCCACCGTATTGTTGTTGCTGCTCAATCCTGAGAAGTTGAAGCCATAATCGCCGGCCAAACCAGCTAGGGTGAACGGCGCTCCGGTTTGCAATTGCAGAAAGCCGTCGCCGACATTGCCGCCATTGTTGGTCAACGTAACATCCTGAATCACACCGCCGCTGGCCGAGTTCAGGTAGAAGACAAACGAATATGTCCCGAGACTGGAGTCGCTAAACGTAAGCGTGCCGCGGCCGGAGCCCGGGAAGTTGGTGTCGATGGAGTACGTTGTGCTCGAGAGCGAACCCTTGGGCACCTGCGCGGTCTGGCCATTGTCGTTGGTGTCGGCAACAACGCTGGTCAGGACCCCGCTGCCGTTGGCTGTGAAGCGTCCGATACGCGTGAGCGCACCAGCCGTTCCGCTGCCGGTCGTTAGGAATGCAAAGTTGCCGTTAAACGTTGCGTTGGTCGTGGGAACGCTGGATTGGGAAGTGGCAATGCCGACGTTCAACGCGCCGGAGAAGCTCTCATCCTCAATGAGGCATAGTCGCGAGCTGTTCACCACGTAATAGATGAAATGATACGGAGTGCCCCCGGCGGTGAAGCTGATGGTTCCGCGCCCAAAATTCGTGTTGTTGGCAGCGTCGATCTGAAAAGAACCGGTAAGAGCCTGCGCGCCTGTTGGGTTGGCATTGTCGTTTTCATCCAGCACGCCACTAAGAGTGCCGCTGCCGGCAACGAGCTGGCCGACGATCGAATCCGGAGCGCTGATATTGAAATCAATTCCGCTCACGTCGAAGATGTAGTTGCCGTTGAATCCGTTTGCAAACGCGTTGGGATCCTGCAGGAAAAACTTGCCGCTGGTCGTCGCGCCGCCGTCTGTCTCCACGATCAAACCTTCTGTCGGCGAAAGCATCGTGACGCTGAAGGTGAGTGGCCCACTGCCAGTGAGGTTCACTGTCCCACGCCCATCGGCCTGAATGTTGTAGGTGCTTGGCGAAAACTGGATCAATTCCGGAGCGCCAACAACGTCCACATCCTCAAGTCCGGCGGTGATGTTTCCGTTGCCGTCCGCCGTAAAGGAGCCGATGCGCGCGAAAAAGGTAGCCCCGCCGTTGGTGAGAATCGTTCCGCTCATGAAGAAAGCGTACTGGCCTTTCAAGCTGGCGTTGGAGAAATTGCCAGTCGGAGGAGGCGGGGTCGGATTGGAGGCGCCGCCACCGCCGCATGCTGCGGCAAAAGTGGCGAAGCTCAGGGCTGCAAATACCACGTACTGCCGCAGGAATTTCGCCGACCAAGTTGAGGTGAACGCTTTCATCGCGCCACCCCCTGCAGGCTTGCCGAAGCATTTTTAGCAGCAGCTTTACCGCGCTCTACGCGAGGAGTCAGCGGCAATCCGTGATTCGACCGAACCGCAACAACCTGCGATCCGACCTGCACCAACCGCGCCAGGAAAACCGTGTTTTTGCCAATGACCCGCGATTGACCGACAAAGCGAACGCTCATGCCTTGCGTCAGGCTCACCTTGGCTTGCTGGAGCAGGCGCGCATCGCCCAGGTGCACATCCACATTTCCGGAAGAGGTTTGCAGCAAGACATGCGTGCCGAGCGGCGGCGTCTTGGAATTTTCCGTGTAACTCAAAATCGAGCCCTGCAACGAGACATCGTTGGCCATGTTGTAGCCGCCGGAAGTTGGCGCAACTGGCTTGGCGTTCGGCCGCTGCGCCAGTGCTACTCCTGGGAGCGCCAGCAGACACAGCGACGCGAGATAACGGATGGACCGCGGAGAGAGATTCATGCAAATCACCCCAATGAGGCCCAGTGGCTGGGCGCTAAGTTCAACTTCTCAATCTCAGGCGCGCAACACGATCCTGAAATTCATCCCGTGCCAGAAAACGCGGGCTTGCAAAACAGAACGAAACGGAAAGGAGACTTCCCTAGTTTAGATGGACGGGGCGCAGCTGCCGTTCCGCGCGAATAACATCCGTGTGTCGCAACAGTCAGCGGCGCTACGAAGCTCGGCTGGGAAAGATCCTCACCAGAGTTGGAACCCTTTTGCGCTGAAAAGGTTTCGGCGAGCATCAAAAATTTACATTTAGCGACGCTAAGAGTTGCAATTGACAGAGCGGCATCTCGTGCCCATAATTGTGTGTACGTCGTCATCGTACTCAGGTTTGTCAAACGAACCTGAAACCTATGGCTTGCTTCCGATAGTAAGCCTGAGAGGTAAGAACAGTCCAAAGCGGGAGTGGTGCTCGCGCGGACTACACGGATGGCGCCAAAATATATATTTGTTACCGGCGGTGTTGTTTCCTCACTGGGCAAGGGCGTAGCAGCCTCCTCCATCGGTTGTCTCCTCGAAAGTCGCGGTTTCAAAGTCACCCTTCAGAAGTGCGATCCGTATCTGAACGTCGATCCCGGCACGATGAGCCCGTTTCAGCACGGTGAAGTATTCGTGACGGAAGATGGCGCGGAAACCGACCTCGATCTCGGGCACTACGAACGGTTCACGCACGCCAAGCTGACCCGCGACAACAACTGGACGACCGGAAGAATCTACGAAACGATCCTGACCAAAGAGCGGCGCGGCGACTATCTCGGCAAGACGGTGCAGGTGATTCCGCACGTCACCGACGAAATCAAAAACATCATCAAGAAAGTTTCCGCCGAAGTGGACGTGGTCATCGTCGAAATCGGCGGAACGGTGGGCGACATCGAGTCTCTTCCCTTCCTCGAAGCGATTCGCCAGATGCGGCTGGAACTCGGCAGCGAAAATACTTTGTTTGTGCATGTGACGCTGGTTCCTTATATTGCAGCCGCGGGCGAGCAAAAGACCAAGCCGACGCAACATAGCGTGAAAGAGATGCTGAGCATCGGAATCCAGCCGGACATTTTGCTTTGCCGCAGCGACCGGCACATTCCCTCCGAGCTGAAACGGAAAATCGCGCTGTTTTGCAACGTCGCGGAATCGTGCGTGATTTCGATGGAAGACGTGGACACGATTTACGCCGTTCCGGCAGAACTGAGTCGCGAAGGCCTCGACAAGCAAATTCTGCGACTGCTGCATCTGGAAGAGCGGCCGCAGAATTTTCAGCCGTGGCTGGATTTGATTCAGCGCCTTCACCATCCCGCTGGCGAAGCGCGCATCGCGATTGTCGGCAAGTACGTGCAGCTTGAGGATGCGTACAAGAGCTTGCGCGAAGCACTGCTGCATGGCGGGCTGGCCCACAATCACAAAACCGTGATTGATTGGATTGAGTCGGAAGAAATCGAGTCCGCCGAAATCGCCGCAAACCGGTTGCGCGGCTATGACGGGATTCTGGTTCCCGGCGGATTCGGCAAACGCGGCATCGAAGGAATGATTCATACGATTCGCTACGCGCGCGAGAATAAGATTCCCTTCTTTGGAATTTGCCTGGGCATGCAGTGCGCGACGATCGAATATGCCCGCGATGTCGCCGGATTGAAGCAGGCGAACAGCACCGAATTCGATCAACTGACTCCTTTCCGCGTGATTTACAAATTGCGCGAACTGCTGGGCATTGACGAAATGGGCGGCACGATGCGGCTCGGCGCGTGGACGTGCAAGCTGGAGCCGGGATCGTTTGCGGCGAAAGCGTACGGCAAGCTCGAAATCAGCGAGCGTCACCGCCACCGTTATGAATTCAACCGCGAACACGAAAAGACGCTGGTCGCGGCGGGACTTAGGATCACGGGACGGACGCCGGACGAGAACTACGTCGAAATCGTCGAAGCGCCGGAGCATCCGTGGTTCCTGGGCTGCCAGTTTCACCCTGAGTTCAAATCGAAGCCGCTCGAGCCACATCCGCTGTTTGCGGCGTTTATTGGGGCTGCGCTAGAACACAAGAAAGCACGGCTGAAGCCGGTTGGCGCTAGCGCAAGCGTCACGGCCGGCGGCGAAGGGATGCACAGTCCTGCGGTCGAGACACCGCGCACGCCGGTTCTGCGGGCTGCACCGGGAGCGCAGGCGTAGCTAACCATAAGGCAACTCCTACTGTCCCTGCTTTGCACGTAAGTATTGGATCTAAAGGACTTAGCCTGTCCACCAGCATTCGTTCTAAAATGCACTTAAAGTCTTTTGGAATGAATCCTTACGACGGGCTCCCCAAGCAGGGGCTTTCCGGGCAGTCAAGTTGTCTATGAACGATCAGGCCCTTGCGCTTATAGGGCTATCCGCGCCCGAACGGCAGCGGAAGATGCGGTCCAGCCGCCCTGCGCACGGCGAACGCCGCGAGAATCAGCGGCATGAGGTAGAAGGGCGCGAGCAAATCTAGTGTCCTGGAAGGGACAACGTGGGACCAGATTTGGTGCAGTGCTGGTACGCGCTGGCGAGGGAGGCTGACCGCGTGTGCTATCTTCCTTACTGAAATGACCGCAGGACTAAGCCGTCAGTTGGGGCTCCCCCCGCATGCGGGAATGCCGCTATTTTTGATTGCGGGGCCGTGCGTGATTGAGAGCGAAACGCACGGGCGGATGATGGCGGAGCGCGTCGCGAAGATTGCCGCGGACGCGGGCGTGCCATACATATTCAAGGCGTCGTACGACAAGGCGAACCGGTCTTCGGTCAATTCTTTTCGCGGGCCGGGACTGAAGGAAGGGTTGCGGATTCTGGCCAAGATCAAGTCGGATTTGGGTGTCTCCATTCTTACTGACATACATGAGGCGCCGCATGCGGCGCCGGCTGCGGAAGTTTGCGACGTACTGCAGATTCCGGCTTTCCTGGCCCGGCAGACAGACTTGCTAGTGGCGGCGGGAAAAACCGGGCGCGTGGTGAATATCAAGAAGCCACAGTTTGTCTCGCCGTGGGACATGAAAAACGCCATCGAAAAGGTGGAGTCTACGGGAAATAGGCAGATTATTTTGACAGAGCGTGGAGTCTCGTTCGGGTATCAGAATCTTGTGGTGGATTTCCGGTCGTTCCCAGTTTTGAAAAAATCGGGATATCCCGTCGTTTTTGATGTGACGCATTCGGTGCAACTACCAGGCGGACAGGGCCACGCGAGCGGCGGCCAACCAGAATTTATTGAACCGCTGGCACGGGCAGGGGTGGCAGCGGGGGTGGACGGAATTTTTCTGGAGACGCATGACAATCCGGCGAAGGCGCTGTCGGATGGGGCAAATGCGCTGCCGCTCGGGGAGTTGGCGGGATTGTTGGGGCGATTGAAGGAACTGGCGACATTAGTGCGCTCGTGGAGAACGGCATGAGCCTGGAGACGGGGCGGCGCGTGCTGAAGATTGAGGCGCAAGCGTTGCAAGACGTGCAAGCGCGGCTGGACGGCGAGTTTGAGCGAGCGGTCGAGCTTTTGTTCGGGTGCAAGGGGCGAGTAGCAGTGACGGGGATGGGCAAGTCCGGAATTGTGGGACGTAAGATTTCCGCGACGCTTTCGAGCACCGGCACGCCGTCATTTTTTTTGCACCCGGCGGAAGCGCTGCACGGGGATTTGGGGATGCTGGCGGCGGGCGACACGATGCTTGCGGTTTCTTACGGAGGAGAGACGCGGGAGATTGTGGCGCTGCTGGATGCGCTGAAGCGACTGGAGATCAAGCTGGTAGCGCTGACGGGAAATGCGAAGTCGACAATCGCGCAGGCGAGCGAAGTAGTGCTCGACGTCAGCGTGAATGAAGAAGCTTGTTCCCTCAATCTTGCGCCAACGGCGAGCACAACCGCGGCCATGGCCGTTGGCGACGCGCTGGCAGTCGCGCTGTTGGAAAAGCGCGACTTTCGACATGATGATTTTGCGGCGCTGCACCCGGCGGGTAGTTTGGGAAAGCGCCTGCTGCGCGTAGACAAGCTAATGCACGCGGGCGACAAGTTGCCGCGCGTCGCGTCGCATACGGCAATGGCGCAAGTGTTTCATGAAATGTCGGCCAAAAAGCTGGGTATGACCACCATAGTGAACGCGGACGGAACACTGGCGGGAATCCTGACGGACGGTGACTTGCGGCGGCTGATGGAACAACACGGCGGGAAGATCGTGGAAATGAAATTAGCGGACTGCATGACGCGAGATCCGCAGACGATTGGGCCTGGTGTGCTAGCTAGCGAAGCGTTAACGCTGATGGAGAAGCGGCGGATTACCAGCGTGATCGTGGTGGATGAGCAGCGCAAGGTGCTGGGCGTTGTCCATCTGCACGATTTGTGGGGATTGCAGCTGGTCTAGCTCGATGAAGGTTCGTTGCGGTGTGCCCGCGATGGGTTCGCGAGCTGGTATGAGGGTTCCGAGCCAAAGCGAATTTTACCGCCGCGCCATGCGGGCGTTGCTGCGCGGGGCTTTAGCAGCCGCGGTGTTGATTTTTGCCGGGACCGGTTCGCTCTTCGGCCAAGACCGCAACCTCGAGCGGCGCGTCGACGACTATCTCGCCCCATACGTGAAGGGCAAGAACTTTCTGGGAGCTGTGCTCATCGCGCAGGGCGATCGAGTCCTGGTCAACCGCGCTTACGGCGAAGCCAGTTATGAGCTGCACGTGCAAAATTCTCCGGCCACGCGTTTTCACATTGCGTCGATTTCAAAGCCATTCACGGCAGCGGCTATTCTGCTTCTGGAACAGCGAGGTCTGTTGCGGGTATCGGATCCGGTGTCCCGCTACTTGCCCGACTTCCCCAACGGCCAAAAAATCACGCTACAACACTTGCTGACTCACACCTCTGGAATTCCAAACGTCAACAATTTGCCGGAGTACGCGACAGCATCGCGCTTTCCGCAAACTCCCGCTTCGCTGATTGAACTGTTCAAGTCCAAGCCCCTGGGGTTTGAGCCGGGCACGAAATACGAATACAGCAATTCGAACTACAACATTCTGGCGTTCGTAATCGAGCAGGTAAGCCACAAACCGTTTGGCGAGTTCCTGAAGGAGACCATTTTCGCGCCGCTTGGGTTGCGGGACACCGGACATGATGGCGACGCATCCGAGGTGATTCCGAATAGCGCGTCCGGGTATCAACCCAAGCGAATCGCCGGCCTGGAAAGGGCTCCTTATATCGACTGGTCGACCAAGACCGGCAACGGCTCGCTTTACTCCACGACAGAGGATTTACTGAAATTCGTGCGCGCTTACCGTCACGGGACACTCCTGCCGCGCAAAACCGTGGACGAACTGTGGGTTGAAAGGCCCGGGAACAACTACGGATGGTTTGTTCGCAAGAGGCATGGTGTTACGGCAGTAGCCAGCAACGGCCGGAGTCCGGGGTTCACCTCGTCCGTGGAATACTACCCGGAAAAAGATTTGACCGTGATTGTCCTCAGTAATTCCTACTCGCCGGTTTCGCAATCGCCGGTGGCGGAAGACTTGGCGGCAATGGCACTCGGGGACAAGGATATTCGGCCGGCAACGATTCTGCCGATCGAAGTGAGTATCGAGAATTTGCAGCGCCTTGCGGGCATCTACCGGTTTGACGAAAAGTTTTTTCGGCCTAACGCCGAGGTGGGAATCCGCGTCGAAGGGACAGAACTCGTTCTGGACTGGGGAAGCGGCACGCGGTCGGATTTGATACCGGTCGCCCCAAACGAATTCATTGACCGGCAGTTTTGGTCGCGACTCGCATTCGATGAAACTGCGGGGGGATTCAAATATTCAGGATCGTTTCAGGCCAAGCGCGTCCAGGCAAAATGAACGAAGTGGCGCTCAATAGGCGCCATGAGGTCCCATCCAGATAATGATTGGTATCAGCAATTCATGTATTTCCAGTTGCGCTGTTTGCCTTGCGCGATCAACTCGACGGCTTGCTTGACGCGCTTCTCTTTCGTTTCGGGACGTTTTGCTTCGGCGATCCAGTCGGCGTATTCGCGCTTGCAGCTGGGACTGAATTCCTCAAAAACTTTTGTTGCCATTTTGTTTTTCTTTAAGGCGGCGGTTAGTTCCTGCGGTACGCGGACTGGTTTCGTCGCCGATTTTCTCCGGCGGTCAATGGACTTAGTGCGCTCGCCGCTTTCCACTAAATCGGCGGCTTGGCCCATGTAGGCGAGCAGTACGCGGTCCGAGGGCAGGGCGTCGAGCCCGGTGATGCGACCGAGGGAGCCCATGCCATAGCTGGCCTTGAGTCCATCTTTTGCCAGGACTTTCCTCATTGCTTTACCCCAGAAACCGAAGGCGCAGTGCTGTTTGAAGGCGGCCATGCTCGCAAGGATGACTCCCTGCTGGATGAAGAAGGGCATGCTCCACTTGATGGATTCGCTGGCATGTGGGCAGGCCTGATGCATAAGTTTGCGCAGGTGCGTGAGGATTGGCTGCGCGAAGGGCGCCGCTTTTTCGATATATGCGTCGACGCGTGGGTCGAATTGCTGGTCTGCCATGAAGAGCCTCCGCGGGCAAAAGCACTATACACAATCAGGTGCCGACTTGCGGTTGGCAAAAGGTTCTCTCGCCCGTTAACGGGCTACTAG
>Ga0075425_100007633_pt1 | contig 11439 bp, 12 predicted proteins | sample SoiMethybrSBSTD4_FD_75300 | JGI IMG/M metagenome (GOLD analysis project Ga0075425, IMG submission 75300) | Bulk soil microbial communities from a Populus tree surrounding site in Tennessee, USA - Soil MetaG P. TD hybrid SBSTD4 | ecosystem: Environmental > Terrestrial > Soil > Tree plantation...
CGCAGCCACAGGTGGTCGATCAGCGAGCGGGCGGGGTCGGCCCTATCGTGATGCACCGCCTCCGTGCTGTTGCCGTCGGGGTCGAGGACGAACGCGCCGTAGTAGCTCGCCGAGTACTGCGGCCGCTCGCCGGGCTCGCCGTCGCTCTCGTAGCCGGCGCTCGTCATGCGCGCCCACCACTCGTCGACGGCGGCGCGGTCGTGCACGCCGAACCCCACGTGCAGCCGCCGCGTCACCGGCTTCTCGGCCGACGCCGCCGAGATGCCGAAGTCGCCCCACTCCGTGAAGTCGCCGCTGTTCGTCGGCTCGCCGAGCGCGAGGTCATAGAAGCGCCGGGACGCGTCGAAGTCAGAGACGCGGATCGTCACGTGGTCGAACACGCGTAGATTCTGGCCGGACCGTGATCCTCGAAAACGGCCTCATCCGCACGCTCGACCCCCAGGTGCCGAGGCAGCGCGCACTCGCGATCGCGGGCGCGGCGATCGCCGGCGGCGTCGGCGTCCACGAGACGGCGCTCGCCTCCCCCGAGACCGTCGATCTCGGCGGGCGTGTCGTCCTGCCCGGGTTCTCTGACGCGCACGTGCACTTCCCGACCTGGGCGCTGGCCCAGCACGAGGTCGACCTCCACGGGTGCGGGACCCTCGAGGAAGCCCTCTGGCGCGTGCGAACCGCACCGCCGCCGCTCGAGGGACGGTGGCTGCGCGGCTACGGGTGGCGGAGCGGCGACTGGTCGCCGGAGCGCGAGCCGACGCGGCAGGACCTCGACGAGTTCACGGGCTCGACGCCGACGGCGCTGATCGCGAAGGACTACCACTCGCTCTGGCTCAACTCCGCGGCGCTCGCGTTCGCCGGCGGCGACCTCGAGGTCGAGGGCGGCGTCGTCGAGCGCGACGCAGCAGGCGAGCCGACCGGTGTGCTGCGCGAAGAGGCCGCGTGGCGGTTCAAGGAGCGTTACATGGTGTGGCCCGACGACGAGTACCTCGACGCGATGCGCAGCGCCGTGAAGCTCGCGAACGCCCGCGGGGTCACGGCGGTACACGACAAGGACGGCTGGCTGGGAGCGCTGCGGCTCTGGCAGCAGCTCGAGGAGCGCGGCCAGCTCTCGCTGCGCGTGTGGCAGTCGATCCCGTACGAGAAGCTCGACGATGCCGTCTCCGTCGGGCTGCGCTCGGGTCTCGGCGGGCCGCTCCTACGCCTCGGCTACTTGAAGGTGTTCATGGACGGCACCCTCGGCTCGCAGACGGCGTGGATGCTCGACGGCAGCGGCGTTCGGATCACGAGCGGCGAGGAGCTCGCGGATATCGTCCGTCGCGGCGCGGTGGCCGGCTTCCCGGTGGCCGTGCACGCGATCGGCGACCGCGCGAATCGCGAGGCGCTGGATGCGTTCCAGTCGACGCGCGACGTCTGGGCCGCCCGCGGGCTGCGGCCGCGCGTCGAGCACTGCCAGCTGCTCGCGCCCGAGGACCTGCCGCGCTTCGCGGAGCTCGGCGTCGCGTGCTCGGTGCAGTTCTCGCACGCGCCGTCCGACCGGGATCTGGCAGACCGGTTCTGGGCGGGAAAGACGGACGGCGCGTACGCGTTCCGCTCGCTGCTCGCGACGGGCGCGGTCGTCGCGAACGGCAGCGACGCGCCGATCGAGGAGCTCGATCCGCTCGCCGGCGTTCGCGCCGGCGTCCGGCGGACGATCGACGAGCGCCCGGCGTGGCACGAGGAGCAGACGCTGACGGTCGACGCGGCGTTCCACGCGACGTGCGTCGCGCCCGCATGGCTCGCGCGCGAGGAGCGGACGCGCGGGACGCTCCTCCCCGGCCACGCCGCCGACCTCGTCGTGCTCGACCGCGATCCGTGGGAGGACCTCGACGCGGAGGTCGTCGCCACGATGGTCGCGGGACGGTGGGTGCACAACCCACCGCCGTGGACCTGAACCTGGTTCGCTCTTTGAACCAGGCTCACGAGTTTCCGGTTTTGCGAACGCCTTACGTGCGCTGAACCGTCCGCTGGACGTCGGTGGGGATGTTGTGGCTCGTCAACGCATGTGCATCCCAGGAGGCAGCGAATCATGAAGCACCGTCTACTGATCACCTGCGCCCTCGCGGCGGTTGCGTGCGCAGTCGTCGCGGCGGCGGCGCTCGGCGGCGGCCGCGGCCGGCTTTACCAGTTCCGCGGCGACGTGGTGTCCGCGAGCCCGACGTCGGTCGCGGTCGCGATCGCGGGCGGCAACCACGCCGCGCTGAGGGCGCTGCTGGGGCAGCCGCAGACCCAGTCGTTCACCTTCGGCCCGCGGAGCGAGGTCCTCGTCTACCAGCGCGGCGTCCCGCACGTCGGCTCGGTCGCCGAGCTCCATCCCGGCGACAACGTGACGGTCAACGTGCGCCAGCACGGCGGGGCGACGCTCGCCGAACTGCTCGCGACGCCGGTCGCCACGATCGGCGATCACGGCGCGCATCGCGGCCATCCCACCGGGCCGCTGTTCCTCTACGCCGGCAGCGTCGCGGGCGCGCAATCCGGCGGCCACATCGCGCTGCACGTCACGAGCGGCAACTGGCGCGGGCTGAAGACGATGCTCGGCCAGCCGGTCGACCAGACGTTCTCGTACGACAGCGGCACGATCTTCCTGCTCTGGCAGGGGAAGGTGCCGACCGTGATCGTGCCGTCGCAGCTGAAGGCCGGCGACCGCATCACCGTGCGCGTGCGCGCGCCGCAGGGTGCGACGCTCGCGCAGATCGAGGCGACGCCTGCGACCCGCGTCGGCGATCACGAGCCCGGCGTGATCGAGACGAAGTCTGCATAGCGCCGGTTCCGGCGCTCGGGACTCACAGGTCGCGGTACGTGAGGAAGAGCTCGCGTGCCGCGGCCGTCCCGAGGGGGACGTACTCGGCGACGAGGCGCTCGTTCGGCGAGTGGACGTTCGAGTCCGGCAGGCCGAAGCCCGTGATCACGGTCGGGATGCCCTTGTCGGCGAGCGCCGGCACGATCGGCAGTGTTCCGCCCGACCGGATCAACGCCGGCCGGACGCCCAGAACCCGTTCGAACGCGTCGAGGCCGAGCTGGACCGCCTTCGAGCCCGGCGGCACGAGGCCGGGCGGCGAGGACGACCAGAGCTCGATCTCGAGCTCGGCGCCGTCGGGCGCCGCCTCGCGCAGGAGGCGCTCGACCACGGGTGCGACCTCGTCGACGTGCTGCCCGGGCGCGAGCCGCATCGAGACGTTCGCGATCGCCTCGACGGGGAGCACCGTCTTCTGCAAGACGGGCGAGCCGGTCGCGATCCCGTTCACGTCGATGGCGGGCTCCGCGAACGTCCGCAAATAGAACTCTTCGGCCGCGCGCTCGTCCTTCGGCCGCGCGCCCTGGTCGGCGAGCTCGTCGACGCCGGCCGGCAGCTCCCGCCAGCCTTCGAGCTCCTCTGCGGTCGGCTCGGCACGGCCGATGCGGAGCTCGTCGGCGAGCGTCCCGTCGTGCGCGATCAGCGCGTCGAGCGTGCTGATCAGCGCATGCGCCGCGTTCAGCGCCGCGCCCCCGTACATCCCCGAGTGCAGGTCGCGCTCGCCGGTGCGGAGAGTGACGTGGAAGTACGCGATGCCGCGCATGGCGACGTTGAAGGCAGGCAGCCCGCGCCGGATCATCCCGCTGTCGAAGATGATCGCCACGTCGGCGCCACGCTCGTCCTGCTCGAGGAAGTCGACGATCGAGTGGCCGCCCGTCTCCTCCTCGCCGTCGCAGCAGAAGCGGACGTTGACGGGCAGCTCGCCCGCCCGCGCGAGCTCCCGCGCCGCGGCGAGCAGCATGTAGAGCTGCCCCTTGTCGTCGACGGCGCCGCGGGCATAGAGGTACCCGTCGCGGAGCTCGGGCTCGAACGGCGGGCTCTGCCAGAGCTCGAGCGGGTCCTGCGGCTGGACGTCGAAGTGGCCGTAGCACAGGACCGTCGGCGCCTCGTCCGGGCTCTGCGACGCGCGAATCTCGCCGATCGCGAGCGGCTGGCCGTGCCAGTCGACGAGGTCGCAGTTGCCGCCCGCCTCCCGCACGCGCGCGCAGACCCATTCGGCGGCGGTGCGGACGTCTTCGGCGTGCGCCGGGTCGGCACTCACCGACGGGATGCGCAGGAACTCCGCCAGCTCCTCGAACCATGCCTCCGCCATCGCGCGCGAGCCTATCCGCTCGTGCGAGACGACTCGCCCGACTACCAGCTAAGCAACGTCGCGCAGCTTCTGCGAGTCGGCGAGGGCGCGGAGCTTCTTCAGCCCCTGGTTCTCGATCTGGCGGATCCGCTCCCGCGTGACCTGGAAGGCGCGCCCGACCTCGTCGAGCGTGCGCGGCTGCTCGCCGTTCAGGCCGTAGCGGAGCTCCAGGACGCGGCGCTCGCGGTAGCTCAGCATGCCGAGGCACTTGGCGAGCGCCTCCGCCCGGAAGGCGGTGTCCGCGGCCTCGTCGGGGAGCGGCGTGTGCTCGTCCTCGATGAACTGCCCGAACTCCGACTCCTCCTCGTCGCCCACCGGCTTCTCGAGCGAGACCGGCGTCTGGGACGTGCGGCGGATCGACTCGACCTCCTCCACGTTCATGTCGAGCTCGGCCGCGATCTCCTCGTTCGACGGCTCGCGCCCGCGCTCGGCGCGCAGCTTGCGCTCCGTGCGCATGATCTTGTTCAGCTTCTCGACCACGTGGACCGGCATGCGGATCGTGCGCGCCTTGTCGGCGAGCGCCCGCGCCACCGCCTGGCGGATCCACCACGTCGCGTACGTCGAGAACTTGTACCCCTTGCGCCAGTCGAACTTCTCGGCGGCGCGCACGAGCCCGATCGTCCCCTCCTGGATCAGGTCGAGGAACGGCAGGCCTTGGTTCCGGTAACGCTTCGCGATCGACACGACGAGGCGGAGGTTGGCCTCGACCATCTCCTGCTTCGCGCGATGGTCGCCGCGCTCGATCCGCTTCGCGAGCTCGACCTCCTGCGCGGCCGTCAGCAGATCGACCTTCCCGACGTCCTTCAGGAAGAGCTGCAGCGAGTCGGCCGAGAACTCGGAGTCGGCCGGCTCCTCCGCGTCGTCCAGCTGTGCCGCGTAGACATCGGCGCCGGCCTCATCGAGCGGCGTCTCTTCCTCGTCCTCTACGACGACCCCGTCCACCTCGACTTCGACCTCGACGTCCTCGTCGAAGTCGACTTCTTGTGCGACGACCTCATCCTTGCTCACAGGCCCCCCTCGTCAGCCGGAGCTTGTCTATGGATGCGGAACTGTCGCAAGAGAATCGGACGGATGCCATAGGCCGTGTGGCTCATCTTGGGGTTCTCTTAGTCCCACCTGTCACAAGACTCCCCAAAAAGGTAGCTGCTTGCCTCCCCAATCTGGTTGTGGGGCCGAGGGCGCGGGCGTGTCGGAACTCCACGACGGCTTGATCGCGCTGGCCCGTCCACGCCAGGAGGAGGCCGAGATGGAACCGCACCGACTGGCTCCGCGGGAACTTCCGCACGAGCGGGCCGAGCCGCGAGAAGGACGCCGACAGGTTGTCCATGTCGAACCGCGCGACCGCCGCCGCGACCTGCGCCTCGTCGTCGCGCGGGTGCCGCCGCGCCGCCCGCGCGTAGACGCGCTCGGCGGAGTGCTCGTGCCCGGCCCGCTGGAGGATCTCGCCCTGCACGAGCAATGGGTCGCGCGAGTCCGACACGAACGGCGGATACCCCTGGTCGAAGAACTGCGGGTGCAGGACGACGTCCGCCTGGATCTCGTAGAAGGTGTCGCGCCCCGCCTTCTTCGCGGCGCGGTAGGAGGACTCCGCGTCCGAGGCGAAGCCGGCGCAGAAGAGGGCCGTCGCGTAGTTGAACTGCACGACCGGGTCGCCGGTCGCCTGCAGCGCGAGCGGCTCGAGCGCCTGCGCGGCGCCCTTGGGGCCCTTGGCGAAGGCGGCTCGGACGGCGGCGACGTTTCCCGTCGGGGTCCCGGGGACGACATACGGCTTCATCCCCTGCTTGCAGCGGACGGTCGGTTGCGGCGGGTTCTGCCGGGTGGCGTAGACGACGCCGACGACGATCGCCGACGCGGCGACGGCGGCGAGGACGACGATCAGCCTGACACGGTTGGCGGGCGCCATTTCCCGCGAAGGTAGCTGGAAATACCCGGATCCACGCTACCGTTTGAATAGTCATGACCACGTATCGCGAGTTGCTCCAGCAGACGAAGGCGGCGATCCACGAGATCGACGCGCGTGGCGCCCAGGACCTCGACGGCGCCGTCTGGATCGACGTCCGCGAGGCCGACGAGTGGCAGGAGGGTCACCTCCCCGGCGCGGTGCACATCCCGCGCGGCTACCTCGAGTCCCGCGTCGAGGGCGTCGCGCCCGCCAAGGACACGCCCGTCATCCTCTACTGCGCCTCCGGGGCGCGCTCGGCCTTCGCCGCGAAGACGCTGCGCGAGCTCGGCTACGACACCGTTTACTCGCTCGCCGGCGGGTTCACCGACTGGAAGCGGAACGGCCTCGAGATCACGATGCCCCGCACGCTCTCGCCGGAGAAGCGCACCCGCTACTCGCGGCACTTGCTGATCCCGGAGATCGGCGAGGAGGGCCAGCTGAAGCTCCTCGACGCGCGGATCCTGCTGATCGGGGCCGGCGGGCTCGGGTCGCCTGCCTCGCTCTACCTGGCGGCGGCCGGGATCGGGCGGCTCGGGATCATCGACGCGGACATCGTCGACGAGACGAACCTCCAGCGGCAGATCGCGCACTCGCTCGACACGCTCGGCACGCCGAAGGTCGACTCCGCGAGGCGCACGATCGAGAAGCTCAACCCGGATGTCGACGTCGTCACCTATCGCGAGCGGCTGACGTCGGAGAACATCGACCGCATCCTCGACGACGGCTGGGACCTGATCGTCGACGGGGCGGACAACTTCCCGACGCGCTACCTCGTCAACGACGCCTCCGTCTGGCGGGGGATCCCCGTCGTGCACGGCTCGATCTACCGCTTCGAAGGCCAGGTCACCGTCTTCAAGCCCCACGAGGGCCCCTGCTACCGCTGCCTCTTCCCCGAGCCGCCGCCGCCCGAGCTCGCGCCGTCCTGCGCCGAGGGTGGCGTCCTGGGCGTGCTGCCGGGCATCGTCGGATCACTGCAGACGAACGAGGCGATCAAGCTCGCCGCCGACATCGGCGACCCGCTCGTGGGCCGGCTCCTGCTCTTCGACGCGCTGGCGACCGAGTTCAACGAGGTGAAGATCGAGCGGCGCGCGGACTGCCCCGTCTGCGGCGACGACCCGACGATCACCGAGTACATCGACTACGTCGAGTTCTGCAGTAGATGAGCGTCGTGCGGGTTCCCCCCGTGCTTCGCGAAGAGGCGGGCGGCGCGCGCGAGGTCGAGGCCTCCGGCGCGACCGTCCGCGAGCTGCTCGAGGACCTCACCGTGCGCATCCCGGCGCTCGGCGCGCGTGTGTACGGCGAAGGCGAGATCCGGTCGTTCGTCAACGTCTACGTCGACGGCGAGGACGTGCGCACGCGCGACGGCCTCGACACCCCGGTCCGCGACTCGTCGACCGTCATCTTGCTTCCGGCGATGGCCGGTGGTCGGTAGCTCGCTCCTCGATCTGATCGGCAACACCCCGCTGGTCGAGCTGCGCAGGCTCTCGCCGCCGGGCCGCACCATCTACGCCAAGCTCGAGGGGCAGAACCCGACCGGCTCGGTCAAGGACCGCGTCGCGCTTGCGATGGTCGAGGACGCCGACCTGCAGCCGGGGCAGGAGCTCCTCGAGCCGACGAGCGGCAACACCGGCATCTCGCTCGCGCTCGTCGCCAAGGTGAAGGGCCTGAAGCTGACGTGCGTGATGCCGGCGAACGCGACGCCCGAGCGGCGCGCGCTGCTGGAGCTGTACGGCGCGACGATCATCGACTCGCCCGGCGAGCTCGGCTCCAACGGCGCCGTGCGGATGGCGCAGGAGATCGCCGAGCGCAACGAGCGCTACGTGATGCTGTTCCAGTACGGGAACGAGGCGAACCCGCGCGCGCACTACGAGGGTACGGGCGCGGAGATCGCGCGCGAGCTGCCGCGTGTCGACGCGTTCGTCGCGGGGCTCGGAACCGGCGGGACGCTGATGGGAACGGGCCGGCGGCTGCGCGAGGCATTCCCGGACGTGCAGATCGTCGCCGCCGAGCCGCTGCCCGGCGATCCGGTCATGGGGCTGCGCTCGCTCGAGGACGGCTACGTGCCGCCGATCCTCGACGTGTCGCAGCTCGACCGCAAGCTGCTCGTCTCCAACGCCGAGGCGGCCGCGGCGGTCCGCATCCTGCTCGAGCGGGAGGGGCTCTTCGCCGGGGTGTCGTCGGGCGCTGCCGTGCACGTCGCGCGGCGCGTCGCCGACGAGCTCCCCGAGGATGCGGTCGTCGTCGCGCTGCTCGCCGACGGCGGCTGGAAGTACCTCTCGGCACCCTTCTGGACCGGCGAGGAGATCGACGAGGCGGTCCTCTGGTGGTAGTCCCGGCTGCGATCCGGGAGGAGCTGCGCGCGCACGCGGCGGACGAGGCGCCGAACGAGTGCTGCGGCGTGCTCGTGCTCAAGGACGGCGTCGCGGAGCGCTACGTCCGCGGGCGCAACCGGCTGGCCTCCCCGTACCGCTACGAGCTCGAGATCGATCCGCGGGTGTGGTTCCTCGAGGACGACGGCTACGAGCTGGCGGTCTTCCACTCGCACCCGGAGACCGAGCCGCGCCCGTCGCGGACCGACAGGGAACGCGCCGGGCTCTGGTCGGGCCGGCCGTTCCTGATCTACGGCCTGAAGCACGACGAGCTGCGCGCCTGGACGGTGACCCGCGAGGAAGCCGTCGAGCTTCCGCTCGCCTCTACCCGACCTTGAAGGTCCCCTTCATGAAGGCGGAGTGCGGGTCGCACATGTAGGTGTACTTGCCCTTCTTCAGCGTCACGTGCCAGGTCGACTTCCCCTTGCCGGTGATCGACGTCAGCTTGTCGACCGTCGGCCCACTGAGGTGGAAATCGTGCTGGTCGGACTTGTCCTCGATCTTCACCGTGTAGTCGCCCGCCTTCAGGTGCTTCACCGGCTTGCCGTCGAGCGTCAGGCTGATCGAGAACCCAGGCCCGACGGTGCCCTCGAGCGTGTTCGCGTCCGACGCGGCGAAAGCGCCGGTCGCGCAGGGCAACGCCAGGACGGCGATGGCGGCCACGAGTGCGAATGGCTTCATGCGGACTCCTTGCGGTTGTGGGTGCTGCCGCCGAACCAGCGTAGGACGCCGGGAAGCCGCCCACACCCCCCGCGCGGACGGACCGAGGACGGGGCGGCCCTAGCCGGGCCGCCCCGTCGTCCGTCCTCGGGTCTGTCGCCTAGGTGACCTTGAAGCTGCCCTTCATGATCGTCAGGTGCGGGTCGCAGACGAACTTGTACGTCCCCTTCTTCAGGGTGACCTTCCACGTCGTGTTGGCCACGGCAGGCACCGACGTCTTCTTGTTCACGCCGGGGCCGGTGAGGTGGAAGTTGTGGATGTTCGACTTGTCGCTGATCTTGATCGTGTAGGCGCCTGCTTTCAGCGTCGTGACCTTCTTGCCGCCCTGGGTGAGGGTGATCGTGAATCCAGGGCCGTCCGTGCCGACCAGGGTGTTGGCGGCGGGCGCGGCGAGGGCGCTCGTGGCGGCGGGCACAGCGAGCGCGGCGACGAGGGACACGATTGCGAAGAGCTTCATGCGGCTCCTTCAGGGTTGGGATTGCTGCCGCGAGACAGGGTACGCTCGGCCCCGTGGAGCTCGCGTCGGTTGTGCCCCCCGCCTCGCTGGTCGAGCCGCAGGGCCGCTATCTCGCCGATCTGATGGGCCGTGGTGTGCAGGGGACGGCCGATGCCGTCGTCCTGCCGTCGACGGCCGAGGAGGTCGCGGCGGTCATGCGCTGGTGCTACGAGAACGACGTGCCGCTGACGGCCCGGGGCGGCGGAACGGGTCTCGCAGGAGGCGCGATCCCGGTCGGCGGCGGGGTCGTGATCGGGTTCGAGCGGCTGAACAAGGTGCGGCAGTTCGACCCGCTCCTCTGGCGGATGCACGTGGAGGCCGGGGTCACGACCGGCGACGTGCAGCGGCTCGCGCGGGAGAACGGGCTCCGCTTCCCGCCCGACCCGGGCGCGGCGGAGATCTCGCAGCTCGGCGGCAACATCGCCTGCAACGCCGGCGGGCCGCACGCGTTCAAGTACGGGGTCACCGGGCAGTGGGTGACGGGGCTCGAGGCCGTCGTCCCGCCGGGCGAGATCGTCCACATCGGCGGGCCTCTGCGGAAGGACGTCGCGGGCTACGACCTGAAGAGCCTGCTCGTCGGCTCCGAGGGCACGCTCGGCCTCATCACGGCGGCCTGGCTGCGGCTGATTCCGGCGCCGGAGCTCGAGCTGCCGGTGATCGGCCTCTACCGCGACGCGGAAGCCGGGGTGAGCGCGATCGAGCGCGTCCTCGCTTCGGGCGTCGTCCCCGCCGCGATCGAGTACCTCGACCAGGTCACGCTGCGGTTCTCCGGCGACGCCTATCCGTTCGGCATCCCGGACGGGAGCGGCTTCATGATCATCACCGAGGCCGACGGGGCGGCCAGCGAGGCCCGCCGCGTGGCCGCAGAGCTGCGCGAGGCGCTCGACGAGGACGCGCTCGCGGTGCACGCGCCGGAGCAGCCGTCGCAGGTCGCGGAGCTCTGGCGGTGGCGTGCCGGTGCGGCGTTCGCGATCCTCGCGCAGCGCGGCGGCGCCTACAGCGAGGACATCGCGGTGCCGCTCGACCGGCTGCGCGACGTCGCGCGCGAGACGATCGAGATCGGCGAGCGACACGACGTCGTCGCGCTCTCCTTCGGGCACGCGGGCGACGGCAACATCCACTCGACGTTCCTCTTCTCGCCCGACGACGGCGACGAGGAGCGGCGCGCCGACGACGCCTGCCACGAGCTGTTCGACCTGGCGCTTCGCCTCGGCGGCACGATCAGCGGCGAGCACGGCGTCGGCTGGCTGAAGCGCGGCCAGCTGGAGCACCAGCTCGGCCCCGCAGGCTACGAGCTGCACACGAGGATCAAGCAGGCCTTCGACCCGAAGAACCTGCTGAACCCGGGCAAGAAGCGCTGAGCGCAAGCCTGCCCCATGCACCGCCGGGACAGGGCGTTGCGAGACATGCCTCGTGGTCAGACCAAAGATCACGAAACGGCAACGAATCGTCCACAGGCGCCGCCGAAACGGCTCGAATCCTCGGTCGCACGTCGGCGGGTGCCCCTCCAGGCGATGCCTTGCCGGGGCCCGTCTCTTGGTCAGACCACGTTGATCCCCCGGCGACGGTCGCGGCGACGCGAGAGAATCGCGTCGTGCACGAGGCCCTTCGTCGCCGCGCCCGCGAGGGGCTCGTCGGGAGCGCAGAGCGCGCGGGGGCGCGGGCGCACTTTCGCGCGCTGGGGATCGACCCGCGCCGGCTGGACGGGCCCATCGTCGGGATCGCCTCGACCTGGAC
>Ga0075425_100007634_pt1 | contig 11438 bp, 8 predicted proteins | sample SoiMethybrSBSTD4_FD_75300 | JGI IMG/M metagenome (GOLD analysis project Ga0075425, IMG submission 75300) | Bulk soil microbial communities from a Populus tree surrounding site in Tennessee, USA - Soil MetaG P. TD hybrid SBSTD4 | ecosystem: Environmental > Terrestrial > Soil > Tree plantation...
GTGATGTTTTCCTGCTGCTTCCGTGCTTTGTCTTTGTATTGCGTCATGCGCTCGAGCTCGGACATGCGAGTGACGCAGTTCAAAACCCAGGCCAGTTCTGCGTGCTCTTTAACGTCTGACTGGACAAAGACGGTGGAGATCTGTGGATCGATTCCGACGGCCAGAAAGATCCGCGCGAGATCTCGCGTCTTCCCCACAAGCTGCGCGGGATCCTGCGGCAACGTGATAGCGTGCAGGTTTACGATCGGAAATAAGCTCTCGTATTCATGTTGTAAGGCGACCCAGTTGCGCAAAGCTCCCAGGTAGTTTCCCAGGTGTACGTTGCCTGTTGGTTGGGCGCCGCTGAGGATTCGTTTCGTCATTCAAAAATTACAACCTAAGCAGGTAGTCAATAACACTAAATACGGGCGTGATAATAGCGTTGAAGAATCCGGCCCAAATCAGGACCATCAGTATGATGTAACCGTACTGCTCCAAGATCTCCATCAAGGGCCGCATGCTTGCCGGCAAAAACGTGTCGAGAACCTTGCTGCCGTCAAGAGGAGGAAACGGCAACAGATTAAAGATTGCGAGCGACACGTTCATGATCAGCAGGTAGCTGAGAAACAATCCGATTGGCTCAGCCAGAGAATCGGGAAGCTGTCCGCCCATTCCTGTCTTAATCAAAACTTTGAGGATCACGAAGGCGATGGTTGCAATGATGATGTTTGCAAGAATGCCGGCGATCGAGACCATGACATTGGCGAGATCTTTGTTGCGCCAGCGCAACGGATTCACCGGAGTAGGTTTGCCCCAGCCGATGAGTGGAATCGAGGCCATCGGACCACCAATGTGGCCGAAGATAAACATTACGATCGGGATTAACAACGTGCCGATAGGGTCGGTGTGGGCCACCGGATTCAGCGTGATTCGACCCAACAATCGGGCGGTGTCGTCGCCAAACTTGTACGACATCCAAGCGTGCGCCGCCTCGTGCGCTGAGATGGCGAGCAGCAGCACGACCATGTAAATAATAAGCTGGGGAATCAGTTGTTCTACGTTCAATGAAACACTCGCATCCCTAAATGCTGAACCGCAATAGAGCGTTCAACTTAGCATTCTGCCTTGCTGTGTGCAACCTCTGTTCTCCGTCATAGAGTTGTAAAAGAGGTCACCACTGAGCAACGATTGGGGAACACTGTCCTACGCGAACCTTACGCGGAATCAACGGGCACCAAAAGCCCTTTGTCAAAGATTCCTTTGCGCTCCGCTGGCGATTTGGTATAGATAAGCCTACTCACAAGCTCGCTAGCTCTTTAAGGAAGGCGTGATGCCAGAACCTGCCTCGGACGACCGGCTCAGTATCTTCATCTCGTACGCCCACGAAGACGAAGAACTATGCGGGCGCCTGCTTGCTCATCTTAGTAGCCTGGAGAATGAAGGACTTATTTCTCACTGGCACGATCGGAAAATTGTTGCTGGGGAGCGATGGGACGACGCAATTCAGACGCAGCTAACGTCGGCAAAGCTAATCATGCTGTTAGTGAGTGCTGATTTCCTGGCCTCGCGTTACGTCAACGCGGTCGAGTTGCCCACCGCAATCGCTCGGCACAATGCCGGAGAAGCCTGGACAACACCAGTCATTCTTCGACCCTGCCATTGGAACAACACCGTTCTAAGAGATCTGCAAGCTTTGCCGCGAGATGCGAAGCCAGTCACGACCTGGAATGACGAGGATGAAGCACTGCTGAATGTTGTCGAAGGCGTTCGAGCCGTGATTGAAAGACTGTCGGTTTCGGAAGTGCCGGGATTCGCAAGACCGGGACATGTGCGCGTCGAGCAACGCCTTAAAGTGACTCGGCCCGGAATTCTGAGATTCCTCCTCGATCGGTATCTTCCGTCACTTCACCGTTTCCTCAGTAGCAACCTTGGCACGCTCAGCAAGCCTGCAGAGACTGACGCCTTGAACAACTACCTGCGTGATACTCGAGCCAATATCGAAAATGACATTCGGCATAAAACTTATATCCCGCTAGCCGGCAAAGAGGTCTCGTCTACACCGTTGCAGGATCACCCAGGCAGTGACCCGTTCGTGCCACCGATGCAGCGAGTGATTCGACAAGTCGTGGGACGTGAGAGAGGTGGCGACTCCGCCAGTGCCCAAATTGCCGCCGTCAATCGGCATAGTCGCGTCATACGCAACATCATTCGCACGCTGCTTGGATCCAGTGACCCCTTGGTGCTTCTCGGTGATCCCGGGACCGGCAAAACGATGACTCTGCAACAAACAGCGCTGCGTCTATTTGATTCTGAAATCAAACGGGTGTTTCCGATCATTACTCTCTACATTCGACTCGGCGAATTCTATGTTTCAAGTGATATCACTCCTGAGGAGGTTTGGAAATATGTGAAGGCTTCCGTCTCGCCGCAAATCAGCCCATATCTTGAAGATCTTGATAGCTCCGGTAGGTTGATAGTGCTGTTCGATGGAATGGATGAAATGAGTAGGGAACGGTACAGCGAACACACTAAAGCCTTAAGTATTTTCGCCGCGGCTGGCAAAGGGAGAACAAAAACTCTGTTCAGTTGTCGGATTACTGATTTTAGCCCTAAGTTCGTGCATAGGCGTTTGGTCCTACTTCCCTTCAACGAGAATCAGATCGCTGAATACCTGAGACGATATATTCCATTCCCACTTACGATCGAAGGTGAGTCATGGACGCTAAAACGACTGGTAAGAGAGCTGCTGCGGGGCTCGCTGCCGCTGGAGGCGACCAATCCTTTTGTGCTCTGGCTGCTTTGCTTTCAACTTCAGCAGAAAGGTTCCTGGCCTGATTCGCGAGTGGAGTTGTTGCGTTTCTACATCGAGGAGACCTACCGGCGTAAATCTGAAGATTTGGGCGATGGCGATGGTCCTTTCCCGCCGGTGAATAAGTCTTTAACGGGTTGGAGTAAGTTTGCGTATGAGATCACAAACCTGAACCGTGGCGCCGCTATCGCAGTTCCAGCACTCACATCTGAAAACGGCCTCGATGTTGAAGAGCTGATTCGTGTCGGTAAACGTTGTGGCGTGCTACAGGAGTCGATGAGTGAAGAAGAGCGCCAGATCAGGTTTGAGCATCATCGTTTCCAGGAGTTCTTCACTGCTCAGTTTATAAATCAGCGGCAAACTAAGATTGCATGGCTGGACAAACTGGACGCGCCACGCTGGCAAGAGACGATGTTGAATCTGATCTTGATGGGCGGCGGTGAAGATGCGATTCGAACTCTGGCGGAAGCTATCGAAGATGAAATGGAGCCGCCGGATTCTATCCAGGCAGCGACAGGTGCGGCTGATCGAAAACTCTCGCCACAAAGGGAGACAATGCTTGCGGACCGCATCGAGTTAGCGTCTCGGATCATTAGACAAGCCGCTCCCAGCTCACCACTGGTGAGAACAAAACTAACTGAAGTCTTTAGGAAGGCAATTGGTTTCTTAGCAGAGCACGGCAATCCGATCACGCAAGTCAAAATGATGCGCGCCTGCCAAAACGTTCCCGAGGTAGACATTTTTCAGGTCTTGCAGAAGTCCCTGAAATCACCAATCGACTGGGTGCGAAATCAGGCGCTCATTATCGTTTCGAGTAGCAATCGCGGCCCAGTGGTTCTCAGTTCGCACTTTGTTACAGAACTTGGCTATGACCTCGCAAACGGCAGGCTTCCACTGAGAATGAAGGTGTACTCCAAGGCAGCTGCTGCTTCGAAGCAAAGGCGCAACTGGTGGTCCCTTGCGGTGGCGGTATTTGTTTTTCTGCTTCATGTCTCAGTGCTAATGAGTGTTGCAGGCGTGGCTTGTTTTGAAGCGTGGAAAATATTACCTCAATCGAGCGTTTCAATCGATGTAAGACTCTTTGTTGCTGCCTGCTTGTTGCTATTAATCGCGGCGATCGGGGCTGCGCTAAAGTTCGATCCCGGTAAACTCTGGATGGCCATTCTGGCAAGCGGCGCAGCGACTGTTTCCTCAGCGGAGGTTATTCGGCAGGTCGGCTCCGACTCTGTTCCCCCTGGTGGATTCTTAATATTGATTGCTTGTGCTATCGCAGCTATTCCTCTGCTTACGGCAAGCATTGGATTCCCGGTCGCCTTAGGAACGCATTCTTTGGCATTGGGAATATATTTGAGTGCCACCGCCCCTGTTAGACATTCCGGCGTAACGCCAGGCTCATACTTCCGAGCTATGTGGCGAAACTGCGAATTTCGCGTGGCCCTCAATGTTCTTGGCTGGTTCGCGATAATGGCATTGGGGACAGCAGTGATGTGGGGAGTAGTTTTTCTTGTGGTTAAAGGCTCTCGTTTGCTAACCGAGTTCACCCATTTTTCTCGCGGATTTAGTGCACTGCTAATCGCATTAACCATTACTCTGGTCGGCACTCTGCTCGGCGCTGGCTTTAGTGCCTGGAAGCACAAGAAACCAATTATTATCGTGAAAGCTCTGAGCTATTTTGTTGGTACAGTAGCGGTGCTGACGCTTGCAGTTCCGCTCGTAAGAAGCCTAAACAGACTAACCTCTAAGGTGACAAGCGCCGACCTTTTACAAATTGTGGTCGTCGTTATAGCGCTGTTGCCGCCCATGGCGCTGCTTTATACGCTGTGGCTCTTCCGGCGAAGACTTCAAAACCTCCTCCTCAGATGGAGAAGCTGGTCGTCCAGCGCCGGTTCGATCTCTGCTGAGCAGTGGAAACTGAAGTTGGTTTGGGCGGACGCCGATCGACAACAAGAAATCCTCAGCCAGACAAGCCACCAAACCTTAGGACTGAATGCTGACGAATTTCTCAGCGTGCTTGAGGAGGTTGCAGGTTCAATCAAACAAGAGCCGGCGCTGAGCACGTACTGGGAGAAGCGGGACCGTCTGGAGCAAGTCCTTAGACAGGAGCGACAAGGTTAGGCCGGTAACAAAATTCCTTTGATCTGTGCCGGCAAACTATAAACCGAGTCGATCGAGACGACCGCCATCTCTCCAGCCGCACTAAATGCAAGCCCGATCAGATTGACACCAGCAACAATCACCTTCGCTTCCCCACTGGGCGTAATCCGCACGATACCGCGGCGTCCACGTAGCGCCGCGGCCATGTACAAGTTTCCTTCGCGATCGAATGCGAGACCTTGAGGCCGCCCGAGTCCTTTAAAGAAGACGTCAACTTCACCCTCAGGATTGATCCGCCAGATCGAATCGAAACTGGTGACCGTTGGACCAGTAACGTACAAAGATTCATCTGGACCAAACGCCAGGTGAAACGCCGAAACCGACGGTTCGATTTGTGTCCACGCGCGCTCTTCGCCGATACCGTTTACTTTGAAGATCGTTCCAGTTCGATCGCCGACGTACATCACGCCGCGACGATCAAATGCAATTCCGGTCGCGGTTCCCAGATTGCGCGCGAAGACAACTGCCTCTTTGAATGGAGTTAATCTGTAAACAACGCCTTCCAGCCTGCTGCTGACAAACATCTGACCATCAGGTCCGAACGCGATACCGGTTGGATTGGGAATGTCTCCGGAGTATTCAGAGACCTCGCCACTGAGGTCTATTCTGAAGAGCGTGACTGGCAGTTCCTCGCCTCGCGATCCCGAGCGCGTCACGAAAAGTGCGCCGTCGTCGGGATCGAATGCGGGGTTGGCAACTGGATGAAGATCTCCCGCAAGCTTTTTCGCAATCGTGAGGTCTGCTGGCTCACTCAGATCGCCTTTACTTTTCAGCCTGACTGCGACTTCGCCACCCTTCGTCTCGGGCACTTGCACGAGCACGCGACGTGGCCCAAGCGCAACGATCTGCGCAGCCGCGTCGCCAAACAACACTGAGCATTGAGACGGACTACTGCTATCAAAATCCGTGCACTCAATGACGATCTCCCCGCCCGGGATGGCGTACGGAGGATCTATATTGATGATTTTTCCAGCACCACCCATAAAGGCCGTTCATCATACGCTGTGGCCGGAATCGATGTCTAATTCGCGACTCGTCATAAAGGGCCTCCTTGGAGTGCGGTGCCTTGGCACCGCTTTGGTAAGCATCACAGGCTGTCAATACCAAAGCGGTGCCAAGGCACCGCACTCCAAGGAGGCGTCCTGAGCTAACCCCTATGTTATAATTTGCGCCCGTATAGGGAAGGGAAAAGCCATTACCAGCGTTCTAGGCAACACTCTCGGCTTAAAACCAAATCAACTGCGGCGTATCGAAAAGCTGTACACTCGACGCATACCTCCAGACCAGATCGTCACCCCTGAATTTGCACGACAGTTGAGCGAGCTGTCACACGAAACCGGCCGGCAGATTGGCGCACTCATCGATCGTAAGGGCCACATCCAATACGTGATGGTTGGTGACAATCGGCGCATTGAATTGCCTGATTTCAAGCGCGTTCGCGTCGCTTCGGGACGCTTTCGCGGACTGCGTTGTGTGCACACACATCTGCGCGGCGAATCGCTCACGCAAGACGACCTGACGGACCTTGCACTGCTGCGCCTCGATCTGATGGCAGCGATTGACGTCGATGCTGACTCGGGCTTGCCCGGTCTGGTTCGCGCGGCACATTTGCTGCCGCTGCACTCAGGTGAGCTCGATAACGCAACCACGCCCGAGCTCTACTCCTTTCTCGAACCTAAAGTCGCTTCGCAACTCGATCACGATTTTCAAGCTCTGATCGACTCGTTGGAAGAAGAGATGGCGCGCAACCGCCGTGCGGCACGCCGTGCTGAAGTACGTGACCGCGCGATCCTGGTTGGCGTGGCGACGGGATCGTTGACTGATGCTGAAGAATCAATGGAGGAACTCGCCGAACTCGCTGCGTCAGCAGGAATGGTGGTCCAGGATCGGATCATTCAACGCCGCGCCGCAATCGATCCGCGCACAGTGCTCGGACGTGGCAAGCTCGATGAACTCATCATTCGTGCGTTACAACTTGGCGCCGACATGCTCGTCTTTGACAGTGAGCTTTCGCCGGCGCAGGTGAGATCGTTGTCCGAAGTCACTGATCTCAAGGTCATCGATCGGTCGCAGTTGATTCTCGACATCTTCGCGCAGCGTGCGCAGTCAAAAGAAGGAAAGATCCAGGTTGAGTTGGCGCAACTGAAGTATTTGCTGCCGCGGTTGATCGCCGGTCAGGATTCTGCGTTCTCGCGCTTAGCGGGTGGCATCGGCGGCAGAGGTCCTGGCGAAACTAAACTGGAAACAGATCGCCGCCGCGTGCGCGATCGTATTAATCGCCTCGAACGCGAGATCGAAGCGCAACGGCAATGCCGGCAGGAACGTCGCAAAGGACGAAGCCGCCAGGGTCTGCCCGTAATCTCGATTGTCGGTTACACCAACGCCGGAAAATCGACGCTGCTCAATGCGCTCACAAAGAGCGACGTACATGCCGAGCAGCGCATGTTTGCCACACTCGATCCCACGTCGCGACGATTGCGTCTGCCTCGCGAACAGGAAGTGATCATCAACGATACCGTCGGTTTTATTCGCGCGCTGCCTCCGGATCTTCTCTCGGCGTTTCGTGCAACACTCGAAGAGATTAGCGACAGCACGTTACTGATTCACGCAGTCGACGTGTCGAATCCGCGTTGGGTGCAACAGGTTCAGTCCGTAAAGAGAATTTTGGCGGAACTGAAGCTATCAGACATTCCTTCGATTCTCGCGCTTAACAAAGCTGATTTAGTCGCACCGGAAGCTTTGGAAGCTGCTGTTCGTCAAGCACGACAACTTGATGGCGCCGATACGGCAGTGATCTCGGCGCTCAGACCGAGCACGCTCGAACCGTTGCTGGAAAAAGCCGGCGCCGTGCTGGCACGCAACCTCGCTGCCGCGTAAGTATGAGCCACAAAGAAGCACAAAAAGCACAAATGATCGAGATTCAGAGGCCCAACAACATCAAAGACAAATCTTTTGTGCTTTTTGTGCCTCTTTGTGGCTAGCAAGCTATGGGACTTCGTCCACGATTCAAAACCCCACTCAGCGAGGCGCGCGACAAGCTGATGGCCTACGCGATGCGGCCGCTCAGGGTGCTCCAGCCGCGCACGCGATTTCTAGTCGGCTCCAGCGTCCTCGTTCTCCTGACTACCATTCTTCTCCTCACTAATCGCTCCTCAAATTTCACCGAAGATTACAAACTCGGCGACGTGCTGTCCCGATCGATCGTTGCCCCCGCCGATCTCACCGCCGTGGACCAAGGTGAAACTGAAAAACGAAAAGCCGTCGCGCGAGAGACGACACGCGCCGTCTTCAACTTCGACTCAAGCCGTGCGGAAACCTCGGTGCAGAGTTTTCGCACTGCATGGGAAGAGCTTCAAAAACACACCACGCCGGGAAATAAGTCTGTCGTTTGGACCGGTGAAGGAGGTCCGGCAGTAGCCCAGGCAATCATCGCGCACGATTTCGACGATGCCGAGCTCGATCGCATCGCTTCGATTATTCGAGACGTCGGCACCCGCTATATTTATGACGATGCCGACGCAGCTCGCCTGCAACAGGAGATCGTACTCGTCGACGTTCGCAATCCGGCTGCGCAACAGATCGTGTCCGCGCCAAGGACGAGCATGATCCCGCTCTCATCTGCGCGACAAAACCTCGAATTCAGAATTTTCAACCTTTCCGGCTGGACCACAACTGAGAAGACTGCACTCCTTTCGGCGCTGGCGCCGTTGATTCGACCGAATGTAGTCCTCGATCAAACCGCCACTACAGCCGCACGTGAGCTTGAAGCGAGCCGCATTGAGCCAGTTGTGATTTCATTGAAACGTAATCAAGTCGTCGCGCGTGAAGGCGACACTGTTACTCCCAGCATTCTGGCTCAGATCGCCGCGATGAAGAGCGCAGGCCAGGCCGGTAAGCCCTGGCACAATTTCGTTGGCTTGTTATTGATCGTGATTGCGGTTTACTGGGTCGCCTGGAAGTTTGCCGAACACAGAACCAGTAGCAGCCCGCTCAGCTTGAGCAGGCAGAAGGCATTCGCGCTCGTTGGCTCGGCCATCCTGGTCCAAACAGCGTTAATGAAGATCGGTTTCACTTTCGGCGACAGCTTTGCCGCGCGCATGCAGGCGCCGATGAACGATCCGGCGATCTGGAATTTCGCTATTCCTTTTGCCGCGGCCGCGCTGCTGGTCGCAATGCTGGTTGACACACAACTTGCTTTTCTAACCGGAATCATCACTGCGCTTTTCGCCGGCTTGCTGGCGCCGACCGGAATGCAGAAAGCATTGTTCGCAATGTTCTCGTGTTCGGTCGCAATCTACGGTATCGGACGTTATCGCGAGCGACAATCAGTAACACTTGCGGGCCTGCTCGTGGGGGCGGCGAACGCCGTGATGGCCGTGGCCCTGCTCGCATATTCCGAGCAGCCACTCACGTTCAGAACGGTCCTGCTGGCAAGTGGTTGCGGTGTTGCCGGCGGGTTGCTTACCGCGGTATTTGCGGCCGGCGGATTGCCCATCAACGAATCGTTCTTCGGGATACTTACCGACGTCAAACTGTTGGAGCTTTCAAACGCGGATCTGCCGGTGCTGGGCCAACTTGCTTTGCGCGCCCCCGGTACAAATCAACACTCGCACGCTGTTGGTCAACTGGCGGAAGACGCTTGTCGCGCTGTTGGCGCAAACCCGCTGCTGGCCCGTATCGGAGCGCTGTACCATGACATCGGCAAACTCGCAGCACCCGAGTACTTCGTCGAAAACCAACAAGGCGATAACCCGCACGATCGACTGCGCCCTTACCAGAGCGCGAAGATCATCACGAGCCACGTCACTTACGGAGCAAGGCTCGCCAAAGAAATTGGTTTGCCGAAAAAGATCGCCGACTTCATTCCGCAACATCACGGCACTCGCACACTCCACTACTTCCTCCGCAAGGCGCAGGCGCAAGCCAAACCAAATGAGACTGTGGACGAAGCTGATTTTCGTTATCCTGGTCCGAAACCGCAGTTCAAAGAAGCAGCGATCATGATGCTTGCTGATTCGTGTGAGGCAGCAGCACGTTCGCTCGCGCGACCGGACCCCGAGAACATTCGCGCCATCGTCGTCAAGATCGTCGATGCGATCATTAGCGATGGCCAATTGGATGAGTGCGACATCACCTTGCAGGAATTAACGACGATCCGCGAAGCGATGATTAGCGCGTTGACTGCGATCTATCACGCGCGCATCGATTATCCCGGTTTCAATCCGCCACTCGCTGGACCACTGCCGCCAGGCAATCTCGATAGCGAAGAACGGGGGATCAGTTACAGTAAGCCCTCCGAAGTGCCGATCAGTCGCGGAGGCGAGGTCGAAGACGAAGCGCTGCCACGAAAAGTCGGAAAACGCTAGCCACAAAGAGGCACAAAAAATACAAGAGGCACAAGAGGAAAAGAAGTACTTAACTAAATATCGTTTTGCATTTCTTGTGCCTCTTGTATTTTTTGTGCCTCTTTGTGGCTAAAAGTGTGGATGGAGCTTGGAGTAGGTGGTCTGGAGGTCTTCGGGGAGAACGCGTGATTCCGCAACGGTGGTCATGAAATTGGTATCGCCGGACCATCGTGGCAGGAGATGTATATGCACGTGGTCGGCGATGCCGGCGCCCGCGGCGGTGCCGAGATTCATGCCCATATTGAAGCCCTCAGGTTTATAAACCTCACGCAACGCAGTTTGCGAGCGCTTCGCTAAATCCATCATCTCATCCGTGATCTCTTTCGCCGTTGAATCAAACTCACTCGTGTGCAGATAAGGAACGATCATCAGATGTCCGCTGATGTAAGGATAGAGATTCAGGACGATGAATGCGTGTTTGGCGCGGTGCAGCACGAAATTCGCCTCGTCGTGATCGGGATCGTTCGCAATCAGGCAAAAGATGCAGCCATCGGTGTGTGCGTCAGCGCCTGAGGCGATGTACCTCGCGCGCCAGGGACTCCACAATCTCTCCAACTCACGTACCTCGATCTGTTTTCAGGGCTAAAGGATGGGTGGCTGACGATTGTCGTCGCCGATGGACCGTGAAGCGCTTGGCGTTGTTGCGTGTGAGCCGGGGTTATCGTCGTTGATGAGCTCTTTCAGTTCTTTGCCGGGTTTGAAATAAGGAACTCGTTTGGCAGGAATGCTGACCGGATCTCCGGTCTTCGGATTTCTTCCACGTCTGGCGCCGCGCTCGCGCACGCGAAAACTGCCAAAGCCACGCAACTCAATCTTCTCGCCCTGATTAAGGGTTTCAATGATGCTTTCAAAGACAATTTCGACTAAACGCTCAGCGTCTTTTTTTGTGAGCTCAGCCGCTCGAGCTACGTCTTCGACGAGTTCTGCTTTTGTCATGCATCACCTCAAGGGCCGTACACTATCAGAAACTTAACAGGCTGGGCAAGATAGAGAAGGAAACGCCGGAGGCGGTGTCAATTTACTTAACGCCAAAGGCGTTCGCTAGTTGCAGCCCAGGGTTGGAGCGCAGCGACAACCCTGGGGATTAATCA